>OBJA01000015.1_pt1 | contig 184875 bp, 144 predicted proteins | sample 1519751 | NCBI WGS metagenome assembly OBJA01 (sample SAMEA3881238, study PRJEB22517) | soil metagenome | biome: lake sediment; feature: soda lake sediment; material: sediment, water from around vicinity | place: India | collected 2013-12-23 | depth 3 m
CCGGCAACTGGTGTAGAACGCTATCACTTTGTTGGTTTTCAACATACAAGGTTGGGCTGACGCCAGGAAGCCCAACATTTCCTCTCGATATCTACAAGCATTGTTGGGCTTCCTGGCGTCAGCCCAACGAGCTACGTGTTGTCCCCGATTATTCCGCCATAAAAACAAAATTTTGTGCATATTCATTTTTTCTTGGTTGTTTTTGCAGTGGTTTTTTTGGTCGATAATTGTCTTCTTCCACTAGATTTGACAGATTTTCTTCCATCGCTAGACTCTTCGTAGAGCTTTTTCACTGCACCTTCAAATTGACTAGAGGTTTTTCTTTGCTTCGTAAGTCTTTTTACAACCTTCTTAATTGCAGGAGATTGATAATCTCTTCGTTTGGATTCATGATTTATTGAAAGTTGAACGACTAATGGCAGATTATCTCCGCATAATTTTAACAAGCTATCAAAAAGGGCAGAATGACCGAGTGAAAAGCGAACAGAATCCAAAAAGAATAATGAATAAATTTTTGCATTTGTTTTGTTTGGATCTGTCCCAATTTCTTCGAGTGCGTTAACAATAGCTTTCTCAAAAAACTTAAAATTGTAATGCTTTAAAATTATTGTGTTGAAAATAGCAAATAAATGTATTGGTGGAAATACTTCGAGAAAAGATTTTTCTTTATCGTCTGCAACTTCGCTATAATACTGGCCTGCGTCCGAAATAATGTTAAATATCCCTCTTTCAATTACCGTATAAGGAGTTTGATAAGCAGCTAAAAGAAAATTCCCCATATTGATGAGCTTCGAGAATCGGTGTCCCTCATGGCTCATAGGTAGAGATATGATTTCTTCAAGTAATTCGGGGCAGTCTCTACGTAGTCCAATATAAAAAAAATAAGCACTAGTCCAATAAGGGTGAAAAATAGACGCATCAATAGTTACATTCTGTTTGGAAAGCAAATTTTTGGCATAGAAAAATTCCGCGAACGATCTATGTTTGAATGAGAAGGCGCCATTGTTTAGGCTTTCGATAAAAATCCCTGATCTATTTAGCATGTTGTCGAAAAGCTCATCGGAGTTTAGGCGCAGATTTCGCTCTGAAAGATAATCTCTAAAGAAAGATTTAGCCTCATCAGGGGAAAGGCTAGGAATCTCATTTTCGAGCATGTAGTCAGCAATTTTGCAAGTAATTGCGTCGAGAGCTTCATATTCCTTTTGGGTCATCAAGCCTTTTTGAATATCCCATCTTCCAAGGGATATCTCGCAGTATTTTGCGTAAAGTTCTGTGAGGTTCATCGGAAGCTCTTCTACACCCTCAGAAATTAACTTGGCTAAAATTATTGCTGCAATGGGCGTCTTCGGTAAAACCTTGAATAGCTCTGAATCCTTTAGATCTTCAATCAGTCGATTTTTTAAATCAAGGCCGGTGCAGAGTTTTTCCAAAAATCTAAGCATTCCTCTGATGTTTAATGGTTTAATTTCATACCTGTTCTTACGAAATTTTTCATTGGCCTCCAATAAGTCGCTTGTTATTTCACGGCTAGCAATAACTAGTTTTACATTTGATTTTGTTGAAAGCTCTGCTATCAGAGAATGAACTTTGCTTCCTGTTTCGTCATTTTTATCTTTTGATTCGTCAACGCCATCTATGAGAATTAAAAAATTCCTTTCTGTTGATTCTGGAAGCTTGAATTGGTTTGAATGCTTTTCAATGAGGCTAGATAGAGAGTGGTCTTCATGCACCATTTCACTGCATGATACGTAAATTGGTAATACCTTTTCTTCTTTATAAATTTCGATATCTAAATAATAATTGCATATTTGATTTAACAAAGTCGTTTTTCCACCACCCATCTGTGATTCTATGGAAATAAAGTTGGACTTAACTATTTGATCAAAAATATCAACATGGACTTTTCTTTCGCTCAAATCATCCTCGATTTTTTCAATTTCTGGCTGTATAAATTCACGCAAGCCCCCTTCTTGGATGAGGCTATGCTTTCGTTCTCGTTGAGCGCACGAAATCCTTAGGCTTTCAAGTAGTTGCATGTCGGCCAAATCTACTTCTACACCGTAATCTGGGGCATATTTTACAGCAAGCTCATAAAGTCTATTTATGTCTAGAAATTTTACTTTCTGAGACTTATATTTTTCATAAATTTTATCTCTAGCGTTTGTCGAAATAGTGCCATTTGCGACTATCCATATCTCCGAGAGATATATCTCCTTTTTCCCGGTCGGGGATATTCTCTTTACAGTGCATTCTTCAATCTGCTCATTTATCGAGCTTAGATCTTGGGTGATTTTTCCTTGCTTGGCAATTACTCCTATATATTCAGTGTCACCAATTTCTTCAGCAACTTTCGTCAGTATAAAATCAGCGCCCATTTCGCTGCTCCCGTGAGTGTAGCTGACGTTTGTTATCGTTGTGATCTTGGTAAAGATTACCTGAAGAAGTGGGTGAAGTTCTTTGACTTCATGCTTAATATTCAGAATTCTACTTTTCAATGCTGCAGTCATAATGATTGCTCGGTTACAGTTGAGATTTCTTTGTCGTGCTCTAATTCTTAAGAGCTATACCTTTTTTCTGGAGTTGCTGTGAACGATTCATGTGTTTGGTCGGATTACTCTTTTTTCGATTGGTGCCGGATACTTCATCATGGCTGGAAGATCGGGTTATATGCAATCGTGGTTCTTTGCCAAGCTTCAATCGGGCGCCAGCATTAGGTCGAATGAAGTCAATTCCAGTCTGTAGCTGCTTGGTTTAATTTCACTTAAAGGAAGTATTTTTTTGCTGATCATAACAGCGCCCCAAAATCCCACCAGGACGCCAATATCCATCCAATTACTTTCCAGCATCCGCACCAAGTTCAACCCGCAACAACTGATTCCCCATAAATGACCCCACATACAAATAAGCATCCACCACCACACCCACAGTGCCAGCACCCATGGGCGGTCCGATCTGTTCATGCAGCACGGTCAGCTCCAGGGTGTCCGGGTCGATGGACTGGACCTTGAAGGGTGCGAGGCAGGGGCCGGGGGTGGTGAAGCAGGTTTCAGGAAGGGGCCCGCTGATGCCGGTGACCAGGAGTTTGCCGTCTGGCGCCCAGGAGAAATTATCGGGGAAGGCTTTGACCTGGCCTAGCTGTTTGCCGGTGGCGTAGTCAATTTTGGTGACGCGGCCTTCGCCGCTTTCGGCGATAAATACGTGGCTGCCATCCTTGCTGACGGCAACGCCGTTGGTGAGGTTGGTGTCGCTGCCGGGCAGTTTGTCTACGCCCTGGCCGGGGAGCCAGCGCCACAGGTAGCCGGTGTTACCGGTGCGGGCCATGGCTGCCATCATGTCCTGGCCCCCCAGTTCCACCATGTGGGAAACCAGAAATCCGCCGCCGGGCAGAGCGGCCACATCATTGAGTTCGCTGTGCTGTGGCATGACCACGCAGCCGCGCCAGGCGAGGGCAGGTTTGCCCTGTTGTTGGAGGATTTCAAACATTTCGACGGATTCCCTGTCGTGGTTCACCGCCAGCACTTGCCAGGGGCCGTCCTGGCGCTGGGAGATATGGATACCGTGGGCGGCAAACACCTCGCCGGGGTTGGATTCGCAGCCATTGTCGTCCCAGCGTTTGGGAGTGTTTTCTTTGACGTAGGCGATGGTTTCCGCCTTCAGGGTGTCCATATTGAACAGATAGAGGGGCAGCGGGTGTTCGCCGTTGAGGCCGCCGAAGGGGCTGAGCAGCAGGTGTTTGCCGTCGGGCATGACATCGATGTCCTCAGGCGCGGGAAAGCCGCAGATGGCCTGGGCGTTGCCGACAGTTTCACAGCCGGGCTGCTCGACTGGTTTGGCGGTTTCGGCCATCAGGCTGATGCTGCAGGCAGTGAAGAGGCTGGCAGCCAGTAGTTTCAGGTGGTGTTTTTTCATTGTTATTTCCTGTGGTTTAAGAAGTCGATTTATAAAAAATGTGTCGGCAAGGACTTTATTTGAGAGATTTTGCCGTGGCTGTGATCGAAAAGGGTGCAGGCTGATGGCGCTGTTGCACTATATTGTCCTTGTCTGTGGCTGTGTTTAACCGCACAGATGCTCATTACAGATGCTCTCTATAGTAAACGGGTATACCCTGACATTTAAAGTCAGCTTGAGGGCTAAGGCAAAGAAGTGTAAAAACAGGCACAAAACTTGCTGAACAGCGTGTAGAAGACCGTGTTCTACAAGATTGGTATGTTAAAGGATCGGGGGCCACAGGTTGCAGTGCGGGGCCGTGCGGCTGGCTATAACCAGAAACACTACAGACAGGTTGACAATGGCGATCGACTGGAAAGCCTATAATCCCCAGGGTTTGTATGACGAAATCATCAGCTCCCCTGGCAATGCACGTTTACCTGCCAAACGCCTGGTGTCGTTTTTGCGCTCACTGACGGATGAGCAGGTGCTGGCGCGGCGCACCAGCGCTGACGCTGTGATCAAACAGATGGGCATCACCTTTACGGTGTATTCCGAAGAGGGCAATATCGACCGCTCCTGGCCCTTTGATATCATTCCCCGCGCCATATCCCTCAAGCAGTGGGAGAAAACCGCTGCCGGTCTGGAGCAGCGCCTGCGTGCCCTCAACCTGTTTATCGACGATCTGTATCACGATCAGAAGATCGTCAAGGACAAGGTTTTCCCCGAGTACATCCTCAAGGATTCGAAAAACTTCCGCCCCGAGTGTGTGGGTGTATCGCCCCCATTTGGGGTGTGGGCCCATATCTGCGGCACTGACCTGGTGCGCGACAAGGACGGCCAGTTTTATGTGCTGGAGGATAATCTGCGGGTGCCGTCCGGGGTTTCGTACATGCTGGAGAACCGCGCCATCACCAAGCGGGTGCTGCCGGATCTGTTTGATACTGAAAAAATCCTGCCCATCGATGATTACACCTCCAACCTGCTGGAGGCGCTGACATCACTGTCGCCCCGCAAGATCAGCCGCCCCTCCATTGTGGTGCTGACACCGGGTATCTATAACTCGGCCTATTTTGAGCACGCTTTTTTGGCGCAAAAAATGGGTGCCGAGCTGGTGGAGGGCAGCGACCTGATCGTGGCGGATGACGAGTGTGTGTACATGAAAACTGTCGATGGCCTGGAGCGGGTGGATGTGATCTACCGCCGTATCGATGATCTGTTTATCGACCCGGAGGTGTTCAATCCCGAGTCAGTGCTGGGTGTGCCCGGCCTGATGCGCGCCTGGAAAAAGGGCAATGTGGCCCTCGCCAACGCCCCTGGCGCCGGGGTGGCGGACGACAAGGTGGTATATGCCTTTGTGCCGCAGATCATCAAGTACTATTTGGGTGAAGACCCGTTGATTCCCAATGTGGAAACCTACCTGTGCGTCAACGACAAGGAGCGTGAATACGTGCTGGCCAACCTCGACAAACTGGTGGTCAAGCCCGCCAATGAATCCGGCGGGGCGGGCATGCTGGTGGGGCCGCACTCCACCAAAAAAGAGCGCAAGCTGTTTGAGGGGCTGATCCGCAAGAATCCCCGCAATTATATCGGCCAGCCTACCCTCAGCCTTTCTACTGTGCCGACCCTGGTGGATGGCGGCACCATCGAGCCGCGCCATGTGGATTTGCGGCCTTTTATCATCCAGGCCGAAAAAACCTCGGTGACTACCGGCGGGCTGACCCGTGTGGCCATGAAGCGCGGTTCCCTGGTGGTGAATTCCTCCCAGGGGGGAGGCAGCAAGGACACCTGGATAGTCGATACGGGGGGCAAATAATCATGCTGTCGCGAGTTGCAGAACGCATTTACTGGATGAGCCGCTACCTGGAGCGGGTCGAAAGCACCGCCCGCCTGATGAGCGTGTATACCAACCTGTTGCTGGATATGCCCGCCGGGGTGAATATCGGCTGGTACAACCTGGTCAGCCTCAACGATGCCGAGGAGTTTTTTGATACCCGTTACCGGGTCAGGGACGAGCGCAATGTGATGAAGTTTTTGCTCTCTGACCCGGATTATCCCGGCTCGATGCTCAATTCATTGAAAATGGCGCGGGAAAATATCCGCACCAGCCGCGATGTGATTCCGGCGGAGTCCTGGGAATATATCAACCAGCTGGCGATGTTTGTTCAGGACCATCTCACGGCGGGTATCAACCGTGGCCAGCGCCATGAGTTTTTGGGTGATGTCATCAAATCCTGCCAGCAGTTGCAGGGTCTGTTTGTCAGCGCCATGGTGGAGGGGCAGGCCAAGGCCTTTTTGCGCCTGGGCCGCAATATTGAGCGCGCCGACATGACCACCCGCATTCTCGATGCGGGTATCGGTGTGGTGCTCGAAAATACCGGCAAGGTGCTGCCCAGCACCGAGGCCATTATCTGGGCCAATGTGCTGCACTCTCTCAGCGCCTACCTGCCCTACACCAAAAACCAGCGCAAATCCGTGAAGGGCCCGCGGGTGGCAAAGTATCTGCTCGAAGATGCATCCCTGCCGCGCACCCTGCATTTTTGCGGCGAATCCATGCGCACGGTGTGCCTGACGCTGCCCCGCAACCGCAAGGTGATCAAAAAAATCAACCAGATCCGCAACAGTCATTACCCAGCCCTGGATGATGCCAATGCGGTGCTGGACCAGGCATTCAGCCAGTATCTCAACGATATGCAGTTGCTGATTGGCGCACTACACGCGCTGTTTGCCGAAACCTGGTTTACCCTGGACTAATTCAATGACGATACGTGTAGCTATTCACCACAAGACCCGGTACGACTATGACCGTCTTGTGGCCCTTGCGCCCCATATTTTGCGTCTGCGCCCTGCGCCCCATTCACGTTCGCCGATTCACAGCTACAGCCTGAAGATCGAACCGCAAGACCACTTTATCAACTGGCAGCAGGACCCGTTTGGCAACTACCAGGCGCGCCTGGTGTTTCCCGAAAAAGCCCGCAGCCTGTCCTTTGAAGTGGAAGTGATCGCCGATATGACGGTGTACAACCCCTTCGATTTTTTTGTGGAAAGCTACGCCGAATCTTTCCCCTTCACCTATGACGACCAGCTCAAAAGGGAGCTTGGTCCCTACCTCGAAAAGGAAAAATGCGGGCCGTTGTTTGACGCCTGGGTGAAATCCATCAAAGGCAAAAAAATGCCCATCATTGATTTTCTGGTGATGATCAATCAGCGCCTCGAAAAGGATATCGACTACAGCCTGCGCTTTGAGCCAGGCGTGCAAACCCCCGAAGACACATTGCGACTGCACAACGGTTCGTGCCGCGACAGCGGTTGGCTGATGGTGCAGATATTGCGCCATTTGGGGCTGGCGGCGCGTTTTGCCTCGGGCTATCTGGTGCAGCTTGCCTCTGATGTCAAATCCCTCGATGGCCCCTCCGGCCCGGAGGCGGACTTTACTGACCTGCACGCCTGGTGCGAGGTGTATCTGCCCGGTGCCGGCTGGGTGGGGCTCGACCCCACCTCCGGCCTGTTTGCCGGCGAGGGGCATATTCCCCTGGCCTGCACCCCCGATCCGATTTCTGCCGCGCCCATCACTGGCGCCACGGATCAATGTGAAGTCACCTTTACCTACAGCAACGAAGTCACCCGCATTCACGAAGACCCCCGTGTCACCAAGCCCTACACCGAAGATCAATGGCAGTTTATCGATGCCCTCGGCAACATGGTTGATGCGGAATTTGCCGCCAACGATGTGCGCCTCACCATGGGCGGTGAGCCGACCTTTGTGTCCATCGACGATATGGATTCGGCGCAGTGGAATACCGACGCCCTGGGTGAGGACAAACTCTCCCTCGCCAAGCAGTTGTTGCTGCGCCTGCGCGACCGCTTTGCCCCCAATGGCCTGCTGCATTACGGCCAGGGCAAGTGGTATCCGGGCGAAGAAGTACCGCGCTGGGCGCTGGGTTGTTTCTGGCGCACCGACGGTTTGCCCCTGTGGCACGATCCGCAATTGTTGGCGCGGGTGGATAAAACCTACGGGCTGGCCTTGAAAGATGCCGAGCTGTTTGCAAAAACCCTCAGCGACATGGCCGGGATCGGCCCCGATTTTGTCAACCCCGCCTACGAGGACACCCTCTATTACCTGTGGAAGGAGCAGAGCCTGCCACCGGGTATTGAGTCGCAAAAGGCCAACCTCAAGGATGGACTTGATCGCATGCGCCTGGCGCGGGTACTCAACCACGGTCTCGACAATCCCAGTGGCTATGTACTGCCGGTGGGTTGGGATGATGCGCTTGGCGGCTGGTACAGCACACCGTGGGACATGAAAGCGGGCAAGGTGATCCTGATTCCGGGGGATTCTCCCATGGGGCTGCGTCTGCCCCTCAACTCCCTGCCGATCATCAACCCTGAAGACATGGAGCAGCCCCTCGACCCGTTCGAGGAGCGCGATCCCCTGTTGGAGAGCCTTATCCCTGACAAGGATTTTTCCCCGGCCTGGGGCAAAGTGGTTACTCAGCAGCCTGGTGATGCAAAACCTGCTGTGAGCGGGGCGGGTGCCCCCCAGGCGCAGAGCAGCAGGAAACAGGCAGCCCCCAAGCCGGTCCTGCGCACAGCCCTGTGCCTCGAACCCCGCCAGGGCAAGCTCTATGTATTTTTGCCACCGCTGGAGCAGCTTGAACATTTTGTCAGCCTGATCAATCTGGTGGAGCGCACGGCCCAGGCACTCGATATGCCGGTGGTGATCGAGGGCTACGAACCACCCCGCGACAGCCGCATCCAGAAACTGCTGGTGACCCCCGATCCGGGTGTCATTGAGGTCAATATCCACCCCGCCAGCAACTGGCAGGATCTGGTGGCCAACACCACGGCATTGTATGAAGAGGCCTTTCTGTCGCGTCTGGGCACCGAAAAATTCATGCTCGACGGTCGCCACACTGGCACCGGCGGCGGCAACCACGTCACTCTCGGTGGTTCCACCCCGGCAGACAGCCCATTGCTGCGCCGCCCCGATCTGTTGCGCAGCCTGATTACCTATTGGCAACATCATCCGGGTTTGTCTTATCTGTTTTCGGGCATGTTTATCGGCCCCACCAGCCAGGCGCCACGGGTGGACGAAGGCCGTCAAGAGATGCTCTATGAGCTCGAAACCGCTTTCCAGCAAATGCCCGATGGCCTGGTGGAACAGCCCTGGCTGGTGGATCGCCTGATGCGCAACCTGCTGGTGGATATCACCGGCAACACCCACCGCTCGGAGTTTTGTATCGACAAGCTCTATTCCCCGAGCGGTGCGTCCGGGCGCCAGGGCATTCTTGAGTTTCGCGGTTTTGAAATGCCGCCCCACTCGCGCATGGCGCTGGTGCAGGTGCTGCTGCTGCGCTGTCTGCTGGCGCGCTTCTGGAAAGAGCCGTACCAGAAGCCCCTGGTGCGCTGGGGCACACTGCTGCACGACCGCTATATGCTGCCCCACTATGTGTGGCAGGACTTGAAGGAAGTGGTGGAGGATCTCAACCAGCACGGCTACCCGTTCAAACTCGAATGGCTGTTGCCCTTTGAGGAGTTCCGCTTTCCCCACTATGGCCGTCTGGAACTGGCGGATATCCAGCTGGAACTGCGCTGGGCCATTGAGCCGTGGCATGTGTTGGGGGAGGAGGTCAGCAGCTTTGGCACAGCGCGCTATGTGGATTCTTCGGTGGAGCGCTTGCAGGTCAAGGCCAGCGGCCTCACCGATGGCCGCTATGTGGTGACCTGCAATGGCCGCCGCGTACCCCTGCGCAGCACGGGAAAGCACGGCGAATACGTGGGCGGGGTGCGCTACCGCGCCTGGCAGCCACCGTCGGCGCTGCATCCCACCATCGGTGTTCACACGCCCCTGGTGTTTGACGTGATCGATACCTGGAACGGCCACGCCATTGGCGGCTGTACCTACCACGTCTCCCACGCCGGTGGCCGCAGTTACGACAGCCTGCCGGTCAACGCCTTTGAGGCTGAAGCCCGGCGCGTCAGCCGCTTCTGGGAATACGGCCACACACCAGGATCGCTGGCGGTGCCTGCGGAATACCTCAAATTGCGGGAGTTTTTCACCCACGATGAGCCGCCCAGACCGATGGCGCCGCCGGTGGAGGAGGCTGAGAACGAATATCCCCATACGCTGGATTTGCGCCGGGCTCTTTGAGTTGCACGTTTCACGTACCCAATACACTCGCTGTGCTCGCGGGGCAGGCTCTTACACGTGGGTGCGGCCCTGAGTTTTGGCGAGGTGCTGCCAGTCGTTATGGAAGGGTTCGACAGTGCGCCTGACCTGCTCGCGTGTAACGTGCAACTCCAGCCAGACCAAGAGCAAAGTGGCTGGCCCAAAACAGCCACTGTGCTAGAATCCGCCGGATATCATTACACTCCGTCGTAACCCATGAATCCTCCCGCACGTTTGCAACTGGCTGAAAATCCCCATTTCCGCGAACTGGTTGAAGTCCATCTCGACCGCCTCCAGGATGAGCCCAAATACACTCCTGAGCAGGAGGCGTTGCATATTGAGCGCATCCGCCAGCTGCTGGTGGAAAAGGATGCGGTGATCGTTGCCCACTATTACACCGAACCCGCCATTCAAAAGCTGGCAGAGGAGACCGGAGGCATCGTCTCCGACTCTCTGGAGATGGCGCGCTTTGGCAAAAACCACAAGGCTTCGACGCTGCTGGTGTGCGGCGTCAAATTTATGGGCGAAACCGCCAAAATACTGACCCCCGACAAGCGCGTGCTGATGCCCACCCTGGAGGCCACCTGTTCCCTCGACATCGGCTGCCCGGTAGAAGATTTCACGGCCTTTTGCGATGAGCATCCGGACCGCACTGTGGTGGTGTATGCCAACACCTCGGCGGCGGTTAAAGCCCGCGCTGACTGGGTGGTCACATCGAGTATCGCTCTCGATGTGATTGATCACCTCGACAGCCTGGGGCAAAAGATCCTCTGGGCCCCCGACAAGCACCTCGGCGGCTATGTGCAAAAGCAGACCGGCGCCGATATGCTGCTGTGGGATGGCGCCTGTATTGTTCACGAAGAATTCAAGTATCGCGGCTTGCGGGATCTGAAAGCGCTTTACCCCGACGCTGCCATTTTGGTACACCCCGAATCCCCCGAAAACGTGGTGGCCATGGCCGATGCGGTTGGCTCCACCTCGCAGCTGATACAGGCGGCCCGCACCCTGCCCAACAAGCGCATCATCGTCGCCACCGACCAGGGCATCTTCTACAAGATGCAGCAAAGCGCGCCGGACAAGGAGCTGATTATCGCCCCCACCGCAGGCAAGGGCGCCACCTGCCGCAGCTGCGCCAACTGTCCGTGGATGGCGATGAATCACCTCGAAAACATGATGCATACCCTCGAACAGGACAGCAATGAGATCCATGTCGACCCCGCCATTGGTCGTCAGGCCATGGTGTCATTGCAGCGCATGCTGGATTTTCGCGAGCAGCAGCTGGCGGCTACGCCGGCGGTGGGGAAGTCGGGGGATTGATCGAGGGGCTTAGTCTGACGTTTGACGCTTTACGCCAAGATGGGCTGGTGCGCTGATCAGCCTCGGCAGCCACTCAAGCATTCAGGCACTCGCACGATGCTCCGTCGCCGCGCTTTTGCGTCAGACGTCAGACCTTAAAGATTCTTGGTTTTCTGCTCCATTACCGCCACCTCCTTCAAGCGCTGGTCGAGAATTGCTCCCTGCTGATAATTGCTGCCCACCAGCTTGCGGGCGAAGGTCAGTTGCTGTCGCGCCTGGTCAAAAACCCCTATGTTGATGAAATATTCGGCGCGGGCTTTGTGCACCGCGACGATGTCACCGGCCAGGCCGCTGACTTCCGCCAGTTGGTACCACACGTCCGGATCTGAGGGGCGCTGGCGACTCAGTCCTTCAAGGGTCTTCTGGGAGCCGTTGTAGTCCCTGGCCTTGAGCATCACTTCCGCCCTGGCGCGCTGCAGGGCATAGTTTTTCTTGTGCAAGGTTTCCAGGCTGGCGAGGCGGCCCAGGGCATCCTCGTATTTCTCGCTGGCTTGTTCCAGCTGCACGGCGGCCAGTTGCAGGGTGAGGTTGTCGGGATCGGAGCTGAGCAGGGGCGTCAGGGTTTTCCAGGCCAGGCTGTGGTTGCCCGCCCTCGACAGGGACAGGGCCAGACCGTAACTGGCGGCGGTTTGGCTCATGTTCTGGCCTTCCAGCTCATTGCGGAAGCGATTGATGGAATTCTGCGGGTTGCGGTCCATGTGGATCATGGCCCGCACCCGCATCAGTTCATACTGGGTTGATTTGGGGTACTGGCGCGCAGGGTAGTTGTTGATGCGATTGCGGGCGTCTGCGACCCGGCTTTCCGTGAGGGGGTGGGTGAGCAGGAATTCCGGGGGGCGCTGCCCGGTAAAGCGGGTAGTGGCCAGCATGCGTTCAAACATTTCCGAGACCGCTGCGGGATTGCGGCCCGCGCGGTAGAGGGTCTCAATGCCAATACGGTCTGCCTCCTGTTCGTTCTGGCGGCTGTAGCGCAGGGCGTTGTCCAGGGCCATGGCCTGGGTGGTGGTGATGGCAGCCATCCCTGCGTCTCCGCCTACAGTGGCGGCAAGAATCACCCCAGCCAGCAGGCCGGCCATGGTGCCGATGGAGCTGGCGCGCTGGTTCTGTACCCGGCGGGCAAAGTGACGTTGGCTGAGGTGCGCCAGTTCGTGGGCCAGCACCGACGCCAGTTGGTCCTCGCTGTCGGCAAAACGGAACAGGCCGGTATGGGTGCCGACAACTCCGCCGGGCACGGCAAAGGCATTCATGGTGGGGTTGTTGATAACCACCAGCTCAAGGCGCGGGTTGTCCAGGGAGGTGTGGGCGGCGAGGTCGTGGAGAAGCTCTTCCAGGTAAATTTGCAGTTCCGGATCATCGAGGGTTTGTACCCTGCTGCGAAAAGCCCGCAACCAGGCCCGTCCCAGCTCGTATTCCTGTTGCAGGGAAATCACTCCGGAGGTGGCGTCCCCCAGCACCGGCAGATTAAACTCATTGGCCGCAGCCAGTGGAGAGGTGGAAATACCTGTGGCAACGGCCAGCAACAGCAGTATCCGTGCGGCGACACGGCTGAGGGTGGACGTGATGATAATGGTCGGTACTCCTGTGTTGCCTGGCTCATTGACCCCGTGGTGGGGTGGGGTAGCTGGGGGGATGGTAACCCATGGCTGTCGCCCTGTGCCATGGCGCTCTGTATCAGTATGCACTGTGGACTAGCATTGCTCCGTGTGGGTTGGACAGGAAGCCGACCACCTGGTTCCTCCCCCGGCAATAGTTGCTGGCGCAATAGTTGCTGGCAGTGACTGCGAACAGTATTGTAGGTATGGTTGCCTTTGCGTAATCTCAAATTCTCGTTTACAGAGTCGAACATCCATGTGGAATGTACTTGAAAGCTGGATAGACAGGTATTTCGGCGACGAGGAAGCGGTATTGCTGAGCATCCTGATCGTGCTGGCCCTGGTGCTGATGATCTACATCGGCCATATCCTTGCGCCATTTTTTGCCGCCCTGGTGATTGCCTTTTTGCTCCAGGGTGGTGTCAACCGTCTGGTGCGACTGGGGATTCCTGCCTGGGCTGCCGTGTGGATGATGTTTTTGTGCTTCACCGGGCTGGTGTTTCTCAGCCTGTTCCTGCTGTTGCCCATTGTCTTCAAGCAATCCAGCAATCTGGTGGCACAGATTCCCGGCATGGTCAAACAGTTGCAGCAGGCGATCCTGCTGATTCCGGAAAAATACCCGGATTTTGTTTCCGAGAGCCAGCTGAAAAACGTGCTGGCCTATGCTACCCAGGAGTCTGCACGCTTTGGGGAGGCGCTGCTGTCATTCTCCTTTACCAATCTTCCAAACCTGATCGGTGTGATTGTCTATCTGGTGCTGGTGCCGCTGATGGTGTTTTTCCTGCTCAAGGACAAGGACCACCTGCTGGCACTGATGGGTGGTATGCTGCCCTCGCGCCGTCCGGTATTGCAAAGCATCTGGCACGAGATGAATCTGCAAATGGGCAATTATGTCCGGGGCAAGGCCATCGAGATTGTCATTGTCGGCGTTGCGGCCTATATCTGCTTCCTGATCATGGGGCTGGATTACGCGGCGCTGTTGGCGCTGGTGGTGGGCTTTTCGGTATTGATTCCCTATATTGGTGCGGCAGTGGTTACCATCCCGGTGCTGATGGTGGGTTATTTTCAGTGGGGCTGGGGCAGTCAGTTCCTGTGGCTGGCTGTGGTGTACACAATATTGCAGTTCCTTGACGGCAATGTGTTGGTGCCCTTGCTGTTTTCCGAGGCTGTGAATCTTCATCCCCTGGCCATTATTCTGGCGGTGCTGGTTTTTGGCGGCTTGTGGGGGTTTTGGGGCATTTTCTTTGCCATCCCTCTGGCCACGCTCGTGAAGGCGCTTTACAGCGCCTGGCCGCGAACTGACAGGACGCAGGTGGTGTCATAGCTTCGCTTTGTGTGCCGGTCTGTGTCTCCCGGCATACCCCCTTTGCGGGCCAGCTACAGCAGTCCTGGCCCGATCATCGATCAATGAGGAATACAGACTTGATGCAATTTCGCGCTTTTTATCCGGTTTTGCTGCTTTCCCTGTTTGCTGTCGTCGCCTGTTCGCCAGAGGACAAAAGTCCAGGACAGCAAGCCCCGGACCGGGAGGTCAGTGGGCAGGACAGCGCTGCAGCACCCTGGTATGTGGTTGGCGCAGAGGCAGAAAAAGGCGATGAGGTTGTCTACAAAAGTCCCAATGACAGTCGCCAGTACCGCTTTATCGTGCTCAAAAACGGCCTCAGTGTGCTGCTGGTTTCCGACCCGGATACGGACAAGGCCGCAGCTTCCCTCAGTGTCAATATCGGCAGTTTCGACAACCCTCCCGATCGCCAGGGCCTTGCCCATTTTCTTGAGCACATGCTCTTTCTTGGCACGGACAAGTACCCCGAGCCAGGGGAGTACCAGGCCTTTATCAGTGAGCACGGCGGTATGCACAACGCCTACACCAGCCTGGAGGAAACCAATTACTTCTTCGATGTGGATGCTCCCCATCTGATGGCGACCCTCGACCGCTTTTCACGCTTTTTTGTCGCCCCTCTGTTTAATCCGGAGTATGTGGAGCGGGAGCGCCACGCGGTGGAGTCGGAGTACCGCCTCAAGCTGAAGGATGACTCGCGCCGGGAATGGGATGTGTTGCGGGAGCTGGCCAATCCCGAACACCCCTTTGCGCAGTTTTCCGTGGGCAACCTGACGACCCTGGAGGACCGGGTAGGCAGGCCGGTGAGGGAAGACCTGCTGGATTTTTACCGGGAAAAATACAGTGCCAACCAGATGAATCTGGTGGTGCTGGGCACTGAAAATCTTGATCAGCTGCAGGCAGCGGTGGAGCAGCGTTTTGCCGAAGTGCCCAACCGCAAGCTGGTGCTGCCGGAAAAAACAATTCCCCTGTTTGCCAAACCGCTGCCTTTCAAGGTGTCAATTACCCCGGAAAAGGAACTGCGCCAGCTCAGTGTCAGTTTCCCCATGCCCACAGTGGCTGCCACCTGGTCGGCGAAGCCGGTGGATTACCTGGCACACCTGCTTGGCCATGAGGGGGAGGGCACCCTGCTGGCAGAATTGAAAAGACTGGGTCTGGCGGAAAACCTCGGGGCCGGTCTGGTGTATGACAGTCGCGTGGGGTCCCTGTTCAGTGTCACTGTTTCCCTTACAGAAGTCGGAGTGACAAAGAGCGATGCCATCACCAGGGCTCTGTTTGAATGGATATCCCTGGTGAAGACACACGGGCTGGAGGACTGGCGCTACGGTGAACTGGCTGATCTGAGCCAGATCGCCTTTCGCTTTGCCGACAAACATTCCCCCATCAATTATGTGCGCCAGATCAGCACCCAGCTGCACACCTACCCGCCAGCAGAAGCTTTGCGCGGCCCCTATCTCTACCAGGGCTACGACGGGACAATGATTGGGGAATTTGCCTCCCACCTGCGTCCGGACAACGCTCTGGTGACCCTGGTCGCCCAGGGTGCTGTGGGGGATGAGCCGCCACTATTGTCCACGTTCTACCAGGCTCCCTATCGGGTTGAATCCCTGGTGGCAGACGATCTGTCCACCAGTGGAAACGGGTCTGAAGCGGCCATTAAGGGCCTTGCCCTGCATTTGCCGGAAGCCAATGTGTATATCCCCGAGCATCTGGAAGTGAACCAGCCGCCATCGCCCCAGGATAAACCCGTTGCTGTCACCCTCGATGACAGCTCGGGTCTTTCCCTGTGGCACTACCCCGACTCAGTGTTCAACACGCCCCGCGCCCTGTTCGAAGCGCGCATTGCCATTGCCGATTTGCAGGATCTGCGCCGGGAAACCCTGCTGGATCTCTACCGCTCTCTTGTGCAGGACCAGCTGTCATCCCAGACCTATCCTGCCCAGCAGGCGGGGCTGGGTTTTGATATTGGTCGCTGGGAAAATGGCTTGAGCCTCAGAGTCAGTGGCTACAGTGAAAAACAGCCCCTGTTGCTGGCGGATATCACCAGGGTCATGGCGCAACCGGACTGGGACCAGGCGCGCTTTGACCGGGTCAGGAATACTCTGCTGCGGCTGTGGCGCAACACCGCCAAGGACTGGCCCATCAGCCAGGTGTTCGCTGCGGTTTCCCCACTGCTGAGGGACAGCTGGCTGCCCCTGGAAAAGGCGGATGCCCTTGAAGCCCTGACCCTGGAGGATCTCAAGCTCTTTGCTGCCGACCTCTATGGCAGCAGCCACGCCCGTTTTTATGCTGGCGGCAATCTCGATCGTACCACTGCCGGCAACATGGCGGTGAGCGTCAATCAACAGCTTGGTTTGCAATCTTCGGATGACGATGCCATCGCTATCAACTATCTGGTCAAAAACCTCGCTGCCACGGAACCGCTGCCGCTATTCAATGTGTTTGTAAACCATGACGACAATGTGTCGGTGTTGTTTTTGCAAGGGGCTGAGGACAGCCTGCGGGAACGGGCGCTGTTTGCCCTGATCCAGAAAGCCACTGAAGCGCCGTTCTATTCCGAGTTGCGCACGGAAAAACAACTGGGTTATGTGGTGGGCAGCTCCATCTCCCCCATGCACAGGGTTCCCGGTCTGTTGTTTTATGTGCAATCGCCAACCGTGGAAGTCGCCGGTATCCGCACTGAAATGGACGGTTTTTTCACCGCCTGGGACGAGCGCATAGCCGCCCTGGGTGAAGAGGATCTGCAGCGCCTCAAGGAGGCGGTACTGGGATCCCTGGAGGAAAAGCCCAAAAACATCATGGAGCTTGCCGGGCGGCATCTGGAATCCCTCTATCTGGGCTATGACGACTTCGATTTTCGCAACCAGCTGGCTGCCGCTGTCCGCGCTACCAGTCTGGAAGCGTTGCGGGAAGGCTACAGGCGCGTTGTGCTGGAACAGCGCCAGGGGCTGTGGCTGCAATCGTCCCGTGATGTGGCGGACAAGACCCTCGACCGCAAAAAGCGCGACAGCATTACCGAGGGGGTCTTCAGTTATCCCCAGTAAGTCATTGCAGGGTTGGAGCAGGGCAATGGTTTTGCCCCGGTCCCCTGTAAAAAGCGTGGCAAATTGCCTATGATGGCCACCCTGCAACAGGTAGGGGGTTCCAATGGCGGAACCCCTTGTTTCTGTGATGGCACCACTCCTGTTCCCTGTTGCAAATCTGCCGCACCCTGAGTATTCCCGATACCTCTGCAAACAAAAGGGGGTTGCTGCAAAACGGCATTATCTCCTTTCAGGCACGCAATGATGCAGAGGTTCTGCTTTGGATCAACATCGTCTTGCCGGGGTAAAGTCTGTAGAATGAAAGCGTTTTTGACCAACGAGGTTATTAAAAATAATGCAGCACGATAGTGATCCAACGGAAACCCGCGAATGGCTTCAGGCACTGGAGTCGGTTATCAAATTTCAGGGTGAGGAGCGCGCCGGTTTCCTGGTCAAGCAGTTGCTCGACAAGGCCACCGATGCGGGTATTCCCGCCCCCAATTCCGTCACCACGCCGTTTCGCAATACGATTCCTCCCGCGCAGGAAAAGCGTATGCCCGGCGATCTGTTTATGGAGCGCCGCATCCGCTCCCTGGTGCGTTGGAATGCGCTGGCCATGGTGATGCGCGCCAACAAGAACGACGATGGTCTGGGTGGGCATATTTCCACGTTTTCTTCCGCTGCGACCCTCTATGACGTGGCGTTCAACTACTTTTTCCGGGGCCGCAGCGAGGATCATCTCGACGACCTGATTTACTACCAGGGCCACAGTTCGCCGGGTATCTACGCGCGCTCGTTCCTCGAAGGCCGCATTTCCGAAGAGCAGCTCGACAACTTCCGCCGCGAAGTGGGCGGCAACGGCCTGTCGTCCTATCCCCACCCCTGGCTGATGCCGGACTACTGGCAATTCCCCACCGTGTCCATGGGGCTTGGCCCCATCCAGGCCATCTACCAGGCCCATGTGATGCGCTATCTCTCAGCGCGCGGCTTTGTTCCCCGCGGTGATCGCAAGGTCTGGGCCTTTCTGGGCGACGGCGAAACCGACGAGCCGGAAAGCCTCGGCGCCATTGCCCTTGCCGGTCGCGAAGGGCTGGAAAATCTGGTGTTTGTGGTGAACTGCAACCTGCAGCGCCTCGATGGCCCGGTGCGCGGCAACGGCAAGATCATCCAGGAGCTGGAAGGTGTGTTCCGTGGCGCGGGCTGGAACGTCATCAAGGTGGTGTGGGGTCGCCTCTGGGACCCCTTGCTGGAGCGGGACAAAACCGGCCACCTGCAAAAGGTGATGAACGAGGTCTGCGACGGCGAGCTGCAAAACTGCAAGAACAACGGCGGCGCCTATACCCGCGAGAACTTCTTTGGCAAATATCCCGATACCGCCGAGCTGGTCAAGGATATGAGCGACAAGGATATCCAATACCTCAATCGCGGTGGTCACGATCCCTACAAGGTGTACGCCGCCTACGCAGAGGCCATGGAAAACACCGGCAAGCCCACGGTGATTCTCGCCATGACCGTGAAAGGTTACGGCATGGGCGCGGCGGGAGAGGCAGCCAACGACACTCACTCGGTGAAAAAGCTCGACCTCGAAAGCCTGAAGAACTTCCGCGACCGCTTCGGTATCCCGATCCCCGATGCCCAGCTGGAAAAAGTACCCTATTACCGCCCGCCGGAAGACAGCCCGGAAATGGTCTATATGCGCAAGCGCCGCGAATCCCTCGGCGGCTACCTGCCTGCCCGCCAGGCGGATTTCACGGTACTCAAGACGCCACCGCTGAGTGCTTTCCAAAAGCAACTGGAAACGTCTGGTGACCGCCAAATTTCGTCCACCATGGCCTTTGTGCGCATACTCACTACCCTGGTCAAGGACAAGGAAATCGGCGCGCGAGTCGTCCCTATCGTGCCCGATGAGGCGCGCACCTTTGGCATGGAGGGCATGTTCCGCCAGCTGGGGATCTACTCCTCCCAGGGGCAGAAATACACCCCCCACGACTCCGACCAGATCATGTACTACAAGGAGGATAAAAAGGGTCAGATCCTGGAGGAGGGCATTAACGAAAGTGGCGCCATGTCCGCCTGGATTGCCCTGGCCACGGCCTACAGCAATTACGATTGCCCGATGGTGCCGTTTTATATCTTCTACTCCATGTTCGGCTTCCAGCGCATCGGCGATCTGGCCTGGGCCGCAGGCGACAGCCAGGCGCGGGGCTTTTTGATCGGCGCCACTGCCGGTCGCACCACGTTGAATGGCGAGGGTCTGCAACACCAGGATGGCCACAGCCACCTGCTGGCCAGCACCATTCCCAATTGCCGCTCCTACGATCCGTGCTACAGCTACGAGCTGGCGGTGATCATCCAGGATGGCTTGAAGCGCATGTACGAAGACAAGGAAAAGTGCTTCTACTACATCACCACCATGAATGAAAACTACGTTCACCCGGCCATGCCCGAGGGTGCAGAAGATGGCATTATTCAGGGCATTTATGCCCTGAAAAAAGGCGGCAAAACCGCCAGGGGCAAGCACCGCGTGCAGCTGATGGGGGCGGGCACCATTCTCAATGAAGTGGTTGCCGCCGCCGATTTGCTGCGCGAAAAATACAAGATCGAAAGCGATATCTGGAGTGTCACCAGCGTCAACGCCCTGGCCCGCGACGGCCAGGCCGCCGCGCGCTGGAACCTGTTGCACCCCGGCGAGAAAGAGCAGCAGGGCTATATCACCCGCACCCTGGCCGGTCACGATGGCCCCTTTATTATCGCCACCGACTATATGAAGAGTTACAGCGAACAGCTGCGGCCCTTTATTCCCGGCGATTACCACGTGCTGGGCACCGATGGCTTTGGTCGCAGTGACACCCGCGCCCAATTGCGGGACTTCTTTGAGGTGGATCGGCGCTATGTGGTGGTGGCAGCGCTCTACGGTTTGGCCAAACAGGGCAAGATCGACAAGTCCGTGGTCACGCAAGCCATTGCCGATTTTGGCATTGATCCTGAAAAATCCAATCCGCTTTTTGTGTAAGGGGCAGTCTCAATGGCGAGTGAAACCATCAACGTACCGGATCTGGGTGGCGCCGACGCAGTCGAGGTGATTGAGGTCAGCGTCAGCATCGGCGATGAAGTGGGTGTGGAAGATACCCTGCTGGTGCTGGAATCCGACAAGGCCTCCATGGATGTGCCTTCTCCCCAGGCCGGGGTGATCAAAAAAGTACTGGTCAAGGTGGGTGACAAGGTTTCCCAGGGCACGGCGATTGTCGAAATGGAGACTGCTGGCAGCGCAGCGCCTGAAAAAGCCGAAGCGGCTGCAGAACAAAAAGCCGAAGCAGAAGAACCAAAACCCGCCCCGGCAAAGGCAGAAAAACCGGCAACAAGCCAGTCTGCCCAGCAGACCGTCAAGTTGCCTGACCTGGGCACCGGCGACGCGGTGGATATTATCGAGATCAGCGTTGCGGTGGGCGATGAAGTGGCCGAAGGGGACACCCTGATGACCCTCGAAGGCGACAAGGCCACCATGGATGTGCCCAGCCCTTATGCCGGCAAGATCACCAAATTACTGGTGAAAGAGGGCGGCAAGGTCAAATCCGGCGATGCCGTGGCGGAAATGGCCACACAGGCCGCTGTTCAGTCCACGGCTCAACAGCCGCCCGAACCTGAAACCAAACCACAACCACCAGCGCCTGCCAGCGAAAAGCCTGCGGAAAAACCGCCGCAAGTGGCTGAATCATCATCAGCCCCAGGCACCCTGAGCGAAGCCGAAGCCCCCGCCGCCGATGTTTACGCCGGCCCCATGGTACGCCAGTTTGCCCGCGAGCTGGGTGTCGATCTGCGCAACGTCCAGGGCAGTGGCGACAAGGGCCGCATCGCCAAGGAGGATGTGCAGGGCTATGTAAAACAAGCCTTGTCTGCGCTCGAAACCGGTTCGCCTGCACCCTCCGTATCTTCTGGTGCTGGTGCTGGTACAGGCATTCCCCAAATCCCCGATCTGGACTACAGCCTCTTTGGTGAAATCGAGGAACTCCCCTTAAGCCGCATTGCCAAGCTCACCGCCGCCAATATGACCCGCACCTGGCTCAACGTGCCAGCGGTGACGCAGTTTGACGATGCCGATATCACCGAGATGGAGGAGTTCCGCAAGGGACTCAAGGCCGAGGCCGACAAGCGCGGCGTCAAGCTCACCCCGGTGGCCTTTATGATGCTGGCCTGCGCCCGCGCCATGGTGGCCCATCCGGTGATCAACCGCTCCTGGCACAGCAGCGGTGAAAAGCTCATCCAGAAAAAGTTTGTGCATATCGGCATGGCCGTGGATACCCCCCGTGGTCTTGTGGTGCCGGTGATCCGCGATGTGGACAAAAAAGGGCTGTGGGATCTGGCGGAAGAGACTGCCGCGGTTGCGCAAAAAGCCCGCGACGGCAAACTCAGCGCCAATGACATGCAGGGCGGCGGGTTCACTATCTCCAGCCTCGGTGCCATTGGCGGCAGGGGTTTTACCCCCATCGTCAATGCGCCGGAAGCGGCGATTCTCGGTATCTCCAAAGCCTCGATCCAGCCTGTATGGGACGGCAAGGCCTTTGCCCCGCGCCAGTTGCTGCCCCTCAGCCTGACCTACGACCACCGCCTGATCAACGGTGCCGACGCCGGCAAGTTCATGACGGAGCTGGTGGCGATGATGGGTGATATCCGGCGCTTGCTGCTTTGATCTGTTGCTGATATTCCCGCCCAATAAAAGCCCCGGCCTGGTGCCGGGGTTTTTATTGGGGAGCCTGCGCCAGACTGCACTGCTTTTCGTTATGGCGGAAATTTAACCCAGCCTTACCGGCAGGCTTTGAAGGCCACGCAATGCATTGGTACCACCGACTTTCCAGCGCAACTTGTCGCGGGGTACGGCCAGCTGCATATTCGGGAAGCGCTTGATCAGTGCGTTGATGGCGATCTTGCCCTCTGATCGCGCCAGCCATACGCCCAGGCAAAAGTGGATGCCGACACCAAAGGCGATATGTTTGTTGGGGCTGCGGGTGATATCAATCTGCTCGGGGTTTTCAAACACCGTTTCGTCGCGGTTGGCGGAACTGAGCACGCCTATCACCTCAGTGCCTTTGGGCACAAGGGTATCGCCGATCATCAAATCCTCTGTGGGGAAGCGCGAGGCGCCATACACCACGGGGCTGGAGAAGCGCAGCAGCTCTTCCACAGCAGGCTCGATCAGGTCGGGGTTATCACGCAGTTTGGCAAACTGGTCAGGCTGCTCCAGCAGGGCCAGCATGCCGCTGCCAATCAGGTTGACGCTGGTTTCGTGACCGGCAAACAATAGCAGGAAGATCATCCCGAGGATCTCGCGGTCGCTCAGCTGATCGCCCTGGTCGTAGATATTGATCAGTGCGGTGACAAGCCTGTCATCGGGGTTTTCCCGGCGCAGCCTGATCAGTCGTTTGAAGAGGCGAATCATTTTCCACATATTGGGCATGGCCGTGATGCGGCGCAGGCCCGACGCTGTTGATGTATCAAACGAGCTGTTGGTGAGCTGGTTAAACTCGTAACACTCCTCCGGCGGCACACCCAGCATCTCCGAGATCACCGTGATGGGTAGTGGCTTGGCAAAATCCTCCACCAGATCGGCGCTGTCTTTCTTTGCCATGGCATCGAGCAGATCCTGGGCGATGCGCTCAATTCGCGGGCCCATGGCCTCCACCATCTTGGGGGTAAAGGCCTTGTCCACCAGCCCGCGCAGGCGCCGATGCTCGGGATCGTCCTTCAGCATCATGATATCCAGGGACCCGATCCGCTTCATCAGCCAGCGCACAGGGAAAGGCATATTGCCCGCCATATCATTGGAGAAGCGCGAGTCCTTGTAGACCATCATCACATCGTCGTAGCGGGTGACGATAACAGCGGTTTTGCGGGTGAATTCAGATTTGAGCGGTGACACGGGTGAGTTCTTTCTGAGTGTCGCATAGGTAGGCCAGGGATTTTGCTGGATGGCGGGTTGCGACAGGTCAGTGATGGCCTGTTTCATTCCTACGGTATTTGTTGCTGCGCTATTTGTTGCGACGGTATTCATGGTGCTGCTTCCCTGGGTTATTTGCTGGCTTGATACAGACGCCCGATCATTGGGCTGTGCCCTGTCTGTGATGGTTTAATTCACTGGGAAGGGTTCCGTTATTTGACTTTTGTGTCAAGTATATTCGGCGTATCCGCTGGTTTGTGAGCGTTATGCAGGAGTGTGTAGCCGCAGGTTTTTGCCTGCGATTATCTGATAAGCTCTGGAGGTTGGTGTGGCGCACTCAAGGATTTTCTGAATAGCCATTTTTCCCACTAAAAAATAAATCTTCACCAAGGATTCTGGCAATACCCCCGTCTAACGGACAAGGAAACACACCGGAATGATGATGTCCCCGGACAAACAAACCCTGCAACGGGCGATGGATGGCGATGGCGCGGCCTTTGGCGAGGTGGTGGATATCTGCTATGACAGCATTTTCCGCTTCGCCATGAAGTACACCGGGGTGCGCCAGGATGCCGAGGACGTGGCGCAGCTGGCCTGTATCAAGCTGGGCAACGCCATCCGCACCTACCGTTTTGAGGCGGCTTTTACCACCTGGCTCTATACCCTGGTGCTCAGTTGTGCACGGGACTGGCACCGCCAGCAAAACAGGCATCGCCAGCAGAACCGCCATCGGGGTGATGATGTGGCGATCGAACATCTGGCTTCCCCTGTGGATTCAGAGGGCGAGTCACAAATTTATCTGCGCCAGGTACTGGCCCAGGTGGCCGCCATGGGTGAAGGTTTCAGGGACACCCTGGTGCTGGTGGCCGGGGAGGGCATGAATCACGCCGAGGCCGCCGCGCTGTTGGGCGTGAAGGAATCCACCGTGTCGTGGCGGCTGCACGAAATTCGCAAAAAACTGGCTTCTGCCCAACTGCAGGAGGGGTTGCAATGACCGATGACGACCTGAAAGCACTGTTTGATGAATCAGAAAACAAAACCCCCTCAGAGGCGGCCCGCGCCCGTGCGAAAGCCGCCGCCATGGAGGCTTTTGAAGCTGCTGCCAACAACGTTGAAAAAAGCAGCGAAGAAATAAAATCACAAAATCCCCAAGGAAATGTCACAGCCCTTCGTCCTATCGCTGACAACAACCCGTCAGTGTGGAGAACAAAGATGACTGCGATCAATCAACGTTGGGTAGTAAGTGGTATCGCCAGCGCGGCTGTGCTGGTGCTGACTGTATCGGTATTGATCAATGTGCGCGATCCCGTGGTCGATACTGAGTTAATGACTTCACGGGAAAATGCCGTGGGCGCCGATAGCGGCCTTGAAGAAGTTGTGGTAACAGCGCAGAAACAACCGGAACGGACTGAACAGGATCTGGCCATGGCAGATTCTCCGGTTTCCGCCCCGCCGCCGATGGAGAGGCAAACCTTTACCGCAGCCGCAAAGAGTGAATCCCGCTCTCTGGCTTATGCCCCCTCGGCACCCGTAGCCAGTGACGTATCTAATGAAGTAGTACATCCGGGATATTATCAGGATGAGGGCCGCGACCAGTTTGCGGATATTGTGACCAACCCGGTCAAACGGGTTGCCGATGAACCCGTATCCACCTTTTCTGTGGATGTGGACACCGCGTCCTACAGCTTTGTGCGCAGGCAGTTGAACCAGGGTGTATTGCCCCGGAAGGATGCGGTGCGGGTAGAGGAGATGATCAATTACTTCGACTACGATTACCCGCTGCCGGAAAGCAAGGAGACCCCATTCAAGGCCACCGTCGCCGTTACCGATGCCCCCTGGAAAGCGGGCAACAAGCTGATCCATATCGGCATTCGCGGCTACGATATGGCGCCCACTGAAGTCCCCGCCAGCAATCTGGTGTTTTTGCTGGATGTCTCCGGCTCCATGCACAGCCCCGACAAACTGCCCCTGGTCAAACAGTCCATGGGTCTGCTGTTGAATCAACTAAAACCCACCGACACCGTGGCCATTGTCGCCTACGCAGGTGCCGCCGGGACTGTTCTTGAGCCAACCCAGGCCAAAGAGAAACAGAAAATCATGGCGGCCCTGGAGCAGTTGAATGCCGGTGGCTCCACCGCCGGAGGCGAGGGCATCAAACTGGCTTACCAACTGGCCAAAGCCGGTTTTGACAAGAATGCGGTGAACCGCGTGATCCTCGCCACCGACGGTGATTTTAATATGGGCATCACTGACCACGAGGAGCTGAAAGACTTTGTGGAACTTCAGCGGGAGGAGGGCATCTATCTGTCGGTGCTCGGTTTTGGTCAGGGCAATTATCACGACAACCTGATGCAGGTGCTGGCCCAGAATGGCAACGGTGTGGCCGCCTATATAGACACCCTGAGCGAAGCGCAAAAAGTGCTGGTGGACGAGGCCACCTCCACACTTTTCCCCATCGCCAGGGATGTCAAAATCCAGATGGAGTTCAACCCGCAAACCGTGAAGGAATACCGTTTGCTGGGTTACGAAACCCGCGCGCTCAAGCGCGAGGATTTCAATAACGACAAGGTGGATGCAGGTGATATTGGCGCAGGGCACCGGGTAACGGCAATCTATGAAATTACCCCTGTCGGCTCCGGCAGTGGCCTGATAGAGCCCTCCCGTTACGATCAACCCGAAGCTTCTGCAACAGGGCATGGAAATGAATACGGTTTTCTCAAAATCCGCTACAAATTACCGGAGGAGTCAAAATCCAAACTGATCACCACGCCAGTAACCGTCAACAACTCCGCGGTTGCTGAGAATAAGGTGCTGGAGCAGGAAACCGGTTTCGCCATCGCCGTCGCGGGTTTTGCCCAGTTGCTGCGCGGCGGTCAATACACCGGCGACTGGACCTATCAGGACGCCATCGATCTGGCCAATAAAAACAAGGGTGACGACACCTACGGCTACCGCGCCGAGTTTGTCCAGCTGGTAAGAAAGGCGTCGGTGGCGCAGGCGATGAAATAAAGGCCACTTGACGGAAAGCCAGGCAGATTTACTGCATCCCGGCTTGATCATCCGGGATTTTTTTAAAGTCAAGAGAATGAAACAGTAGCCCGTTTATCGTTCCCCGGGCACCTTGTTACCGTTCTTTGTGCTGCTCTGCCAGTATCTGTTGCCGACAAACGCCCACAGGGCTGCGCAAGTCGCTCCCTGCCATGATGTTGACTGGATTCCAGTGTTCTGTGCGGCAGTTGACCGACTCCGCTCATTACACATTTCATGCCTGGATGATTCCCGGCTCCAAGCTTGACACTCCAAGTTTGACAGCTTGCAGGAGGAGCCGCTGTGCCGTACCTTTACGCCCATGCCAGACTCTGATTTGCCCCCGACTTTTGAACTTGCCGTCACCCTGGGCGCACTACTGCTCGCCCGCCACTGGCAGGTTACTTGCGCCGAATCCTGTACCGGCGGGGGGATTGCCGCTGCCATTACCGATGTGGCTGGCAGCTCGCGCTGGTTTGAAGCCGGTTTCGTCACCTACGCCAATGCTGCCAAGGAGCGCATGCTGGGAGTGAGTGCCGCGACCCTGGCGCAATACGGTGCAGTGAGCGAAGAGGTGGTACGGGAAATGGCCCTCGGTGCCCTGCGTCAGGCCGGGGCCGATCTCGCTGTCGCAGTAAGCGGTGTGGCCGGCCCTGACGGCGGCAGCGTGGACAAACCCGTGGGTACGGTGTGGCTGGCCTGGGCCACGGCCACTGACGTGGAAGTCCGCCGCTGCCAGTTCAGTGGTGACCGGGCCGCAGTGCGACGTCAGACGGTACAGGTGGCGCTGGAGGGGCTGGTTATCGCCGCAAGCAGGTAAACTACTGTATGGCTATACAGTAGTTTTGATTTGCGTTAAGCTGACCGCCAAGTGTGGTGAAAAGGAATTTCATCGCTTTATGTTCAGCGCGTATTTACATCAACATTCATTAATCAACATTCAAGCATAAGGGGATTTCAATGGACGCCAACAAGGAAAAAGCACTTCAGGCAGCCCTCGGTCAGATTGAACGCCAGTTCGGCAAGGGCGCGGTCATGCGCATGGGGGACAAGGAGCACCTGGCCATTCCCAGTATTTCCACAGGCTCCCTGGGCCTTGATATTGCTCTGGGTATCGGAGGCCTGCCCAAAGGCAGGATTGTGGAAATCTACGGGCCTGAATCATCCGGTAAAACCACCCTCACACTGTCAGTGATCGCCCAGGCGCAAAAAATGGGTGCAACCTGTGCCTTTGTGGATGCCGAGCACGCCCTTGACCCCGACTACGCCGACAGGTTGGGTGTCAACGTCGACGACCTGCTGGTTTCCCAGCCTGATACCGGCGAGCAGGCCCTGGAAATCACCGATATGCTGGTGCGCTCCAACGCTGTGGATGTGATCATTGTCGACTCCGTGGCGGCGCTGGTACCCAAGGCTGAAATTGAAGGGGAGATGGGGGATTCCCATGTGGGTCTGCAGGCGCGTCTTATGTCCCAGGCCTTGCGCAAGCTCACCGGCAATATCAAGAACGCCAATTGCCTGGTCATTTTCATCAACCAGATCCGCATGAAGATCGGCGTCATGTTCGGTAGCCCGGAAACCACCACTGGCGGTAATGCCCTCAAGTTCTATGCCTCCGTGCGCCTGGACATTCGCCGCATCGGTGCTGTCAAGGAAGGGGAGGAAGTGATCGGCAACGAAACCCGCGTCAAGGTAGTGAAAAACAAGGTCGCTCCCCCTTTCAAACAGTGCGAGTTCCAGATTCTCTACGGCAAGGGCATCAACTGCCTGGGCGAAGTGGTGGATATGGGCGTCAAGGATGCCCTGATCGACAAGTCGGGTGCCTGGTACAGCTACAAGGGCGACAAAATCGGCCAGGGCAAAGCCAACGTGGTCAAGTACCTGGAAGAAAATCCCAAGCTGGCCAACGAGATCGAATCTGCCCTGCGCGCCAAGTACCTGGTGGTGAGCACCCCGGAAAGCCGCCGCGCCACCAGGGCTGCGGGAGATATTGCCGAAGCTGCTGTTGATTCAACGCCTGCCTGATGGGTTAGGACTCACCCCGGCGCCTGCCGGGGTGAGTTCATCCTGCCGCACGAATAACAAATAACCAGTTGGCACTGCGCAGAGTCTCTCGATGATTTCATGGCTCGTCAGGATCTGTGGCAAGATTCGTGCAAATCTCTCTGCTTTCCCGTCCAGAAAGTTCCAGCACCATAAAAACCCCTCTCCTGTTCCCGCTGATGCAGATGGGAGGAGCCTGGGAAACCCCACAGGGAAAACCGCTTGTGTGAAGCTGAAGATGGCCCCGTATTTTCGTTTGCTGGAGTCATCATCACCTTCTGTAGTAGCAGGCTAATACAGGAAAAAATGGCTTTTGACGGCAGAATGTTTTGGCCAGGAGGCATGGCGAAACGGCATGGGATGCCTGCTACAATCTGCCAATGTTCACTCACTGCCTGATTGCTGCGGGACTCACCATGCTCGATACACTGCCTCTGCTGGAGGTTACAGATTTTCCCGCCATCCGGCGCGGCCCCACCCAAACCCTGCAGGTCAATCTGGGCTACAAGTGTAACCAGCGATGTTTGCACTGCCATGTCAATGCCAGCCCCGACCGCACCGAAATGATGGACGCCGAAACCCTGGCATTGATCCCCGAAGTATTGCAGGCGAGAGGTATCGGCACCCTCGATCTCACCGGCGGTGCGCCGGAGCTGCACGAGGGGTTTCGCGCGCTGGTGGCAGCGGCCAGGGAGCAGGATGTGCATGTTATTGACCGCTGCAATCTGACCATCCTGTTCGAGCCGGGGCAGGAGAATCTGGTGCAATTTCTCGCGGCTCAGCGTGTTGAAGTGGTGGCGTCGCTGCCCTGTTACTCCGTTTCCAATGTGGATAAACAGCGAGGGGAGGGTGTGTTCGACAAAAGTATTGCAGCCTTGCAGATGCTTAATGCTCTGGGTTACGGGCGGGCTGGATCCGATTTGGTGATCAATCTCGTGTATAACCCCCAGGGGCCATCACTGCCTCCAGACCAGGCCAGCCTGGAGGCGGATTACCGCCGCGAGTTGTGGAACCATTTTGGCATTGAGTTTAATCACCTCTTTGCACTGACCAATATGCCCATCAAGCGCTTTGGTTCCACTCTGGTGAGCAAGGGGCAGCTTGAATCCTATATGCGCCTGCTCAAGGATAATTATCTTGGGGACAACCTCGATCAGGTGATGTGCCGCAGCCTGATCAGCGTGGATTGGCGCGGTTATCTCTATGACTGTGATTTCAATCAGCAGCTGGATCTGCCCATGATCAGGCCAGACAATGCCGGTGTTGATATTTTCAACAATGGCAAACCTCGTTCCCATGTGCGCGATCTGCTTGCCGGGGACCTGGCAGGCAATGCCATCGCCGTGGCGGACCACTGCTTCGGTTGTACCGCAGGGCAGGGCAGCAGCTGCGGTGGTGCCCTGTAGATTTAGTTGTTCCAGCCTCCCACACTTATTCCTGGCGAAGATAAAAAAATGAAGAAAGTACTTCTGTTGTGCATCGTTGCGGTGGCTATTGCGGCATTTTTTGTTTTCGATCTTGATCAGTTACTCACCCTCGAAGGACTCAAATCGATACAGGTGCGGATGGAAGAGTGGAGAGCTGCCGCACCATTGACGGTGGCGCTGGGGTTTTTGCTGGTTTATGTGGCAGTCACAGCGCTGTCGCTGCCGGGGGCGGCGATAATGACCCTGGCGGGCGGGGCGTTTTTCGGACTGTGGTGGGGCACGGTGATTGTCTCTTTTGCCTCCAGTATTGGCGCCACGGTTGCCTTTCTGGTGTCCCGCTACCTGTTTCGCGAGTGGGTGCAAAAACGCTTCGGCGACAGGCTGAAGGCCATCAATGAGGGTGTTTCCCGTGAGGGCGCCTTCTACCTGTTTACGCTGCGCCTGGTGCCGGTGTTCCCCTTCTTCCTGATCAACCTGCTGATGGGGTTGACGCCGATCCGCACCTGGACTTTTTACTGGGTGAGTCAGATCGGGATGCTGGCGGGCACCCTGGTGTACGTCAACGCCGGTACGCAATTGGCGCGCATCGACAGCCTTGGCGGTTTGTTGTCGCCAGTGCTGCTGCTGTCTTTTGTATTGCTGGGTATTTTCCCTTTGCTGGCCAATAAAATCGTCGCTACGGTGCAACAAAAGCGCGTCTACAAGCGCTGGAAAAAGCCTGCCAAGTTTGACCGTAATCTGCTCGTCATTGGTGGTGGTGCAGCAGGCTTGGTGAGCGCCTATATCGCCGCTGCCGTCAAGGCCAGGGTCACCCTGGTGGAGGCCAGCAAAATGGGTGGCGATTGCCTCAATTATGGCTGCGTGCCCAGCAAGGCACTGATTCGCAGCGCCAAGGTTGCCCAGCAGGTGCGCACTGCCCATCACTACGGTGTCGAATCGTCGCCTCCTGTGGTCAACTTTCGCCAGGTGATGGTGCGGCTGCGGGATGTCATCACCGCCATCGAGCCCCACGACAGTATCGAGCGCTACACCGGGCTGGGTGTGGATGTGGTGGAAGGTTATGCCACCTTGATCGATCCCTGGACGGTTGAAATCAAGTTGAATGATGGCGGTGTGCAGCGGCTGACGTCCCGCGCTGTGGTGATTGCCGCCGGGGCAGAGCCGGTGGTGCCGCCCATCCCCGGTCTGGAGGAGGTGGGCTATCTCACCAGCGATACCCTGTGGGATGCGCTGGCGGAGCGAGATCATGCCCCGGCAAGGCTGGTGGTGCTGGGCGGTGGCCCGATTGGTTGCGAGCTGGCGCAAAGTTTTGCCCGCTTGGGGTCGAGAGTGGTTCAGGTTGAACTGATGCCGCGTCTGATGATCAGGGAGGACGATGATGTGTGTGGTTATGTGCAGCGTTCCCTGGAGGATGACGGCGTCGATGTGCTCACCGGCCATCAAGCGCTGCGCTGCGAACGGCAGGGCAACCGCAAGCTGATCATTGTGGAGCATGAGGGGCAGCAAAAAACCATTGAGTTTGACGAGCTGATTTGCGCCGTCGGGCGCAAGGCGCGCCTCAGTGGTTACGGTCTTGAAGCGCTGGGTATCGCAACGGACCGCACAGTGGTGACCAATGACTATCTGCAAACCCTCTATCCCAACATTTACGCCGCAGGGGATGTGGCGGGGCCATACCAGCTGACCCATGTGGCCAGCCACCAGGCCTGGTATGCGGCGGTCAATGCCTTGTTTGGCCAGTTCAAAAAATTTCGCGCTGATTATTCGGTGATTCCCGCCGTGACCTTTGTCGACCCGGAGGTGGCGAGGGTTGGCCTCAACGAGCGCGAGGCTGCGGATAAGGGCATAGCCTGTGAGATTACCCATTACAGTCTTGATGATCTGGATCGCGCCATTGCCGACGGTGTGGCGCGAGGCTTCGTCAAGGTGCTGACTGTGCCGGGCAAGGATAAAATTCTCGGCGCCACCATTGTCGGCGCCCACGCCGGTGAACTGCTGGCGGAGTTTGTGCTGGCCATGAAGCAGGGCATTGGCCTCAACAAATTGCTGGGTACGATCCACAGCTATCCGACCTTTGCCGAAGCCAATAAATACGCCGCTGGAGAGTGGAAGCGCGCCCATGCTCCGCAAAAATTGCTGGCCCTGGTGGAGAAATACCACAACTGGCGACGGGGTTAAGTGTGGCAGCAGAGAGAAGCACGCCTGATCTTTCCATTGTGATTCCTCTGCTCAACGAGCGTGAAAATCTGCCACACCTTGTTCAGCAGATTAACGGCTTGCGTAAAGATCCCGCTATTGAAATTATCCTCGTTGATGGAGGCAGCTGGGACGGTACCCTTGAATATTTGCAGCAAGCAGGCCTCGCGGTGATAAACAGCCAGCCGGGCAGGGCGCGGCAAATGAATAGCGGAGCTGCGGTTTGCAGCGGCACTATCCTGCTGTTTCTGCATGCGGATACCCAGCTGCCCGTGCAAATTCAGGAGGTTTCGGTCGCGACTTTCCTGATCACGGCATTGACGAAAAGCGGCAGGCAATGGGGACGCTTCGATGTGACGATAAGCGGTCGGCATCCTCTGCTTGGGATGGTGGCGTTTTTTATGAATCTGCGCTCGCGCCTCAGCGGCATTGCCACTGGCGATCAATGTATTTTTGTCGAACGCGCACTGTTTGCGCAGCTGGATGGTTTTAGCGATCAGCCACTGATGGAGGACATAGAGTTATCTACCCGACTGCGGCGGTTGGGCAGGCCCCTGTGTGTGGGGCACAAAGTGGTCACGTCCGGGCGTCGCTGGGACAGGCACGGTCTGTGGCAAACGGTATTGCTGATGTGGCGCCTGCGCATTGCCTATTGGCTGGGCGCATCCCCGCAAGTATTGGCGCAGCGCTACTATCGTCGTGGAAAAGACACAGTATGAAACTGGTAAAACCCTGCAGGATTGTGATTTTTGCCAAGGCCCCAGTGCCCGGTGAGGTCAAAACCCGGTTGATTCCACTATTGGGTGCGGCAAAATCAGCCCTGCTTGCGCAGCAGATGTTTATCCATACGCTGAATCAAGCCACAGCTGCCGCCGCCAGGCTCAAACGCCTGTCTGTTGAAATATGCACGCCAGATACGGATCATCCGTTCTGGCAACAAACCGTATTACACCCGGATGTCACGGTTACCGCACAAGGTGAAGGCGATCTCGGGCAGAGAATGCTGCATGCTGTGCAGCGGGTCAGTGCAGAAGGGGCTGCCTGTGTGCTGATCGGCAGTGATTGTCCGGCACTGACTGCGGATATACTGTTGGCTGCTGTCTCAGCCATGGCTACGGTCGATATGGCGGTTGTCCCCGCTATTGATGGTGGCTATGTCCTGTTGGGTTTACATCAGGGGTATGGCGAGCTTTTTGAGGCGATACCCTGGAGCACAGGGGAGGTGCTGGCTCTGACTCGCCAGAGAGCGGATGGACTTGGGTTGACGGCATGTTATCTGCCCGCCCTGGCGGATATCGATGAACCTGAAGATCTGGTTCACTTGCCCTCTGAACTGGCTTGTTTATGGAGTGTGGATGAGGCCTTATAAAAACTGGCTCGGCAATTGACCCTTTGCCCCATGGCCTGTATGATCCGCGCTCTCTGATCGGGCAGTCCTTGGACCGCAGTCAATGGGCCGCAATCAATCAGAGAGAAGACGCTCGGGGAATAGCGCAGTCTGGTAGCGCGCCTGCTTTGGGAGCAGGATGTCGGGGGTTCGAATCCCTCTTCCCCGACCACAATATCGGTTTTCAATTGTGGCGTTTTTAATCAGTAAAGAGTCTTCAGCAAGTCAGTTTTTCAATGGTGGCCGTAGCTCAGTTGGTAGAGCTCAGGATTGTGATTCCTGCGGTCGCGGGTTCGAGCCCCGTCGGCCACCCCAATATTTTTCCTGTTCCCGTTGTGCCCTTCTTCGTTCCGCCACTATCGCTACCCCTTTCCAAGCTCCGGATATTGATTATTGACAGCTGATTTTTCGGCTTTCAGGATCAGAATATCAAAAACAGTCCCAGTGCCAGAATCAGCCCCAGCAAGGGCACAATCACTGTAAGAATACCCACAGGCCCATAGGCGTCCTTGTGTTTTTCGTTGCAAATGGCGCGGATGGTGGTAACCACATAGCCGTTATGGGGCAGGGAGTCCATGGCACCGGATGAAATGGCCACAACCCTGTGCAGGGCATCAGGGTTGACGCCAAGGTCAAGGTAGTGGGGGGCAAGAATGGGCAGAGCAATGGACTGGCCACCGGATGCTGAGCCGGTAAGTCCTGAGATCACCGTCACCGCAATGGCCGCGCCCACCAGATCATTGAGGGGCAGGGTGGTGATAAAGGCCACTGCCATGTCAAATGCCGGGGATGTCTGCGCTACGGCGCCAAAACCTACCACCGCAGCGGTATTCCCGATGGCAATCAGTGCGCCAAAGGCGCCATCCCCGGCGGCCTGCCCGATGCTGAGGAAAAACCGGAAGTGAATCAGCGCGGCAGCGATACAACCTGCCAGTAAAGCGAGAATAAGTGCCGCCTGCTTCAGTGTGTCATGGAAGAAAAAGCTCACCAGCAGCACCGCCAGCAGCGGTAGCAGTGACAGCAGGGGGTTGGGCAGGTTGCGATTGTTGTCCGCTGGGTCGGTTACTCGCGTTTCAAACTGTTCGCCCCTTGCCACCGCCTTGGCGAGCATGCGGTGCAGCAGCCAGAAACCCAGTGCCGCCATAACCACCGCTACCACCAGACTTACTTCCCAACCCGCGTAGGGGCTGGTACCCAGGTATTTGATGGGAATCCAGTTCTGGATCTCCGGCGAGCCCGCCGAGGTCATGGTGAACGTAACCGAACCAAAGGCCAGTGCTCCAGGGATAAAACGGCGTGGCAGGTTGGCCTGCTTGAACAGGCTCAGGGCGATGGGAAAGGCGGAAAAGGCCACTACAAAGACACTGACGCCGCCATAGGTCAGTACGGCGCAGGCCATCACTACGGCAAAGGGGGCGCTTTTTGTGCCGAGCTTGTCGATCACCCACTGGGCGACGCTCTCCGCAGCGCCGCTGTGCTCCATGAACTTGCCGAAGATGCTGCCCAGCAGAAACATGAAAAACCAGGATTGGATAAAGTTGCTGAAACCCGCCATATAGGAAGATATGTAGTCAGCTTCCCCATTCAGTTCCGACGGGAAAAAGGGAATGTTGCCGGTCAATGCAATCAGAATGGCGCAGAGGGGAGCCGCGATCAGCAGGTTCATGCCACGAATGGTCAGGTAGATCAGGAGGGCGAGGGCGGTAACGAGGCCAATTGAACTGAGCATAAATCCCTGACTTGTAAGATTGAGCGGATCAGCTCCGCAATACTGACACTTCGCAGTCGTGCCGGGGGCTTGTCCATGTCATGGAAGCAAGTTGCCGGAGAATATGGGGTTTGTGGCAGATGCTGTCAATACAGCCGCGCTTTGTGCGTAGTAGCAATGGTGTTGGTGCTGCCCGTAGAGTTGCGGCGCCGTTTCTTTTAAACTTGGCGACCTTTGACTGTCGGTATCCCCGTTATGGACAAGCAACTGCTCAGCATACTGGTGTGTCCGGTGAGCAAGGCACCCCTGGAATATGATCGCGACAAACAGGAGTTGGTGTGCCGCGCCAGTGGCCTGGCCTATCCGATTCGCGATGGCATTCCGGTGATGCTCGAAAGTGAGGCGCGCAATCTCACCGCCGATGAAAAACTCGGGGCCAACTATTCGCGTTAGATCGAATTCGCACTGAATCGGGTCGCACAGATCCAGACCCAGAAACTTATCCACACCCGCCACAATGCAAGTCTGAACTACTGCTGAGGAACACCCGATGACTGAAAAGTCGATATTTTCCCGCATTATCGACGGCGAGATCCCCTCCGAGATTCTCTATCAGGATGATCTCTGTTTCGTGATCCGTGATATTCACCCCAGGGCGCCGACCCATCTGCTGCTGATCCCCAAAAACCCCATCCCCCGGCTGGTGGATGCGGATGCGGAGCACCAGGCCATGCTCGGCCACCTGTTGTTGACTGCGGGCAAGGTGGCGAAGGCTGCCGGTGTCGGTGATGCCTTCCGGCTGATTATCAACAACGGCGCTGGCGCCGGGCAAACCGTGTTTCACCTGCATATGCATATCCTTGGCAACCTCACCATGTCCGAGGCAAGCCTGGGGTTTTAATACCCATACGCCACCACCGGCCAGTGCCGGTGTTTGACAGGATCGTACTGAATGAAAAGCGCTGTAATCCGCCAGGCCTTTCTGGATTTTTTCAAGAGCAAGGACCACGCCATTGTCCCCAGCAGCAGTCTGGTGCCGGGCAACGACCCCACCCTGCTGTTTACTAACGCCGGCATGGTGCAGTTCAAGGATGTGTTCCTGGGGTTCGACAAGCGCCACTACAGCCGTGCCACCACCTCGCAAAAATGCGTGCGCGCCGGTGGCAAGCACAATGACCTGGAGAATGTCGGCTACACCGCCCGCCACCACACCTTTTTCGAGATGCTGGGCAATTTCAGTTTTGGCGATTACTTCAAGCGCGACGCCATTCTCTACGCCTGGGAGTTTCTCACCAGCAAGGAATGGCTCGGCCTCGACGCCGACAAACTGTGGGTGACGGTCTATGCCGAGGACGACGAAGCCTACGATATCTGGCACCGGGAAGTGGGTATCCCCGCCGAACGCATGGTGCGCATCGGCGACAACAAGGGAGCGCGCTACGCCTCTGACAATTTCTGGATGATGGGAGAGACCGGCCCCTGCGGTCCTTGCACCGAAATCTTCTACGACCACGGCCCGGAGATATGGGGTGGCCCCCCCGGCTCCCCGGAGGAAGACGGCGACCGCTATATCGAAATCTGGAACAACGTCTTCATGCAGTTCAACCGCGACGAGGCGGGGGTGATGCACCCGCTGCCCAAGCCCAGCGTCGATACCGGCATGGGACTGGAGCGCATTGCGGCGGTGTTGCAGCATGTCCACAGCAACTACGAGATCGACCTGTTCCAGGCCCTGATCCAGGGCGCAGCCCGGGAAACGGATTGCAGTGATCTGGCCAACCCATCCCTGAAAGTGCTGGCGGACCATATCCGCGCCTGCTCTTTCCTGATTGCCGATGGCGTCATCCCCGGCAACGAGGGGCGCGGTTATGTGCTGCGCCGCATTATCCGCCGCGCCATTCGCCACGGCTACAAGCTGGGTGTGCGCAAGGCCTTTTTCCACAAGCTGGTACCCGACCTGGTGGCGCAGATGGGCGAGGCTTATCCCGAGCTGGTCGAAATCCAGAGTCGCATCAGCGATGTGCTGCGCCAGGAAGAGGAGCGGTTTTTTGAAACCATCGCCAACGGCATGGATATTCTCGACACTGCCCTGGCGCAACTGGGTGGCACAGCTGCTGCGGTGCTCGATGGTGAAACTGCCTTCAAACTCCACGACACCTACGGCTTTCCCCTCGACCTGACGGCGGATGTGTGCCGTGAGCGGGATGTGCAGGTGGATGTGGAGGGCTTCGAAAAAGCCATGGATCACCAGCGCCAGCAGGCCCGCGCGGCGGGCAAATTCCGCATGGCCACAGCCCTCGAATACAGCGGCGCGGTCACCACCTTCCACGGTTACGACAGGCTGGTGGTGGAGCAATCCACCATCACCGCGCTGTATGTGGACGGCGCGCCGGTCAGCGAATTGCACAGTGGCCAGAGCGGTGTGGTTGTACTGGATGACACGCCTTTCTATGCCGAATCCGGCGGTCAGGTGGGGGATAGCGGTGAGCTGGTGGCGGGCAATGTCTGCACCACCCTGTTTGCGGTGGAGGACACCCTGAAAATCCAGGCCGATGTGTTCGGTCACCACGGCGAGCTGCGCGCTGGCAGCCTCAAGGTGGGTGATACTGTGACGGCCCGCGTAGATACCGAACGCCGCGCCGCCACCATGCGCAACCATTCTGCCACCCACCTGATGCACAAGGCCCTGCGCGAAGTGCTCGGCGATCATGTGCAGCAAAAAGGCTCCCAGGTGGATGCCGACAAGACCCGTTTTGACTTTGCCCACAACGCGCCGGTGAGCCGCGAGCAGATTGCCCGCATCGAAGCCATCGTCAACCGCGAAATCCTCGCCAACAGTGCAGTGGCTGCGCGGGTGATGGCCATTGACGATGCGCGTGAAACCGGCGCGCTGATGCTGTTCGGCGAAAAGTATGGGGATGAAGTGCGGGTGCTGGATATCGGCACCTCCCGCGAGCTGTGCGGCGGCACCCATGTGGCGCGCACCGGTGATATCGGCCTGTTCAAGGTAGTAGGCGAGGGCGGTGTGGCTTCCGGTGTACGTCGCATTGAAGCGGTGACCGGCGAGGGTGCACTGCAGTTTGTGCAGCGTCAGGAAAAACTGCTCGCCGATGTGGCGGCGGTTTTCAGCACGCCTGCCGAGCAGGTATTGCCACGCATTACCCAAAGCCTCGAATCCCTGCGCAGTCTGGAGAAGGAGGTGGCCAGGCTCAAGGCCAAGCTGGCCAGCTCCACCGGCGGCGATATTCTTGGCGGTGCGCGGGAGATAGCGGATGTCAAGGTGCTGGCCACCGTCGTGGAAGGGGCCGATCCGAAAACCCTGCGGGACCTGCTCGACCAGATCAAATCCCGTCTTGAATCCGGTGTTGTGCTGCTGGCGGCGGTGGAAGGGGACAAGGTCTCCCTCACCGCCGGCGTCACCAGGAATCTGACTGACAGGGTCAAGGCCGGGGAGCTGATGCAGTTTGCCGCCGGTGAGCTGGGCGGCAAGGGCGGCGGTCGCCCTGATATGGCCCAGGGCGGTGGTTCCAACCCGGAAAAACTCCCGGCGCTGCTGGATGCTGTCTATGATTGGGTCAGTGACCGCCTGGCATGAGGCAAGCAATGATTTTGCTTCGCAGGGGGAAATATTTGGTGTTTAATTTGCGCCCTTTGACAGCAGAGTCCCCGACGGCCTGCTGGTCACCTACTTCAGGATTGTGAATTCTCCATGAGTCTTATTGTTCAGAAATACGGTGGCACCTCGGTGGGCTCGGTTGAGCGCATTGAAGCCGTGGCCGAAAAAGTGGTGGGTTTCCGCGCCGCGGGCCATCAGGTGGTGGTGGTGGTATCCGCCATGAGCGGCGAGACCAATCGTCTGATCGACCTTGCCAAAGCGATCCATGACGCCCCAGACAACCGCGAAATGGATGTGCTGATCTCCACCGGGGAGCAAGTCACCATCGCCCTGTTGTCCATCGCTCTGCAAAAATGGGGCTGTGAGGCGCGCTCCTATACCGGCAGCCAGGTGCGTATCCTCACCGACAGCGCCCATTCCAAGGCCCGTATCCAGGATATCGATACCGAGCGCATGCAAGCCGATCTCGATGCTGGCCGGGTGGTGGTTGTCGCCGGTTTTCAGGGTGTGGATGCCGACGGCAATATCACCACTCTCGGTCGCGGCGGTTCCGATACCACCGCAGTGGCTCTTGCCGCTGCGTTGAAGGCCGATGAATGCCAGATCTATACTGATGTGGACGGCGTCTACACCACCGACCCCAGGGTAGAACCCCGCGCCCGGCGCCTCGATCGCATCACCTTCGAGGAAATGCTCGAAATGGCCAGCCAGGGCTCCAAGGTGTTACAGATCCGCTCCGTGGAATTTGCCGGTAAATACAAGGTTCCCCTGCGGGTTCTGCACAGCTTTCAGGAAGGCCCGGGCACACTGATTACCCTTGAGGATGATGACGATATGGAAAAACCCGTTGTTTCAGGCATTGCGTTCAACCGCGACGAAGCCAAGGTCACCATCCAGGGCATTCCGGACCATCCCGGCGTGGCCTACCAGATACTCGGCCCCATCAGCGAAGCCAATATCGAGGTGGACGTCATCGTGCAGAACTTTGCCGAAGATGGTTCCGCGTCCCTGTCGTTCACGGTACACCGCAACGACATGAAAAGGGCCAGCGAGATTCTTGCCACTGTCGCTGCGCAATTGGGCGCCAAGAGCACCACCACCGATGACCGTATTGCCAAACTCGCCATAGTCGGCGTGGGTATGCGCTCCCACGCCGGTGTGGCGGCCAAGATGTTCAAGGCCCTGGCCGATGAAAACATCAACATCCAGATGATCTCCACCTCCGAGATAAAAGTCACGGTGGTGATTGAGGAGAAATACCTCGAACTTGCGGTCAGAAGTCTGCACGCCGCATTTGAACTGGAAGAACCGGACAGAGTGGAGTAATTTGTCATCACTGATGACATTCCTTGGTCAGGGTGAACGGAGATATTTCTGCCAGGGGGAACAGTCAGGGGTGCAAATGCGTGACAGGAGGCGAAACAACAAAAACATATCGCCAAACATAGGAGGTGCCCTCGGGCACAAGCAGTATAGGAAATAGACCATGTTGATATTAACCCGAAGAGTTGGCGAGACCCTGGTAGTTGGTGACGACGTCACCGTAACAGTCCTCGGTGTGAAAGGTAATCAGGTACGACTTGGGGTCAACGCGCCCAAGGATGTGTCTGTTCACCGCGAGGAAATCTATCAACGCATCCAGCAAGAAAAAGGACAGGGCAACCAGGAAGTGTAGCGTCAGCGACATTTACCCTGCTCTAACCCCTTTGAATTTCTGATTGTTGTGGTATCATGCCGCCCTCTCGTCAGGGCGGTATTTACCGTGCTTTTTGCAAAATCTGACAGAAATTGGTGAGGTGGCCGAGCGGCTGAAGGCGCGCCCCTGCTAAGGGTGTATAGGCTAATCCCCTATCGAGGGTTCGAATCCCTCCCTCACCGCCAAATATCTATGAAAATCATGGGTTTGAGAGGTGAAATATACTCTCACCCATCATTCCACCCATCGTTCGTGATGGGATGTTATGACACCCCCTGAGCCAATCTGAATACCCCGATACCCCCCAGCTACCATGCTGGGTCATCCCCGAATCCTGCCCATTTTCCAGCCTGTTACGAACCTCGCTAGCAGATCATTGAAGGGAGATCATTGAAGGGCTTCTGCGTTGTTCGCCTATTCAGCCTTTGCTGCCCCGCTATGATGTATGCTTAAGCGTGGGTGGGAGCATCAAGCGAGGCGTATCGATTATCATGGAAAGAGCAAAGGAGTTATTTGAGAGGGTCAAAGCAAGCGGGCAAAGCGCCATAGATGACTTTATTGCCAGCCGGGCGACAGAGGAATTGTGCCTTGATTTCAAGAGATCTGCTGACAATGGTAGTTCCCGCACGTTGCATAACAATGATAGGAGAAATTTGGCAAAAGCTATCTCTGGATTTGGCAACTCTGCCGGTGTTGTTGTGTGGGGGGGTAGACTGCTCCATGGACAACGATGGAGCAGATGTAGCGATGTGGCTTGGGTGTGAGTTCACACACAAAGCATGAAAACCAGGTCCAATGGCGGCGTTATCAAATTGAAAGGGACTACATTCCAGCGCTGACAAACCTCGGAATCGCCCCGAGCAACTTCTTCGTATAGTCCGCCTGGGGCGCTGCCCACAGTTCTGCCGTTTTTCCCTGTTCCTCCACTTTGCCATGGTGCAGCACCAGCACCCGGTCGGCGATATAGCGCACTACGGCGAGGTCGTGGGAGATAAACATCATGGTGAGGTTGTGCCGGTTGACCAGCTCCAGAATCAAATCGAGGATTTGCGCCTGGATGGTGACGTCGAGGGCGGATACCGGCTCATCGGCGACGATAAATTCCGGTTTGGTGGCGATGGCGCGACCGATGGCGATGCGCTGGCGCTGGCCGCCGGAAAATTCATGGGGATATTTGCGGATATAGGCGCGGGCCAGGCCCACATCGTCCATCAGTTCCAGCACTTGTGCTGTGACGGTTTTGCGATTGGCGAGGCTGTGTACCAGTAAGGGTTCTGCCAGGGTTTCAAAAATGGTCATGCGCGGATTTAATGAAGCATAAGGATCCTGAAAGATCATCTGCATTTTTCGACGCAGAGGTTTCATTTGCCGGGGTGAATAATGGGTGATGTCCCTACCGTCGTAAATAATCTGGCCCTGGGTGCGCGGTGCAAGGCCGAGGATGGCGCGACCGAGAGTGGATTTGCCGGAGCCGGATTCGCCTACGATACCGAGTATTTCATGGCGATGGATATTGAGTGTAACGTCGTTGACGGCCTTGATATTGCGCTCGAGTTTTTGCGCGGCTGAGCTGAATATTCCCACGGAATAATCCCGGAACCAGGTGTGGAGGTTGTTCACTTCCACCAGGGGTTTTACCTGGGCAATGGCTTCTCCCGCAGGTTTGACGCCGGAGGGAATCGCTACGATCAATTTTTGGGTGTATTCCTCCTTTGGATTGGCAAACAGCTCGGCTGTGGTGCCGCGCTCTACCACCTTGCCGTTTTTCATCACCAGTACGTAGTTGGCAACTTCTGATACTACGGCGAGGTCGTGGGTGATAAAGATCACCGCCACCTGGCGTTTTTGTTGCAGCTCGCGCAGCAATTTGAGGATTTGTGCCTGAATGGTGACATCCAGTGCGGTGGTGGGTTCGTCGCAAATAATCAGTTTTGGCTCGGCAATCAGCGCCATGGCGATCATCACCCGCTGGCGCATGCCGCCCGACAGTTCGTGGGGGTAGCTGTTAAAGCGCCGCTCGGGATGGGTGATGCCCACTTCGTTGAGCATGGCGATGGCCTGCATGCGCGCCTTGGGGCGCTTGATGCCGCGATGGTAGAGCAGGGGTTCGATCAGCTGTTCACCCACGGTAAGGTAGGGGTTGAGGCAGGTCATGGGGTCCTGGAAGATCACCGCAATATCGTTGCCGCGAATCTCGCCCATGCGCTCGGCAGAACAGGTCAGCAGATCCTCGCCGTTGAAGAGGGTAGTGCCCCCTTCGATCTTCCCGGGCGGTTTTGGGATCAGGTCCACCAGGCTATAGCAACACACGGATTTACCGGAGCCGGATTCGCCTACGATGCCGAGGGTTTGCCCGGCCTCAACACTGAAACTCACATCGTCCACGGCCTTGACCACCCCGTTGCGGGTGTGGAACCAGACTTTCAGGTTGTTGACTTCGAGTAGTGCCATGGTGATGCAACCTTGGTCGATGTTGGTTTGGTGGTATCTGGATGCCGGGAGATGTCTGAATGGGAGATGGGAGACGGTGTGGTGCATCTCTCATCTCCCGTTAAGCCATCTCCCTATCTCTCTAATCTTTCGAAGTGCGCGGATCAAGCGCATCCCGCAACCCGTCGCCGAGAAAATTCAGTGAAAAAAGTGTGATCGACAGGGCCAGCCCAGGGAAGATCAGCAGCCAGGGGTATTCTTCCATGGTTTCCACACCGTTATTGATCAGCAGGCCCCAGGAGCTTTCCGGCGGTTGTACGCCAAGGCCGAGAAAACTCAAAAAGGCTTCGAGCAGCATCACGCTGGGAATGGTGAGGGTGGTGTAGACGATCACCGGCCCCAGAGTGTTGGGGATCAGGTGTTTGCGCACGATGCGCCAGCGTGACAGGCCGAGTGAATAGGCGGCCTCGATAAATTCCTGGCGCCGCAGGTTTTGCACCTGGCCGCGCACAATGCGCGCCATGGTGAGCCATTCCACCGCGCCGATGGCGAGAAACAGCAGGAGGATACTGCGGCCAAACACCACCATCAGCAGAATGATAAAAATCATAAAGGGCAGGGCGTAGAGAATATCCACCAGCCGCATCATCACCGCATCCACCCGTCCACCGGCATATCCGGCAACGGTGCCCCACAGTACGCCAATCACCAGCGCCACCCCGGTGGCGACAAAGCCCACCATCAGGGACATGCGGCCGCCGTACATCACCCGTGTAAGCAAATCGCGGCCAAAAATATCGGTGCCAAACCAGTGTTGCCAGGAGGGCGGTGTGGCGCCCAAAGCCAGGTTCTGCGCTTCATAACCGTAGGGGGCAATCCAGGGGGTAAGAATGGATACGATGGTGAGAAATACCAGAATGCCGAGACCTGCCAAAGCAAGGTGATTGCGGCGCAGGCGTACCCAGGCGTCGGACCACAGGGAGGTGCCCTGTTCGGCGTTGGCCAATACTTCTTCGACATTATTGATAACAACGGCCATGCTATTGCCCTCCGCTGGACTGATGGCGCAGGCGCGGATTGATCCAAACGGCGATCACATCGGAGAGCAGGTTGAAGACCACAATCAGGAAGGCAAAAAATACCGTGGTGCCCATGATCATGGTGTAGTCGCGATTAAAGGCGGCCTGTACAAAAAAGCGGCCAAGGCCGGGAATCTGGAAAATGGTTTCCACCACAAAGGAGCCGCTCAGCAATCCCGCAAAGGCGGGGCCGAGAAAGGCAATCACCGGGATCAGCCCGCCGCGCAGTGCATGCTTGCAGATAATCACCCGCTCCGGCAGGCCCTTGGCGCGGGCGGTGCGGATATAGTCCTGGCTCAATACCTCCAGCATTCCACCCCGTGACAGCCGGGCGATATAGGCGGCGTAACCCGAACCCATGGTAATGGCCGGCAGGATCTTGTCGCCGGGCATATCGCCCCAGCCGGAAATGGGCAGCCAGTCGAGCCAGATGCCAAACACCAGCACCAGCAACGGTCCCATCAAAAACGATGGCATGCAGATGCCGATCATTGCGGTGGACATGGGAATGTAATCCTGCGCCGTATTGGGCCGCAGGGAGGCGATAATCCCCGCCAGAGTGCCAATCACCAGCGCCACCAGCAGAGCGTAGAGGCCCAGCTCTGCCGAGGCGGGCAGGCCCGACATGATCAGTTCATTGACACTGCGGCCAGGGTAGCGGAATGACGGGCCAAAATCGCCGGTGAGCAGGTCGCCCACATAGGCGGTGTACTGCTGCCATACCGGCAAATCCAGCCGGTAGTTTGCCTCCAGGGCTTTGAGTACTTCCGGCGGCACGGCTTTTTCTGCATCAAAGGGGCCACCGGGGGCCATGCGCACCAGAAAGAAGGTGACAGTCACCACCACCAGCAATACGGGTATGGCTTGTAGCAGTCGCGAGATAAAAAATTTCAGCATGGGGACGGGGTTCCGGGTTTATTGGCGTGAATCGAATGCCAGTCGCCTGCAGGGCAGCCTCCTACGGAGCGCGCCCTGTAGGCGATAATTGATTTCTGCCCAACGAGCATTTTTCATCGAGGCGCGTCATCGAGCCACACATTCTTATAGAGAATATGATCCATCAGATTGCCATAGACCCCGTGCACCGAGGGCTGGATAAGGCTTTTGCTGGTGTAGATGTACAGGGGGATAACCGGCAGCTCGGTGAGCAGAATCGCCTCAGCCTCGCGCATCAAAGCGTAGCGCTCCTGCTGGCTGGCCGCAGCGGGTGCAAGCTTGAGGATAATCTCGTCGTAGCGTGGGTTGCTCCAGCCGGTCTGGTTGTTGCCGCCATCGCTGACCCACATGTCGAGAAAGGTGTTGGGGTCCACATAATCACCTATCCAACCTGCCCTGGAAATGCTGTATTGCCCCATATTTACCGAGCTGAGAAATACTTTCCAGTCCTGATTGTTGAGGCGAATATTGACGTTGAGGTGCTCGTTCCACATCTGCTGAATGGCCACGGCGATTTTCTGGTGACCCTCGGAGGTGTTGTACAGCACTTCTGTGACGGGAAAGCCCTCGCCATTTGGGTAGCCCGCCTCTGCCATCAGGCGCCGGGCTTCCTGCGGATCAAAACCCAGGTCGGAAGTGGCGGTGTAGCCCATGGTGTCCGGTGGCGTAAAGCTGGTGGCAGCGAGTTCGCCACCCTTGGTGATATTGTCCACCAGGGACTGGCGATCGATGGCGAGGTTGAGGGCGCGGCGCACTCGCTGATCCTGCAGGTGCGGTGTGCGCAGGTTAAAGCGGTAGTAATAGGTGCCAAGATAGGGGGCCACCTGGAGAACTTCCGGGTATTTTTGCTGGTATAACTCGATCTTGTCGATGGGAATGGTGCCGGTGATATGCAACTGCCCGGCGCGAAACATGCGCTCCTCCGTTGAGACATTTTCGATCGGGTGATAATTGATGCCATTCAGACGCACATTGTCCGCATCCCAGTAATGGGGATTCTTGCGCACGGTGATGATCTTGTTGAGCTTCCAGGTATCCAGCACAAAGGGGCCGTTGCCCACATAGTTGCCCGCACGGGTCCATCGGGTGCCGCGCTCGTCCGGCGCACCAAAGGCTTCAAGGGTGGCCCGGTGCAGGGGATAACTGCTGTAGTGGTCCAGCAACTGCAGGAAGTAGGGGGTAGGATTGTTGAGGGTTATTTGCAGGGTATGGTCATCGAGGGCCTTGATGCCAACCTCATTGAAATCGCTGATCTTGCCACTGGCGTAGGCTTCCGCATTGACCACAGCAAACAGCATGTAGGCGTACTGGTTGCCCAGGGCCGGTTGCAAAGCCCGCCACCAGGACCAGACAAAATCCTCCGCTGTGAGGGGGTCACCATTGGACCAGCGGGCATTTTCCCGCAGCTGGAAGGTGTAGGTTTTGCCGTCATCGCTGATTTGCCAGGATTTGGCCACGGCGGGAATGGGTTCGAGAGTTTGCGGATCCTTCGCCACCAGCCCTTCGAGCAAGGCGCCGATGATATTGCTCTCGGGCACGCCGGTAACGATATGTGGGTCCAGTTCCTGCGGTTCTGTGCCGTTGCCAAAGTGGAGGATCTTGTCGCGATTGCCAGCCTCAACATTGGATTCGCCGCCACCGCAGCCGCTCAGCAGCAAACTGCACAATAACGCCAGCATTCCCCAATGCGGCACGCCCCGTTGTCGCAAACCCATGGTAATCCTTGTGGTTGATAGGAGAGGGGTCAATGATACCTGTTATGGGGTGATTCTCAATCCGCCCTGGCAGTGACTGTGATTATTGGCGTCTGAGGGTGATGGAACTTCAAGACCTGTACAGCCCTCTTAGCTGCTGCCCGCCGCAATCTGTCAAAGTCGGGTACACTCCTGAACATCAACCAGATTATCTGTGGGGTTTTATGGGCACCATCTTCAGGGCAGCCATTGTGCTGCTAACATTTTCATTTCTGGCAGGTTGCGCGGGATTGCAGCAGAACTATGAACAACCACAGGTGAATATCACCTCTTTTACCCTGGCTCCCGGATCAACTGCCATGGCACCCCGTTTCAATATCGGGGTACAGGTGATCAATCCCAACCGCAATGCACTTCCCCTCAAGGGCATGAGCTACGGCGTGGATATCGATGGGCACAGGATTCTCAGCGGCGCCACCCCGGATTTGCCAAGGGTGCCAGGCTATGGCATGGCTGATTTTGTGATTGAGGCCAGCCCTGACCTGTTTGGCAGTGCCCGTTTGCTGAGTGATCTGTTTTCCACCCGGCGCGACAATTTCACCTACACCTTCAGGGCCCGTCTTGATGTGGGGCGAATCATGCCCTTTATCAATATTGAGGAAACCGGGCGCTTCAGTACCGCCGGCATGGCTCCCCGCTGAGATCCCGCAGCGACACAACAAGGATAAAACCATGATTACCATCTACCACACTGGTGTGTATCCTCTGGCTTTTGGAAGAAACTGGACTCTCCTGCAGGTTTGAGTGATTTGACTGCGCCTGGGCCGTATTCATAGGGCAGAAAAGTAATCTATAGCAACCTGCTAATCAGAAAATTTCCCCTGCTCTGCAACAGGCAGGAAGATGTTGTACGGGAGACGGCAGAGATGAATGTTTTTCCATCTGCCATCTGCCAACTGTGTTCCCTCTCCTGTGTGTGCAGACGAACAGACCGGCCCTGATACAGTCCCTATTGTTGGCATTGCACGGGAACTATGGCGGGAAATGGTCCTGTCAGTTTCTGTCGTCACCACGAGGGGCACTGTTATGAACAAGGATCAGGTTAAAGGCCGCATCACCAAAACCGAAGGCAAGGTCAAGGAAGCTGCCGGTAAAGCCGTTGGCAACAAGCCCCTTGAAGTAAAGGGCAAGGCAAAGAAAGCAGCCGGCGCAGTGCAGGCGGCTTACGGTGATTTGAAAAACGACCTTAAAAAGGATCGTTGACAGGGACGGGCGCTTACTGCCTGGTTGTTTCGCTGCGCCACCAACTCACCATGTCGTGCAGACTGTCTTCAATGGGTCGGGGGTGATAATCCAGCTCCCGGCCTGCTTTGGAGCAGTCCATGTTGGGGTGACCATCGCGGAAAATAATAAGCCCCTCCCGGGTGAATGAGTCGCCGCTGCCAGACAGTCTGGCAAAAAGCCGCACAATGGGCAGCAGCGCTATCACCAGGGAGACAGGTATACAGATGGGCGCCCTGGCCCCGCCCAGCTTCTCCAGTTTTATGGACAGATCTTTCAGTGTCTGATAGGTGCCGCACAGCAGATAGGTCTCACCGCTGCGGCCCATGGTCACGGCATTGAGGGTGCCGATGGCAACATCCCTGACATCCACCAGATCATAGCCGCCGGAAATAAGCACCGGCAATTTTCCCAGAAATATCTCCTTCATCATGGTGCTGATAATGGAGCCGCGCAGGTCGGGCTGGCCAAAAATGCCTGAGGGTCGGACAATCACCGCATCCAGTTTTTCATCCCTGACATACTTGAGCACAAGCTCCTCTGCCAGGGCCTTGCTGTAATCGTAGGCAGGGTGTTGCGCCGTTTTCCACGGTCTGGATTCATCGAAAGGGGTTTCCCGTGGTTTTTCCATCACGCAACCCGCTGAACTCACGTGCACCAGGCGCACATTGCCCCGTGCCCGGCACAGTTCGAGCAAATTGCGGGTGCCCTCCACGTTGGTTTTCATCACGCTGCCATCCCTGTCACCGTGGACGGAGACTTTTGCCGCTGTATGTACCACTGCCTGGGCATCCCCCAGCAGTTGCTCCAGTGGCCCAGGTCCCAGATCCCCCTGAAACCAGGTGAGTCTCGGATCTTCAATGTCCGGTTTATAGCTGCTGTAGCCAGCGTACACCGTCAACCCCCTGGCCAGGGCTTCGAGAATGACAGCTGTTCCCAGGTGTCCGCTGCCGCCGGTAATGGCAATCCTGTCGATTTTCTCCATCGGATATCCGCCTGTTTTTATCATTAGAAGTGATGCACTATCAGCGCCGCTGGTGTATTTCCCACAGGACTGACAACTGGTCTGAATGTATCACATCGACCATAAATTGCCGCCAGTAGATCAGAACCTGTTACTTTGGGTAGCAACGTTCAGGTGATAATTGATTGTGGAGATGTGATTGAGTAACCGAAGCGGTTAACAGGCTGCTCACAGGGATTGATACATGGCTTTGACCAGATTCACAGCCCGGCAATCGGCAGGGTTCATGGACATCTTGTTCATCACATAGCCAAAGGCCAGTTGCTGATCCGGGTCTGCCATGGCAAAGGAGCCACCGGCGCCACTGTGGCCAAAACTGCGCTCGCCACAGGGATACTGGATCAGCCATGGCGGCAACATAAAACCCAGGCCAAAACAGGTCTCCATGGGAATGATGTTATCCATGCCACGGGAGTGAACACGGCAGGCTTGCCCCAGAATTTTGTCATTGAGCAGCCGTTTGCCCTCAATTTCGCCAATCATGGCAGCGAAAAGTGTTGCCAGGGAGCGGCCGTTGCCTATGCCATTGGAGGAGGGTATCTCCGCCATCAACAGGGCTTTATCGTTCCACATCCCGTTGTAACTGAACAGGTTGGAGGGGCCGGTAAGGGAACGCAGGGTCAGGGCGCCGGGTACAAAATCGGCAAACACCGGATTGCTGTCAGGGATCAGTGTTGCACAGCGATACAGCTCGCTGGCAGGCAATCCCACGTAAAAATCTGCCTGTACTGGCCCTGCCACCCTTGCCGTAAGATAGCTGCCCAGGGTCATACCCGTGATGCGGCGAACTATCTCACCCAGAATCCACCCGAAGGAGCGGGTATGGTAGCCGTGGGCAGTATCAGGCTCCCAGTTTGGCGCCTGGCGGGCAATAGCGTCGACCACCGGCTGCCAGGCGAGAACCTGTGCCAGGGTAAGGTCGCCATCAATGGCGGCCAGGCCAGCCCGATGGGAAAGAACCATGCGGGTGGTTATGCCACCCTTGCCGGCACTGGCAAATTCGGGCCAATAATCGGCGATGGGCCTGTCCAGCTCCAGCACTCCCTGTTGAACCAGGGTGAGTATACAGAGGGTGGTAATGCCCTTGGTTGCGGAAAAACACAGCTGGAGGGTGTTTTCCTGCCAGTAATTTCCGTTGACCGGATCAGCCATGCCGCCCCAGATATCCACAACGGGTTTTCCCCGGTAATAAATACAGCAGGAAGCGCCAATATCCCCGTGCTGCTGAAAGTTATCAGCAAAGGCCTGGGCAACCTGTTCAAATCCGCTGGTGACCTGTCCGTGAATCTGCATTGCTGATCGTCCTGCTGGCTGATAACAAAGGAACTACTAAAAAGGCAGCTACTTTAAGTGGAAGGTTGGGCAGAGAACATGTCGTCCTGGTTCTCACTGCGTTTTATTGGATTTTTCAACGCTCAGTATTTGCTTTGCCAGATTGGCGTAATGGGTGGAGCATTCTTCATAAATATAGCGGTACTGGGGGCTTAGATAGGGCGCAACCAGGGACATAATATGAAAAACGCCCTGGTGCATAGCCAGCACATCCGGCGTTTTATGACTCATCAGTTTGTCAAAATTGAGCCAGAAGGTGAGCTGCAAGGCCACATTGTTTGCCAGCCACGGGATTTGTGCTTGCGGAATTTCCAGGACCCTGTTTTGCGCCAGTTTCCTGGCCAGGGTATCAGCGGTTTTGATTTTCAGGGCGACAAGCCTGCGGAAGCGCCGCTCAAGATCCGGATAGCGTTGCAGAATGTCATTGATATTGCGATAGAAATAGCGGTGATTGTAAACCTGTTCGAAGACGACGTAGAGATAGATCCAGACATCTTCAGTCTTGAGGTTATTGCCTGTGGGCGCCTCAAGAATTTCCACCAGATGAAATTCCAGTCGGTTGAACAATTCCCGGATGATTTCTTCCTTGCCCTTGTAGTGGTAATACAGATTACCCGGGCTGATATCCAGTTCATTGGCAATATCCGCTGTGGTGACACTGGACTCACCCTCGGCATTAAACAATTCAAGGCTGGCAAGCAGTATGCGTTCCCGAGTTTTCATGGCTGATTGATGGCCGCTGTAAGGTAAACCATTGTCGCCGCCACGCAGGAGCCATGCAACTCTGGCACTGCTCAAGACGAATATTTATCGAAAAAAAGCGGCCAATGGCCGCTGTAATCAATCGGTGTCGCTGTAAATATTACTCGGCAGAAGGTTTTTCCACTGGTTTCTTCGCGGCCAGCTTGCGCGGTGCTGCAGGAGCCTTAACCGGCTTTGCAACCTTGGCAGATGGTGCATCGGGTGATCCCTTGGCACTGGCAAGTTGGTCGACCTTTTTGGTCAGCAGATCAACTTTCTTTTCCAGTCTTTTCAAATCGTCATGGCTGACACCGGAACCAAATCCCATGCCGCTGCGCATTTTGCTGATTCGCTCTTCAATGGATTGCTTGGTGTCCATCAGGGGCGATTCAGTAATCTTGCTCCTTGCGGTTGACTCGAATTTTTTGCCCTTTTCCACCAGTTCGGTGAACAGGCGGGGAGCTTCCTTGCTGGCACTGTCGTACCGCTCCTGGGCTTCATCAAAGGCACGACCGTAGGCGCCCAGTCCCGCCAGCCAGATATTCTTGGCGAAGTCACCCGCCTGGCTGGCGACATTCTTTTTCGAGGATTTCTTGCTTTCGCTACTCATGGTTTTGCTCCGTTGTATGCTCAGGTGTTGCCGATCCGCGGATGGCTGTATTCAATCCGCCGTGGTCGACATTCAGGCTGCTTTGTCAGAAGCAATTGTTTTGGTGGGGATCAGGGATTTACTGGCCTTGGCAAAGCTCTCGCGCAGGCTTTTAACCTTCACTTCAATGGAGGACATTTGCTCATCCTTGGCTTTTTTAACCGTTTCAATCAGGTTGTTCTGCACTTTCTCGCCACGGGCAATCAGGTCTTCAAACAGCTCGCTGTTCTTGCTGGAGATGGTTTTGTACTTGCTTGACGTTTTGTCGGCCAGGGATTTGCCTTCTTCGTAGACTTTTCCGTACAGGCCAAGGTTGGCCAGAAAAATTTTGTGTGAATAGGTTTTGGTCTGGTCGATCAGATTGGTTTTTTTCACTTTTGCCTTGCTCATTTGTGTATCCTCTTTGCTTGCTGGAGAGTGCTTGTTCGGGTTCCACTGGGCAGGACGCTACTGGCTATGCCCATCAGGTAGGGCAAGAATAGGGAGAATAATTAGAGTAAACACACTAAAAAGCACTTTATTTCAATTTTTTTATTTTATGCACCCTGCTGCCAGGCAGATGATAGTGGGCAACAGGGTGAATTCAGGGGGATGGATCGCAATATCCCTGCCAATACCCGGAAGCTACCGGGTTGCGGTTGCGCGCCGGTGAATGTTGTTGGCCCAGTCGTCAACAGTGACATTTTGGTGACTGTCTTCACCGTGCAGGTGCAGACTGAAAAATGTTGAAACATGCCTCAGGGCAAGCTGTGACTCCGGTATATAGGAAAACAGATGCCAGTCATGGGGCAGGCTTTCCCACACTTCCGCTTCCACATCAACTCCCTGGGCCCTTGCCTTGCGCACCACCCTCAGGGTGTCGTCGAGGAGAATTTCGGTATTGCTGACCTGTGCAAACAGGGGGGGGAAACCACTGAAATTGCCATAGATCGGTGACAGCAGTGGATCATCTGGTGGCGTTGACCCGGTATACATTTCAAAACCGCGCATTTTGCGTTTGGTGGGGAGCATGGGGTCACGCCAGCGATTGAACTGGCGCGAAGGTGTGGAAAAGCTCAGATCTGTCAGTGGCGACAGTAATGCCGTTGCCGCTGGCATGGGCAGGCCTTCATTGCGAATGGTTAGCAGCAGAGACAGGGCCAGGCCGCCGCCAGCGGAGTCGCCGCCCACAACGATATCCCGGGGCTTGATGCCAAGACCCAGAAGGTGGCGGTAGGCGCACAGTGCATCTTCAAGGCCAGCAGGGAAGGGATGGTCCGGGGCCAGCCTGTAGTGAACCATAAAGCCCTGGGAGGCGGTTTGACTGGTGAGACTGGCCAATATCGAGGTGTGGCCAGAGGTGGCGGGGAAGAAAAAGCCGCCGCCAGGTAGATACAGTATGGTTTTTTTGGTCTGAGCTGCACCGGTTGGTCGTATCCAGCGGGCGTGAAAATCATCGAATTCCACGGGTTCCACATCGTAGCCGGGGGGAACCTTGTTGAACAGGAAGGTCATTTTTTTGGTCTGTTGGGCGTAGTCGGTGCCCACATTAGCCAATAGTTGCTTGACCGTAGTGCGGAAAATCAGGTTTGTGGCGGCAGCCTGCCAGCTGATGGGGGCTGATTTTTCCGGTTCAAGGGGTTTTTCGTAAAAGGTGAGAAAATCCTCTTCGTCCTTCAGGGATAGGGCCTCGGTATATTCCTCCAGCTCGTCATCGCCGAGATGTTCAATACCAAGGAAGGCATCGCGGATCATTGACAGACTGGCCTTGCCATTGCTCACACAGGTTTCGGACACTGTCGCCAGGGCTTCCCTGGCAGATGTCAGATCCCTGGCGCTGGCAAGCTGTGCCAGAGATTTCAGTTGCTCCCGGGCACTGTTGCGGCCTTTCGCCAGCAATCGCTTGGGCAGACGACTGATCTCGCCACTGGTGTAAACCAATCTCTCTGCCGTGGAAGCCATTTTTTCAATCAGTACCACCGGCACCTTGCCAGTAGAGACCTTGACCACGCGATTGAGGTAGCGGCCAAAGAGGTGGAGGTATTCCGATTTTTTTTCGGCACCAAATACAGGGTCGATAACCGGTCTTATCTGTTCATCAATTGCTTTCCAGTCCCGTGCAGAGAGAAGTTCCATGGCGGGCATGAACACTTTCGACTCTTCCAGAGCCATATGCTCCCTCAGGCCACTGATATAACTGCGGGCGTCGCGCAGAAATCTCGATCGCTGGCGTTTGCCGGGTGTGCTGCCAAACGTCATGACCTGGTTGTAGAGAGTCTTGCCCAGCTCATCAATCTGTTTATGGCCGTGGCGCAGGCGTTCTATAACCGCTGCAGTGTCAGGATCGGCGTCCTGCATACGATCAAAGATAAGATCTTCCTTTGGGTGGTGATAACGGTCGGGATAATTGGTCATGTAATGGAACACGTCACGCACACATTCACGATCAACTTTTGCACCGCTTTCCAGCATGTCTGCCTGCTCTTCAAGAAGCACCAGCAGTCGCAGGGCAAACTTGTGCTCATCGGCAATGGCGACCAGTGGGGCAGGCAATTGCCAGCGTGCGCTGTCAGCCAGTTTTACCGGTTTTTTTTGCCGTGAAGTGATGGCTACTATGGGCCTGGGTTTCACAGTGCTCTGTGGCATTTGAAATCCTCAATATTGACATATTCGCCAAATTGATATGGCGCACCGGCAAGTATACTAACGATCAACCCTGGTTACACCACTACAAAACCTGTACATCGTCCGGATTTATGCAGTCCAGGATTCTGGTGGCAGCAACCGGGTTCAACCGTGCTGTTTGACAGGGAGATTCTGCTCGGATATCTGATCGTGCTGCTGAATATGATCATGCTTGAGTTCGCGCCAGGTTTCATTGAGGTGATGGGTGAATCGTTCCGGGTGGGGGAGGGTACATTTGCGGAAAAGACAGGAAAAACTCAGGTTGTCCAGATAGCTCCATACAGTTATCCCCAGTGCGCCTATATCAATCAGATTGCCACAGGAAATGAGTTCCACCATCCTGAGTTTGCCATGACAGGCATACAGGGGCTCCCTGGGGCCAGGCACATTGGAAATCGCAATATTGGCCATGGGGTTTTTACCCTTGCGCTGGCGCCTGGCAAGTATCCAGGTCATCAGGCGCATCAGACTGCCCGGCATAAAATCAAAAAAATTGTCCATGCGTGCGCCGTCGCTGCGGCGGATACTTTCCATGGCTGCGGCTGTGCCCTGTTTGATGGATTCCAGCCTTAGCTTAAAATCCCGGATCTGAAGGTCAAGGGGAACAAAGGCAATGCTGACATCGTTGTTCTGTGTTTCAGTATTGAGGAATTTCTGGCGTTTGTCCTCCCCCTTGTTGGCCACTGGCATGGCAACCAACAGTGGTGAGCGGGGCAGATCCTGGCCAAGCTCGAGGAAATAACGGCGCATTGCTTCAGAGCACACTGTCAATACCAGATCGTTGATGGTGCAGCCCAAGCTGCGGGAAACGGTCTTGAATTCCTGCAGTGAAAAAGTCTTGTAGCGATAGACTCGGTAGGGTCCACCAGGCTCGTTGAGGAAGGTATGGGGTGCCTGAAAAGCACTGTAGGCATTGATACTGGATTCCTTGAGGGCTTTGCGGGATTTGCGGGACCTGATATAACTTTTCAGGTAATCAGGGAATTCAAAGGCGTAGCTTTTGACAAGATCAATCAGCGCGCTGCCCATCAAACGCAGTGTTCCCGGGATCTCGTTGATGTCGCTGCACGTGATTACCTCGTCCGGCAATTGATCAACCGGGCACTGCTGGTGGATACGGCTGATCTGTTCCGCAGACATCAGCCCATCCGCGAGCACATGGTGCATTTTGCAAAACCAGGCGATACGGTTGCCCTCCAGACCCTCCACCAGCCAGGAATCCCACAGGGGGCGGTGTGGATCCAGGGGCATGCTCATGATGTAGGAAATAAATTCGCAGAGCTTTTCCCTGTCGCCGGGGTGAGGCAGGGCGATGTGATGGATATAATCGTCCAGGCAAAAATCCCGGTCTTTTACCCATACCGGATGATGCAGGTCCAGGGGAATCCTGACCACGCGAAAAGCCAGCCCCTTTTCTGACCAGGCAGAAATTCCTTCAGTGATAAATGTTTTTATTTCTTCAAAGCAGGGGACTGTTTCTGGCGAAACAGGCTCATAGATCATCACCTTCAGGGTTACAAAGGGCGAGGTGATGGTCTCGTTGTAGATTGTTTGTGCATCACTGCCTCTGAGCCGTTGCATAACTACACCTATCGAAGCTCGTTACAGATTGGAATGCGCTGCCGCTACTGTGGAATGAAGTCTGCGGCAGTGTCCGGCGGTTTATTGGGTAATCGGTTTTTTTGGTCTCCCTGGCTGTTGACTTTGGGGGAAATTGTTTTTGCTTTGTTATGCCTGGGGCTTTAATCGGCTGCTTTTTCCTGCCGTTTTCAGGGTTTTCACCGGCGGCTTTTTCGCTGTTGGTGGCGCTTTGGTGCGCTTCGCTGCCGCTACTGATTTTGCCGGAGCAGGGTGTTTTGCCGTTGCTTTTTGCTTTTCATCAGTGTTGACCTTGGCTGCAACCTTCGCAGAGGTAGGCGCCTTTTTCTTTGCAGGCGATTTTTTCGCTGGCGGCAGTGTTGCACTGGCGACCGATTGCTGCCGGGTGGTTTTTTTACGGGGTTGCTTTTTAACAGCGGTTGATTTTACTGACCGTTTCATCCCGGGTTCAGCAGCGACCACGACGCTTTCGACGATGGCTGGCTTTGACGCAGCCAGGGTTTTTTCTTTTGCCACGGCAAGGGCATGGGTTTCCAGTTCCCTGAAGGCCCGATTGAGCCCCTCCACCAGAAAATGCATGTTTTCCTGTTTTACCACCTTGCCGCAGCCGTGGAAGCCAAAACTGAAATTATTGCCCATGGAGTTGACACCGATGGACAGGGCGCCCTTGTGGAATACCGGAATCATGGGTATCTGGAATTCAATGGGCATGCTGGCCAGATACATCTCGCCTGGAGGCCCAGGCACATTGGTGACCACGGCATTGATCAGGGTGGGCAATTTGTCCCAGGGTTGGGTTTTGCACAAAATCATGGCAAAGAGGTCTATCAATAATGGCGACAGAATGGTGGTGATATCCTGGCTGTCCCCTGAGGATTGTTTCAAAGACCGCGCTGTTTTTACTGCAGAGGTCTGTTCCTTGATGGCTTCAAGTCGTTCGGGGATGGATTCAAGGGTATTTCTGGCATTGATCATGGACAGGGCCAGGGCGTTGCCGTGGGCCTTGCCGTTGGGGTCGCGCACATTGATAGGCATGCATAACAGCAGGTCGAAATCAATTTTTTCGCCAATACCGGCAAAGTAGCTGGCCAGTGCTTCCGATGCCATTGCCAGGGAGATGTCATTGATTTTGCAATCCAGCGCCTTGCTGATGGCCTTGAGCCTGTGCAGTTCGAAAATGGCAAAGCCAATGGAGCGCCGGTCAGCGGAAATGGCACTGTTGATGGATGTGGGATGGGCCTTGGTTGCCGTTCTGCCTGTCCCTTTCTCGCCTTCCTCGCCAAAAAATCTGGCGGAAATTCGCGTCGAGATGGATTGTTTGGCGGACTTCGTCAGGTCTTTGGAGAGTGCCACGATGGTTTTCGGCGCATCCACACCAAAACGCTGGGCGGTTTCCTTCAGGGCGCTGCGCAACAAACCCATGCGCGTGGGCAGTGGTTCAGGGGTCCAGGCAGTTTTTTCCAGTTTGGCAGGCGCTTTGGGTTCCATATCAAAGATGGAGCCGATCACTTTCATGGCCGCCATGCCATCCATGGTGGCATGGGACAGTTTCTGGGCCAGGGCGATTTTCCCCCCTTCGAGGCCTTCAATGATTTCAAAGCGCCACAGGGGTTTGTCCTGATCCAGCTCCTGGGCGGAGAACTTCGCCAGATGCCGGTCGAGTACTTCCGCATCCCCGGGGGAGGGCAGTGTGGCAAAGGTAATGTGGTCCCAGACATCGAATTCAGCATGGTCAACCAGGCGCATATCGGCAATCTTGATGGGATCCTGGATCAGCTTCTTGCGCAGAATGGGAAATTCGCTCAGTCGTGCGGCTATATGCTCCGCCAGGATCATGGCGTTGACTTTATGGGTAGCCTTGGCGGGATCAAAAACGCCTGCTCCCTGCATGTTCAGGGACGGCAGACCGGTGGTGGAAATCTTGTGTACAACCTGATCCAGAAATGACAAACGATCCATGAAAACCTCGGATTGACTGGCTGTTTATGCCTGTTCAAGCAGCTTGCGCGCCCACTTGTAGTCTGCCTTGCCATTGGGACCCCGTTCGATGGCGGACTGCAAACTGATGGTGCGTGGACACTTGTAACCGGCCAGATGTTGCTTGGAAAAGGCTTGAATGGATTCCGTAATGTCCTCGCCGGGGTTATCGGTGGCAATTACCGCAGCAACAGCCTGGCCAAAGCGCTCGTGGGGCACGCCCAGCACCAGGCAATCATTGACCTTGGGGTGGGAGCGCAGGACTGTTTCCACCTCTTCAGCATAGACCTTTTCACCCGCTGTGTTGATGCAACCGGAATCCCGTCCCATTACCCTGAGTGTGCCATCCGCTTCGATGGTGCCCATATCGCCAATAAAGGAGTAGCGCTTGCCATCGATAATGCGAAAGGTTTTGGCGGATTTTTCCGGATCCTTGTAATAGGCAACTGGCACAAATCCGCCACCGGCAGCGATATAGCCCACCTCGCCGGAACCCGGCACCACTTCACGGCCATCTTCCGTAAACACTTTTGTGGAGGGCATTTTGCCAAATTTTCCAGTGGCTCCAGGTGGGGTTGAACGGTTGGTGATGGACAACCCCATACCCCCTTCAGTGGCCCCCAGGGCGTCGATCAGTTGCAGGTCCGCGTATTCCAGCAGTCTCAGTTTGGCGTCGGGAGACCATACCACCCCGGAGGACATCACCACCCGCAAGGAGCTGAGATCGTAGTGGCGTCCATTGGCTTTGGCGCTATCCAGGGCCTTGAGAATCGGCAGGCAGAAGGCATCGCCGACGATAACGGTGAAGGTAACACGCTCGCGCTCTATGGTTTCGAGCATTTCCTCGGCGTTAAAGGAGCGACTTTGCAGGGTGACGATCTTTGCCCCGCACAGCAGCTGGGTGAGCAGTGCGTTCATCAGGCCGGCGGTATGCATCAGCGGACAGGCAGGCAGGGAGACCGGTGGTGTTGGTGAGCCGGTGAGCATTTTCACCATGCCCACCAGGGCCTCCAGGCTGTCAAGCTTGATATTCATGCCAAAAAAGGCGGGGAGATTCTGCACATAAAAATCGGTGACTTCACCGATATGGTAAACAACGCCCTTGGGCAGGCCGGTGGTGCCACCCGTGAAATTCATAAACAGGTCGTCGGCGGCGCGGGCAATGCGCGGCATGGGTTCGTTGGCAGCGATCAGCTGCTCATAGGGGGTAGCCATATCGCTGTGGGGACCGCCATCGTCCACTTCGATCAACAGCTTGATCTGTGGCATGTCCAGCACCACTGCGTTCACTTTCTCACTCAGGGAGCTGTGAAAGATCAGGGCCTCGGTGTCGGAATATTCCAACAGATAGCGCAGTTCATTTTCCACATAGCGGTAATTGATATTGACGGCGGCAGCGCGCATTTTCAGGGTTGCAAAGTAGGTTTCGATATATTCGTTGCCGTTGTACAGATAAAACCCGACTTTCGATCCGGGTTTTAGTCCCGCGCTGGTGAGGGCCTGGGCCATGCGGGCCGCGCGGTCATCGAATTCCCGCCAGGTGCGGCGGTTGTTGCCGCAGACCAGGGCCTCCCGGTCTGCTATGGCATCTGCTATGCCCTCAAATAAATCGGCAAAATGCATGTGGTTACCCTTCTAGTTATAGTTTCAGTTACATGATGCTTTGCTTCATGAATTGTCACAACTGACTTGTCCAATCCTCACTGATTGGTGTCAATAAGTAACAGTTGGCCCGCTTTGGTGGTGCCGTGAAGTAACATTCAGACTCCAGACGGATATCTGGCAAGAGCGTGTTTGATCGTCGGGGCAGGCCTTGTTTAAATCTAGACCATACTGGCATTCAGCACTATTTTTTTCGCTGTCAGGGGCTGATTATTGCATCGCTGTTGGTGCTGCCATGCACCGCTGCATGGGGACTGTCACTTTTATTTACACAACAGAACAGATTGTGATTGTTGAGGCTGAACACGGCTGCCATGATGGTGCTGATAGTTCGCATTTTTAACCAATTATCGAGTATTTATGACCTATTCCCTGACTGTCACCCTGGTGCTGACGGTGATTCTGCTGGCTGCCGCCCTGGCGGGTGTGATCACCATGCAACCGCGCAATATGGCAGGTGCCGGTTTGCACTGGTTTTTGTCCTGGCTTGCCCAGTGCTTTTCACCCCAACTGGCACTGATCTCACTGGTGCTGGCTCTGTGGCTTGGGTTGGCAGGCCAGATGAATGTCACAAGAGCAGTGATTGCCCTGGCAGGATTTGCCTGTAGCGGCCTTTATCTGTTGATCTGGTGGCGGGGGCTGCGTACCGGGCCGGTGGTGGACGGGGTTGTAGACGCAGCCATTGCCAGAATCACTGGCGAGCCAATGCCGGCGCAGTACAGCAGTGGGAGCCACCCTGATGCCAACCCGGTTCCCGGCAGCTCAACTGCGGTTCAGGGATCAACGGGCGAACAGTTGCCCCATATCTCAAGGCTGGGCTTGAGACCCTTCCATTTCGGCTCAGACCGGGTGCGGCGTATCAGGAATGTGCCCTATGGGGAAATGGGCATGGCTCATCTGCTCGATATCTACCTACCTGTTGACGGTGCTCCGGGGCCAATGCCGATTCTGATACAGGTTCCCGGTGGCGCCTGGGTCACAGGCAGCAAAAATGAGCAGGGGCTGCCTCTGCTCAACCGTATGGCGGCCATGGGGTGGGCTTGTTTTGCCATCAATTACCGGCTGGGGCCAAAGGCCCGTTTTCCGGATATGCTCACCGATGTGCTGATGGCCATTGCCTGGGTAAAAGCCAATGCCGCCAATTACGGTGCTGATCCCGGTTTTGTTGCCATTACCGGCGGCTCTGCCGGAGGGCATCTGGCCAGCCTGGTGGCACTTCTTGCCGGGGATCGCGCGCGTTTTCAACCCGGATTCGAGCAGGCTGATACCAGTGTCTCAGTGGCGGTGCCGGTTTACGGTCGCTATGACTTTCTCAATCGCCACGGGATACTGCCGGACAGCGGCATTATTCCCTTCCTCGCCGCCAAGGTGATGCCGGGAACGCCGGACAGCTGCCCCGAGCTGTGGCAACAGGCTTCGCCGGAAGCGCAGGTGCACAGTGATGCCCCGCCCTTCCTGATCGTGCACGGCAGTGGCGACACACTGATACCGGTGGAGGAGGCGCGAGCCTTTTGCGGGGCACTGAAGGCTGTATCGAAGCAGGCAGTTGATTATGTCGAGCTGCCTGGCGCCCAACACGCCTTCGACATGGTCTGTTCCAGCTGGTCAGTGCCGACGGTATTGGCCATTTCCCGCTATCTCAATGCCCGTCACCGTCATTACCGCAGACTGCCAACCCCCCTGACAAAAAGCCCCTGATGGGGCTTATGCCGCTGCTTTCGTTTTCGACAGGTCAGCAGGTTGCTGCGACTTACCGTTGCGGATCAGGTGATCAAAGGCGCCAAGGCTGGCTTTGGCGCCATCGCCCATAGCAATAATGATCTGCTTGTAGGGCACGGTGGTGACATCACCCGCTGCGAATACACCGGGTACAGACGTCTGCCCCCTGGCATCCACCTCGATTTCACCGCGCTGCGACAGTGCAACTGTGCCTTTCAGCCAGTCGGTATTGGGCAGCAGGCCGATCTGCACAAAAATGCCTTCCAGGTCGATACGCTTCATGGCGTTGCTGATGCGATCCTTGTAGAGCAGGCCATTTACTTTCTCGCCATCACCACTTACTTCTGTAGTCAGGGCGCTGACAATCACGGTGACGTTGGGCAGGCTGTTGAGCTTGTCCTGCAATACCGCGTCGGCGCGCAGCTGGTGGTCGAACTCCAGCAGGGTGACGTGGGATACCACCCCCGCCAGGTCGATGGCAGCCTCCACGCCGGAGTTGCCGCCGCCGATCACTGCAACGCGCTTGCCCTTGAACAGCGGGCCGTCGCAGTGGGGGCAGTAGGCCACGCCCTTGTTGCGGTATTGCGCTTCACCGGGTACGTTCATTTCCCGCCAGCGGGCGCCGGTAGCGAGGATAACGCTCCTGGCCCTGAGTGTTGCACCAGTTGCGGTGCGCACCTGGATAAGCCCGTCTGAACCCGCTGGTATCAGTGCTTCTGCCCGTTGCAGATTCATGATATCCACAGCGTATTCGCGCACATGCTGCTCCAGCGCGGTGGCCAGTTTGGGGCCTTCGGTGTGGGGTACAGACACCAGGTTCTCGATGGACAGGGTATCCAGTACCTGGCCGCCAAAGCGCTCGGCCAGCACGCCGGTATGAATGCCTTTGCGTGCGGCATAGAGTGCAGCCGCAGCACCTGCGGGGCCACCACCTACCACCAGCACATCGAAAGCTTCGCGGGAGTTGAGTTTTTCCGCTTCACGGGCGGCAGCGCCGGTATCGATTTTGGCCACGATTTCTTCCAGTGACATGCGCCCCTGGCCAAAACTCTCGCCATTGAGCAACACGCTGGGCACAGCCATGATCTTGCGGCTTTCCACTTCATCCTGAAACAGCGCGCCGTCGATCATCACGCTTTCAATGCCAGGGTTGAGCACGGCCATCAGATTGAGTGCCTGCACCACATCGGGACAGTTGTGGCACGACAGCGAGATATAGGCCTCAAAGCGGAAGGTGCCTTCAATGGCGCGTATCTGCTCGATGGTTGCCGCATCCACCTTGGGCGGGTGACCGCCAACCTGGAGCAGGGCCAGCACCAGTGAGGTAAATTCGTGGCCCATGGGGATGCCGGCAAAGTGCACCCGCGCCTTTTCGCCCGGCACACCGATGGAAAACGATGGTTTGCGCGTCAGGGTACCATCTTCGCGGATGGTCACCAGAGGGGAGAGTTCGGCGATCTCGATCAGCAGTTCGCGCACTTCGAGGGATTTATCGCCATCGTCGAGGGAGGCGACCAGCTCAATAGGGCGCTGCAGGCGTTCGAGGTAGGCCTTGAGCTGGGTTTTGATGGATTCTTCGAGCATGGCTTTCTCCTTAATGAAATAACGGTCCTTGAATGGTTGTGCTGCAAATCCCCCCCGGGCTGTGAATGACTCCAGTTACAGCGCCGGGGCGGCAGAGCCTCAGATCTTGCCGACCAGGTCGAGAGAGGGCGCCAGCGTAGCTTCACCTTCCTTCCACTTGGCGGGGCACACTTCACCGGGGTGAGCGGCGACGTACTGGGCAGCCTTCACTTTGCGCAACAACTCGGATGCGTCGCGGCCAATACCGCCAGCGTTGATCTCAACAATCTGGATCTTGCCGTCCGGGTCAAGCACAAAAGTGCCGCGTTCAGCCAGGCCAGCTTCTTCGATCATCACGCCGAAGTTGCGGGTGATGGTACCGGTGGGGTCGCCGATCATCGGGTACTGGATTTTGCCGATGGTGTCGGAGCTGTCGTGCCACGCCTTGTGGGTGAAGTGGGTGTCGGTTGAAACGCTGTAGATCTCGACGCCCATTTTCTGGAACTCGGCATAATTATCCGCCAGGTCGCCCAGCTCGGTGGGGCACACAAAGGTGAAATCGGCGGGGTAGAAGAACACCACAGACCATTTGCCTTTCAGGTCAGCATCGCTGACCGGAACAAATTTGCCGTTGTGGTAGGCATTGGCAGTGAATGGTTTGATTTCGGTGTTGATCAGGCTTTGCATCGCTTTTCTCCATGGAGGTTGTGGTCAGGGGGTTAGGTGAGTCGATGGACCCATCTTAGGGGGGAGAGGGCCTGTTGATCTAATCAATTGACCCTATGCTTTCTATAGTGAATGCCTATATGGTGCTGGGGTGATCCGGGGGCGGGATTTGAGGGGAGGGAGATGGGAGATGGGAGATGGGAGACAAAGCGAGTCATCTGCCCTTGAAACATCTCGCCCTGTGTGAGGGATCAGAAATCTTACTCCGCAGCTACATCTGCAGGCTGCGGCGCTGTTGGCGCGCACTCAATTGATCGAATATCCGCCATCCACGGGAATGGCAACCCCGGTCACATACTGCGAGGCACTGCTGGCGAGAAAGACCGCTGTACCGGCCAGGTCCTGCGGATCGCCCCAGCGTCCTGCGGGTGTGCGACCGACAATAATATCGTGGGCGGCAGGGTTGTTCTTGCGGCCCTCGATACTCAGTGGCGTGTTGATCCAGCCCGGCAGGATGGAATTGGCCTGGATATTATCCGGCGCCCAGGCGATAGCGAGGCTGCGGGTGAGTTGCACCAGCCCGCTTTTGCTGGCGGCGTAGGAGGGCAAATACTGGGCGCCGAAGATGGCGTAAATCGAGGCAATATTGATGATCTTGCCATTGCCGGATTTTTTCAGGTGATGGTAGGCGTTCTGGCACAGCACAAACACGCTGCGCAGATTGATGTCCATGGTGTTGTCCCAGTCTTCCATGGGCATGGACTGCGGCTCGCTGATGGTGACGATCCCGGCATTGTTCACCAGGATGTCCAGTGAACCGAAGGCGGCAATGGTCTCGTCCATCAGACTGAGAACCTGTTCCTCGCGGCGCACATCCAGGGGGAATTCCACCACATCCACTTTGCAGGTTTCGCGTATATGGCTGGCGGTTTCGGCCATGGCTACCGGGTTGATATCGGCAATCACGATATTGGCACCCGCAGCGGCAAGGCCCTCGGCGATACCGCGACCAATACCCTGGCCCGCGCCTGTGACAATGGCGGTTTTGCCGCTGAGGTCAAATAATCCATTAATCGGGCTTTTCATGGCTATACCTCTAAGTGGGAAAGTTGTTGGGAAGAGTGCGGCTACGGTCTGTCAGTCCACCCGCATGGGCAGGGTTACCAGGGACAGCTCACCGGGAAAGCCGCCATACACCGGCTTGAAATTCCCTTCAGCAAGACGCAATTGCGGAAAGCGCTGTACCAGACCAAGAATGGCTTTTTTCATGACCATGCGCCCCAGGCGGTTGCCGATGCAGTGGTGGGGGCCGCTGCCGAAGGCGACGATGCCGCGCGGGTTGCGGCGGATATCAAAGGCCATGGGGTCGGGAAATTCCACAGGGTCAAGATCGGCGGCCTGGATAGACGCCATCACCGGCATATCCTTGAAGATGGGTACTCCGTCGATGTCGGTGTCCTCCGTGGCGAAACGCACAAAGGTGAGAATCCCCGGCCCATGGCGGCGCAGACACTCCTCCACTGCACTGTCGATCAGCGCCGGTTCCCGACGCAGCAAATCCATCTGGTCACTGTGCTTGCCCAGCATCAGCAGGGCGCCGCCGATGGTGGCGGCGGTGGTGCCGATACCGCCGGAGCAGATGGCGTTGATCTGGCCAAACAGTTCCGACTCGGTCAGGCCCTGGCCTTCGTCGCGGGCGGTCACCAGCAGGCTGATCATGTCGCTGCCGGGGTTTTCCCGGCGCTCGGCGACAATTTCCTGGGTGATGCGGATCACTTCGCCCACCGCTGCCATAAACTCGTCAGGAAAGGGCTCCCCCGGCACAAACTGCGTGGCGAGGGCGATACTGTCGTGCATCTGCGCGAAGACGGCCTGCTGCTCGGGTTTGAGCTTGAGGGCGGCCTCCAGCAGCACCCGCATGATGATCGGGCGGCCAAAATCCTCCATGGCGTCAAATTCAGATCCTAGAGCTGCCACATGGTCGATCTGCTCGGCGATGATGCGGTCGATATCTGCTTCCAGCCTCATCACTGCCTGGGGTGTGAAGGCAGGGGTCATCAGGCGGCGGATGCGTTCGTGTTTGTCGCCATCCATTTGCAGCACGTTCTCCAGCCCGCCAAAAATATCGAATACCTTGTAGTCGGGCCATGGCGGTATTTCCACGGTAAAACGCTGGGGGTTGTTGTACACCTCCTTCACATCTTTGTAGCGAGTGCAGATGGCTACCGGCAGGCTGTTGCGCAACACATAAAATGGTTTGCGGGTAGCCCAGTCTTCCAGCAGGTCTGCGAGGGCATTCTGGCGGAAGTTTTCGTCCACCAGATCGATATTGACGAATCTGGACGGGTCCATGCGTTGGCTGAAGTCCGGCGCAGTCAGGGCTGTTTTGGCTTGCGGGCTGGTCATCGAAATCCTGCTGTTTTTATGGGTTTGTGGGTTCTGGTCAGTGTCACAGCGCTGCTACGGCAACGGGGATCCCAGTCATACGGGGCATGGCGTTGATGGTCTGGCGCTGCCGGTCGGTGGTGGTGAGCTGGTTGATGCACATGCCGTCGCCACTCTTATCGTCAATGCCATCGGGCAGATCCCCAAAGCCATGTGACATGGACACCACACCCTGTCGCACAGCCTCATCGGCTTCAGCAATGGCCTGGATGGTGCCATTTTCGGAGCTGATCCTGATCCATTGGCCGTTCTCGATGGACAATGCCGCCATATCATCAGGATTCATATAAGCCGGGTTGAAGGGCATCAGCTTGCGGATGCGGGGCTGGGTAAATCCCATGGAATTGAAGCGGTGCCGGTTGCGGCGGCTGGCGAGACGCAGTGGGTAATCGCCTTTGGCAGCCAACTGGTCTTTTTCCCGCCACAGGTCGGCGATTTCACCCTGAACATCGGCGGGCATCAGGGAGAATTTGCCCGCCGTGGCGGGGTCCGCTGGCAATGCGTACTGGGGTTCGCCGCCGAGGAAAAAGCCGAGGGGTTCGGCGGCAATCTCGTCGAAAGAGGCGGGCGCATTGACGGTAGTCATGCGCATCAACTGGTCTTCTGTGGGCGGTGCAGTCATATCCAGGGGCTGGCCCATATAGGTCAGGGGTTTGCCCAGCGCCTTGGCCAGCGCCCACAGCACATACCACTCGTCGCACACGTCGGCATCCGCAGGTGGCTTGGCCAGCGCGGGTGTGTAGCGTGTGTACGGGGTAGGGGAGAGGTTGGGTTCAAAAATATAAATGGGGAAATCAGCCCGCTCATATTGCAGTTTGGGGGGCAGAATATAATCCGACAGCCGGGCACTGGGGGTCATATGGGGGTCGATAGTCACCATCAGCTCCAGGCTTTCAAGGGCTTTGGCCACCTTGCGTTGGTCGGGGATGGCCTGGGCGGGGTTGCCGCCGTGGTTGAGCAAGAAGCGGATCTGCCCGGGGCCGGGCTGGAGGATTTCTTCCGCCAGCATACCGGTGACCATTTCCCCGGCAATCAGACCGTAACCGCCAATGCGGGATTTTGGCCCCTGTTCCCAGGGGCGCCGGGGGGGAATCACCTGGGCCGGTCGCGGGCCGCGACCCATCAAAAAGCCCGCATTGGGGATGGCTTCACCTTCGCGGATAAAGCGCCCGCAGAGGATGTTCAGGCATTCCGCCAGGTGTTCAGCCAGATTGGAGTAAGCCCCCATATCCGGCCCGGTGCCTGTGCGCACGCTGCCCCGTTTGCCTTCACCGGCAAATGCTCTGGCAGCCTGAACAATCAGCTCCGCAGGCACATCGGCGATTGTCGCCACCTGCTCCGGGGTAAAGGGTTCGACAGCCTCGCGCAGATCGGCAAGGTCGGCCACATGCCGGGCGCAGAAATCCTTGTCATACAGGCCTTCATCAATAATCAGGCGCACCAGGGCGGCAAGGATAAAACCATCGGTGCCCGGCAGTGGTTGCAGAAAGAGGTCGGCAAACTGGGCGGTTTCCGTGCGGCGCGGATCGATAACGATCAGTTTCATACCCCGTGCCTTGGCATCCTTCAGACGTTTGAGGGGATGTCGCATATCCAGGTTGGCGATGGACACCAGGGGATTGCTGCCAATCAGCAGGGTCACATCGCTGTCCTGAAAATTCTGCGGGCCGGGGGGCCAGTAACCAATACGACCGGGGGCGACCACTTTGGCGGACTGGTCGATGGTGAGGGTGGAATAGAGTTTGGGCGTGCCCAGAGCCGCCATCCACTCCGGTAACAATGACAGACAGATGGAGGAAAAAAAGCACCCGGAGCCGCGATAGGCCGCGATGGCGTCAGGCCCGTCGCGGTGATAGATGGCAGCAAGTTTTTCGCCGATTTCAGACAGCGCCTGATCCAGAGAGATCTGCACAAAACGGCCATCGGGCATTTTCTTGAGGGGATGGAGAAGTCGCCCCTCATGATTGTGGGCCTCTGGCGCATTGGCACCCTTGGAGCAGATAAAACCAAGACTTTGCGGGTCTTCGCGGTCGCCATGCACTCCCACCACGCGCTCGTGACTGTCAAGGCTGACCACGGTGCCGCACATACCGGTGCAGATGCGGCAGAAAGATTTTTTATCCACAGTCCCGGCAGTACTTTCCGCGTCACTGTGCTGGTGTTCTGAAAATTGCTCATTCATAGTCAGGATTGTCCGTGCATTTGATGCAATGGAGTGGGCTAGTCGGAAACATGACCGGAAAGTACCTGCTGAATGCGCAAATGCTCCGGGATATTCTCGACGCCGATCTGGCGATCAATCTCTTCCTGGTACCAGTACAGCACGCGCTCCTGATAACCGAGCAGCATGGTGGGCATGAGACCGGTGTTGAGGGAGCGCTGTAAGGGGGCGAACAGATGCTGGTCCTCGGCGGCGATACTCAGTATCTGCTGCTTCATGCCTTCCCAGAAAATCCTGTCCTCCTCGCTGTCGCCTGCCCAGCCCATCACCGATACCACCATCACGGATTTGTTGGGGCCCAGTGGCCACCAGGTTTGCCAGGCAAAACCGACCGGATCAATGGCCGAGAAGGTATTGGGAAAACGCATCAGGGCGATGTTGTGGTCTTTGAAGTGGGCGCCAAGGTTGGCAGCGATGGCCTTGTCAGACTGGAAAATGGATGCGCCACGCTTGGCGGTGGCAAGTCTGGCGTGCCCGTGCTCGTAGAGATCGATGATGTTGCTTTTTGAATCCAGGTAGGGCGCGATGGACTTTGCATGCACAACACTGACGTGGTAAATCTCGAGGAAATTATCGAAGGCGGTTTTCCAGTTGCAGTCCATTTCGACATGGATTTCATGCTTGACCACCATGTCCTGAAGGGGAAATTCGCCCAGTTCTTTTTCTTCAAAGGCCAGGTACTGCGCCAGCGGTGGGGCGTTGTCGTCCATATTGATGTAGATGACGCCGCGCACAATCTCGCAGCGCACGGGTGCCAGCCCGCGACTGTCCTTGTCGAGGCAGGGGAAGTTCCGTTCTTCCGGCACGGTTTGCAGTTTGCCATCGAGGGTGTTGTAGCCCCAGGCGTGATAGGGGCAGACAAAGCGCCGTGTGGTGCCGGTTTTTTCCAGCAACAGGGCGGAGCCGCGATGTTTGCAGATGTTGTGGAACGCCCTGATCTCACCGTCGAGACCACGACTGACGATAATGGAAACGCCCAGTTGTTCGAATAGTTTGTAGGAACCTTCCCTGGGCAGTTCGCTGATATGGCCTGCGTGCAACCAGGATTTACGCCACAGGTGTTTCATCTCGAGTTCGTAGAAGGCTATGTCGGTGTAGCGGCCGACAGGTACCTCCGGCAATTGGGGAAATCCTTCGGGGTAGGCGGTGCGCTCTTTTTCTTGCGCTACTGCGGCGTAGATTTTGTCCACCTGGGAATCGTTCATAAAAGCTCCTGTGATCGTTATTGTGGTGAAGACAGCTGTAGTCCCTTATCAGGGCAGCGTTGTGTACAAGTTCTCAACAGCTGGTCAGCATGGCGATCCACCATGTCGGCCATGGGGCCATAGCGCTCGGAATGGCCCTTATAAAAGCGCAGCACGTGGGAAAAGATCTTACGCTCGCTGGGCCGCAGATCAAGTGACGGATACCAGTGGGGTCTATAGACATGATTGCCGATTTTTTCGCCGAGAATCACATCATCATCGGCCAGACGAAAACTGTGGACCAGTCCGTTCGGACAGCGGTGGATGCCGATTTCGCCAGACTTGGCCAGAGGCTAGTTGCCTGGCGCAGTTTTGAAACCGAAGCGGGTATCGGCATCGTTTGCCAGTGGTGTGTGGGTGCCGTCCACCACATTGATGGCCATGGTCACCCTGGAGTCCATGCTGCTCATGATCACTGTAGTAAGACCACCGACACCGCCTGTTGGGCGCGGGCCAGAGGAGCGCTCGCCCAGGGCCATTGGCCCAAAGCATTCGCTCGCGGGGCCAGCTCCTGCAAGGAAGCTCCGATGATCAGGTCGAACGATGGCAGGCAATGCGCGCGTAGAGGCTCGCTCTGTGGCGGCCCGGACCTGGCTTGAGTTGCTTGTTGCGGATAAAAACGGGCAAAAAAAGCTGCGGCATCCATGCCGCAAAGTTTGCCTCGGGGGAGAAACTGATGAATTCGTGCGCCATTAACTGTGCTGGTTCTGCTTGCAATGACCGCGTAGAGCCGCAAGCACGATGAATCCGGGTGCTGTGCCAGCCATTGGTGGCAGCGGGAGAAAGAAGGCCCTTGAGGCGGGCCTGCTGCAGTGGGGTGTAGTCTTGCATTTATCAACCCTGATAAGTGTTTCCTGTTTATTGTGTCTATTGTTATTGCCGGATTGGCGCTATCAACAACAGGGCAGGTCAACGGCTTTTTTTATTGTTATCCCTATCCGTAACCCCCTGCGGCCAACTTTACTGTTTTCACATGTTTAATCAACCGCTTAATTCGTTACAAAATTCCAAATGGCGCGCAAGGGTCCAAATACGTCAGTAATCAGTTGGCAGTTGGCAGTTTTCAGTGGGCAGGTTGTCGCGTTGAATGGTCGCAGACGCTTTGCCTGTGGGCTCAATATGGAAGGAAATTTCCGCAAGCTGCTGTTTATAATTGATTTTTATTTCGGCGATCGACTTTGTTTAAGGGGGTTGTGGATTTGGACAAAATAAATTTTTATGGACATTTGCGCGGCAAATGGGTATTAGCTTTTGCCGTCGGTCATTTCAATGCAGTAGATCAGCCATGATGAAACGGAGTGCCACCCCGGGTGTTAGCCCCGCCGGCCAGGAACAAACCCCAGAAGAAATATTCAATGCGATTTATGCATTGGACCCGGTGCTGCGGGGATTGCCCCGTATCGTTGCCTACATCATCAGCCTGCCCCACAGAAAGCTGAGGGAGGAAGAAGTATGGGTCAAGGACTTTGGCGATTTCTCCTTTGTGGTTGAACCCCTGCGGATGTTTCTGCAGGGCAGCAGTGAGGGCGAGCAGTACGGCGTTCCCTTCGGTCCGAGGGCGCGCCTGCTGTTTGCCTATTTCTTTATGGAATGTGCAAATAATCCCGCCCTGGAGGTGGATCGCGGCGGCATTTCCGTCAGCCGCTGGTTTGAAAGTATGGGTCTTTCCATCGGCGGCAAAACCTATGCCGCCCTGCGGGATCAGGAGTCACGGGTATCCTCCTGCCGTTTTTTGGCCACCTTTCGTGGCCAGGGCTATGAGGGGGTGCTGTGGGATACCCTCTATATCAGCGGGATGCGCGGCGTTACCAGCAAGGGCAGGGGGTCGGCTTTGCACCAGCGCAATATGGTGCGGCTGAGTGATGTCCTGTTCGCCGAGATTGCCCAGCATCCCACCCGCATCCCCATTGAGGCATTGCGGGAGCTATCCAACCAGTCCCTCGGGCTGGATATCTACTTCTGGCTTGCCTACCGGCTGCCACTGATGGCGGAAGAGGCTTTCCTGTCGTGGCATGACCTGTTCCGCTGTTTCGGGACATCCTACAAACATATCCGCCATTTTGAGCCGCGTTTTGTCGAGAAGCTCGAAGTGGTGCTGAAAGTCTACAGCCAGGCCCGGGTAGCGCTGGAAGAGGGTGGTATCAGGCTGTACCCGTCGCCGTCGCCCGGACTTTAACGGGCGGCGGCTTACGGGTATCATTCCTGCCCTTTGTTGACTGGCTTTTTCGCGCAGCTCTTTTCACGAACTCTTTCACTGACTTTTCCGGGATCAAACAATGAGCATCAAATCCGACAAATGGATCTGCCGCATGGCCACCGAACATGGAATGATCGAGCCCTTCGAGGGCAAGCAGGTACGCCAGCCCGATCCCAACGGCCCCAGGGTCATCTCCTATGGGGTGTCCAGTTACGGCTACGATGTTCGCTGTTCTGACGAATTCAAGATTTTCACCAATATCCATTCCAAAACCGTTGATCCCAAGAACTTTGATCCCGACTCTTTCGTCGATGTCAAAGGGGATTACTGCATTATTCCCCCCAACTCCTTTGCCCTGGCCCGCACCGTGGAATATTTCCGTATCCCCCGCAGCGTGCTGACCATTTGCCTCGGCAAATCCACCTACGCCCGCTGCGGCATCATCGTCAATGTCACCCCCCTGGAGCCGGAGTGGGAAGGGCATGTGACCCTGGAATTTTCCAACACCACCAACCTGCCCGCCAAAATCTACGCCAACGAGGGTGTGGCGCAGATGCTGTTTTTCGAATCCGACGAGATCTGTGAGGTGTCTTACAAGGATCGCGGCGGCAAGTATCAGGGGCAGACCGGGGTGACTTTGCCCAAGGCCTGAAGCGCTTTTGACACAAATGTTATCTGCATAAAAAAGGGGCACTGGATTCAGTGCCCCTTTTTACTTTTTGTCGCTTTAGCTTTTCAGTGGCGCTCTTTCAGGAGGTGCTGCTCTATCAGGAAGCGCTGCACTGCCAGTTGCTGGCGTCATAGACGGCATTGGGTTCTGCGGCCTTGCTTTGGTCGAAACGGGCCACCTGGGGGTGGGGGCAGAGCAGGAAGTCGCGGGATTCACCGGTGGGAGGCGGAACCAGTACGCCGGACACCTGTCCTGTGGAGGGGTTCGCGAACAGCAGTTTGACGCGATCGGCGCCGCGATGGGCAACGATGGGGCCGGGTTTATTGCCATTTTCCACCCACTCGATCATGGCGTTGAGGAACTGGTCAGGGGCGTCCTGGGGCCCAGTGCCGCCGCCGCAATGGCCCATGCCGGGCACCCGGTAGAAGGTGGCGAATTCTTCCAGTTTGGCCATGCCGCCGACCTTGTTCGCGGCCTGGTTGTAGTAGGTTTCCAGCTCGGTATCGATACAGCAGGGATCGCTGACACCATTCCACATCAGCACTTTGCCACCACTTTTTTGCAGCCCGGTCAGATCGGACTTGTAGGGCGTACCAAAACCGATTTCAACGGAGCGACGTTTCCAGTTGGCGATATGCTCCGGATTGCTGAAGTCGAGATCTTCCAGTGCATTGAAATCCTCGCCAAACAACACCTTCGCCTGGGAACTGCCGATCACATACCCGGCCGACGATTTGGCCATATTCTCCATGCTCGCTTCATCGGACCAGGGTGGCGGTACCTGGCCCAGAAAGCCTGACCAGACGCTGATGTTGGAGATGGGATAGCCAGGTTTGAGGGGCTTGCCATCGGGGCCGATGGGGCCGGCCAGCACCGCCTTGACGCTTTTTATTTCCGGTTCGGTCAGGCACTCGGCGCCATCCCCGTCTGTGCATTTGATGGATTCAAAATCAAAGGTGCAGGCGCGGTGATCCTGGATGATTTCGTCCCTGGCGCCATCGATCTCATCGCAAGCGGCAGTGACTGTCTTGTCCAGCATGGCGAGCTTGGCCGGGGACAGCCAGGCTCCGGGCTCACGGTTCATCTGCTGGGCGTTGTAGATAAAGGCCGCCATGGTCAAATTGCTGCGACCGCCTGGTGCGCCGAGCAGTACGCCGTCAAAGTCATCCGGGTGACGGGTGATGGATTCGGTGGCCATGCGGCCACCGCCGGAGCAGCCGGACATATAGCGATAGAGGGTGTCGCTGTCGTAGTAGGTTTTGGTGATGGCCTGGGTGGCCACCGCCGTGACGTGCATGGCACGGTGAATATGGTCCTCGGCCTTGCCCGGGTCGGTCAGAAAACCCCAGTCGAGCATATGGCCCTGGCGCCCGGTATCGGTGCCAGCTACCGCAAAGCCCTTGAACAGCGGGTTGCCGGCGGGGATCTGGGAGTCGGTGGGCACATAGCCCGCCGAGCCGCCCATGCCGATAAAGTAGTAGCGCTGGTTCCAGTTTTCATCGGGCAGTTGCAGGCGGAAATTGACCTGGTTGGGGCCGGGATTGGTGGTGACGATATGACCGTCGATCTTGCAATGGGGCACCGGCGTGGCGGTGGGGGTGGCACTGTCGATCACGGTGCTTTCGGGGGCAATGGCCTGGATGCTGTCGGTGCTGCATTCAGCATTGGCCAACGCCGTTGTGGAGGACAGGGCAAGGGCGGTGAGAACCCCGCTTGCCAGCAGTCCCAGGGTGGTTGTCGGTTTCATGGTATTACCTCGTTTTTTAGTTATTCACGGGTGTTGAAACGTTTTGCTGTGCTGTGTTGGAGATAATTATTTTCCATTGCGGTGTAGGAGCGCGGCCCTGGGTTCATCGCCGCAGAGCGGGCTCCTACTCAGTGCCTGTTATGGTGCACGGCACAGCCAGTTTTTGGCGTCGTACACGGCCTGTTTGCTTTGTCCCGCATCGGCCTTGAACACGGCAATTTGCGGGTAGGGGCACAGCAGGAAATCACGACTCTCGCCCAGGGGTGGCGGAATCACCACGCCGGACACCTGCCCGGTTTGCGGATCGGCAAAGATCAGTTTGGCGCGGTCATCGCCACGGTGGCTAACCACCGGGCCTGGTGCCATGTCTTTCTCGACCCAGTCAACCATGGCGCGGATAAACTGGTCAGGTGCATCCAGGGGGCCGGTGCCGGAGCCGCAGTGACCCATGCCGGGAATCTGGTAGAGGCGCGCAAATTCGTCAAGTTTCCCGGCATCGCCAACGCTTCTGCCCGCATCATGGTAATACTCCTCCAGCTCCAGGTCGCCACAGCATGAATCGCTGCGACCATTCCACAGGATCACCTTGCCGCCCGCGTCATAAAAACCTTTCAGGTCCGCCGAGTAGGGCACGCCGAAACCGGTGCGTTTGGCCGCTGCCCACCAGCTGTCGATATGCTTTTGGTTGTTGAAATCAAACTTCAGCACATCGTAGTCCTTGCCAAAATAGGCATGGGCAAGGGAGGTGGACATGGTGAAACCGGCGGAGGCGCGCATGGCGTTTTCGCGAGTGGGCTCCGTGGACCAGGGCGGTGGCGTCTGGCCCAGGAACTGGGACCACATGGTCATATTGGTGATTTGCATGGGCTGGGCGAGAAGCTTGCCATCGGGGCCGCGGGGGCCGTCGAGGATCGCCTTGATGCTGGTGATTTCGGGCTGGGTCAGGCAGTTGGCCTTGTCACCGGCAGGGCATTTGAGGCTGGTCACATCGAAATCACAGAGGCGGTGATCCGCAACCACACTGTCCATCACGCCGTCAGTTGCATCGCAGGCGGCTGTCACCTTGCCATCCACCATGGCGAGTTTGGCCGGGGACAGCCAGGCGCCCGGTTCCCGATACATCTGCTGGGCGGCGTGGATAAACTTCAACATCGAGGCGCTGCTGCGTCCCCCTGGGGCACCGAGTATCACGCCATCGTAATCGTCGGGGTAATTTTCAATGGCCTGGGTGGCCATGCGCCCGCCGCCGGAGCAGCCGGAGGTGTAGCGGTACAGCTCGTCGCTGTCGTAATAGGCTTTGGTCAGCGCCTGGGTGGCCATGGTGGTGACGTGGGCGCCGCGGTGATTGTGGTCGAGGGCCTTGGCAGGGCTTTCGCTGAGGAAGTTCCAGTCGCCGCCGGAACCCTGGCGACCGGTGTCGGTGCCAGCCACGGCAAAACCGGCGCGCAATGGATTGCCGGCGGGAATCTGGGAGTCGGTGGGCACATAGCCCGCCGAGCCGCCCAGGCCGATAAAGTAAAAGCGCTTGGTCCAGCCTTCATCCGGCAGTTGCAGGCGGAAGTTGACTTGGTTGGGGCCGGGATTGGTGGTGATCACATGACCATCAATCTTGCAGTGGGCAACCGGTGTAGGCAGCGCCTCTACACTGTCGATGATGGTGCCCTTGGGGGCGAGGGCCTGGATGCTTGCTGTGGTGCATTCCGACTTTGCCAGGGCTGCGCTGCTGGCGAAGGTGGCAGCAAGAACGGCTGCGGCCAGGTGGCTGTGGGTAAACGATTTTTTCATGACACTCTCTCTTTATGGTTGATTCTTCTGGTTCCCACGTTCTGGATTGGATTGACAGGTGGAGGTGCCTACCCAGAGTGAGGCAGCCAGGCAGGTAGCTCCTTGCTGTTCTATCCGGGCGATTTGCAGCTCCAGTTTTTGGCGTCGTGCACGGCGCCTTCCACTCTTGCCATTGCCTTGTCAAAGGTGGGCACCTGGGGATAGGGGCACAGGGTAAAGTCGTGGGGCGCACCCTTGGGCGGGGGAATCAGTACGCCGGAGACCTGTCCTGTTTTGGGGTCGGCAAACATTAACTTTGTGCGTTCAGCGCCGCGGTGGGCAACAATCTTTTCCGGTGCCTTGCCGTTTTCCACCCAGTCGATCATGGCGCGGATCATCTGGTCGGGGGCATCCTGGGGGCCGGTGCCGCCACCGCAGTGGGTCATGCCGGGAATGCGGTAGTACTTGGCGAATTCATCCACTTTGGCGATACCACCGGCCTTTTCTGCCACCTTGTGGTAGTACTCATTCATTTTCGTATCGAGACAGCAGGGGTCGCTGACCCCGTTCCACAGAATCACCTTGCCGCCGTTGGCGCTGAACTTGTTGAGGTCAGCCTTGAAGGGTACGCCGAAGCCAACTTTTTCCTGTCCTTCACGCCAGGCGTCGATATGGGCCTGGTTGGTGAGGTCAATCTCGGTCAGCACATCAATACCGGGGCGCATATAGACGTTGGCCATGGTGCTGGCGATGACATAGCCGCCGGAGCTTTTCGGCAGGTTTTCCATGGAGGCTTCCGGTGACCATGGGGGTGGCACCGGACCCAGAAAACCAGACCAACCCGTCATATTGGAGATCGGCCAACCGGGGCGCAGCGGTTTGCCGCCGGGTCCAATGGGGCCATCAAGTATGGCTTTCACGCTTTTCAGTTCCGCCGCGGTGAGACATTCAGCGCCATCGCCGCTGTCGCACTTGAGCTGGTCGAAGTCGTAGGTGCAGGCGCGCTCATCCCAGATGATGCCGTCCTCAGCGCCATCCAGGGCATCGCAATGGGCGGTGACCTTGTTCTCCAGTATGGCGAGTTTGGCGGGGGACAGCCATGCGCCTGGCTCGCGGGTCATCTGCTGGGCGTTGTAGATAAAGGAAAGGATGGTGGTCCACTCCCCCGGTGCGCCAATTATTACACCGTCAAAATCCTCCGGGTGGCGCTCAACGGCCTCGGTGCCCATGCGCCCGCCACCGGAGCAGCCGGACATGTAGCGGTATATCTTGTCGGTATCGTAGTAGGATCTGGTGATCTGCTGCGCAGCCACATTGGTCACATGGGCGCCCCTGTCGCGGTGGTCCAGGGCCTTGGCCTCACTTTCAAGCAGAAAATCCCAGTCGAGCATATGGCCCTGGCGGCCGGTATCGGTACCCGCCACAGCAAAGCCCCCCAGCAGCGGGTTGCCAGCGGGAACCTGGGAATCTGAGGGCACATAGCCCGCAGAGCCGCCCATGCCGATAAAGAAGTAACGCCCGGTCCAGCCCTCATCGGGCAATTGCAGGCGGAAGTTGACTTCGTTGGGGCCGGGGTTGGTGGTGGTGATGGTGCCCTCGATCCTGCAGTGGGCAACCGGTGCGGCAGTGGGAGTTGCGCTGGTGATTTTTGTGTCCGCCGGGGCATAGCCCTGGATGATGTCGATGGCGCACTTGTCGCTGGCGGTGGCCGTGCCCGACAGCGCCAGGGTGGCGAGCACACCGCTGGCCAGCAGGTGTCGTTTGAGTATCGGTTTCATGGCGGTGTCCTTTTATAGTTGGTGCTGTGTAGACCGTGGTTTTAAAGACATTTATCTGGCAAGGGCCTGTCAGCTCACCACCAGTCGCGCCATTGCACAATAAACGCCAGGGCAGTGGTAGCTGCGACAGATACTTATCTCGTCGCTTGGGTGTTTTTCATCACCCATGGAGACAACTCCCGAATTGTTATTGGTATCTGTTGCTGGCCGTCACTTTTCGGCATGTCAGTGAACGTCAGTTGGACCTACATTACAGGCAATTAATTTAATTTACAATATTGCCTATTTATTGCTGCAGGCGGTGATTCTCAGGTGAAAATGTCTTGATGACGACGGCATCAGAGATGCAGCTCTTTGCCGTTTTGTCACTTTTCTGGCACTCTCGCCGTTGATTCTTTACAACCTGGTCTTGTGGATGCGACTTTTTTCCTGCCAGTGCTGCGGTCAGCTCCTGTATTTTGAAAATGTGTCCTGCACACGCTGTGGCGCGGTGCTGGGATTTGTGACCGACGATTTGCAATTGCTCGCCCTGGAAGCTGTGGCGGATGGTGTCGGCCACGGTTTGTGGAAGCAGGCCAATAGTGACCCCGGGGCACGGGTCTACCGGCACTGTGCCAATCGGGTGATTCACGGAGTCTGCAACTGGATGGTCAGTGCCGATGATGCTGACGGATACTGCATTGCCTGTCGGCTCAACCAGACCATTCCCGATCTCACCGTTGCCGGCAATATGGCCCTTTGGCAACGGATCGAAACTGAAAAGCGGCGGCTTGTTTATGGTTTGCTGCGTTTGGGCTTGCCTGTCACTCCTCGCACTGTAGATCCCGCCGGTATGGCTTTTGAGTTCCTCGCTGACACCGAGCCGACATTCAGCGAAACGGGTCGGGTGCTCACTGGTCATGCGGATGGTCTGATTACCCTGAATGTGGCAGAAGCCGATCCCGTGGTGCGTGAGCGTATGCGCACCCGGATGGCTGAACCCTACAGGACCATACTGGGGCATTTTCGTCACGAATCGGGACACTACTACTGGGAGCGTCTGGTGCCAAAAAACGGCTGGCTGGATGCATTCAGGAGCCTGTTCGGGGATGAAACCCGCCACTATGGCGCCGCCCTGAGGGATTACTACAACAGCCCTCCCTCCCTGGACTGGCCGCAGTGCTTTGTCAGCGCCTATGCCAGCAGTCACCCCTGGGAGGACTGGGCGGAATCCTGGGCCCACTACCTGCATATAGTCGACACGCTGGAAACTGCCTATCAGTTTGGTCTTGAAGTGCGGCCAAGGGTAGGCCCCCAAGCCGAAATCTATTGCGAGCCACGGTTTGACCCCTATTGTCAGGCAGATTTCCAGGCCATTATCGGTCACTGGCTACCCCTTACCTATGCCCTCAACAGTCTTAACCGCAGCATGGGACACGATCATGGCTATCCCTTTGTGCTCGCTTCAGCGGTGATAGATAAACTCAACCTGATACACAGAATTGTTCAGGGCGCAAAAGGGTAAAACCGTTGCTATCCTGTATCCTCGTTGCGGGGAAATTAAAAAAGGCCCCCGAAGGGGCCAAAACGGAGTCTTTTGTTCATCGTCACAGTGGACAAGTCACCCAGAGTATTTCTCCGGTTCGCCCGGTTCATGTCTCAACAATTGTCAGGAATGTCATCGACACAGTCCTGGATTTTTTCCCTGGCTTCTTCAATCTGCTCACCGGCTTTTCTTGCGGCGTCATCAATGGCTTCACCTGTGCGTTCTGCCGGTCCCTGCTTTTCGCAGCCTGTCAGCAATATTGCTGTGAACAGCACTGTGCCAAGGGTTTTCCAGATTATTGACTGTGCCATGTTGGATCTCCTTCAATGGATATTGAACCGCCGGACTGCCAGTCGCGAATCACTGCCGACGGTGGTTGATGTTACTTCGCTATTGTGCGGATCAAACCGTTGCCATCGGGTTAACGGACTGTTGAACCAGGCAACCTGCTTATCCGCCGGGACTCCCCTCCCGGTGTAAATCTAAAAACTGAACCTGAGACCCACAGTGACCGTATCCAGATCAATGTCGGAATTGTTGGCAGCAACGGGATACTTGCGGCGGTCATATTCAATGTCATAGCGTTTGTATTCCGCAGTGACGCCAATAAGTTCGCTGATCTGGAACAGGGCGCCCACACCGTAGAACCAGCTTTCATCGTCTTGACTGGCGCGCACATTCATTATCTGAACCGAACCATCCCACCAAAATCGTCCGCCCTTGGCATAGATGGCAAAACTATCGGTTAGTGGCAACTTGCCCACCAGCGCAGCACCATAACCATCGACATCCGCTTTGGCATGCCTGCTGCCATATTTGCCGAAGTCAATGTAGTTGCCTTCCACCGCCAGGTAGGGGCTGATCTGCCAGCCGGCCACACCCTCGATCAGATCGCGGTCATCATCAAAATCGCCACCACGGGCCTTGAAACCGCCATAGTTGGCACCGAGATAAATACCGGTGTGATGTGTCGCCTGATTACCCTGGGCCAGGACCAGGGAAGGGGACAGCAGTGCGACAGAAAGTCCGCCCATAATGATCAGTTTTTTCATGGTCATCTCCTTGCGATACGGGCGTGGCTTTACAGCCACACCTGCGCATGCCATTGATTACTGTGGCTGAACACCCGAATCTTCAGTTTCTGTTGCCAAAACGAGAAATTCTTCAAGGCTCAATACACCATCACCATTGCTGTCAAGTCGTGTGAAGCTATCTCCCGCCAAGCCTGCCGCCGCAGCTTCATCTGTGTCCAGTGTCTGGCTGGAATCAGTATCCAGTTGAGTGAAAATACTTTGATAACGTTCAACGGGATCACTTTGCACGCCACTTTCATCTGCAAAGGCTGCGGTCGCAAGGGTCATGGCAAACAGGGTTGCAAGTGCTGTTCTCATAAAATAACTCCTGATAAATTTCATCATTGATGTTGCATACAGGTTATCGCAAGCATCGTGCCAGTTAATTAAGTTTATATATTTCAATTGCTTAAAATTTTTGTGCGGTAATATCTCTGGGGCTGTGTTGCTATTTGCCAACGGCTATGTGCGATTGTTATTTTTATTAATGATAATCAATACGTTAGACTGTTGCCTCTTTGCAACACAGTAACTTAATTGCCTGTCATTCAAATCCAGACAAGGGAAAAACTTTGAAAAAACAAAGAGTAATGAGCAGGTTTACGCTATTGCAACAATGGGTCGCAGCAACAGTGCTGGCGATTCTCCCTTTGCTGATAGCCGTCAGTTACGCCACCATTGCCTTTCAACAACAAACCAGCAACCAGCAGGCGCTGGTGGACGAAATGGACCACCTTGCCAACCACAACAGCGGGCTGTCTGCCAATGTCAGGGAATTGGTGCGTATTGCCCGCCAGTACCTGCTTTTGCAGGATGACAGTTTCCTTGCCCTTTACAAGCAAAAGGCATTAGCGCTCCATGACAATGTGGTGATGCTGGAAAAGCAATTATCGGATCCGGGAAATGGTCAGAGACTGGGTACAATCAGCACACTGGTAGAGGAAGTCTTCGAACTTCTGCATGACCCTGATTTGACCTTCGATGTATTGTCGACACAACTGCGATTATTGGTGGACTACAGTGAACAGCTCAGCAGCAGTATAAGCCTCTATCGACAGCATGCCATTCGCTCCAGTGAGAGGGACTTCAATCGCATCGTAGAGCAACTTTTTTGGTTGACGGTGCTTGCCCTGCCGGGCACATTTCTGCTCTTGCTTGTGGGGGCTTTTATGGTCTCGCGGCCAATCTGGCGGCTCAGTCAGGCCATCAAGGGGCTGGGCAGGCAGCAGTGGCATGAACCCATCAGGATATCCGGCCCCGCTGATCTGGTGGCTCTGGGTGAAAATCTTGAGTGGATGCGCCAGCAGGTCCATGCCAGTGAACGGCAGAAAACCGCTTTTATCCAGCATGTTACCCACGAATTGAAAACACCGCTGGCAGGTATTATCGAAGCCGGCAATCTGTTGATCGAGGAGGTGCCGGGCCCCCTGTGTGCTGAGCAGAAACCGGTACTGGACATCCTTTGCACTAATGCCCGCAATTTGCAGGGGTTGATTGATCAACTGCTCAATTACAATGCTGTGTCCCACGGCATCATGACCCGATCAGGCTCCGTGGATATTGCCGCCATGTGCGAAGCCATCAAAAACGGCCTGGAGACAGCCAACCCTGACAAGGTAATAGCCTGGGAATTCAGGGGTTTTCCACATAGGGTAAATTCCGATGCGCGGCTGGTGGAAATGATTTTAAAAAATCTCCTGGGCAATGCTTTCCAGTTCAGTCGCAGCCCGGGGCGGATCACTGTGAGCTGGGGACTGGATGACCATTCCTGGTATTTGACCGTGGCGGATGAAGGTCCCGGGATCGAGGCGGATGAGATCGAACATATTTTTACCCCCTTTTATAAAGGTCGCACCGGTCGCCAGGATGCAGTGCCCAAAAACGGTATTGGCCTGGCAGTTGTACGCGAAAGTGTCAATTTGCTGAAAGGGCAGATAGTTGTGGATTCCGCCCAGGACCAAGGCGCCATTTTTCGCCTGAGATTCCCCGTAGAATCAATAACAGACAGCAGCGAGGCCACCAGGAAATCACCATGAAGACATTATCAACCTGTTTCTGCCTTGCCGTTGCCAGCCTGTTACTGACGGGGTGCCAGTCCTTGCTTGAGGATTCCGCAATCCATGAAGAGGCTGCACCTGTCTCCATCAGCGTCCAGCCTGCACCAGAATCACCGTCAGCGCTGGACAAGTGGCTTTTGACAAGGCAGCGGCTCTGTACCATGCCCTCTGATGAGCAGCGAATACAGCTGCAAGCCCTGGCAACGGTCCGGGGCGAGCAATCAATCGAGCGGGTATTTCTGGCCAGCTGCAATCCCGAGCAAACCCCCGGGTTGCTGCGTGAGGCGCTCAGCAATCTTGATCCTCAGGATGACTGGAGCTCCGGTCAGTATGCCCTGCTGGCCATGATCCAGGACCACGCCCGCAGTTATCGCATACTGGAAGAAAAAAATACCCAGCTGGCAAAGCAGCTTGAAACCACTATCAACGGTATCCGTGAAATTGAAACGGATATGGACAACCTGCACAACAACGGGAGAGCGCAATGAGCAGCCCCCTGATATTACTGGTGGATGATGACAGGGGCATGTTGAAACTGCTGGATATGCGCCTCAAGGCTTTCGGCTACCAGACCCTGCTGGCCTCCTCCGGTGCTGAAGCCCTGACCTTGCTGGAGGCCCATAGCATTCATGTCCTGATCACTGATTTGCGCATGGAGCCTATGGATGGCATGGCGCTGTTTGCCAAAATCCATGACAACTGGCCAGGGCTGCCGGTGATCATGCTTACAGCCCATGGCACCATTCGCGAAGCAGTGGACGCAACCAGGGAAGGGGTTTTTGCCTTTCTCACCAAACCCGTCGACAAGGATGAACTGCTCAGCACCCTGAAAAAAGCCGTCAGCCTGAGCCAGCCAGTCGCGGAACTGCCAACCATGGACAACACCAGGTTGCTCACCCGCAGCGCCAGAATGTACCGCTTGCTGGAACAAGCGAGACTCTATGCTGAAAGCGATGTAAACATTCTCATCACCGGTGAAAGCGGCACTGGCAAGGAGTTGCTGGCAGACACCATTCACTGCTACAGCAGCAGGGCAGAAAAACCCTTTGTGGCCATCAACTGCAGCGCCATCCCCCATGAATTGCTGGAATCCGAACTGTTTGGCCACATGAAAGGTGCCTTTACCGGCGCCAACCAGAATCGGGAGGGTTTGTTCAAAACCGCTGACGGTGGCACTGTATTGCTGGATGAAATCGGTGACATGCCCTATGCCCTGCAGGCCAAACTGTTGCGGGTGTTGCAGGAGAATGTGCTGCGCCCTGTGGGTGGAAGGGTCGACATTCCCATTGATGTCCGTATTCTCTCTGCCACCCACATGGATCTGCTGACAGCCATTGCTGAAAAACGATTTCGCGAAGATCTCTACTACCGTCTCAACGTGGTCAATCTTGAACTGCCACCACTGCGGGAGCGCAGGGAAGATATTCCAGTGCTGGTGAATCAGTTTTTGACAAGGATAGCCCGCCGCACAGGCAAGGGGGAGAAATCCCTGTCCCCGGAAGCCTTGGGGATGCTTCTGGGGTATGACTGGCCGGGCAATATCCGCCAACTGGACAATGTCATCGAGCGACTTTATGCCCTCACCAGCGGCCCGGTTATTTCTGCCACCCAAGCCAGGCAGGCGCTTCCTGTGGATATGTCATCCACAGTGTCCTCCCTCAGCGCAGCCAAAAAGGATTTCGAAATGAATTACCTGACCCGGTTGCTTACTGCCACCAACGGCAATATGACTCTGGCAGCAGATCTGGCGGGGCGCAACCGTTCTGATTTTCACAAACTTGTCAAACGCCATGGTATTGATCCCGGTCATTACCGGCAGGGAAGTGATTCTGATTGATAGCCTGACCCGGCTATTGGGTTGTTTGCATACCCGATTGATCCCTGTTCGGCGAGCATAATTGCACCTTGTTTTTGGTCTTTGTTCGGAGCTGAGAGTCATTGCGATATGTGTAGTGTCGCTCCGGGCGCTGACCTGGGGGTGTAGGGAAAAAGGCTTTGAAAAGCTACAGGAAAATTGGAAGGGCTGGTTTTGCCACTGGCACCCAAGGGGATGAATTGTCTGCTAAATGAGGTTTTCCATGAGTGGTTCGGGACAAAGCAGGGAAATTGATGGATTGTTCGCCGATCTCCTTGATCAGCAGTCAACCAGCGGCAAGGGTTTGCCGCCTGTAGACAAATGGAACCCACCCCTGAGTGGCGCCTTGGATATACGCATTGCCCGCAGTGGCGAGTGGTTTCATGAGGGGGATCTGATACGCCGTGAGGCGTTGGTAAAGTTGTTTTCAGGTATTCTGAAACGGGAGGGGGATAATTACTTCCTGGTCAGTCCGGTGGAAAAGTGGCAAATCCAGGTTGAGGATGTGCCGTTCCATGTTGTCGGCGTGGAAAGCGTGCTGCGTGACGGTCAGCAGGCCTTGCTGTTTCACACCGCCACAGGGGATCAGGTGGTAGCCGGGGCAGGGCACCCTATCCGGGTGGATGTGAACCCGGTATCCGGCGAGCCATCCCCCTATCTGCTGATACGCAACAATATGGAAGGTCTGATCTCCAGGCCGGTGTTTTATCAGCTGGCGCAGCTGGCCACCGTTGCGGAGAATAAAGAAAAGGCTGTACACGGGGTGTACAGCCTTGGTTGCTTCTTTGCGCTGGAGTAGCTTTTCAGCAGATTTGCCCGGTTGTTACATATTGGGGTAGTTGGGACCGCCGCCGCCCTCTGGAGCTACCCAGACAATATTTTGGGTCGGATCCTTGATATCGCAGGTTTTGCAGTGCACGCAGTTCTGGGCATTGATCTGGAAGCGTTTGCTGCCGTCGCTGTTTTCCACCACCTCATACACCCCCGCCGGGCAGTAGCGCTGCGCCGGTTCGTTGTAAATGGGCAAATTGTGGCTGATGGGGATGTCCGCGTCCTTTAATGTCAGGTGACAGGGTTGATCTTCTTCATGGTTGGTGTTCGACAGGAAGACCGATGACAGCTTGTCAAAGGTCAGCTTGCCATCGGGTTTGGGGTAAATAATGGCCTTGCAGTCCTTGGCCGGTTTCAGGGTGGCGTGGTCTGCAATGGGGTCGGACAGGGTCCAGGGCAGTTTGCCGTTGAAGATGTTGAGGTCAATAAACGCGTAGGCGGAACCGATGATATTGCCGAATTTGTGCTGGGCGGGTCCAAAATTGCGCTGGGTGTGAAGCTCTTTCCACGCCCAGGACGCCTTGTAGGCTTCGGCGAAATGGGTCAGGTCGTCGCTGCCACGACCGGCGGCAACAGCCTCCGCCACCACTTCGGCGGCCACCATGCCGGATTTCATCGCAGTATGGATGCCCTTGATCTTGGCAAAGTTAAGGGTGCCTGCGTTGTCACCGATCAGCAGGCCACCGGGGAAGGTCATTTTGGGCTGGGCTTGCAGGCCGCCCTTGACCAGCGCCCGAGCACCGTAGGAAACCCGTTCGCCCCCTTCCAGATATTGGCGAATGGTAGGGTGGGTCTTGTAGCGCTGGAATTCATCAAACGGGCTGACATGGGGGTTGCTGTAGGACAGGTCGGTAATCAAACCCACCACCACCTGATTATCCTCCAGATGATAGAGGAAACCGCCTCCGGCGCAGCCATTCTCGGCGAGGGGCCAGCCTGCGGTATGGACTACCAGACCTTTTTTATAATTTGCATCAGGGATCTTCCATAACTCCTTGATTCCTATTCCGTAGTGCTGTGGTTCCTTGCCATCATTCAAGGCAAACTTCTGGATCAATTGTTTGCCCAGATGACCGCGGCAACCTTCAGAGAACAGGGTGTATTTGGCATGCAGCTCCATGCCAAGCATGTAATTGTCGCCATGCTCGCCAGTGTGGGATACACCCATATCGCCAGTGGCGATACCCTTGACGGAACCATCGTCGTGGTAAAGCACTTCGGCAGCGGCAAAGCCGGGGAAAATTTCGACACCGAGGGCCTCGGCCTGCTCAGCCAGCCAGCGGCACAGATTGCCCAGGCTGATGATGTAGTTACCGTGGTTATGCATGGTTTTGGGAACGAACAGGGAGGGTACCTTCATGCCCCCTGTGGCACTGAACAGTACGTGAATATCGTCCCCTTCAACGGGGGTCAGCAGCGGCGCATTGCGCTCTTTCCAGTCGGGGAACAGTTCGTTCAGGGCGGTGGGTTCCAGGACGGCGCCGGAGAGGATATGGGCGCCCACTTCAGAGCCCTTTTCCACGACACAGACAGATAGCTCTGGGTTGATTTGGCGGAGTCGACAGGCAGCAGAAAGACCCGATGGGCCTGCGCCGATGATGACTACATCGTACTCCATTGATTCACGTTCCACGACAACCTCCAGGCTCTTGAGTTTTATAACAACGGCTAAAGAGCGCGGATTTTAACTGGAATGGGGATGTGATTCTACTTGTGCAGTATTTGACATGGGCGATGGGAGAGCACGCTCAGGTCTGCCGTCTCCAGTAAGACATCTGCCTGGCAGTTCCATGGACAGTACATTGCTGATTGGTGACTAACGGCAGACTGCTTTCCTGTCTTACGGGTAACGGCTGATCAATGACGCTAACGCGACTTCCTTTCCAGGCGATAGCGTTCTTTTTCCGATGGGGGCATTTTTTCCCAGCGTTCGCGAATTTGTTCCTTGCGCTCTGGTGGCATTTTTTCATAACGCTCTCGCGCCTGGCGGATTCGTTCTTTTTCTTGGGGTGGCAGTGATTCGTAGCGTTGCTTGCGCTGTCTTATCTCCTCCTGCTCCCTGGGACTGAGGTCTTCCCAGCGTTTGCCGGTGGCGGCCAGCAGGTAACCTTGAGGCATCTGTTGGCCGGATCTGCCTGCTGCTGAATCTCTGCGATAGTCAGGGTGTTGGTACTTGTGAGCCGCGCCGGTGGCACGGCTATCCGTGCGAGGTTGCGCCCCGGCATTGACAACAGCAGGCATGATGGCAACGGCAACACAGAGCAAGACAGTGGTCAGGCGCATATCAGCTCCTCTTGGCTGCGTCACTTTCAGCGAGCCAGTAGAAAAAATCCAGATCTTCATAGAACGCGGTGTTTTCCGGCGACAATCTGTCGGCACTGCCATTGCCCGGTCCGGTGCTATCCAGAGGCGCGACAACCAGCACCAGGGCAACGATGGAGGCAGTCACCATGCCGAGGGCAGGCACCATCAATTTCGGCAGGCGGAACCCGCGTCTGGTGGAGAGCGCACGGCGGCGGACGTTGGCCAGTTGCAGGGTGACAGAGTCATCCAGTTGGTGCTCGGCATTATTCAGCTGCTCGCGCAGTGTTTGCTCAAATGTGCTCATCATAGTGCTCCTTCAGTGCGCCCTTGAGAAATTGCAGCGCCCGGAAATAATGGGTTTTAACGCTACCCTCGGTACAGCCCATGGCCTGTGCCGTATCAGCGGTGGAGAGACCCTCCCAGCAGCGCAACATAAAGGCCTGTTGCTGGCGTGCAGGGAGCAGAGCAATGGCGGCCGTCAAAGCCGCCATGCTCTGCGACTGTTCCAGCTGGTGGGCGGGGTTGTTGCCGGGCACATCGGCCACCTGCTGGAAGGGGTCCGGGGCTTCGCTCTGATCATCCGAGGCGTAGGACTTGAGCCAGCCGGTAAAGCGATTTTTGACCTTGCGATGGCGATGGACATCAAGGATACGGTTTTGCAGTACCTTGAAAAAGAGCGGTCGCCACTCGTTAACAGGTTTGTGGGCGTATTTTCTCACCATCACCAGCATGGCATCCTGGACTGTGTCCATGGCGTCATCCTGATCGCCCAGGGAAACCCTCGCCATCAGGAAAGCCCTGCGCTCGACAGCTGCGAGGAATTCATTGAGATTGCTGAATTCAGGTTCATCGCGGCTCTCATCAATAGCGCCCACCAACTGTATCTCCACCCGTCATCGGCGTCCGTGGTGATGGGGGTGGTGCAATATTTCGTTGAGCAGGTAGATGCCACCCAATATTTCCAGGGTGTTGTCGCGGCGGTAATCCCTGTGAACAATGACCCGGTCACCACCGCGATAGTAGCGCGGGTGTGGTGCGTAATAGTGGTGGCTGGTGTAACTGCGGGGATACACATAGACCCTGCGGTCATAGCCTTTGTGGCTTTTGCCTTTATGGCTATAACCCTTGCGATCACTGTAGTAGCTGGAGTGGTAATCCCGGTGCTTGCCGTAGTATCCGCGATCGCGGTCAGCCAGGGCCGGCAGGGTGATCACCAGGGCGAGCAGAAAGAGTGCGGCAGAAAGTAACTTTTTCATGGTGTCCCATCCCTTTGTTGGTGTTTCAGTGACCAAAAACGGCGGAAACGGCGATTCGTTGACCGGGCTGACGATTTAAAGCCTGAATTGAACCCACACAGGGCAGTGGTCAGAAGACCTGTCCATGGCGCGTGCCTGGTGATCAATACCCGCCGCGGTTTGCAGGGCAAGCAGGGACTCTGTGGCCAGTATCAGATCGATTCGCAGACCACGCTTTGGGCTTTGTTCAAAGCCTCTGCTGCGGTAATCGAACCAGGAGTAGCGACCTTCCCCCTGCTGGGGATGCTGGTGTTCGTAGGTATCCTGTAACCCCCACCCGGCCAGTTTCCCCAACCATTCACGTTCTTCGGGGAGGAAGCAACATTTGCCTTCCCGCAGCCAGCGTTTGCTGTTGCTGTCCCCAATGCCGATATCCTTGTCCAGGGGAGCGACATTCATATCACCCATCACTACGATCTGTTCATTGGGGGAGTGGTGGTTGCTGACATGGTCGAGAAGGTCGCGGTAAAAGGCCTGTTTGGCGGGGAATTTTACCGGATGGCTGCGATTTTCACCTTGGGGAAAATAGCAGTTGTAGATATGCAGGGGGCCATTGGTGGTGTCGATGGTGATGCGCACCAGACGGCGCTGGGCATCCTCCCCGTCGGCGGGCAACCCGCACTGGGCAAGCAGTGGCCCCTGGCGATAAAGCAGGGCTACCCCGTAGTGCCCCCGCTGGCCGTGGAATGTGCTGCGGTAGCCAAGATTGGCGATATCCTCCTGGGGAAACAGGTCGTCTTCTACCTTGGTTTCCTGCAAGCCCAGCACATCCGGGTCATGGTGCTCGATAACAGCCCGCAACTGATCCATGCGGGCGCGAATGCCGTTGACATTGAATGACATCAACTTCATTGCGCGTCCTTGGCCTCCACAACCATAGGTTGAGCGCCATTGCCAAGCAGTATGCCATCCACAAGAATCAGCCCTGCCTCCTTGAGGAGAGGATCGTCTTCAAGGGAAATAACCTCAGTTTCCGGCTCTGATGCGACCTCGTCACCGTCTTCATTCTCAAGGGGGTTATCCTTTTTCCACGCTTCCAGGGACGGGTAGGGGGGGAGCCCCTTGGCGATACGCCGGGTGTTTTCCAGGGCAAGCATGGTGTTTTCGCCGTCGGCTATTTCCTGGCGGCGGGTTTCAAGGTTGAGTGATATTTCCTTGGCGGACATTCTTTTTTCCCTGTATGCCAGTTCCCCGAGCAGATAATTGAAGTCGGGGTCCTTGGCAATACGCTGCTGGTGGAGTATCTCCAGACGTGGAACCATGGGCAGCATATCGTGGCGGCTTACAGGAATGCCGTGGATCTTGTCCCAGGGCAGGGCGTGTTTCTGACTGCTCTCGCCAATTTCATCAATATTGTAGAGGGAGGGAAATTCGATATCCGGCAATACCCCGCGGTGCTGGGTGCTTTCCCCGGAGACCCGATAAAACTTCGATTCGGTCATTTTCAGCTGGCCCTCAGGCAATGGCACCAGGGCCTGCACAGTGCCCTTGCCAAAGGTTTGCGTCCCCACCACCAGGCCGCGGCCATAATCCTGGATGGCGCCGGCGAAAATCTCCGATGCCGATGCGCTCAAACGGTTGATCAGCACCAGCAAGGGGCCGTTGTAGAGAGGGGCCGAGCGGGAGCGATGCTGGCGGGAAATCATCTGGTTGGCGTAGCGTATCTGCACCACCGGACCGGGGTTGATAAACAGGTCGGTGAGGGTGGTGGCTTCGTGGAGGGAGCCGCCGCCATTGTTGCGCAGATCGATGATAATGCCGTCCACCTGCTGTGCCTGCAGCTCTTTCACCAGCTTGGCCACATCCCGGGTGGTGCTCTTGAAGTTGGGGTCGCGCTTGTTGAAGGCTTCAAAATCAATGTAAAACGCCGGCAGGTTGATCACCCCGACGCGAAAGCTCCTGTCCTCTTGCTGCAGATCGATAATACGGCTCTTGGCGGCCTGTTCCTCCAGCTTCACCTCGTCGCGAACGATGGTGATGACCTTGTTGACGCCGGCGCTTTCGCCCTTGGCGGGAATGATTTCAAGGCGCACCCTGGTACCCTTTGAGCCGCGGATCAGGTCCACCACATCATCGAGGCGCCAGCCCACCACATCCTGAATTTCATCATCTTCCTGGCCGACACCGACGATGATGTCCTGGGGAGCAAGCTCGCCATGCTTGTCCGCGGGGCCAGCGGGGACAACCCGGACCACTTTGGTATTTTCCTCGTCCGTTTGCAGTACGGCGCCGATGCCTTCCAGGGAAAGGGACATGCTGATATTGAAGTTTTCCAGCTGACGGGGTGAAAAATAGCTGGTGTGGGGATCGTAGAGGGTGGTAAATGCGTTCATGTAGAGCTGGTAGACGTCCTCTGAATCCATCTCCTTGATACGCTTGATCTGGTTTTTGTAGCGCTTCACAAGCAGGGTTTTCGCTTCCTCTGGATCCTTGTCTGCCAGCAACAGCCGCACATAGCTGTCCTTGACACGCTTGCGCCACAGTTCATCCAGTTCCTTGTTGGTCTTCTGCCACTGCTTGGCCTCGGGGTCGATAACCAGGGTTTCGTCAATAGTCAGGTCAAAGGGCTCTTCCTTGCCCAACAATTCGATGTTCTTTTCGAGCCGGGCGACAACCCGCTGCTGGTAATCCTTGAACATCACAAAACCTGGGGACAGATCGCCCTGTTTCATAAGATCGTCCAGGCCGACTTTCCAGCGCTTGTTGTAGCCGTCAATATCGGACTGCAACAGGTAAATGTGGGACGGGTCGAGGGATTCCAGGTAATTGGCCAGGAAATCAGCGGACAGGGAGTCGTCAACCGGAATGGTGCTGTAGTGCTTGGTGCCAAGCTTTTCGAGCATTTCCAGGGTGGTTTGTACCTGCTGGTCAGTAAAGGTCAGTGGCCCGGAGGCAGGCCAGGCAGCCGAAAATGGCAGGCTTATCAGCAGCAGGCAACACAAAAACTTCAACTTCATGGATTCGTTTCTCATCAGAGAGAGTGCAAAGGTCAGTGTAACAAAAAAAATGATCTGGCCGCCTTGGACAATGGCTGCAGCCATCTTACTGCATCGCGGCCCCAGGTAAGGCGCAATCTGGGTAATTCAGGCAGCAGGTCACAGAACCAAGACATCGCTCAGGTCATTGGATGGCAGCCAGCAATGTCTTGGCTGCTCAAGTGCTGATGCAGTTGTTCACAGAGTTCATCCAGGATATGGAAATGACGAGGGTAATCCAGGCTGAACAGGGCAACTTCTGCTTCAAACAGGCGCCTGATACTTGCAAAGCGCACCTTCAGCAGTTCTTTGTCGTGGATATCGATGTAAAAATGCTGCTTGATGATGGGCAACAAGTCTGCTGCCTCCGATAAAGGCCGTAGTTTGAAAGTCTCCGCACCGGAGGGCTCTGCCAGCAGAAACAGGGCTGAAAGGCGACCACCTGGGCAATGGTCATTGAAGGCAACCCCTGTTCCGACCGGCAGCCTTGTCTTTGCGCTTTGGTGTGACACCGACCCCGGTATCCCCCCCGCCCCGAAATAGTGCTGTGCTGAATCATCCAGCAGGCGGATGCCCGGGTAATTGCCTCTGGCGACCAGGTTGCCATCCTGTTCATCAATCAACAGGCAATCATCCGTCAGCACTTTGGCTCCCCTGACGGCAAAAGCCGCCGCCAGGGTGGACTTACCCAGTCCCGAATCCCCAACAAAGGCGACAACCTGACCATCGGGTAACTCTACAGCGCTGGCATGGAGCACCTGTCTACCCAGTTGACCTAGATACATGGGTATGATTTGGTCCAGCAGGGCATGGCGCAGGGTCGCGGGTGGAACGCCACTGGAGGGATGGACACGAATAGTCCGGGTGTCAGGCATGACAAAAAAATCAGCCACCTCAGGCACAGCTACCAGGAACCCCCCGGCAACAACCATGCTGGAGGCCGAGATGCCTCCCTGCCTGTCTTGCCAGTGGTGTTGCCAGAAAGAAATGGCCGGGTCAGACGGAATTTTTTCGCGTGACAATTGCACCCGTACCAGGTATCTCGCCTTGCCCGGTGGCAGGGTGGGGAGTTCCGGCAAGTCAATGTCGCTGTCGAGGGCGATATCAAAAATGCCAAACATCAATTGCCTTGCCGGAAAGGTGGTCTGGGAGATGGAGCTGAAGCTGGGAGTGAAAAGGGCTGATAGGCTGCAATATTCTCTACCTGATCATTCACGATGTCTGTTCCGCAACGCACCCAGGCGTGGGCCTGGAACTGTTCCTCTGGCACGGCGGGAGGTTTGCCGCCAATCTCCAGTTCGCACCCGATACCGCGCTTGTGGAGAAACCGTACCAGTAAAAGTGAACGCACCAAACAGGAAGCCTTGAACGGTGTCAATGTTGCAGCGAGGTTAACCATGCGGGCGATACGGCGCGCCACATTGATCTGTGCTTGTGAAACCAGCTGCTGGCTTGGACGAGCGTCCCGGGGCCCGGGCCAGAGGCCATGAAGTCCCTCTTGGCGGAGGCTGTGGCTCATCAACGGAAGCAATAGCAGGGATGCAAGTAAATAGCGCCATTCCAGCGGGCCTAGCCTGGCAATGGCGATCAGCCTGCGTCGCAGATGGGTCAGGCTAGTCGATGCTTGCCAGCTTATGTTCAACCAGATCACCCACCAGCTTTTCCACATCATTGCGCAGCTGTTCTTCAGCTACATCGTATTCATCAAGCAACACTGTGACGATGTTGCCAATGCTTAGCCCCTGTTCCAGCAGTTGCCAGATACGGGCGCCCACAGGATCGAGGCCAAAGTAGGCCTCGCCGCTGAGGTCGAGAATAACCAGTTCCTCACCGACTACCTGGGTCAGTACATCGGGGGAGAGCTTTAGGGTTGCATCCAGCTTCATGGCCATGAGACCCACTGCCTTGATAACGTCATGGCATATTGCCCTGTATTTTACTATTGACGGGCCGCATTATGTCACAGGGTTCGGGCTGTACACAGCCATGTGGGCCTGTGGCAACAAATCACCATTGGTAGTTTATGCCGGTGCCAGCATAGGTATGGCCACACTATATGCGTAGCTCCTTCTGTCTCCTGTGTCGGCTTTCCCCTACAATCCCTCCATGAATTTCCGCCAGCTGATTCGCATACTGTCACCTCCCCGCGCCACTCTGGTCCTGTGCCTGGGGTTGATGCTGTGCGCAAGTGGATTATCCCTGGTCAATCCCTGGCTTGCCGGGCAACTGACGGGGCTGATCCTGAACCACGATAATCTTTATTTCTCAGGGTTTGTTACCCTGATCCTGGTGTGGGCCGGGGTGCTTGCCATGCGCTCGTTGCTGGGATTCCTCAATGGCTATGTCAGTGGCAGCGCGGCGCAGGCAGTGCTGGCGCGCCTGCGTTCAAGGCTTTACGAGCATTTGCAGCTGTTACCGGTGAGTTACTTCGACAACCAGCGCCGCGGCAACGTGCTGAGCGTTCTGGTTAACGATTCAGCCATACTCAGCCATTTTGTTACCGGCACATTGGTGCAACTGGTGCCCATGGCCCTGACCTTCCTCGGTGCAGCCGCCATGATACTGTGGCTGAGTCCTTTGATTGGCGTACTGATACTGCTGCTCATGCCCATTCATGCTCTGGCGATGAAAATTGCCGGTCGCCAGATCCGCCCATTAGGGCGACGCTGGGTTGATGCCTATGGCAACATGGTGGCACTGGTGGACGAAAACCTGGGGTTGTTGCCAGTGATAAAGTCCTACACACGGGAAGGGGCCGAGTTGAGCAATTTTGATACCAGGAATCAGGATTTGCTGCACCTGTCCCGGCGGCAGTTGTTATTTCAGACACTGCTACCCCCTCTGACCTCACTGCTGGCGGGTCTTGGCCTGCTGCTGATTGTCTGGATAGGCTATCTTTCCATTGCCAGGGGCGAAATGACGGAGGCGGATCTTGTGAGTCTGCTTTTTTACGCAGCGCTTCTCAACCAGCCCCTGGCACAGCTGGCCAGTGTTTATGGCCAGGTACAGAACACCCGTGGCGCCTCAGAACGCATCATGGAATTCCTTGAAGTGGCCAGAGAACCCGATGACAGCAATCTGCCCGAGCTCGGCCTTGTACGGGGTTATATAGGTTTTCATCAGGTGGCTTTCGCCTATCCGTCAGCACCTGGTCAGTGGATACTGCACCGTCTTGAGCTGCGCATCCGTGCCGGTGAAACCATCGCTATTGTCGGTGAAAATGGCGCAGGCAAAAGCACTCTTGCCCATCTGCTGATGCGGCTGATAGAGCCGTCCACGGGTGTGATTACCATTGATGGCCGGGATATCAGCACTGTCTCGCTCACCAGCCTGCGATCATCCATTGGCCTGGTGGCCCAGCACACATTGCTGGTCAATGGTTCCATTGCCGACAATATTGCTTGGGGTTTACCCTTTGCCAGCCCGGAGAGCATAGAAAACGCTGCCAGGCTGGCCCGCGCCCATGATTTTATTGCCCGTTTGCCGGATGGCTATAACACTGTGGTGGGGGATCAGGGGCTGAAGCTGTCCGGTGGCCAGCGCCAGCGACTTTCCCTGGCCAGGGCCATGCTCAAGAACCCGCCCATACTGGTATTTGATGAGGCTACGTCCATGTTTGATCCCGCCGGTGAGCATGAATTGCTGCGGGATTGCGCCGATCTGTTGCGGGAGCGCACCGTTATTCTGATTACCCACAGACCCGCCAGTCTGGCGCTGGCGGACAGGGTAATACTGTTGCGCAATGGCCAACTGGAGCAGGTGAATGATGTGGCTCATTACCTTCTCACTGGCGAGTCGGTAAAAAAGACGGTGGCAAACAGTCCGCCAACTGGCGACACATTGTCCGTTCAACCCTGATGGGACACCCTATGGATTTCAGCCATTTCGTTGCCCTCGGCGATGACCTTCAGAGCCGGTTTCGGCGCCTAAACCATGATGAGCTGGCATTCAGCAAGCTGGCCGCCGAGGTGTTGACTGGATATCACCAGCCCTTCGAGTGGAACCCCGAGGCCATTGCCCGCTTTCTGACCAGCACCACTGTGGCCCAGGACCCCAATTTTGAATTCAGCAACCTGCCTGTGATCGTCTATCGCTGTCCCGAGTTCTATATTGAGCTGCTGGTATGGACCAGTGGCACCACGTCCATACACCAGCACAGTTTCAGTGGCGCTTTCAAAGTGCTGACAGGTTCCAGTCTGCATTCCCGCTACAGCTTCAGGGAGGAGCGACGCATCAATCACCGCCTGCAGCTGGGAAAGGTCCACTGCCAGCAAGTGGAATACCTGCAACAAGGGGATATTCGCGAGATTCACCCCGGAGCCGGGGGTTTGAGCCACAGTCTGTTTCACCTTGATCATCCCTCCGTTACCCTCGTTATACGCACATTGGGTATGCAAGCCTACCTGCCCCAGATGACATTGTTTCCACCGGGCATTGCCTACAGCGAACCAGACTGGGATATGGATCTTCGCAACAAGATGTTCCAGCGTTTGCTGGACACGGCAGGGGATATAGAAAAAGACAGCTTTAACTCATTACTGCTGGGTGAAATACCCCGCCTCGATTTTGCCAGCGTTTTTTACCTTGCCCATGAAAATCGTGGGTTACTCCTGTCCGGCAACCACCGAGATGATTTTTTTGCTGCGGTCAGCAAACAGCATGGACCTGAACTTGCCGATACCCTTTCCCTGGTTATCCACGAAGCCTGGCGGGTAGACAGCCTGCGGGCTGCCAGGCGCGGTACCAGGGATGGAGACGTGCGTTTTTTTCTCGCCCTGTTGATGAACATCCACCAGAGGCGACCCATACTGGAAATACTCAGGTTGCGATTCCCCGGCGAGGACCCGGTAATCAAATGCGCCAACTTGCTGGCACGATTGTGCGAGCAACGCCAGGAAGCGGGGCGCCTTATGGCGAAAATGGCGGCCTCCGCCAGCATGAGTGACTATAAACTGGGAGCAAGGATTGCCGGGGTGTTGCCGGTCGGGTTGTCATCACTGGAAATGACCAATCAGTTGGCTGGTATTCTGGGCAGGACTGAGGGGGATGCAGCGTCGTCAGCCAGAACACAGCTGGCAGCCATCAACGAACTCAAACCACTTTTTATCACTGCGTGATAACAGTTACCTGCGATATTTCATCCTGCTGCCAGACTGTTCGGGGTGACAGCTGGACAGCAAGACTGTGGTCAATGACTGGGGAAAACCCATGAGTGCCATTTTTGGCCTGGTGGAACTGGCCAACACTCCCCTTGATGACCATGACTGCGCAGCCCTGGCCGCAGCTCTGGCGTGCTGGTCTGCGCAGCCAGCCACCACCCTCCGTGCGGGTGCTGCTGCCCTGGGGTGCGTACAACTGAGAACTACACCTGAATCCCTGCATGAAGTGCTGCCCTGGCAACACCCTCGCTCTGGCCTGGTGATAACCGCTGACGCCAGACTCGACAATCGCCCTGAACTGCTGGCGGCACTGGGTCTAACAGGGGAGGATTTGACAGGGCAGGGGAGAGATGTTTCTGACAGCGAACTGATACTCCACGGCTATTTGCGCTGGGGGCAACGATGCCCGCAATACCTGTTGGGGGATTTTGCCTTTGCTATCTGGAACCCGGCAACAGGGGACCTCTTCTGTGCCCGTGACCACATGGGGGGAAAACCCTTTTGTTACACCCGCTGCAATAATTTTTTTGCCTTTTCCTCCTCCCCCGAGGCGCTGCTGGAGTTGCCCTGGACCAGCAACAAGCTGGAGCAGAAAAGCCTTGCCAACCTGCTGGTCTTTGCCTTTGAAGATTTGCGGGAAAACGCCACCTGGTACGCAGATATTGATGCTCTTCCACCGGGTCACAGTCTGCGAATTGCCCAGTGTGGCAGGGAGGAATTGATCTGCTACTGGCGCCCAAGCATCGGCAGCGGGAACCATTTTGCCTGTGAAGAAGAAGCCCGGGAGGCATTTCGCGAAGTCTTTGGCCGCGCCGTTCGCGACAGGTTGAGATCCATTGATCCTCCTGCACTCTTGCTCAGCGGCGGCATGGATTCTTCAGCTATCGCCGCCACAGTGGCGAATCTGACCGCCCGGGATGGGTTGCGACCCTGCCACACCTATTCGGTTATTTCGGACCGGATTGACGACTGCATTGAAAGCCGCTGTATTGAGGCGCTCACCCTGAAATCCTGCTTTTTACCCCGCTTTCTCAAGGTGCCCTCCATCACCGGACTGCTCGATGCAAACGAAATATTCCAGCTCGCCTGGGATAAATCCCACCCGGTGGATAGCGATATCCTGTTGCAATCGGCACTGATTCAGTCAGCTGGCCGGGAAGGCCATCGGGTGATGCTCCATGGCACCAGCGGCGATCTCACCCTGTGGTCAAGCCGCCAGTACATTGCCCTCTTGCTCAAGGCGGGCAACTGGCGTCGGGCCTGGCGCGAGAGCAGGCAAGCCAGCGACCATCACACCTACTATTTTGGTCATCCTCCCCTGGAACTGTTGGCCTACAATCTCTACCACGCCTTTGCACCAGCCCTGGTTCGGACAGCCCTGTGGAAGCTGCGGTCAATTCGGCACGACCGCAAGACCTATGGCTTTCTGAATCAGGCGTTTGTCCGAAGTCTTGGGCTTGCGGACTATTTTCGACACTATCGCGGGCGTCGTCACCGCTTGGGCCTGGGGGAGACGCACAATGAGGATCTGTTGCGGCAGATGGTCAATATCGTGTCCGCCCTCGGCGGGGCGAACCGGCTGGGTGGCCGTCACGGGGTGGAAATGCGCGACCCCTTTGGCGACCGCCGCATGGTGGATTTCTTTCTGCAGCTGCCAGAGGAGTACAAAGTGAGGAATGGCTGGACCAAATACCTGCCCCGTACTGCGTTTCCCGAGCAGTTGCCGGATTTTCTCCGATTCCGCAGGGGCAAGGAGAGCCTGGCCAGACAGGTGCACCTGGCGGCCATGAATCATGATCCGGCCTTTATCGATTCCGCCATGGCGTGTTCTGTACCCTTGCTGTACCCGTACCTGGATAGCGATCACATCCAGACCATCTACAAGGGCCATCGTCGGGGAGATCCAATCTCATCCCGACGCCTTTATGACCATATTACCTGGGCGCGCTGGCTTGAAAGAATCGCTGCCATGCCGACCAGCGGCTGAAATGGCTGTTTCGCCACAAACAGCTTGACTGAGAACGCAGTAGAGATTTTGATTGCAGCTGTCGGGCCCAATATGGGCTGCACAGTAATTAGCCCGAGGATCACCCATGATTGATGACTATCTGCAAAACCACCGCAAACCCTATGTCTCTCCGCTTCTGACCCGCTTTGGCAATGTGGCAGAACTCACCCAAAGTGGTAGCGGACCCAGCGAAAGTGCGGGGGGGAGCATGAGTGGTATGACCTGTGAGGGTAATAGTATGCCCAACCCCCAATGTAACTGATCTGTCGGGTTTATACACTCTATGTGATTGCCAGCAGAGTTGCGCAAACAGCTTTCATATCCAGCTGTTGTCACTCCGTTTTTATTCACCCCAAAGATAAGAAAGAGCTGACCTGACCGCGTATGTACGCATCCCTCCAGTCTCACCTGAGCATGAACAGCGATGTTCACCGCAACAGCCTGTATGGCAAGGCCATACAACAATGGATCGGGGGTGATGATGTGGTTATGGATCTCGGTGCAGGCCTCGGCATACTGGGCTTTCTTGCCGCCCGTCGCGGCGCAGCAGTGCACTTTGTGGAGCCGGAGCAACTGCTGGAGATACCCCGTCAGGTGGCCAGGATCAATGGCTTTGAGCAGTGCCAGTTCCATCGGTCAAAAGTCGAGGACCTTCCCCCCCTCGGCCCGGTAGATGTGATTATTTCGGTATTTACCGGCAACTTTCTCCTGACCGAAGATCTTTTGCCCAGCCTGTTTATGGCCCGCGACCGGTTTCTCGCCCCGGGTGGCCGCTTGATTCCCCATTGCGCCCGGATGGTGGTTCAACCCGTCTCCTGTGCTGATTATTACAAAAAAAATATCGAGCAATACACAATAGCAAAGGCCGGGGATATCACCATTGACTACCGCTTGCTGAGGCAATACCTGGTCAACAACTTGTATTACGATTATTTCAGCGATATTGAGTACGAGCCTCTGGGGTCGTCAGAATATTTTCATGAGCTGGATTTTTATCAAGCCACATCAACAGCCTGTGATGACGGGGTCGTGACCAGAATTGACCAGGCTGGCACTTGCCACGGCTGGATCGGCTGGTTTGATATGGGGCTGGGGGACGACTGGCTCAGCACTTCACCAAAGTCTGCCAAAACCCATTGGCGTCAGGTTTTTCTGCCCCTGCAAACGCCGCTGGATGTTGTCCCCGGAGAGGAGCTGGCTTTCCATTTGCTGCGCCCGGAACGGGGCGACTGGACCTGGACAACCCGGCGGGGTGGTCACTTTCAGCGGCTTTCCACCTTTAACTCAGGTCCTGTTGACATTGAGTTGCTGCGCAAACATGGCAACCAGAACAAGCCGCTACTGAATTCCAGAGGGGAAGCTGCGCGGTGGGTGCTGGAGCGCTTTAACGGCAGTATGACCCTGGATGACATTGCCCATGCTGTAGTGCTACGGAATCCTGAACTTTTCCCCGGCAGGGAGGAAGCGCTCCACTGGATCAAGGGACTGGTGAATCGATTTACCTGACAGCAACGTCTGCTTTCGAAAACTGTTCATCGCCGACACTGGGCATCGAACTGATTTTTCATACACTATGCAAGCCTGTCGTCGGGCCACTTAGCCGATCATCATCTCCAACTGTTTTTGCCCAGGGGGCGGTGATATGATCCGGCACAAGTTCACCCATCCGGAGCCAAGCCATGAAGCCGCGACTGATTTCCCCCCGATTCGCCCTGCTGTTGCTGCTGGCCGCCAGCACCCAAATCAGTGCCCAGTCAGGCCAGGGAGGGATGGAGCTGCTGTTTGCCAACTTGCAGGCGGAAGGGCGCACCCCCCGGGATACCATCGTCGAGCTGGTGGATAGCGGTATTGATCTGGATGTTGCCACTGCTTATACCGTGGCGAACTCGGACAGTATTGGCTTGGCTGTGGCCTATGCCCACGAGGGTGTTTGTTTGGCGGAAGACCAGCTCAATGCAGAGAAAGTGGCGGAGAATGCCGTCAATAGCGCCACTGAGCAGTCCCGCAACGCGGTCCAGGCGCGGGTAACGGAAACCCTTAACAACCGCACTACTGGCGCCTGTGACTTGCTGGTGGATGAGCGCAATACTGCCAGCCAGGCTTTTGCCCCCGGGGGTGATGCTGGTGGTGCCGGAACAACGGCGGGGGGCGGCGCCATTCCCCCTCCAGTAGATACTGACGATGGCGATGTCAGCGCCAGCCAGTAAGGCTGAAGTCTGACCCTTTATGGTGTTGCCTGCCGCTACCCCGGCCAGCCCCCACCCAACTGGCAGTGACAGTGGCGTTGCCACTGCCACTGCCACTGCCACTGCTGTTTCCCCTGACCGTTTGCTTTTTCTCTTGTTGCTTGCCTTGATTATCTGGGCACCCTTGCCCTTTGGCTCAAACCGGCCATGGGCGCTGTCACTGCTTGCCCTGGGCGCCATGGGAATTCTTGCGGCCTGGCTGGTGTTGTGGGGGGTGGGCAGGGTGGCCGTATCCCGCCGTGTGGTGAAGCGGGCAGGGTGGCCCCTTGCGCTGTTGGCACTGATGCCCCTGTGGGCGCTGGTGCAGACATTGCCTCTGCCCAGGGAACTGGTGGCTGTGCTGTCACCCCGTGCCGAGTATCTGCATTTGCCGGGCAGCTGGATACCCCTCAGTGTCGATGTGGCGGGAACCCGGCTGTTCATGTTCAATGCCGTCATCTGCTGGTGCGGGTTCGCCCTGGTTCTCGCCCTGGTCAATAGTGCAAAACGCGCTCAGATCCTGCTGTGGACACTGGTGGCCAGTGGCAGTTTTCAGGCCATTTACGGGTCATTGATGGTGCTCACAGGCCTTGAATGGGGGTTTCTGGTGGAAAAGTACAGCGGGACAGGGGTTGCCACCGGCACCTTTGTCAATCGCAACCACATGGCGGGTTATCTTGTCATGTGCCTGGCGGCAGGGACCGGGCTGTTGCTGTCGCAGCTGTCCAGCGAGTCCGCCACCAGTTTGCGGGATTTCACCCGCAGGACTTTGAATGCCCTGATGTCCTCCAAGGTGATCGTCAGGCTGTTGTTGGCCATTATGGTGATTGCTCTGGTGCTTACCCGCTCGCGAATGGGAAATGTGGCTTTTTTTGCCGCCCTGGCTGTGGCCGGGCTGGTGGCCATTTATTGTGGCAGGAAGATATCCCTGAAACTGGTGGTACTGATCGCCAGCCTGTTCATTATTGATCTTGTCATTGTCGGCCAGTGGTTTGGCCTCAATCAGCTGGTTGAACGCCTGGAAACGGCTGCCCCGGAAAGCGAATACCGGCTGGCAGTGCAGGGCAGGGGTTCCAATGTCCTCGCAGACTTCCCCCTCACGGGCAGCGGGGGTGGCAGTTATCACAGTGTTTTCACCTATTACCAGGACGCCGGTGACTGGGGTTTTTACCGCCACGCCCACAACGACTATCTGGAAATCGCCTCGGAGATGGGTATTCCAGTTTTTCTCGGCCTTGGCGTTTTTTGTCTGTTGGTGCTGTACCGGGCGTTGCAACTGCAAAGGCAGGATCACTCAAGGGTGCAGCGTGGCATGGGTTTTACCCTGGTGATGGTACTGGTGTGGATGCTGGTGCATTCTACTGTTGACTTCAACCTGCAGATTCCTGCCAACAATGTGACCCTGTGTATGATTTTTGCCCTGGCTTTCGCCAATATCCTGCCTTCAAGTACACATCGGCAGTCGATAACGGATGGGTTTTCTGACCACTGAGGTTTTCCTGACGTGGCAATATTTTGTTTAACCCCTTAAGATGCCGACACTTTTTGTTCCAAAGTGAATGGATTTACGGAGTTTGATATGAAAATAAATGGTTTGCTCCCAATGCTGATAATGACCACGGCTACTGTGGGTATGAGCAGTGTGGTTTATGCCCAGGGCGAAGGATCGGGTCTGAGCTATGGCATCGATGCGGAATTGCGCTATGACGACAATATCTATCGCGCTGAAACGGGAGAGAAAGACTCCTTTATCCTGGAGGCGTCGCCCTTTGTGAAGGCGACATTTCTCAATCAGGGCAACAGTTACCAGCTGGGTTATCGACTCAATTACGCCGATTACTTCAGCGCCAGTGCCGACAGTTACGATGATCACGAATTTTCTGTGAATATCGATCATCGCTTCACCACACGCCAGGCCATCAATGCCAGTCTGTCCCACAAGTTGCTTACCGAGCAGCGGGGTACGGGATTCAGTGAAGAACCCAACACCCTGGTCAGGGGTCCCGATGACTTTGATCAAACTCGTTACGCACTGACTTATTTTATTGGCGCCGCCGAGGCGCGCGCCCGAGTTGAGCTCAATGCCTCCCGTGATGTCCTTGATTTTGACTCCAGCTATGTGGGTGATACCCGGGACTATAAAGCTGATCAACTCGGCGTCCTGTTGCGTTACCGCGTCGGCGCGCGCACCGATCTGCTGGCGGAGTACCGCAATCTGGCCGTGCGATACGACAATACGCCCTTCAATGAAAGCGGACTGCCCATCAACCTGGACAGTGATGAGGATTATTACCTGGGGGGTATCGCCTGGGAACTTTCCGCCAAAACCCGGGGTGAAATCCGCCTGGGCCGCAGTGACAGAAAATATGATGACGGCAATTTTTCCAGTGCCAACACCCATTGGGAGGTGGAGCTGGAATGGCGCCCGCTGAGCTACTCTGAATTTGTCCTCAATACCGGCAGGGAGTCCCTGGAAACCTATGGCAGCGGACGCTTTATCAATGTCAAAAAGCATTCTCTGGCCTGGAACCACGCCTGGCGCGGCAGGGTCTCATCCAAGGTGCAGATTGGCCTGACTGAGGACGCCTACGAAGACAGTTCCCGCCGCGACGACCAGTTTTTCTGGTTGGCGGCCCTCTTCTACGAGCCCAGAAACTGGCTGAATCTGAGCGCCGGTATGTCATACTCGGAAAATGATTCCAATTTCACACCGGTCAACTATGAGCGCAATGTGGTCTATATCAAGGCCAGTGTTGAGCTGTGACCCGTTGCCCTGTGAGCGCCCATGAAAAGTAAGTTGCCAATCATTTACACGCATTTTCTGGCCCTGTTTCTGGCCCTGTTTCTGGCCCTGTTCGGGTCCACTGTCGCCGCGCAATCGCAGCCCGACAGTGAAACCCGTGGCTCGGAGGTGTACACCCTGGGTTCGGGAGACATGATCCGCATCCACGTCTTTGGCGAGCCTGATCTTACCTTTGAGTCCATTCTGGTGGGTGAATCCGGCAAGGTTTCCTATCCCTTTTTGGGGGAGTTGACCATCAAGGGACTGAGTCTGGCGGAGCTGGAGCAGCTGCTCATGGCAGGCTTGAAGCCCGATTATCTGATCGACCCGAAAATATCCGTGAGCATCGTTGAATACCGACCCTTTTTTATCACTGGGGAAGTGAAAAGTCCCGGCAGCTATGCCTATCAACCGGGATTGCGTTTGCGCCAGGCCATTTCCCTTGCCCAAGGGCTGACCGAGAGGGCCTCACAGTCAAAAATGTTCGTGGTCCATGATAACGACGCCAGCGCAAAGCGTCGCAGGATTGACCTCAATTACGATGTGCGTCCCGGCGATACCATTACCATAGAGGAAAGCTTTTTCTGACCCTCTGCCTGGATCGTTACCCGACATCAGTAAAGTGCGGGCAAAAGCTGTTGGGTCTCTTTGTTCAACCCGGTTTGTAAGTGAAACCTGCAAAATCTGTTTGAAACAACAGTGCAATGCAATAAAAGCCAAGTGTGTACCCAGGACAGGCAGAACCCCATGAATACACCCTTCCAGTCCTTGTGGCAGGACCAGGAAAATATCAACGCTGCCCAACTGGATATCCGACAGATGCTGATGTCGGTGTATCGCCACAAGTGGTCGATTCTCGCCCTGGCACTGCTTGCCGCCGTGATTGCCTTTCTCTACGCCAGTACGTTGACACCCATCTACCAGGCCAAGGCCACCCTGCTGATTGAGTCGGAAGACGCCAATATCGTTTCCATTCAGGATGTCTACTCCACCGGTTACCGGGGTTATGAATACCGTCTCACCCAATACGAACTGCTCAGGTCCAGGAACCTGGCAGAGCGGGTGGTGCGGGCACTTGAACTGCATAAGGACCCGAAATTCGCTATTCAGGAAAAGCCGCAAGCCAGAAGCTGGCTGCCCCAGTGGCTTGACCTGTCTTTCCTGAAACCTGCGGGGCAACCGGCAAAAACGTCAAAGCCACCGGTCATCAGTCCGGAGGAAGAGGCGGAAAGGTTGATTGGCAGTCTGGCTGCCATGATTTCCGCCGGGGTAACCGTAGCTCCAGTGAGCGACAGCCAGATTTTCAGCATCACCTACCGCTCTGATGATCCGGCGTTTGCCGCCCGTGTGGTAAATACCCTGGCTGACGAATATATCGAGAGTTACCTGGATGCCCGCCTCGGGGCCACCCGCAAGGCAAGTGAGTGGCTGACGGACCGCCTGGGTGGACTCAAAGAGTCACTGTTGCAGGCGGAAAGGCGCCTGCAGGAATTTACCGAACAGGAAAAACTGGTGGACATGGAGGGTATCACCACTCTGGGCGCCCGCCAGATTGCCGATCTTACCGAGCGGTATAACGAAGCCCGTCAAAAACGTATCACAGCCCAGAATATTCGCCAGGAGGTGCAGCGGGTGGGACGGGCGTCCACCGCCCAGTACCTCACCGTACCGGCTGTCCAGCGCCACGAGCTGATCGGTTCACTGCGTCAGATGCAGGCCGATGCACAGCGCAGGGTCAATGAGCTGGGCCGGCGCTATGGCGTCAAACATCCCCGCATGATTGCGGCAAACTCTGAACTGACCAGCATCCAGGAGGATCTCACCTCTGAAGTGGACAAGGTCATCGCCGGTATCGACACCGAGTACCAACTCGCCCTGCGTACTGAGGAAACCCTGCGGGAACAGCTGGAGCAGGCCAAGGCGGACTTTCGCGATGTCAACCGCAAGGATTTTGAGCTCAAGGAGCTACAGCGCGATGTGGATACCAATCGACAGCTCTATGACCTGTTCTTTACTCGTATGCAGGAAACCAGTCAGGCGGGGGGGTTTGAAAAGGCCAATGCCAGGGTTATCGACGCTGCCCAGATACCAGGTGCTCCGGTCAGCCCCAACAAACGCATGATCCTGATGGTCGGGCTGTTGGGAGGCTTGCTGCTGGGGGTCGCTGGCGCCGTGCTGCAGGGCATCCTCGATAACACCGTGAAGTCCCCTGAAGATGTTGTCAACAAGCTCAATGCCAGGTTGCTGGGTACCCTGCCGCTGCAAAAGGAGGACAAGGATGGTCACTTCGAATCCTATTGGGAGAATTCCCAAAGTACCTATGCCGAGGCGGTGCGTACTATCCGCACCTCTGTAGTACTCAGCGGTCTGGACAAGCCCCACAAGATCATTGTCATCACGTCGTCCCTGCCCACCGAAGGCAAGTCAGCCATTTCCCTCAACCTGGGCGCCGCCTTTGCCCTGATGGAGCGAACCCTGGTGGTGGGTGCCGACCTGCGTCGCCCTACACTGGCGGCAAAATGCGGTCTGCCTGCCAAGCACCCGGGCCTGTCGAACTATGTGGCCGGCGATATGAAGCTGGATGAATGTATTGCCCAGTTTGGTGATCAGGGCCTGTTTGTCATGCCCGCCGGTCTTATCCCCACCAACCCGCTGGAATTGCTCAGTTCGAAAAAATTCCGTGACACCCTGGAGACGCTGGAGGAGCATTTTGACCGTATCATTATCGACTCGGCACCGGTTCACGCCGTCAGTGATGCCCTGATCCTTGCCACTTACGCAGACACGCTGATCTATGTGGTCAGTGCCGACGCCACTTCGGCAACGGTTGCCAGGCGCGGTCTGGAGCGCATCGCCACCAGCAATACACCGGTGGCCGGTGTCATCCTCAACCGCTTCAACGCGGAAAAAGCCAGCAAGTACTACGGCGCCAGCGAGTATGCCTACAATTCCTATTATGGCACTGACGATGTTGGCACCAGCCGCAGCTAGACGTGCTTGTGTTATGGGGGCCTTTAAAAACGTTTGCGGCGACGGGCTGGCTAGGCAAATCTGGCTGAAAAAGCGGAGTTTACACAGAGTAAATGAGCATTTTGAGGCCAAATTTACCAAGAGTAGGCGCTTTAGGCGACGAGGCCAGACCTAGTTAGCTAGTTTTTAGAGGCCCACTTATGCCCGTGAGAAGTGATGATTGACATACACTGCCACCTGCTCCCCGGGGTTGATGACGGCCCTGCCACCCTGGCGCAATCCCTGGCCATGGCCAGACTGGCTGTGAAAGAGGGCATAACCCACGCTATCCTCACCCCCCACATCAACCCTGAACGCTGGCACAACAGTGCTGCAAGCATTGCTGCGGCAACAGGTCTTTTTCGCGCAGCCCTTGTTCGGGCGGGAATTGCACTCCAGGTGGGCCATGCCGCCGAGGTGCGTATCTCGGACCAGATCTTCCAGCAGCTGGAGCGCGGGGAAATTCCCTTTCTGGGTGAAGCCGAAGGCTACCAGGTGATGCTGCTGGAATTCCCCCACAGTCATATTATTCCCGGCACCGACAATCTTGTTGCCTGGCTGATCCGCAATGGTATCCGTCCCCTGATCGCCCACCCGGAAAGAAATCGCGAGCTGATGAAGACTCCGGAAAAACTTCTCGGGATGATCGACCAGGGCTGCCTTGCCCAAGTGACAGCCGCCTCCCTTACGGGTCGCTTTGGCGCTGCCTCCAGCACTGCGGCAGCCTATTATGTGCGCAGGGGTGTTGTGAGCTTTATCGCCAGCGACGCCCACAATACCAGCACCCGCCCCCCCGCCATGGCGGGGGCCCGGGATATTATCGAAAAGCTCTGCGGCCCTGACATGGCCGCTAAACTTACTCTGGACATGCCCATGCAGCTGGTGGCTGCGCAGTTTGAGAGGCCAGACAATGACCCGCACCGCCATCATCCATAACACAGCCCTGGGCATTGCCGTGCTCCTGCTGCTGGCCGGTATGGTCCATATTGCCCGCATCGGCCTTGGCAACCTGTCCTATGTCAGGGCGCAACAGGAAGTCAGCGTTTGGCACAGGGATGGTTCGCAACCGTCCATCGACAGTATCCTGCGTGCCGAAAGCGCCATCCAGTCAGCTCTTGTCCGGGACCACAACAATCCTGACATTCTCACCCTGGCGGCCCAGATCAACGGCTGGAAGGGTTTTTATCTCGCCACACAGCAAAATATGCCCGCCACCGCTGAGAACCATTACCGCCAGTCCCTGGACCTGCTCAGGCAAGCCATCCGATTGCGTCCGGCACATGCATCCACATGGGCGCTCCTTGCGGAATACAAAACACTGCTGGGGGAGCGGGACGGGGAGTGGCATCTGGCAAAGGAAAAAGCCATGGAATTTGGTGGCGCTGATATCAAATTGGTCAACCGCATGATGGCACTTTAGGCCATGGTCGGCAAAGACCCTGTCAGGCAGTCAGGTCACGGCACGGCAAAGTGGTATGCGGTGAAAACACGGCCACGGCAGGAGCGCATCGCCCTGCGCAATCTGGAAAACCAGGGTTTTTCGGCTTATCTGCCTCACCTGTGGCTAAACCGGCGCCACAGGGGCCAATGGCAGTGGCATCAGGAGGTGTTGTTCCCCGGCTACCTGTTTATCCGTGTGGATATGGCCAGCCAGAATGTGGCGCCCGTAAGATCCACGCTGGGTGTTATCGGGCTGGTGCGTTTTGGCGATCATCTTGTATCCATCGATGAGGGGGTTATCCAGCATCTCAGGACACAGGAAGCGATACAGGCAACTCAATCACCCGCCTCACCCCAGTTCAAACCCGGGGACAGGTTGACCATCACCGATGGACCAATGGCTGGCATCAGCGCAGTCTTTCAAATGGAAAAATCCATTGATCGCGTGATGGTGCTGGTCAATATCCTTGGCGGCACCAAACCTGTTGCTGTGGATATCAACAGCGTTGTGCCGACACAACAGTAAAGCCCCTTTGCGGGTGTTTCCCTTTCAGTTGACATCAAGCTGACGGGAAAAATGATAATGAAATATTGCAGCACCTATACTTCAGGTACTGCAAGGTAACTGGAGCCGGTATATGGACAATAACAGGAATGAACATTTTTTCAGCTTGTTGGATCGGGAGCTAAGCTCCCTGGCAGCTTCCGGTTCTCTGCAGATAATGACTGGCGGGACTGAAAATGAGGATCTGACCACTTTTGCCAGAACGATATTTGCCCTTACACCGGTTGATGAACTGGTTGCCGAACCTGTGGCGGATGTTGCCGGATTGATTGTTTCCCTGCGCAGTTTTATGGCCGATTTTGATCACACCCAGGCAAAAATTCGCTGCTATAACCCCGCCCTTGAAATTGAAGGCTGGGAGCATCGCCACACCCAGTTATTTATTCTGCAGCGGGATATGCCTTTTCTGGTTGATTCAGTTCGTATGGCGCTGAACCGCAGGAAAACCGGTGTTCACACCATCAACAGTACTATCTTCAATATGCAGCGCGATGACACGGGGAAGCTGGTCAGGATTACTGAAGAGGCGACAGCCGCAACCCGCAAGGAGGCACTGATTTTTGTACAGATTGATCGAACTTCTGATGAGAGTGAGCGCGCAGAGCTGCTGGCGGACATCGCCGGTGTGTTACTGGCTGTTGAAGCGGTAACCGATGATTACCACCCGATGCTTGCCAAACTGGGGGCCGTGGTTGACAGCCTCAGGCAAAACCCCGCAGCTTTGCCTGAGGCGGTGCTCAATGAGTATGTAGCCTTTCTTGACTGGGTAAGGGACAACCATTTCACCTTTCTGGCCTACAGCTATTACCGGCTCAACGGCGATGAAGATGCGCTGGTTATCCACCAGAAAGAGGGGCAGCTGGGCCTGTTTCGTCTCCTCAAAAGGGATATCGAATCGGCACGGATTTCCAGCCTTGCCCCCGGCTTTCGGGAATTCCATCACAGCAGGGAATTGCTGACCCTGGCGAAATCCTCACTGCGCTCAACAATTCACCGCGATGTGTACTGTGAATATATTGTTATCAAGGATTACAGTGTTGATGGTCAGGTTGTCGGCGAACACCGCTTTTCCGGGCTTTATACCCACTCCCTGATGTATTCCCAAAGTCCCTTTGCCATTCCCTTGATCCGGGAGAAACTGGTGCGGGTTTTTGAGCGTTCCGGGTTGCCAGCCATGAGCCATGATGGCAAGGCGCTCCGGGAAATCATGGAAACCCACCCCCGGGAAGAGCTGTTCCATGCCTCTGAACAACAGCTTTACGACATGCTGCTGGGGATATGGCAGATTCAGGGGCGCCGTCAGGTGAAGCTGTTTATACGCCCCGACCCCTTTGAAAAGTTTGTCAGTTGTATCCTCTATTTCCCCCGCGACGCCTATCGCACCGAAATACGGGAGCAGACCGAAGCCATTTTGATGGACCGACTGGATGCCAGTGAAAGTCAGTTCACCACCTACTTCACGGAATCTCTGCTGGTGCGCACCTATTTTGTCCTGAGGATCAATTCTGATCGCTACCGGTCGGTGGACACAGGATTGCTGGAGCAGGAAATCAACGCCTTGACCCACGATTGGCGCGATGATCTCAAGACCGCCATTGTGGAACACTGGGGTGAGGAAATGGGTCATTCCCTGGTGTCCCGTTTTGGCGATGCCTTTCCGGTCAGTTATCGCGAACACTTTGTTCCCAGGGAGGCGGTGCATGATATTGCCCTGATACTTGAGCTGGATAATGGTGAGAAAATTGCCATGAATTCCTACCAGCCCCTGGGGGCAGGGGATAAAATCATGCGTTTCAAGATTTTTCAGCTCAATACCCAGCTGCTGTTATCGAATATTGTACCGATGCTGGAAAATCTCGGTTTTACCGTGATGGGCGAGCATCCCTATAAAATTACCTGTCCCGGCGGAGCCGCCATCTGGCTCCATGAGTTTACCTTGCAGTTCACCCTCGATATTGCCGTTGATGTTCCCGCTGTGAGGCAAAATTTTCAGGATGCCTTTGCCGCCGTATGGCAGGGCAGGGTTGACGATGACTCCTTTAACCGCCTGGTGGTAGGGGCGCGGCTCGACTGGCGCGCCGTTGCGGTAATGCGCATGTATGCCCGTTACATGAAACAGTTGGGGCTGTCCATCAGCCAGGGTTTTATAGCCCAGACCCTGGCCACAAACCTGGAGATTACCCGCAATCTTCTCGCGCTGCTTAAAACCAGATTTGACCCCAAGCTGGTGCAGCAGGATGGTGAAAAGCGAGAGCGCAGCAAGCGCCTTGAGACCAAGATTCTTGAATCATTCGACAAAATTGCCAATCTCAACGAAGACCAGGTGTTGCGCAATTATCTGCAATTGATTTGCGCTACTGTGCGCACCAATTTTTTTCAAAAAGGCAGTAACGGTCAGATAAAGGATTACGTTGCCATCAAACTGATGCCGCGTTCTGTGGCGCTGGTGCCAGAGCCAAGGCCTGAGTATGAAGTGTTTGTCTATTCCCCCAGGGTGGAAGGCGTTCACCTGCGGGCGGGTAAAATTGCCCGGGGCGGAATCCGCTGGTCTGACAGGGTAGAAGATTATCGCACTGAAATACTGGGACTGGTCAAAGCCCAGCAGGTAAAAAATGCCGTGATAGTACCCACTGGCGCCAAAGGTGGTTTTGTTGCCAGGAAAATACCCCTGACCGCGAGCCGTGATGAAGTGCTTGCAGAAGCTATCGAATGCTACAAGATTTTTATGCAAGGCCTGTTGGACGTTACCGACAACGTGGTGGATGGGCAGATTGTTCCCCCTGTTGATGTGGTTCGCCACGATAGTGATGATGCCTACCTGGTGGTGGCTGCCGACAAGGGCACCGCAAGTTTCTCCGATATTGCCAATACCATATCCGCCCGCTATGGCCACTGGCTGGGGGATGCGTTCGCCTCCGGTGGCAGCCACGGTTACGATCACAAGAAGATGGCCATTACGGCACGGGGTGCCTGGGTGGCTGTGCAGCGGCATTTTCGCGAACTGGGACTCAATACCCAGGAAGATGATTTTACCGTTGTCGGTATCGGCGATATGGCCGGCGATGTCTTTGGCAACGGTATGTTGTCATCCCGCCACATAAAACTTGTGGCTGCATTCAATCACCAATCCATTTTCATCGATCCAGACCCTGATCCGGCAGCCAGTTATGAGGAGCGCTCAAGACTGTTCAGGCTGCCCCGTTCAGGCTGGGATGATTACAACAAATCCCTATTGTCAAAGGGGGGCGCGATCTATTCCCGCAGCGTCAAATCCATTCAGCTTTCCCCCGAGGCCAGGGAACTGTTCGGGATTGCTGAGCAAACGCTGACCCCCGCGCAACTGATTAAATACCTGTTGAAAGCTCCGGTGGATTTACTCTGGAATGGCGGTATTGGAACCTACGTAAAAAGTCGGCTGCAATCCCATGGGGATGTGGGGGACAGGGCCAATGATGAAGTGAGAATCAATGGCCATGAGTTGCGCTGCAGGGTCGTTGGGGAGGGGGGTAACCTGGGGATGACCCAGCAGGGCAGAATTGAATACGCATTGAGTGGCGGCGCCTGTAACACGGATTTTATCGATAATATGGGTGGCGTTGCCTGCTCCGATATTGAAGTCAATATCAAGATTATTCTGAATCAGCTGGTGGCAGCGGAGGATCTCACCCTCAAGCAGCGCAACAGTTTTCTGGCGGAGATGACCGATGAAGTGGCGGAGCTTGTGCTCAGTCACAGCTACCGGCAAACCCAGGGTATTTCCCTGGCAAAACTTCGCTGCGATGCCAATCTCACAGAGTTCTGGAATTGCATCAGCGACTGGTCCGAGGCCGGGCTGCTCAACCGCGACCTGGAGCAACTGCCCCATGACGATGTGCTGCTGGAACGGGAAAAAGCCGGGCAATCCCTTACCCGGCCAGAACTGTCCATTCTGGTATCCCACAGCAAAATCATCTTCAAAACAGGACTGCTGAATTCAGCCATCGTTGAAGACCCCTGCATTGCCAGGGCCCTGTTGCAGGCCTTTCCACCGACAATGACTGAGCGCTATAGGGTGCAGATGGGCCAGCATCCCCTGAGACGGGAAATTATCGCCAATTACCTCACCAATGAAATTGTCGATGTCATGGGGTTGACCTTTGCTCACCGCCTGATGAAATCCACGGGTGCCGATGCCGGACAGCTGGTGCGCGCCTACACCATCATGCGCGACACCTTGCACCTTGACCGGGTGTGGGCGGAAGTGGAGGCGCTGGATTATCAGCTGGAGGCTCCCCAGCAGCTTAAATTGTTTGCCAGCCTGATGCGCCTCGGGCGCAGAACAACCCGCTGGATTATTCGCAACCGCCGCGCCTGTCTGGACACAGGGGCTGAAATAGCCCTGCTCGAACCACTGCTGGCGGAAATGCTTAACACCAGTATTGTCAATTACCAGAGCGCCCCCCCTGAGGATGAGTCAGCCATTTCCGCCTATCTCGCCATGGGGCTCAGTTACTACGGGGCCATCCTGATCGATTCTGCCAATGACCTGTTTTATGCATTCGGCATGGGTGATGTGTCCGTGCGCACCGGGTTGTCCATCGATTTTGTCAGTGAAGCCTACGGTCAGCTTGAAGAGACACTTCATCTTGACTGGTTTTCGACCCAGATCGTCCAGTTGCCGGCAACTTCCCGCTGGGAGGATTTTGCCCGCGAGGCCTTTATGGACGAACTGGAAAGCCTCTACCGCGCCATGGCGGTTGCCATGCTTGAAAATATCGTGAAAATCGAGGAGATCGAACCCCGTGTGCGCGCATGGCGTGGGGCACAGGCGCCTTTGTTTGAACGCTGGCAGGGAATGGTGCGCGACTTGCGGTTATCCCCGCAACGCAATTATGCAATGTTTTCCGTGGCTCTCAGGGAACTCAAGGATCTTGTCGATACCCTGGAGGGAGCAGGCAGGCAGGAGGTGTTGCCGTTCACCAATCACTCAGGCCCATGAAAAAAAGCAGCCAGTCGGCTGCTTTTTTTCATCAATGCGCTTTTAACGATGCAGGCTTGCAGGGCTTTAGCTGGCAGGATAGTCCCGCACAGTTTGCCCGCGGTAGAGCTGGCGGGGACGGCCTATGCGGTACGGTTTGCTGAGCATTTCGTTCCACTGGGAAATCCAGCCAACGGTGCGACCGGTGGCGAAGATGACCGTGAACATTTCAGTGGGAATCCCGATGGCTTTCATGATGATGCCGGAATAGAAATCCACATTGGGGTAGAGTTTTTTCTCGACGAAATACTCGTCTTCCAGGGCGATTTCTTCGAGACGCTTGGCAATTTTCAACAGCGGGTCATTTTCCAGTCCCAACTCCCCCAGCACTTCGTCACAGGTCTGTTTCATGACCTTGGCGCGGGGGTCGAAGTTTTTGTAGACCCGGTGACCAAAGCCCATCAGGCGGAAGGGATCATCCTTGTCCTTGGCGCGCTTGACGAATTCATCAATACGCTTTACATCGCCGATTTCATTGAGCATTTCCAGCACGGCCTGGTTGGCGCCGCCGTGGGCAGGTCCCCACAGGGCGGCAATACCCGCAGCAATACAGGAGAAGGGGTTGGCACCGGATGAACCCGCCAGGCGCACGGTGGAGGTGGAGGCGTTTTGCTCATGGTCCGCGTGGAGCAGGAAGATCAGGTCCATGGCCCTGGCCAGTACGGGGTTGACGGGCTTGTTGCGATCGCAGGGTGTGCCGAACATCATATGGAGGAAATTTTCCGAATAAGTCAGAGAATTGTCCGGATACATATAGGGCTGGCCGACGAAATGCTTGTGACACATGGCCGCCAGGGTGGGCATTTTGGCGATCAGGCGATGAGCAGTGATCATGCGGTGATGAGGGTTATTGATATCCAGAGAGTCGTGATAGAAGGACGACAGAGCGCCCACTACACCACAGAGCATGGCCATGGGATGGGCATCGTAGCGAAAGCCGAAAAAGAAATTTTCGATGGAGCGGTTGACCATGGTGTGCATGCGGATGATTTCTTCAAACTCCGCTTTCTGGCCAGGATCAGGGAGTTCGCCATTGAGCAACAGGAAGCAGGTTTCAAGGTAATCTGAATGTTCCGCCAGCTGTTCGATAGGGTAGCCCCGATGCAGGAGGATTCCCTTGGCGCCGTCGATATAGGTAATCTCGCTTTCTGATGCGGCAGTGGTGCCGTAGCCCGGATCGTAGGTGAAGTAGTCTTTGGCAAGCAGTGGGGATACATCAATGACGTCCTGCCCCAGGGTACTCTTCAGTATGTTGAGTTCCAGCGGGGAGTCATCCCCATCAATCGTGAGGTAGGCTTTTCTGTTGCTCATGCAGATCTCCAGCAAGTCCGGCGGGGAAAGAGGCCTGGTCAGGAGGCCTCCGATTCGAAGTGAGGCGTCAAACTATAGCCAGAATACTGTCATTGTCAATTTGGCAGGTTAAATGAAGTTTTAATTACCCCTTTTTTCTGTTGCCCGGCCTATCTTCTGACAGTTTGTTCTATAATCCCCAGCCATTGAAAGATTGCTCACCCATTTTCCGGCTTGCCCGGTTTTGTGCCCCGTTGTTAAAGATGACCCGGAGCCAAAAAATCACCACCACACAATGATGCGCAGATACCCTGTCGAATTGTAATTTAGGGGCAAGGCTCCTATAATCCCGCCCGTTTTGAGAGAGGGTAGACCGGTTGCAAATGACCGGTTATTTTGAAGTTTCAACCGCACTCCATGTCCCGTTCGGGCGAAGAGGACAATCAACTGTGACCAGCAAAAGACCTGTTAACCTGGATATAGGAACGATCAAGCTTCCTGTTACCGCTATTGTCTCAATATTGCACCGCGTATCAGGTATTGTCCTGTTCGGTGTTGTCGGCGTGTTGTTGTGGATGCTGGATATCAGTCTCTCTGGCCCCGATGGCTTCGACGTCATTCGCGACTGTCTCACCAGTCCTGTGGCCAAATTGGTGCTGTGGGCCTGTCTTGCCGCTCTCGCCTATCACATGGTGGCAGGTGTCCGTCATCTGATCATGGATTGCGGAGTGGGGGAAACCCTTGAGGGTGGTCGTCTGGGCGCCAAGCTGGCGCTGGTTGGCGCTGTTGTTCTGATCATTCTTGCGGGGGTTTGGGTATGGTAACCAATGTCACAAGTTTTGGCCGCAGCGGCCTGTCCGACTGGCTGGTGCAACGGGTCAGCGCCATTGTTATGGCTGCCTACACAGTGTTTACCGTTGTCTATCTGCTTTGCAGTTCCGACCTCAGCTACGCCCAGTGGGCCGGGCTTCACCAGAATATCTTTATGAAGATGTTCAGCCTGGCAACCATCCTGTCCATTGCTGCCCACGCATGGATTGGTCTGTGGGCGGTGCTGACAGATTATGTCACCGTGCGCCTGATGGGACCAAAAGCCACAGCGCTGCGCATCCTCCTCCAGCTGGGCATGATTACAGTCACCCTGGCCTATGTGGTCTGGGCAATCGATATTCTTTGGGGAATCTGAATCCATGGCTAACGTTAGAACCATTTCATTCGACGGTGTAATCGTGGGTGGCGGCGGCGCCGGTATGCGCGCTGCCATTCAACTGGCCCAGTCCGGCTACAAGACTGCAGTGATTTCCAAGGTTTTCCCCACCCGCTCCCACACAGTGTCTGCCCAGGGCGGTATTACCTGTGCCATCGCCAGCGATGACCCCCAGGACCAGTGGCAATGGCATATGTATGACACAGTCAAAGGCTCCGACTATATTGGGGATCAGGACGCGATTGAGTATATGTGCTCCGTCGGCCCCGAGGCGGTCTTCGAGCTGGAACACATGGGTCTGCCCTTTTCCCGTACCGAAGAAGGTCGTATCTATCAGCGTCCGTTCGGAGGTCAATCCAAGAATTTCGGTGAGGGCGGCCAGGCTGCCCGCACCTGCGCAGCGGCCGACCGCACCGGTCACGCTCTGTTGCACACCCTGTACCAGACCAACCTGAAGAACAACACCGTGTTCCTCAACGAGTGGTTCGCCGTGGATATCGTCAAGAATCAGGACGGCGTGGTGGTGGGCGTGATCGCCATCAATATTGAATCCGGCGAAACGGTTTATGTGAAATCGAAGGCAACTGTGTTTGCCACCGGCGGGGCAGGGCGCATCTACGCTTCCACCACCAATGCCCATATCAACACTGGCGACGGTGTTGGCATGGCGTTGCGGGCCGGCTTTCCGGTGCAGGACATTGAAATGTGGCAGTTCCATCCCACCGGAATTGCCGGCGCTGGCACCCTGGTGACGGAAGGCTGTCGCGGCGAAGGTGGCTACCTCGTGAACAAGGATGGCGAACGCTTTATGGAGCGTTACGCCCCCAACGCCAAGGACCTGGCGGGCCGCGATGTGGTGGCCCGCTCCATGGTGCTGGAAATCCTTGAGGGCCGTGGTTGTGGTCCCAATGGCGATTACGTTCACCTCAAGCTGGATCATTTGGGTGAAGAAGTGCTGCACAGCCGTCTGCCCGGCATCTGTGAGCTGTCCATCACCTTTGCCCATGCCGACCCGGTCAAGGAACCCATTCCGGTGGTTCCCACCTGCCACTATATGATGGGTGGTATCCCCACCAATGTTCACGGTCAGGCTCTGACCATCGATGCCAGTGGCAACGAACAGATCATTCCCGGGCTCTATGCCTGTGGTGAAGTGGCCTGTGTGTCTGTACATGGCGCCAACCGCCTGGGGGGCAATTCACTGCTGGATCTGGTGGTATTTGGTCGCGCTTCCGGCCTGTTTATCGAAAAAGCCCTGCGCGAAGGAATCGAGTACCGCGACGCCAGCGAAGGCGATATTGATGCCGCCATGGCGCGCCTCAACAAAATCAATGGTTCCAGTGCCGGTGAAGAGGCTTCCGTGCTGCGCAAGGAGCTGCAAACCATCATGCAGAACTACTTCGGCGTATTCCGTCGCGGCGACTACATGCAGCAAGGCATCAAGAAGCTGGCCGAACTGCGTCCCCGTATTGAAGGCGTCTATCTGCAGGACAAGAGCAACGTCTTCAACACCGCCCGTATTGAAGCTCTCGAACTGCAAAACCTGCTGGAAGTGGCGGAAGCTACTGCCATTGCTGCGGAAACCCGCACCGAGAGCCGCGGCGCCCATGCCCGCGAGGACTACACTGAGCGTGATGATGTCAACTGGCTGTGCCACTCCATGTACTTCCCCACGGACAAGTCCATTGGCAAGCGCAAGGTTAATTTCACTCCCAAAACCCGGCCCGCTTTCGAACCGAAAGCCCGCACCTATTGATTGTCAGGGGAACATTTCCTATGTTGAAAGTAAGTGTTTATCGCTACAACCCTGATGTGGACACCATCCCCCGCATGCAGGACTACGAGATCGATACCGGCGGCAAGGACCTGATGGTTCTGGATGTGCTGGAGTTGCTCAAGGCAAAGGATACTACCCTGGCCTACCGCCGTTCATGCCGTGAAGGAGTCTGTGGTTCCGACGGCATGAATATCGCGGGCAAAAATGGCCTGGCCTGTATTACCCCCTTGTCCGCCTGCGTCAAGGACAACCGCCTGGTGCTGCGCCCTCTGCCCGGACTGCCGGTGGTGCGCGATCTGGTGGTGGATATGGGGCAGTTCTACGCCCAGTACGAAAAAATCCAGCCGTACCTGCTCAACAACACCCCTGCGCCCGCCATCGAACGTCTGCAGACCCCGGAAGAGCGCGCCAAGCTCGACGGCCTGTATGAATGTATTCTCTGTGCGTGCTGTTCCACCAGCTGCCCGTCTTTCTGGTGGAACCCGGACAAGTTTATCGGTCCTGCTGGCCTGCTGCAGGCCTACCGCTTCCTGGCGGACAGCCGCGATACAGCCACCGAAGATCGCCTGTCCAAACTCGATGACCCCTTCAGCGTATTTCGCTGCCACGGTATTCAGAACTGTGTGGCGGTTTGTCCGAAAGGCCTTAACCCAACCCGCGCCATTGGTCATATCCGCAACATGCTGCTCAGAAGTGGCACCTGATTTCCTTCACTGGTTTGTGAAAAGGTGCTTTTAACACATTGAAAAATATCGGGAAGTAACGATGCAAAATGGCATCATGGAGCATTTCTACCGGACGTCCCATTTCTCTGGTTCCAATGCCGGGTATATCGAAGAGCTGTACGAGATTTACCTGCATGATGCCAATGCAGTTTCAGAACAGTGGCGCTCATTTTTCGATGCCCTGCCGCGGGTGGACGGGGTGGCGACGGATGTCTCCCACGAGACAGTGCGCAACCATTTCGAGCTTCTTGGCAGGCGCCGTGCCCGGCCCATACCTGCTCCCGGTTCCGGCGGCGTCAATATCGAGCACGAGCGTAAGCAGGTCAAGGTTCTGCAACTGATCAATGCCTATAGGGGGCGCGGTCACAAGCGTGCCAGACTCGATCCATTGGGCATCATGGTGCGGGATGAGGTCCCTGATCTGAGTCTGCCGTTTCATGGCCTCACGGATGCCGACCTGGATACCACATTCCAGTCCAGTACCCTTTATATCGGCAAGGAAGAAGCCACCCTGCAGGAAATTATCAATGCCCTGGAATCCACCTACTGTGGTCATGTGGGTCCGGAATTCATGCATATCACCTCGTTCGATGAGATTCAGTGGTTGCAGCAGAGGGTTGAGAGCGTACGCTCGCAGCCGCACTACAGCGACCATGAGCGGATCGAAGTGCTGCAGCGCCTGACAGCTGCCGAAGGACTGGAAAAGCATCTGGATTCAAAATTCCCCGGCACCAAGCGTTTTGGCCTTGAGGGCGGTGAAAGCCTTATCCCCATGCTTGACGGCCTTGTCGACAGGGCGGGGGGCTATGGTGCCAAGGAGATCGTGCTGGGCATGGCACACCGTGGCCGACTCAATGTGCTGGTCAATATAATGGGCAAAAACCCGGCGGAGTTATTTGACGAGTTTGCCGGCAAGCGCCTGATCAATACCTCTGGAGATGTGAAATACCACCAGGGTTTCTCCTCCAACCGGCTTACCCCCGGTGGCGAATTGCACCTGGCCCTGGGATTCAACCCCTCCCATCTGGAGATTGTGTCCCCGGTGGTAATAGGGTCGGCAAGGGCAAGGCAGGATCGTCGCTTCGATGAGCGCCGCGAACAGGTGGTGCCCATTATCATCCATGGCGACGCCGCCTTTGCCGGTCAGGGCGTGGTGATGGAAACCTTCCAGATGTCACAGACCCGTGCCTACAAAACCGGCGGTACTGTTCATATTGTCCTTAACAACCAGGTGGGCTTTACCACCAGTCGCCAGGATGATTGCCGCTCCACGGAATACTGCACCGATGTGGCAAAAATGGTCCAGGCACCGATTTTTCACGTCAATGGCGATGACCCGGATGCGGTGATGTTTGTCACCCTTCTGGCCATGGATTACCGCTACCAGTTCAAGAAGGATGTGGTGATCGATCTGATGTGCTATCGCCGTCGCGGTCATAACGAAACCGATGAACCCTCTACCACACAGCCGCTGATGTACCAGCGCATTCGCCAGCACAAATCCACCCGTACCCTGTACGCCGAAAAACTGGTTGCCGAGCAGGTGATCAGCGTGGATGAGTCCAACGCGTTCCTGGATAACTACAGGGACAGCCTGGATCGTGGCGAATATGTGGTCAACAAGCTGGTGTCAGTACCGGATAATAAACTGTTTGTGGACTGGACCCCCTATCTGGGCCACGACTGGAACATCCCTTCCGATACCCGCTTTGACCTGCAGACACTCCAGGAAGTGGCCTACAAGATCGTGAAGATTCCCGACGGTCTGGTGCCCCAGAAGCAGGTGGAAAAAATCTACGAAGACCGCCGCAAAATGGCCGCAGGCGCCTTGCCTGTCAACTGGGGCATGGCGGAATTACTGTCCTATGCCACCCTCCTTGAAGAGGGTTATCCCATTCGCATGACCGGGCAGGACAGTGGTCGCGGTACATTCTCCCATCGCCATGCGGTGCTTTATAGCCAGAAAGATGGCACTGACCATATCCCCCTTCAGCATCTGTATCCCGGCCAGCCGCAGTTTGATCTTTACGATTCACTGTTGTCCGAGGAGGCCGTACTGGCCTTTGAATATGGTTATGCCACCACAGCACCCCAGGGACTGGTGATCTGGGAGGCCCAGTTCGGCGATTTCGCCAACGGCGCCCAGGTGGTGATTGATCAGTTTATTACCAGTGGTGAGCACAAATGGGGCAGGCTTTGCGGTCTCACCATGCTGCTGCCCCATGGTTACGAGGGCCAGGGGCCGGAGCACTCATCGGCAAGGCTTGAGCGCTTTTTGCAATTGTGCGCCGAGCACAACATCCAGGTCTGTATTCCCACTACGCCGGCACAGATGTTCCATTTGATACGCCGCCAGGCTATTCGCCCCATGCGCAGACCCCTGGTGATCATGAGTCCCAAGTGGATTCTGCGCCACAAGCTGGCCACGTCCACCATTGAGGAGCTGGCTCAGGGCAGCTTCCAGTCAGTGCTGGCTGATACCGAGATGGAGCCATCCAGGGTCAAGCGGGTGATCCTGTGCTCTGGCAAGGTCTACTATCATCTCTACGAAGAGCGCCAGGCACGGGAAATAGACAATATCGCCATTATCCGCATCGAACAGCTCTATCCATTCGATGATAATGGACTTGCCCAGGCGCTGACTCCCTACAAGAAACTCAAGGATGTGGTCTGGTGTCAGGAAGAACCTATCAACCAGGGCGTCTGGTACAGCAGCCAGCATCACTTCCGCAAGGTGTTGGCAGCCCACGATGGCAAACTGCCCCTGTCCTATGTGGGCAGGGAAGCCTCTGCTGCTCCTGCCTCGGGGTATATGTCTGTCCATATTGAAGAACAAAACCGATTTATTGATGAAGCGCTGACACTAGGCAAATAGACACAGGAATTACTGATGACAATCGAAATCAAGGCTCCCGCATTTCCCGAGTCCGTCCAGGAGGGTTCCATCGCCACCTGGCACAAGAAGCCTGGCGAGTCTGTGGCGCGGGATGAACTGCTGGTGGATATAGAAACCGACAAGGTGGTGCTTGAGGTGGTCTCCCCGGCGGATGGCACCTTGCAAATGGTGTTGAAAAATGAAGGCGATACCGTCCTCAGCAATGAAATCATCGCGGTGCTTGACGCTGGCAAGGCGGAAGCGTCTGCCAATCAGGTGGCTGATGCGCCCGTAGCGGAGAGCGCAACCCCTCAGGCTGAGACTATTGCCAGCCCTGCTGCCCGCAAGATGGCCGACGAAAAAGGTATTGATCTCGACACTGTGCAGGGTACGGGTCGCGATGGCCGCATTACCAAGGAAGACATTCTGTCCTACACTGCGCCGCCGCCAGTAACCGAGCCTGCGGCTGCAGCGCCATCGTCGGTTGCCGCCCCTGCAGCGGCTGTTCCCCTTTCCCCCCTGAGTTCCGCTTCCGGTGACCGGGTCGAAAAACGGGTTCCCATGACCCGTATGCGGGTACGGATTGCAGAGCGTCTCAACCAGGTTATCCAGAACACGGCCATGCTGACCACCTTCAACGAGGTGGACATGCACCGGGTGATGGGTTTGCGCGCCGAGTTCAAGGACCATTTTTCCAAGGTTCACGGCGGCACTCGTCTGGGCTATATGGGATTTTTCGTCAAGGCGGCGGTGGAAGCCCTGAAGCGCTTCCCGGCGGTCAATGCCTCCATCGACGGCAAGGATATTGTCTACCACGGCTACCAGGATATCGGTGTGGCAGTGTCCACCGACAAGGGCCTGGTGGTGCCGGTGCTGCGCAATGCGGACCAGATGGGCATTGCAGCCATTGAGGCGGGCATCGTTGAATTCGGCACCAAGGCGAAGGAGGGCAAGCTGACCATTGAAGATATGACCGGTGGTACCTTCACCATTACCAACGGCGGTGTCTTTGGCTCCCTGTTGTCCACCCCCATCCTCAACCCGCCGCAAACCGCTATTCTGGGTATGCACAAGATTCAGGAGCGCCCCATCGCCGAGAATGGCCAGGTGGTCATTCGCCCCATGATGTATCTGGCGCTGTCCTACGACCACCGCCTGATTGATGGCAAGGAGGCAGTCCAGTTCCTCGTCGCCATCAAGGAGATGGTCGAAAATCCAGCCAAGATTTTGCTTGAGATATAACTCTCAAGCTATTGAAAAGGATTAATTAAATGTCTGAAAAATACGATGTGATTGTGATTGGTGCCGGCCCTGCAGGCTATGTGTGCGCCATCCGCGCCGCCCAGTTAGGGCTGAAGACCGCCTGTATCGAGAAAATGCAGAACAGTGAGGGCAAGGGCGTCAATGGCGGCACCTGTCTGAATGTGGGCTGTATCCCCTCCAAGGCGTTGCTGGACAGTTCCTACAAATATTATGAAGTCAGCAATGGCCTTGAAAAGCACGGTATTTCTGTCAAGGGTGTTGGCCTCGATGTGCCCGCCATGATCGACCGCAAGGGGGCTATCGTCAAACAGCTCACCATGGGCATTGCCGGACTGTTCAAGGCCAATGGCGTCACCTCCCTGTTTGGCACCGGCAAGCTGTTGGCGGAACGAAAGGTCGAGTACACCGACAGCGATGGCAAGGTCTCCATCCTCGAAGCGGAAAACGTGGTGATTGCCAGTGGCTCAAGCCCGATTGATATCCCCGTGGCCCCGGTCGATGGCGACGTGATTATCAATTCCACTGGCGCCCTCGAATTGCAGGCAGTGCCCGCCCGTCTTGGCATCATTGGCGCTGGCGTGATCGGTCTTGAGCTGGGCAGTGTCTGGAATCGCCTGGGGTCAGAAGTGGTACTGCTCGAAGCCATGGAGGATTTCCTGACCATCATGGATCAGCAAATCGCCAAAGAAACACAAAAAATTCTTAAAAAGCAGGGGCTTGATATCCGTCTGGGGTGCCGCGTCACCGGCAGTGAAATCAAGGGTCGCGGTAAAAGCAAAAAAGTCGAAGTCACCTTCCAGACCGCCGATGGACAGGAAGCGAAAGAGACGTTCGACAAGCTGATTGTCTGCGTGGGTCGTCGTCCCTTCACGGAAAACCTTCTGGCCCAGGATTGCGGAGTTGCCCTCGACGAGCGCGGCTCCATTTATGTCAATGAATATTGCTCCACCAATGCCCCGGGTATCTGGGCCGTTGGCGACGTGGTGCGCGGCCCGATGCTGGCCCACAAAGGCTCGGAAGAGGGTGTGATGGTGGCGGAGCGTATAGCTGGCCACAAAACCCAAATTAACTACGACATTATTCCCAACGTCATTTATATCCACCCGGAAGTCGCCTCCGTGGGCCGCAATGAAGAGCAGCTCAAGCAGTCAGGTGAACCCTACAAAGTTGGTATCTTCCCATTTGCTGCCTCAGGTCGTGCCCTGGCAGCGGATGAAAGTGAAGGCATGGTCAAAATCCTGGCCCATGCCGATACGGATCGTGTGCTGGGGTGCCACATCGTGGGACCATCAGCCGCGGACCTTGTCCAGCAGGTAGCCATTGCCATGGAGTTTGGCTCCACCGCCGAGGATCTGGCGCTGATGGTCTTCGGTCATCCAACCCTGTCCGAGGCTGTCCACGAAGCTGCCCTGGCAGTCAATGGACATGCCATTCATATCCCGAACAAACGCAAGCGCTAACGGGATTTCTTTAACAACAGTTATTTACAGGTTTCATCTATGAATCTACATGAATATCAGGGCAAGCAGCTGTTTGCAGAGTATGGCCTGCCGGTATCCAAAGGCTATGCCTGCGAAACTGCTGAAGACGCAGTTATCGCTGCAGATAAGATCGGTGGCAGCGAGTGGGTTATCAAGGCCCAGGTCCATGCCGGAGGTCGCGGCAAGGCTGGCGGTGTCAAACTGGTTAAATCGAAGGATGAGATTCGCGATTTTGCCCACAAGTGGCTGGGCCAGCGTCTGGTGACCTATCAGACAGATGCCAGCGGCCAGCCTGTCAACAAGATTCTGGTTGAATCCTGCACTGATATTGCCAGGGAGCTGTACCTGGGCGCTGTAGTTGACCGCTCGAGCCAGCGCATTGTCTTTATGGCGTCCACCGAAGGCGGTGTGGAGATTGAGAAGGTTGCCCACGAAACCCCCGAGAAAATCCTCAAGGCTATCGTCGATCCCCTGGTTGGTCCCATGCCGTACCAGGGCCGTGAATTGGCGTTCCAACTCGGCCTCGAAGGCCCCCAGATCAAGCAGTTTGTCGATATTTTTGTCGGCCTGGGCAAACTCTTCAAGGATTACGATCTGGCCCTGCTGGAAGTCAACCCGCTGGTGATCAAGGCCGACGGCAACCTGCACTGCCTGGATGCCAAGATCAATATCGATTCCAACGCCATGTACCGTCAGCCCAAGCTGCAGGAAATGCACGACCCGTCCCAGGACGATCCCCGTGAAGCCCACGCAGCACGCTGGGAGCTGAACTACGTTGCCCTCGAAGGCAATATCGGTTGCATGGTCAACGGTGCCGGTCTTGCCATGGGCACCATGGATATCGTCAACCTGCACGGCGGCAAACCTGCCAACTTCCTCGATGTGGGCGGTGGCGCCACCAAGGAGCGGGTTACCGAAGCGTTCAAGATCATCCTCTCGGACAGCAATGTCCAGGCGGTGCTGGTCAACATTTTTGGCGGTATCGTGCGCTGCGACATGATCGCTGAAGGCATCATCGGTGCCGTAAAAGAAGTGGGCGTGAAAGTGCCGGTGGTTGTTCGCCTTGAAGGCAACAACGCGGATCTGGGCAGAAAAGTGCTGGCGGAATCCGGCCTCAACATCATTGCTGCCACCAGTCTGACCGATGCTGCACAGCAAGTCGTCAAAGCAGCGGGCTAAGCCGAAGGAACTTTTGAAATGAGCATATTGATCGACAAAAACACCAAAGTGATTTGCCAGGGTTTTACCGGCAAGCAGGGCACCTTCCATTCCGAACAGGCGATTGCCTACGGAACCCAAATGGTTGGCGGCATAGCACCGGGCAAGGGCGGCACCACGCACCTGGGCCTGCCTGTGTTCAATACCGTAAAAGAAGCAGTTGCAGCCACGGGTGCTGACGCCTCCGTGATCTATGTACCTGCACCAGGCTGCAAGGACGCCATCCTGGAAGCCGCTGAAGCCGGCATCAAGCTGATCGTCTGTATTACCGAAGGCGTTCCTGCCCTCGACATGCTCGACGTCAAGGTGCGCATCGACGAACTCGGCGTACGCATGATCGGCCCCAACTGCCCGGGCGTTATCACCCCCGGCGAATGCAAGATCGGCATTATGCCCGGTCACATTCACCTGCCCGGCAAGGTTGGCATCGTGTCCCGTTCCGGCACCCTCACCTATGAAGCGGTCAAGCAGACCACTGACGCAGGCTTTGGCCAGTCCTCCTGTATCGGTATCGGCGGTGATCCCATCCCCGGTTCCAGCTTTATCGATATCCTCAAGTTGTTCCAGGAAGATCCCAAGACCGAAGCCATTGTGATGATTGGTGAGATCGGCGGCAGCGCTGAAGACGAAGCCGCTGAGTACATCAAGGCCCACGTCACCAAGCCCGTTGTGTCCTATATTGCCGGTGTTACCGCCCCTGCCGGCAAGCGTATGGGCCATGCTGGCGCCATTATCTCTGGCGGCAAGGGTACCGCTGACGAGAAGTTCGCTGCCCTGGAAGCGGCCGGTGTCAAAACCGTGCGCAGCCTGGCGGATATCGGCGACGCGCTGAAGGAAATCACCGGCTGGTGATTCTTCCGGCGTTTGCCATACAGTAAAAAGGCAGCCTTCGGGCTGCCTTTTTACTTTCTGCCGTTGTCAGGGACAGTTGTCAGTTAACAGTTGTCTGGTCAGCCCAGGCTTACGCCCTTTACCAGGGCATAGGCTGCCACCCCTGGTGCCAGCCCGAGGCGCTGGCACGAGCGCCGGGTGATGCGTGATAGCAATATTTCCTCACCAGCCCTTAATTGCAGCAGCACATGGCCGGGATTGGTGTCGTCGCTGATGCTGGCAATACTTACCGCCAGGCAGTTATTGACGCTGGAGTTTTGCGGTGGGCTCAGGGCAATGGTGACGTCCCTGGCAAGGATGCGGATGCGCTGGCGCTGGCCTGGCTGTGCGTTGATATGGGAAACCCACAGTCGCCCGGCACTGCATTCCAGTTCAGTCAGGTGATAGGGCTGATCGTGACCGGCCACCCATGTTTCCAGTACCGCTGAGGCATTGTCACTGTGGGCCAGGGGCAAGTCGGCGCGGGTCAGCATTTCCTGCAGCGGTCCCGTGGCCAGAACCTGGCCCTGCTCCAGCAGTACCATATGGTCCGCCAGCCGTGCCACTTCCTCCATGGCGTGGCTGACATACACCAGGGGAATGTCCAGGGCGCCGTGGAGCCCCTCAAGATAGGGCATTATCTCCGCCTTGCTGGCCACATCCAGGGATGCCATGGGTTCGTCCATCAGCAGCAGGCGGGGGCTGGTGAGCAGGGCGCGGCCTATGGCCACGCGCTGGCGTTCGCCCCCTGACAGTTCAACCGGGTAGCGGGTTAAAAAGGGTTCCAGACCGAGTAATTCCAAGGTTTCATCGAAACTGACACTGCCCGCGTCGGCGCCTGTGCGCCTGTGGCCATAGCGCAGGTTGCCCAGTACGGTCAGGTGGGGAAAGAGGCTGGACTCCTGAAAGACATAACCGATGGGGCGTTTGTGGACAGCAAGAAAATAGCGGCCCTGTTGCCACGCCTCACCGTTAACAGTCAATTGTGCCCCCTTCAACTGCTCCAACCCCGCCAGACACCGCAGGATGGTGGTTTTGCCCGAGCCGGAGCGACCAAACAGGGCAGTTACACCGCGGGCAGGTATTTGCAGATCAACATCGAGGGTAAAGTCCCCACGGCGGCAATAAAAGCGTGCAGCAATGGTCACTGCGCTACCCCCATCACCCTGAAGCGCTTGTTGAGGGTGTAGATCGCCACCAGCAGGGTAAAGGCCACAGCCAGCAGCAGCAGGGACAAGCGGTGGGCAGCGTCGTAGTCCATGGCTTCCACATGGCTGTAGATGGCGATGGAGGCAACCTGAGTTTGGCCGGGAATAGCGCCGCCAATCATCAGCAGTACGCCAAATTCTCCCAGGGTGTGGGCAAAGGAAAGTACGGCGGCGGTGAGAATGCCGCGCCGGGCCAGGGGGGCGACAATGGTGACGAAGCGATCAAGGGGGCCGGCACGCAGGGTGGCGGCAACCTCAAGTGGTCGCAGGCCAATGCTCTGAAAGGCATTTTGCAACGGCTGCACCACAAACGGCAGAGAGTAGACCATGGAACCGATAACCAGCCCGGGGAACGTGAACGCCAGGTGGCCGATACCGATTTGTTCGAGAAAGTTGCCCGCTGGGCCCCGGGGACCAAGCAAAATCAGCAGGTAAAAGCCGATAACCGTTGGAGGTAACACCAGGGGCAGGGCGACCATGGCTTCCACCAGCACCTTCAGGCGGTGCTGGCTGTGGGCCAGCCACCAGGCAAGGGGCAGGCAGATAATCAGCAGGAGGCTGGTGCTGATCAGGGCCAGCTTCAGGGTGATGTGCAGAGCGATCCAGTCTGCTTCAGGAATACCGAGCATGCCCGCCCCCCTGCTTATTCACCGGGGAGCACAAAGCCATAGGCTCCCATGATGCTGCGCGAAGCAGTGTTGCCCATATAGTCGGCAAAAAGCTGTGCCGTGGCATTGTTTGCGGCTCTTTTGGTAATGACAAAACCCTGTTCCAGGGGATTGTGCAGATTGTCATCGATCAGGTAATAGCCGCCCTTGTCGAGCGTAGCAGGGTTGAGCGCCAGGGACAGGGCGATGATGCCCACACTGGCAGCGCCACTTTCCACCAGCTGCATGGTGTGGGCGATATTCTCGCCAAAGACCAGGCGGGACGCCACAGCCTCCCACAGTCCTGCTGCACGCAGGGCTTCTTCCGCGCGGGCGCCATAGGGCGCATGGCGGGGATTGGCGATGGCGATATGGCGGAACTCGGGGCGGCGCAAATCGTCCAGGGTCAATTGGGCTGCATCCACGGTGTTGCTCCACAGTACGATTCGCCCCACCGCATAGGGGATAACCGCGCCGCTGATATGCCCGGCCTGCTGCAATCTGCGTGGGTAGGCGATGTCGGCGGAGAAGAAAAGATCAAAGGGGGCGCCGTTTTCGATTTGGGCACTGAAGCGTCCGGAAGACCCGTAGATCACTTCAATTGCCTGGGCCGGGTAGTCAGCCTTGAATTTCTCTACTATGGCATCCATGGCATAACGCAGGTCCGCAGCAGCGGCAATACGGGTGGGCTCCCCGGCGTGAACCGCTAGTGCCATGGCGCTGAGCAATAGAGGAATAACCAGTGCCTTTATCAGTTGCATCAAATGCGCCATCGCTGGAGTTCAGAAGTTGGATTTTGTCGCTGGGTATAGTTGGAGATAGCGCAAGCGAAGTCAATGGCGACGGGATAGTGGCGACGGGATAGTGTTGTGAGGCGCAGGCATGTCCCAAAATAATCACTGCCACCTGCCAGGCCCAGTAGTATCCAGCCCCTTGAAATAATCCCCGAAACCCCCATTGATATACCAGTTCAATCCACCAATGAGGGATACCATCAATGACCGCAGCAGCAAAACCGGAAACCCTGGGATTCCAGACCGAAGCCCGCCAGATTCTCCATCTGATGATCCATTCGATCTACAGCAACAAGGAGATCTTTCTCCGCGAGCTGATTTCCAATGCCTCCGACGCCTGCGACAAACTGCGCTTTGAAGCCCTGAACGCACCGGAACTGTACGAAAACGACACCAGCCCGGGCATCCGCATCAGTATTGATGAAGCGGTGGGCACCATCACCCTGTCCGATAACGGTATCGGCATGTCCCGTGATGAGGTTATCGACAACCTCGGCACCATCGCCCGCTCCGGTACGGCAAAATTCCTCGAAAATCTCAGCGGCGACCAGAAAAAGGACGCCCAGCTCATTGGCCAGTTCGGGGTGGGGTTTTACTCATCCTTTATCGTCGCCGACAGGGTGGTGGTTGAAACCCGCCGCGCCGGGTTTGCTGCGGACCAGGCGGTGCGCTGGAGCTGCGCTGGTGAGGCGGAATACCAGCTGGAAGCCATCACCAAGGCAGAGCGGGGCACCACCATTACCCTGCATCTCAAGGATGAGGAAAAAGAGTTCGCCAATGCCTGGCGCCTGCGCAGCATCATCAAAAAATATTCCGACCACATCATGATCCCCATCTCGATGGCCAAGCCTGCCCTTGACAAGAATAATGAGGACAGCGCCGAACAGGAAGTGGAATGGGAAGTGGTGAACAAGGCCTCAGCCCTATGGACCCGTCCCCGCAGCGAGATCAGTGACGAGGATTACAAGGCGTTCTACCAGCATGTGTCCCACGATTTCCGCGATCCCCTGGTGTGGAGCCACAACCGGGTAGAGGGCAAATACGACTATACCAGTCTGCTCTATATCCCTTCCGAGCCCCCCTTTGATCTTTACCAGCGCGACACCCCCAGGGGAGTCAAACTCTATGTGCAGCGCACCTTTATCATGGACGATGCGGAGCAGTTTTTGCCGCTCTACCTGCGTTTTGTCAAGGGCGTTATCGACTCCAGCGACCTGCCCCTCAATGTGTCGCGGGAATTACTGCAGAACAGCCCGGCGGTCAGCGCCATCCGCAGCGCCCTCACCAAGCGGGTGCTGGATATGCTTGAAAATATGGCCAGCGAGAACCCTGAGGATTACAAAAAATTCTGGGGCGCCTTTGGTTCAGTGCTGAAAGAGGGTATGGCGGAAGATTTTACCAACAGGGAAAAAATTGCCGAACTGCTGCGCTTTTCCAGCACTGCTGCAGACAGGGATGAAAAAATCTCCCTGGCGGACTACGTCGCCCGCATCAAACCTTCCCAGGACAAGATTCACTACCTGATTGCCGACAGCTACGAGGCGGCCATCAACAGCCCCTATCTGGAAATTTTCCGCAAGCACGGCATTGAAGTGCTGCTGTTGACGGACCGTATCGACGAGTGGTTGATGAGCCATCTCAGCGAATTCCAGGGCAAACAACTGCGCAATATCGCCAAGGGCGAGCTGGATCTGGGTGAGCTTGAGAAGGCTGAATCGAAGGAGGAGAAAGACGATACAGACAAGTCGACCACTGACAGTAGCGAGCTGACGGAAAAAATCGCCGGCATTCTCGGTGACAGGGTGCAAACTGTACGGCTATCCCGCCGCCTGACGGATTCTCCCGCCTGCCTGGTGGTTGGCGAGCATGAATTGGGCGTACAGATGCGCCGCATTCTGGAAGCCGCAGGTCAGCCGGTTCCCGACAGCAAGCCGGTGCTGGAAATCAATCCGGATCATCCCCTGTTGAGTAAATTCAGCGGCGGCAGTGATGCCGCCATTGAGGATCTGGCCTGGGTCGTCTATCGCCAGGCACTGATCCTGTCCGGGGACGATCTCGACAACCCCGGGGAGTTTATCCGCCAGCTCAACCGCCTGCTGGTGGCCTGACCGGTTTGATCCTGCACCTGAGAGGCGCATCTACAAGGCTGTGCCCAAAACTGAAAACTGGCAAAAACAGGGGATTGGCGCATGCCAGTCCCTTGCCCCATAATCGCCGCATCTTTTACAACAGTGATGCAGTATGAGCAAAGCCACCAAAATCACGGTGCTGGGGGGCGGCAGTTTTGGCACTGCGGTTGCCAACATGATTGCCCACAACGGTTACCCGGTAACCCTGTGGATGCGCGACAGTGACAATGCACAGCAGTGCCGTACCACCCGTGAAAACAGCCGTTATCTTCCCGGTTACCACCTCCATCACAGTCTCGATATCAGCAGCGACATGGGTCAAGCCCTGACGGGGGCTGAAGTGGTTTTTTTCTCCATTCCCAGCAAATCGTTCCGGGGTGTAGCGCGGGCTGCGGCGCCTTTTTTGGCCCCTGGAACCATTGCCATCAGCACCGCCAAGGGTATCGAGGAAGACGGCTTCAAACTGATGAGTCAGGTGCTGGAGGAAGAGCTGGATAGTCCCCGGGTCGGCGTTATCAGCGGTCCCAACCTGGCGCGGGAAATTGCCCAGAAGCAGATCACCGCCACGGTAATCGCCAGTGCCGACAACCTGCTGTGCCATCGGGTGCAGGTGCTGCTGGCCACCAGTTATTTCCGTGTCTATGCCAACCACGACCGCTTCGGGGTGGAACTGGCGGGGGCGTTGAAAAATATTTATGCCATCGAGGCGGGTATTGCCTCCGCCCTCGGGGTTGGCCAGAACACGTTGAGTGTGCTGATTACCCGCAGCCTGGCGGAGATGACCCGGTTTGCCGCCCGTCTTGGTGCCAACCCCATGACCTTCCTGGGGCTGAGCGGGGTAGGGGATCTGTTTGTGACCTGTACCTCCCCCTTGAGCCGCAATTTCCGCGTGGGGGAAGCCATTGGCCGGGGCATGAGCATGGATGAGGCAGTTGCCGATGTGGGGCAGGTGGCGGAAGGTGTTAAAACCACCCGCATCGTCAAGCTCAAGGCCGATGAAATGGGCGTCTATATGCCCCTGGCCTCGGGCCTCCACGATATCCTGTTTCACGGTAAATCCCTGCAAATTGTACTGCGCGACATGATGTTGTCGGAGCAGAGTGAAGATGTTGAATTCAGAGTGAGGAGTGACAGCGATGAGCAATAACAACAAGGCCCGTTTTGGTGATGTCGATCTGTGGATACGTTTTGTCTACATGGTGCTGTTTGCCCTGTTGACGGCGCTGTCCCGTTTGGTGGTGTGCCTGATTGCACTGCTGCAGTTTTTGCTCGTACTGTTCAGTGGCGAGGATAATCGCAATCTGCGCAGTTTTGGCAACAGTCTCTCCCGCTGGACCTTCGACACCTACCGTTTCCTGACCTTCAACAGCGAGCAAAAACCCTTTCCTTTTATGGATTGGCCGCAGGATGCTGTCCCTGTGGAACAATCACCGCTGCAATCCGAGGGTGCCGGGCAAACAGTGATTGTGCCCCGGGAGAGTGATAGCGATTCTGGTATGGAGAGCGGCAAGGACGCTGGCGAGCAAGCGAAAGATTGAGTCAGGCAATGAGGCTTTATCTGGTTCGTCACGGTGAAGCTGGCCGGGCGGCTGAAGACAGTTTGCGGGAACTCACCGCCAGGGGCAGGGCAGATACTCTTGCGGTTTGTCAGCGGGCCAATGAGTTGATTGCTGGAGCGCCAGCGACTCTGCTGGTGAGTCCCTATGCAAGGGCATTGCAAACTGCAGAGATCGTCCAGTCTGTACTCTTTCCACAGTCAGTGGATTGCCCGCTTTTAACCATTGCCCCCTGTTTGACTCCTGACCAGTATCCCGAAACAGTGGCCACTTTTGTCGACACATTGCCTCCTGCCGGTTGGCCTCTGGTGATGGTGGGGCGTCAGCCCCTGTTGGGGGAAATGCTGGCCTGGCTCACGGACAGGCCGGAATCAGCCCATAGTGTGCCCACATCCAGTATCAGTGCCATCGATCTCATCGCCTTTGCCCGCGGTTGTGGCACCCTGCAGTGGCAGCTTGCCCCTTGATAAATCACCGCGCAAACCGCCGTTTCTTCAGCACTCCCCGTAGTAATGGGTAATCAGATAAGCGCCAGAAACTCATTGCGGGTGGCCTGATTGGAGCGGAAGGAGCCCAGCATGGCGGAGGATTTCATTACCGAATTCTGCTTTTCCACCCCGCGCATCATCATGCACAGATGGCGGGCTTCAATGATCACGGCCACACCCAGGGCGCCGGTCACCTGTTCCATGGTATGGGCGATCTGCATCACCAGATTTTCCTGAATCTGCAGACGGCGGGCGTACATATCGACGATGCGTGCCACTTTTGACAGCCCCAGCACCTTGCCATTGGGGATATAGGCGACGTGGCACTTGCCGATAAACGGCAGCAAGTGGTGCTCGCACAGGGAGTACAGTTCGATATCCTTGACGATGACCATTTCGCTGGAATCACTGGGAAAAAGTGCGTTGTTGATCACTTCTTCAAGATTCTGGTGGTAGCCCCGGGTAATAAATTCAAAGGCCTTGGCGGCTCGTTTTGGCGTATCGACAAGACCTGGACGCTCGAGGTCTTCTCCGACACTTTTAATAATGGTGGCAAATGCTTCGATCATTTTCAGTCCCTGTGGCACGGTCAGATAAGGCGCTAACCCTAAGACAGGGTCAAATAAAGGTAAAGCGATTTTTGCCAAGGGTCGCTACAATACGCCCTTTTGCGGCGGCCTCATGGATCAACCATCAAGTGCTCAACCATCAGATGTTACCAACAGCCTAGAAACGGTGCGGGATTTCCTGCGTTGGGCTGTCAGCCGTTTCCGCAAGCACGGTCTGTATTTTGGTCATGGCACCGACAACCCCTGGGATGAAGCCGGGTTTCTGGTGATGCACGCACTGCATCTTCCCGCCGGTGGCGATCCGCGATTTCTCGATGCCAGACTGACGGTACAGGAGAAGCGCGAGGTGCTGGCGCTGCTGGAAAAACGTATCCAGTCGCGCCTGCCCGCACCCTACCTAACCGGCGAGGCATGGTTTGCTGGTTTGCCGTTCACAGTGGACGAACGGGTGCTGATTCCCCGTTCACCCCTGGCGGAGTTGATTGAAAAAGGTTTTGATCCATGGCTGCCACAGACGCCACAATCCATCCTTGACCTCTGCACCGGCAGCGGCTGTATCGGTATTGCCTGCGCCTATGCCTTTGATGAAGCCGATGTGGTGGTAAGCGATATTTCTGCGGACGCCCTCGATGTTGCCCGCATCAATATTGAGCGCCATGAACTCACCGAGCAGGTGAGGGCGGTGCAATCCGATCTGTTCAGCGGTCTGGCAGGGGAGCGCTTTGACCTGATTGTCAGCAATCCCCCCTATGTGGATGAACGTGACTACCGGGAAATGCCTGCGGAATACCACCACGAGCCGGAACTGGCCCTGGCCTCCGGTCACGATGGCCTGGATTTTACCCGCCGCCTGCTCCATGAGGCAGCTGACCATCTGACCGAAAACGGCATACTGATTGTGGAAGTGGGTAATTCCTGGGTTGCCCTGGAAGAGGCCTTCCCGGATATTCCCTTCACCTGGCTGGAGCTGGAGCGGGGCGGCCACGGGGTTTTTCTGCTGCACCGCGATGACTTGCCTGTGCAGGTCGAATCAACAGTAAAATAAGCCACTTTCAGGAGGGTACAGCGTTGTCCGGCAATACTTTTGGCAAACTTTTCACCGTTACCAGCTTTGGCGAAAGCCATGGGCCAGCCTTGGGCTGTATTGTCGACGGCTGCCCCCCTGGTCTGGAATTGTGTGAAGCTGATTTGCAGATTGATCTGGATCGCCGCAAGCCGGGCCAGTCGCGCTATACCACCCAGCGCCGCGAAGATGACCAGGTGAAAATCCTCTCCGGTGTGTTCGAAGGCAAAACCACCGGCACGCCGATTGGCATGGTCATCGAAAACATGGATCAGCGCTCCAAGGATTATTCCAAAATCCAGGACCAGTTTCGCCCCGCCCATGCGGATTACACCTACCAGAAAAAGTATGGATTCCGCGACTATCGCGGTGGTGGGCGCTCCTCCGCCCGGGAAACCAGCATGCGGGTTGCCGCTGGTGGCATCGCCAAAAAGTACCTGAAAACCCGCTATGGCGTGGAGATTTTCGGCTACCTGAGCCAGCTGGGTCCCATCGAACTGGATTTTGTTGACCGTGCGGAGATTGAGAACAATGCGTTTTTCTGCGCCGATCCCGCCAGGGTTCCCCAGCTTGAAGACTATATGCAGGCCTTGATCAAGGAGGGTGATTCCATCGGCGCAAAAGTGACCGTGTGCGCCACCGGCGCTCCTGTGGGCTGGGGTGAACCGGTGTTCGATCGACTCGATGCGGATATTGCCCACGCCCTGATGGGTATCAATGCGGTCAAGGGTGTGGAAATTGGCGCTGGTTTTGCGTCCGTGGCCCAGAAAGGCACAGAGCACCGGGATGAAATTACCCCTGAGGGCTTCCTCTCCAACCATGCGGGCGGTGTACTCGGCGGTATTTCCAGCGGCCAGGATATCATTGCTCACCTGGCCTTGAAGCCCACCTCAAGTCTGCGTATTCCCGGCAGATCCATTGATATTCACGGTAATCCCATTGAGGTGGTTACCACAGGTCGCCACGATCCCTGTGTGGGTATTCGCGCCACGCCCATCGCCGAGGCAATGCTGGCGCTGGTGCTGATGGACCACGCCTTGCGCCACCGCGGGCAGAATGCGGATATTCTTTGAGACGGGTTTGAATTGGCGGGAGCAGGCACTTTTTCAGTGATCAAGCAGGCCTGTGTTTGGCAATCCGGGCAGCGAATTCGCGGGCAACAATCAGCGATTGGCGAATGGCTTTTTCACGGATACCCAGGCCCCGCAGTGTCAGGGACAACAATTCTTTCACGTGATTTTCTTCAACCCTGCCAGCCAGCAGATGGCAAAGGATATTGTTGGACATGCCCTCCATATAGATGCGGGCGCTGGTGAACGACACTGTTTCGCCACACAGCTGTAACAAAGCCTGATCTATCCTTTCAAAGCCACAGTGGGGTTCCGCGTCAATTTTTACCCAGGGGCTGAATCCTCCGATGCGCAGCAGTGCTGCGCCTATATGGCGGGCGTCGTGGCAGAACTGGATATAGCCGTTGAGCATGCAGGCCACAATGTTTTCTGCGGGCAGATTGGCGGGTATATGGTCCACCACTTCCCTGATCAGGGTTTGCTGGATTTCACAAATGACAGCGTGCAGGACTTCTTCCCGGCTCTGGAAATAGTTATAGAACGTCCCCCGGGCCATACCGGCGGTGGCCATCAGGTCGTCAATGCTGCTGGATTCAAGGCCTTTTTCCGCAATCAATGTAATGGCTGCGTTGATAATGGCGCTATGGGTTCTCTCCCGCTTGCCAGGGGATGCATGGGTGGAAACCTGCATATTGGCCTCTTTTTTGCGTGTATTTATCCAATCAATGGCGCAGTGTAACCATTCTGACGACACTGTCAATATTGACGTTACTGTCATATATGACGATAATGTCAGCCTGTTTCACCGGGATGCGTAGTTGCATCCCGTTGTTTTTCCCTCCGGAACATGTACCAGGACGTCACCATGTACCCCTATAGTTTTTTTGGATATCGCTGGATAAGTAGTGCAGCGCTGTTGTTGCTGTCCCTGTCAATGGTTGCTTGCGGTGGTGGTCAGGCAGAACCCGTGCAACAGAATGCGCCCACCGTGGGAGTGATCACCGTTGAGCCACAGCTGGTGCTGGTGATGTCTGAATTGTCCGGTCGCCTGGAACCCTGGCGCATAGCGGAAGTTCGCGCCCAGGTGTCGGGCATTATCCAGTCACGGGAGTTTGTTGAAGGCTCCGATGTCAAGGCGGGGCAAACCCTCTACCAGATTGATCCTGCCCCCTACAGGGCGGCTGTTCATCAGGCTGAGTCTGCCCTGGCGATGGCCCAGGCCAACCTGCTCAAGGCCCGTGCCCAGTCAGATCGTTTTGCTGCCCTTGGCAAGGTCAAGGCGGTCAGTGAGCTGGATGAAATCACCGCCAACGCAAGCTTCAAACAGGCCGAGGCGGAAGTGGAAGCTGCCAGGGCAGGGGTGGAGTCTGCCCGCATCAATCTTGGCTACGCCACCGTCAAGGCTCCTATCAGTGGCCGTGTCGGGCGCTCCCTGGTCACCGAAGGCGCATTGGTGGGTGAGGGGGAGGCCACCCATCTCACCACTATCCAGCAGATTGAGCCGGTGTATGCCAGTTTTACCCAGACGGTGGCAGATGCTCTCAAGTTGCGCAGTTCCTACGCCAACAAAACCCTTGATCTCACCGGTAACAATGTGATTCCGGTACGCCTGATTCTCGAGGATGGCAGCCACTACCCCCATCCGGGCCATCTTCTTTTTGGTGAGCTGAATGTTGATCCCGGCACCGGCCTGATCAATTTCCGCGCTGAAATACCCAATCCTGACCGCATGCTGTTGCCCGGCATGTATGTACGTGTGCTGGTGGAGCAGGCCCGTTACCCCGATGGTTTTCTTGTTCCCCAGAAGGCCGTCACCCGCAGTGAACATGGCGACACCCTGCTGCTGGTGGATGAGGACAATGTGGTGACGGTACGGGCCGTCACCATTGTCGGCTCCAGGAACAATGACTGGATTGTGACCGCCGGCCTTGCGGATGGTGAGCGCGTGATGGTGGATGGATTTTTCAAGGCGCCTCCAGGGGCCACTGTAAAACCCCTGGCAACGGTGGTTCCCTTTAGTGACCAAGCGGACGGGGAATAACAGATGGCCAGATTTTTTATCGACAGGCCAATCTTTGCCTGGGTAGTTGCACTGTTTATCAGCGTGGCGGGCATTATTTCCATCTTCCAGTTGCCGGTGGCCTACTACCCCCAGGTGGCGCCACCTGCCATCAGTATTTCCGCCAACTACCCCGGCGCCTCCCCGGAGATGGTGGAGCAGTCGGTGGTCAACATTATTGAAAACGAGCTCAATGGCGTCGATAACCTGATGTATATGGAATCGGCCAGTGAATCCTATGGTCATGCCCAGATTACTCTGACCTTTGAGCCGGGTACCAACCCGGATATGGCCCAAGTGGAGGTGCAGAACCAGCTGGCCCGGGCCATGCCGCGCCTGCCCCAGGCCGTCACCCAGCAGGGCATTATTGTCGACAAGACCAATGCCAATATCCTGATGATTGCCATCCTCACCTCCAGTGACCCGGAGTTTGACGAGGTGGAGCTGGGTGATTATGTGTCCCGCTATGTACTGCCGGAAATACAGCGCATTCAGGGTGTGGGTTCCGCCGGGCTCTATGGCACCGAGCACGCCATGCGCATCTGGCTCGATATGGACAAGCTCATCAGTCTCAGCCTCACCCCCAAAGATATCAATGACGCCATTGCCGCACAGAATATCCAGGTGTCATCAGGGAGCATTGGCGACCGGCCCAATCTGGCGGACCAGACCATCACCGCCATGGTGGTGGTGGGGGGCCAGCTCACCAGTGAAGAGGAATTTGGCAACATCATCCTGCGCGCCAATGTCGACGGCTCCACTGTACGGCTCAAAGATGTCGCACGTGTTGAACTGGGGGCCAAGCAATACACCCGCATAGCCCGCAGCAATGGCGCTGGCTCCGCAGTGGGTGTCGCGGTGCAGACAGCCCCCGGCAGTAATGCCGTCAATACCGCCGTGGCGGTGCGCGCCAAGCTCGATGAGTTGTCGCGCTTTCTGCCCGATGGTGTCGAGTATTTCGTGCCGGTGGATACCTCCGAGTTTGTCAGCATTTCCATCCAGAAAGTGGTGATCACCCTGCTTGAGGCGGTCATCCTGGTGTTCGTGGTGATGCTGCTTTTTTTGCAAAACCTGCGTTATACCCTGATTCCCACCCTGGTGGTGCCGGTGGCATTGCTGGGTACGTTTGCACTGCTGTTTGCTTTCGGCTTTTCCATCAATGTGCTGACCATGTTCGCCATGGTGCTGGTGATCGGCATCCTTGTGGATGACGCCATTGTGGTGGTGGAAAACGTCGAGCGGCTGATGGCCCAGGAAGGGCTGTCGCCCCGGGATGCCACCATCAAGGCCATGGGGCAGATAACCAGCGCCATTATCGGTATCACCGTGGTGCTGGTGGCGGTGTTTATCCCCATGGCGTTTTTCAGCGGCTCGGTGGGCAATATCTACCGCCAGTTTGCGGTAACCATGGCGGTATCCATCCTGTTCTCGGCCTTTCTGGCCCTGTCCCTCACCCCGGCCCTCTGTGCCACGCTGCTAAAGCAGGTGGACAGGGAATCCCACCGCAACAGAAGGGGCGTTTACGGCTGGTTCAACCTGCTCTTTAACCGCAGCGCCAAAGGCTATCAGGGCATGGTGGCGAAGGTTGTCACCCGCACCGGGCGTTTTTTAATCCTTTACGCTGCGATCATTGGCGCTGTGATTTTTCTCTTTGTGAGTTTGCCTACTTCATTTCTGCCGGATGAAGATCAGGGCCAGTTATTTGCAGTACAGCAATTGCCGCCGGGAGCGACCGCCAGCCGTTCCCTGGAAGTGGTGAAACAGGTGGAAGACTACTTCCTGGCCCAGCCGGAAGTGGAAAACATCACCACTGTGGTGGGTATCAACTTTTTTACCACAGGGCAGAACACCGCCAACTCCTTTATCAAACTCAAGCACTGGGATGAGCGCAAGGGCGAGGAGCACTCTGCCGCAGCAGTGGCGGCGCGGGCCAGAGAGGCGTTAGGCTCGGTGCGCCAAGCCCTGATCATTCCCCTCACACCGCCTTCCATTCCCGAGCTGGGCACGGGGTCGGGGTTTGGTTTCCGCCTCCAGGATCGCGGTGGTCTGGGTCAGAAAGCGATGTTTGAGGCCACCCAAAAACTTGTCGCGCTTGCCGGGGAAAATCCCGCCATCGGTTCCATACGCATCGAGGGCGCCAGTGATGCGCCCCAGTTGCATGTGGATATTGATCGCGACAAGGCCTATGCCCTGGGTGTTGATTTTGCCGATATCAGTTCCCTGCTGTCCACGGCCCTGGGCACACGCTATGTCAATGACTTCCCCAACCAGGGGCGCATGCAGCGGGTGATGGTGCAGGCGGATGCGCGCTTCCGCATGCAACCTGAGCATTTGCTGGCGATGCAGGTGCGCAACAAGCTGGATGAGATGGTACCGTTGGCAGCCTTTGCCACCACCAGCTGGAAATCCGGCCCGGTGATGCTGCCGCGCTACAACGGTTATCCTGCGGTGCGGATGGCTGGTACTGCCGCCAATGGCTACAGCACCGGCGAGGCGATGGCAGAAATGGAAAAACTGATGGATCAGCTGCCCAGTCAGGTCAATCTTGAATGGCACGCGGCGAGCCGCGAGGAAAAACTCTCCCAGGGACAGATGCCCCTGTTGCTTGGTCTGTCGATGCTGGCGGTTTTCCTCAGCCTGGCGGCGTTGTACGAGAGCTGGTCCGTCCCCTTTGCAGTGTTGCTGGTGGTGCCCCTGGGGGTGCTCGGCTCGCTGCTGGGTGCCCTTATCGCGGGCATGCCCAACGATGTGTACTTCAAGGTGGGCCTGATCGCCATTATTGGCCTGTCCGCCAAGAACGCGATTCTTATAATCGAGTTTGCCCGCAGTTTGCAACAGCAGGGCAAAGGTCTGGTTGAAGCGACACTCACAGCCTGTCGTTTGCGCTATCGGCCAATCCTGATGACTTCCCTGGCGTTTACCATGGGTGTGTTGCCTCTGGTACTGGCAACCGGTGCCGGATCAGCGGGGCAGCGCGCCGTGGGCACAGGGGTAATGGGGGGCATGATTTCCGCCACTTTGCTGGCGATCTTTCTGGTGCCGGTGTTCTTTATTGTGGTGCGCAGGGTGTTCAAGGGAGGGGTGTCGCGTAATACTTGAGTTTCACGTAACACGTTTCACGCTACACGTAAGAGCGATGCTGCTAAAAGGCTGGGAGCGAGAATCTTTGGCTTTTACGTGAAACGTGTTACGTGCAACTCATCGAATTACGCGCAACTCAAAAACGAACAGCAACATCAGCAATGGCGCTGCGCATCTCCTCCAGCCCGCGAATATGGTCATCCACGCTGCTAAACGCCACATTCATCGCCACCAGAGACAGATGGGTGGCGCCGGCATCCCGGAACAGTTCGGCGTTGCGCTGCCAGTCTTCCGGTGTCTGTTTGAAATAACTCAGTCTGCATTCAATGCCTATGGTATCGGGATTGCGCCCGGCGGCGCGGGCCAGGCGGCGCATTTTGTCGAACATGTACGCCGGTTCTTCCTCGGTACTGAGGGTGCGGGACATGCCCGGTTCCAGCTGCTTGAAGAGGGGCATCCAGCCGTCGCCGGTCTCCGCCACGCGGCGAATCACCTGTTCACTGGTGCCGCCAAACCAGAGGGGAATGGGCCGTTGTATGGGCAGGGGATTTATTCCCGCATCAGGCACTTGATGAAAATCCCCGTTAAAGTCCACCAGAGGTTTTGTCCACAGCTCCCGCAGCAAACTGACCTGTTCATCCAGGCGCTTGCCGCGACCTGCAAAGGGTGCTCCCAGGGAGGTGTATTCCACATCGTTCCAGCCAGTGCCAACGCCCAATCGCAACCGCCCGCCGCTCAGTACATCCACCTGTGCCGCCTGTTTTGCCACCAGTACGGTCTGGCGCTGGGGCAGCACCAGCACGCTGGTGACAAATTCGATACGGTGGGTAAGGCCCGCCAGATAGCCAAACAGTACCAGCGGCTCATGGAACATATGCTCTTCGCGATAGGGGCCTTTCAGCCTCTGGCGGTCATAGCGGGCGGCGCTGGCGCCCACCACATGGTCGTAGGCCAGTAGATGGTCGTAACCCAGATCCTCCACCGCCTGGGCAAAGGCCCTGATGGCGCCGGGGTCGGCGCCTATTTCGTTCTGGGGGAAAACAACGCCAATTTTCATCATCAACTCCGTTCGTATCAGGGATTGCGTGCATTGATAACAGCAGGCAGATTTCTATTCTCCTATCTTTCGTCGTGCCAGCAGACCGGTAAGGGAACCCCTGTGGCATTTACCAAGGCATTCTGCTAGCTTGAAGGAAAGAAATATCCAGGCAGCTGCTCACCCCTTGCAGTAGCTATTATCATCGGGCACGCCAGGACGAGGTGGTTTCATTGAACAACCCCCACAGCCACTACCAGGTGAGTGTTCCTGCCATGCATCACCACAGCAGGGGCGCTGGTTCTGTTTGTCGCTTCCTGCTAACCACTATGGATAGTAGCCAGGGACGAGGCAGAAATGGCTGACAAGCATCCCGGAAAGGAATCCGTTCACGGCGCAATTGAACAACAGGCGGGCGCTGACCAGGGACAGGATTCAGAACGCCAGTACCGCCTGCTGTTTGACAACAATCCCCAGCCCATGTGGGCCTATGACCTTGAGACCCTGGAATTTCTGGCGGTCAACAATGCGGCTGTCAGACATTACGGTTACAGCCGTGATGAATTCCTCGCCATGACCATCGCTGATATTCGTCCCCCGGATGAATTGCAACGGTTGCTGAGCAATATAGCCAGGGTCGGTGAGGGTATTGACGAGGCAGGGGTCTGGACCCACCGCAAGAAAGACGGGTCATTGATCGATGTGGAGACTATTTCCCATGTCATGACGTTCAATGATCGACGTGCTGAAATGGTGCTGGTCAACGACATCACCCGGCAGCGCGAGTCGCAGCGGGAATTGCTGCGTGTCAGCCGCGCCCGGAAAATGCTCAGTGACTGCAATGAAGTCCTGCTCCGCGCCCGCAGCGAAGAAAACCTGCTGCAGGATATCGCCGACATTGCAGTCAATAGCGGCGATTACCTGTTTGCCTGGGCGGGGTTTGCCGAACGGGATCACGGCAAAACACTGTCGCTCGCGGCCTTTGCGGGGGAACCCCGATTCAGGCATTTTCTCGGCACTATGGATTTGAGCTGGGATGAGTACGCCGCCAATGGCCAGGGTATTTCTGGGCAGACCATCAGGAATGCCAGGCCGATGATCTGTGAGGATTTGTCACTGGCGCCGGGGGCCAGTGAAGCGCTGTCCGTGGCTGCGCGGCTGGGCGTACACAGCCTGCTCAGTCTGCCATTGCTGGGGCGCAACGGGGTTTTTGGCCTGCTTGCACTGTACTCGTCTGAAACTGGCGGTTTTCCTGAAGATGAAGTCAATCTGTGCCAGAAACTGGCGGATAATCTGGCTTTCGGTATCGAGCATTTGCGGGATATCAGGGAGCGCGAACGCCTTGAATCCGCAGTGATCAAGGTGGCCTCCGGTGTTTCATCTGCCACCGGACCGGTGTTTTTTCAGCAGTTGGCCCTCAGTGTGGCAGATACCCTCGGCGCCGATGTGTGCTTTGTTGCCAGGGTGTTGCCCGGGGAGGCTCTCAAGGCGCGGAGTCTGGCTGTTGTTTACGATGGCAATTTACTCGACACCATTGTCTATGGGCTACAGGGGACTCCTTGCCTGCAGCTGGTACAGAATGGTGAATCGGTCATCGAGGAGAATGTCCAGGCGCTCTACCCTGATTACGCCTCCTTCAAAAAGATGAACGCCGAGTCCTATGCCGGCGTGCGGCTGGAAAACAGCATTGGAGAGTTCACCGGCATTCTTTTTGTGGTTTTTCGCAAACCCCTGGTGCAGCGCAACTTCGTGATTTCAATGTTGCGCATCTTTGCTTCCAGGGCCGCTGCCGAGCTGGAGCGCCAGGACGGCGACGCCCATATTTACGAACAGGCAGCCCTGCTCGACAAGGCCCGGGATGCCATTGTGGTGACCGACCTCAAGGGCTTTATCCGCTACTGGAACAAGGGTGCCGAGCGACTCTATGGCTGGAGTGCGGAGGAGCTGGTCGGTCATGCCACCCTTGAAATAATTCTGGTGGAACCGGAGAAGCTGGAAAAACCCAGCGGTACCCTGCTGGAAACCGGTGAATGGGGAGGCCGCCTGCAACAGCGCCGCCGGGATGGAAGCCATATCACCGTCGAGTCCCACTGGAGTCTGGTCTACGACGAGGAAGGCAATCCGGTTTCTGTCTTTGGCATCAATACGGATATCAGCGAACGACTCGTACTGGAGGAACAATTGCAGCAATCTCAGCGTCTTGAATCCCTCGGCCAGCTCACCGGCGGGGTTGCCCATGATTTCAACAACCTGTTGACGGTTATTCTTGGCAATGCGGAACTACTGGAGGAAGAACTTGAAGGCCAGCAACGATTGCGCCGTCTGGCGGAGATGATCCGCAAGGCCTCCCAGCGAGGTGCAGAACTTACCCACCGTCTGCTGGCCATTGCCCGTCGCCAGGTGCTCGAACCCCAGGATACGGATATCAACCAGTTGCTTGCCGATATGGGCGACCTGTTGCAGCGTACGTTTAACGAGAATATCGATATTAGCCTGGTCTGCCCCGGGGATGCCTGGCAGGCTCTGGTGGACCCTGGTCAGCTTGAAAGCGCGGTGCTCAACCTCTGCATCAACGCCCGCGATGCCATGGCGGCAGGGGGGCGTTTGACCATTGAAACAGCCAACCGGGTACTGGATGAGCATTATGTGCGCAATGAACCGGATCTGGCCCCCGGTGATTACCTGATGGTGGCGGTGTCGGACACGGGCACCGGTATACCAGTGGAGTATCTCGACAGGATTTTCGATCCCTTTTTTACCACCAAGGAAAAGGGCAAGGGCACAGGCCTGGGACTGAGCATGGTGTACGGCTTTGTCAAACAAAGCCGGGGGCATATCGCCATCTACTCCGAGCAGGGGCTGGGTACCACGGTGAAGATTTACCTGCCCCGCAGCAGCGGTGACTCAGCCCCCGTAGCTGCCAGGAGGAGCCCCCTGGCGGGCGTTGAAGGCGGGGCAACCATTCTGCTGGTGGAAGACGACGAGCTGGTGCGACAGCTTGCCCATACGCTGCTCACTGCAGCGGGCTATCAGGTTCTCACTGCGGCAGATGCGGACCGGGCGCTGGTGTATCTGCAAGGGGATGCGCCAGTGGATCTGCTGTTTACCGATGTCATTATGCCCGGAGGCATGAATGGCCCCCAACTGGCGCAGGAAGCCCTGCAGTTGAGGCCCGGCCTGAAGGTGTTGTATACCTCGGGCTATACGGAAAATGCCATTATCCACCAGGGTCGCCTCGATCCCGGTGTCCAGTTGTTGAACAAGCCCTATCGCCAGGCGGAGCTGTTGGCCAAGGTGCGGTTGGTACTGTCCAGGGAGAGCGAGTGAAAATTTCCGGTATTGAAAACCTGATCGCCAGTGGATCAACCAGGGCAATACCTGGTTATATTCCCTGGTCGTTGCTGCTGGTGATTTTTGCCTTTGACGCCATCACGCCATTGGGCTTTGCCCACGGTGTACTCTATTCCCCGGTTATCCTGCTGACACTGTTTACCCGCAGGGCCAGCACCTTGGTGGCAGTTGCCGTTTGTGCCGTTATTTTCACCCTGGCGGGCATGTTGATATCAGCCCCTGCCCCCGAGGGTTTTGAGCCTGTCTACATACTGATGAATCGCCTGCTGGCGGTTGTTGTTATCGGCCTGAGCACACTGCTGGGGCTGGCGGCATTGCGCAATACCGCAAGACTTGAGTCCCTCAACCGGCAATTGCAGGATGCACACCAGGATCTTGACCGCAACAATACCCTGCTGCAAATCGCCGGGGAGATGAGCCGTTTGGGGGGCTGGACCCTGGATGTAGTGACGGGCAAGGTGCAGCTTTCCGAACAGGTTGCCCGATTCCACGGGCTTGAGTCCGGTGTCGATACTGATCTGCAACAGGGCCTTGAGCTTTACAGACCGGACGACCGGGTTCGTCTTGCGCGCTGCCTGCAGCAATGTGTCGACAGCGGCACGCCCTTTGATGAAGAGTTACAGTTGCAGGACAAACCTGGCAGCCCTGTGTGGGTGCGCTCCATTGGCCGTGCTGTCCATAACGACAGTGGACAGGTTGTCGAGGTGCAGGGTGCCTTGCAGGATATATCCCATTGGAAATCGGCGCAGGATTCCCTGCTCCACAGCGAGGCCCGATTTCGCCAGTTGGCGGATGCCATGCCCATGATTGTATGGACGGCTGATCCTGATGGCAGCGCGGATTTATCCAGCAAAATGATGTATGACTATAGCGGTTTACCCCCTGAACAGCCCATTACTGCCGAGCAGCGCAGGGCAATGAACCATCCCGATGACTTCCAGAGGATGCTTGATGCCTGGGCCAGGGCTACCGCCACTGGCGAGCCTTTCAGTGTTGACGTGCGTCTGCGCCGTCACGATGGCGTCTACCGCTGGCATATGCTCCGCGCCCAGCTGGTGAGGGATGACAGTGGTCAGCCCTTCAAGTGGTACGGCACCACCATCGACGTGGATGATGAAAAACGTCGCAGCGTGGAATTCGAGCGTCTTGCCGAACGCCTCAATATTACTCTGGAAAGCATTACCGACGGCTTCCTCACTCTGGACCGGGATTGGTGTTTCACCTTTATCAACGACCAGGGTGAACGGATTATGCACCAGCGCCGCGAGCAGATTCTTGGCAGATCCCTTTGGGATGTGCTGCCTGAAGCACGGGGGACGCTATTTGAGGAAAAATACCGTTATGCGGTTGATCACCAGCAATCCGTCAGCTTTGAAGGCTACTATGAACCCCTGAATTTGTGGGTTGACATCAAGACGTTCCCCTCTGAGGAAGGCCTCGCCATTTATTTTCAGGACATCAGCGAACGGCGCAAACTGGAACAGCAACTGCGGGAATCCCAGCGCCTCGAAGCGGTGGGGCACCTGACCGGCGGCATGGCCCACGATTTCAACAATCTGCTCACGGTCATCCTCGGCAATGCCGAGCTGCTGGCTGAAGAGTTGGTAACAGACCAGCGCCTGCTTCCCTTTGCCCGCATGATTGGCAGTGCAGCCCAGCGCGGCGCAGAGCTCACCCAGCGTTTGCTGGCGTTTGCCCGCCGTCAGGCCCTGGAGCCGGAAACGGTGGATGTCAATCATTTGGTAAGCAACTTTGACGGGCTTTTGCGCCGCACCCTGGGGGCCCATATCGATATCGAGTGGGTGCGCGCGCCAGGCTTATGGCCTGCCACGGTGGATCCTGCCCAGCTGGAAAGCGCACTGCTCAATCTGGTTCTCAATGCCCGCGACGCCATGCCATCCGGCGGGCGCATGACCATTGAAACCGCCAATACCCGCATCGATGAGGAATATGCCCTACGCCATTCTGAGGTGAAGCCTGGACAATATGTGCTGGTGGCGGTATCAGACACCGGAAGTGGCATCGATACGGGCAATCTGCAGCGGGTGTTTGACCCCTTTTTTACCACCAAGGAGCCCGGCAAGGGCACCGGACTGGGTCTGAGTATGGTGTTTGGTTTTATCAAGCAATCCGGCGGGCATATCAATATCTACTCGGAAGTGGGCGAGGGCACCACGGTGAAAATGTATTTGCCCAGGGCATTAAATTCAGGAAACGTGCAGGCCAAGGTGTCAGGTGCAGTGGCTGTTACCGGCGGAAGTGAGATCATCCTGCTGGTGGAGGACGACGACCTGGTACGCCACTACGCCAGCGAACAGCTGCGCATGGCGGGCTATGAGGTGCTGACCGCCGAAAACGGCCCACTTGCCTTGGCCATACTCGGGGACAGGGACGATATTGATCTGCTCTTTACCGATGTGGTGATGCCCGGCGGCATGAGTGGCCGCGACCTGGCGGAAAAGGCCCTGGCTTTGAAGCCGACACTGAAGGTGCTGTATACATCGGGTTACACGGAGAATGCCATTGTTCACCATGGTCGCCTGGACCAGGGACTACAGTTGTTGGGCAAACCCTACCGGCGCACCGAGTTACTTGAGAAGGTCCGCAAAGTCCTCAAGGGGAATCTGTAATCCTGATTTCACTGTGATCCCCCATCCCCCATCCCCCTGCCAGTCCCATTGCATTTTTACCCGGGGAGCAACAGCTTCAACAGGAAACGATGACGCTCAAGAAGCCCGTCTGAGATCATGGATCAGATCAAGCATTCGCTGCCGCTGCAATATCAGGTGATAGCGCCTGCCCCCCACCTGCTGCCACAGCATGGCGGCGCGGATGGCAGCAAACAGCAGGCAGCGGATGCGGCTGGCCACGTCGGGCTGCTGCAGGTACTGGGGTGCGCCGCTGACCTGAATGCGAAAGCTGAAGGTGCCGAGGGTGTTGACGTACAAATCCGCAAGATTGGCCAGCACGTTGCTGTGGGTTCTGCTGAAATGCTCGGCCTGGCGTGCGGCTTTGCCGATGCCTTCGCCCACCTGGTTGAGCATGGCGCGGTTGCCCGCCAGCTTTTTGTGCAGGTACAGAACCCCCAGCACATAACGCAGTATGTCCTTGTTGGCGGCATCCTTGGTGGCGCTGAGGGCGCGGTTCATGGTATCCATTCCCGCTGTCAGGGCATCGAGATTGCCGAACACCGCCAGGGCGGAATCGGGATTTTGCTCAAACAGGCTGTGGATACTGGTTTCAAAATCCCGGCTCGGGCAGATGCCGGTTTTGGCCAGGGTTTCGACCAGCTGGCAGGCGTGGAATACGCCCGCCAGGGCAATGACCTGATCGCGGGTGGGTTTGGGAAACAACATGGTCAGCGGATTACTCTTGCAGGAATGGGTTGTGCAGACGGGATTGTGTTCGAAGTCTGTTCAATAACGCCGCCACCGAGGCAGACATTGCCCTGGTAGAACACCACGGATTGCCCCGGTGTGACGGCCCTCTGGGGTTCGCTGAAATCCACCTGCCAGCCGTTTGAGGTTCTCGAAACAATACAGTCCTGGTCTGCCTGGCGGTAGCGTGTTTTGGCCTTGCAGCTGAAGGCCGATTGCGGCGGGGCACCATTGATCCAGTGTATGTCGCTTGCGCTGAGACTGTTGGTGAACAGCAATGGATGGTCCGTGCCCTGCACTGCCACCAGCACATTGCGCTCAAGATCTTTGACAGCCACATACCAGGGCTCTTCATTGGCGCCCCTGACGCCGCCGATCCCCAAGCCCTGGCGCTGGCCGAGGGTGTGGTACATCAGGCCCATATGGGTGCCGAGCTTGCGGCCGTTTTCATCCTCGATACCGCCGGGCTGGGCGGGCAGGTACTGTTCGAGAAAATCCTTGAAACGCCTTTCGCCGATAAAGCAGATACCGGTGCTGTCTTTTTTTGCGTGGGTGACAAGGTCGTGGGCAGCGGCGATGCGTCTCACTTCGGGTTTGAGCAGTTCGCCCACGGGAAACAGTGAGCGGGCCAGGGCCGCTTCGGGCACGGCGTGGAGGAAGTAACTCTGATCCTTGTTGTTGTCCAGCCCCTTGAGTAGCAGTGTCTGGCCGTTGTCGTCCTGGCGCCGCACATAATGGCCGGTGGCGATCATATCGGCGCCGAGGATTTCGGCGTATTCGAGGAACACCTTGAACTTGATCTCCCGGTTGCAAAGGATATCCGGGTTGGGCGTGCGACCGGCCTTGTATTCCGCGAGGAAATGCTCGAATACGTTGTCCCAGTATTCAGCGGAAAAATTGGCGGTATGCAGTTTGATGCCCAGTTTTGCGCAGACTTTTTCCGCATCAGCGAGATCCGCCATAGCGGTGCAATACTCGCTGCCGTCGTCCTCGTCCCAGTTTTTCATAAACAGGCCTTCCACCCGGTAGCCCTGTTCAAGCAGCAGCAGTGCGGTGACGGAGGAGTCTACACCCCCGGACATGCCGACAATAACAGAAGGTTTTGCCATTACAGGACCTCCCATTACAGGACTTCACCGTTGAGGTTGCTGACTACATCCAGGGGATAAACGGTGCCGGACAGAAAGCTTTCAATCACGCTCAGCACCAGTGGGCTGCGCAGCAGGTGGTGCTGGCTGTGGATGCTGTCCAGGTCGAGCCATTCGGCACAAATAATGTCGGCATCAAGCGCAAGGCTGTCATCGGCGTGGAGCGGTTCGGCGGCAAAACTGACCCGGTAGTAGGTGGCGCCATTGCGCGGCGAGCGATAAGTGGAGATACCGAGAAACCCCGTCAGCTCCACATGCCAGCCGGTTTCTTCCAGCGTTTCTCTCAAGGCCGCCTGTTGCAGGGTTTCGCCGGGTTCTACGTGGCCGGCGGGCTGGTTGATTACCTCCTGGCCCGCTTCGCGCTCCCGCACCATCAGGAATTTGCCGTCCCGGTGGACCACGGTGGCGACGGTGAGATGAATCTGGTCAGGCATCAGTATCGCCTCCGGGCGGTTTTTGCAGGGCGGCTATTGTCCCCGGGCAGGTGAATCTGATCAATGGCCAATTCGCCAGGTTGCAAATGATCGAGGCTCCAGTCGCCGATGCGCACCCGCACCAGGCGCAAGGTGGGCAGGCCCACGGCAGCGGTCATGCGCCGCACCTGGCGGTTCTTGCCCTCCTTGATGGTCAACTCCAGCCAGGTGGTGGGGATGGCTTTGCGAAAGCGCACCGGCGGGTTGCGCGGCCAAAGCTCGGGTTCGTGGATTTGCCTGGCCTCGGCGGGCCTTGTCAGGCCATCGCGCAGTTCAACCCCTTTGCGCAGTCGCAGCAGTTGTTCCTCAGTCACAGTACCTTCAACCTCCACCCAGTAGGTTTTCGCCAGTTTGAAGCGGGGGCTGCTGATGCGGGCCTGCAGGCTGCCATCATCGGTGAGCAACAGCAGCCCTTCCGAATCCTGGTCGAGGCGCCCGGCGGGGTAGACGTTTTTGGTGCTGATATAGTCCGACAAGCCAGGATGGCCATCGGCAGCGGTGAACTGACTGAGTACACCGAAGGGTTTGTTAAAGCGAATGAGTGTGGCCATGGCCGCCATGATAACGGTTTGTCTGGGGAGGAACCAAATGACAGGGGCGGGGCGTCTGTGCTAGGATCGGCTCGCATTTTGCAATGCCATTTTTTGAAGTATGTCCTGGCCACTGATGACGGCGCCGGGGCAGTCCCACACATAACCCAAGAGAATCCCAACAGCACCGCAAGCCATTCCACTGGCGTTGAAAACCCCTGCCAGAATAACGGCAACTGTTAAAGTTTGATGCGGTAATACGACCATCCCCTTGCAGCTCAGGAAGCACCATGACATCAAAAATCATTTATACCCTGACCGATGAAGCACCAGCTCTTGCCACTTACTCCCTGCTGCCGATTGTGCAGTCCTTTACCCGCCCCTCCGGTATTGCCATTGAAACCCGGGATATTTCCCTGGCGGGCAGAATCATTTCCCAGTTTCCGGACTTTCTCGAACCGGGTCAGCGCATCAATGACGATCTTGCCGAACTGGGTGAGCTGGCAAAAACCCCGGAAGCGAATATTGTCAAACTGCCCAATATCAGTGCATCGCTGCCGCAGCTGAAAGAGGCTATCAAGGAATTGCAGGACAAAGGCTACGCTTTGCCGGACTATCCTGAGGAGCCGCAGAACGAGGCGGAATTTGGCATCCGGGATCGCTATGACCAGGTCAAGGGCAGTGCAGTAAACCCTGTGTTGCGCGAGGGTAACTCAGACCGCCGGGCTGCTGCCTCGGTAAAAGCCTACGCCCGCAAACATCCCCACAAAATGGGTCCCTGGTCGGCGGATTCCCGCTCCCATGTCGCCCATATGAAGTCCGGCGATTTTTACGGCACTGAAAAGGCGGTAACCGTTTCCCAGCCTGGCAACGTCAAAATTGAGCTGATCTCGGCAGATGGTTCGGCCACTGTGTTGCGGGAAAAAACCCCGGTGTTGACCGGCGAGGTGATCGATGCTGCGGTGATGAGTAAAAAGGCCCTGCGGGCGTTTTATGCTGCAGAGATCGACGATGCCAGAAAGTCGGGCATCCTGCTCTCCCTGCACCTGAAGGCAACCATGATGAAAGTGTCAGATCCCATCATGTTCGGCCATGCCGTTGAGGTGTTTTACAAGGATGTTTTTGACAAATACGGTGCTGTGCTCAAGAAACTGGGTGTGGAACCCAACAATGGCATGGGAGATCTCTACGCCAAAATCAAGCTGTTGCCAGAGGCCCAGCGGGCCGAAATTGAAGCAGATATCCAGGAAGTTTACAAATCCCGTCCACCTCTGGCGATGGTGAATTCCGACAAGGGCATCACCAACCTCCATGTGCCCAGCGATGTGATTATCGATGCCTCCATGCCGGCCATGATTCGGGATTCAGGCAAAATGTGGGGGCCGGACGGCAAGCTCCACGACACCAAGGCGCTGATTCCGGATCGCGCCTACGCAGGTGTTTACCAGGTGGTGATCGAGGACTGCAAGCAAAATGGCGCTTTTGACCCGGCCACCATGGGCAGTGTCCCCAACGTGGGCCTGATGGCGCAAAAAGCCGAGGAATACGGGTCCCACAACAAAACCTTTGAAATTCCTTTCGATGGCCTGGTGCGGGTCACCGATCCTTTGGGCAAGGTGCTGATTGAACAGCATGTGGAGGAGGGCGATATCTGGCGCATGTGCAAGGCCAAGGATGCCTCCATCCAGGATTGGGTAAAACTGGCGGTCAACCGCGCCCGAATCAGTGGGGCGCCAGCCGTCTTCTGGCTCGACCAGAACCGTCCCCACGATGCCCAGTTGATCATCAAGGTCAATCGCTATCTGGATGACCATGATACCGATGGCCTGGATATCCGTATTATGGCCCCGGCGGATGCCTGCCGTTTCTCCTTGGAGCGTATTCGCGCCGGGCTCGATACCATTTCGGTTACAGGCAATGTGCTGCGGGATTACCTGACGGACCTGTTTCCGATTATGGAGCTGGGCACCAGCGCCAAAATGCTGTCCATCGTACCCCTGATGAATGGCGGCGGTCTGTTCGAAACCGGTGCTGGCGGCTCCGCCCCCAAGCACGTACAGCAATTCCTTGAAGAAAATCACTTGCGCTGGGATTCTTTGGGGGAATTCCTGGCATTGGCCGAATCCCTTGAGCATTTCAGCCGGGTTGAGTCGAATGCCAATGCATTGGTCTTTGCCAAAACCCTTGACCAGGCCAACAGCAAGTTTCTGGACAGCAACAAGTCGCCGTCCCGCAAATGCGGTGAGCTGGATAACCGTGGCAGCCATTTTTACCTGGCCCTGTACTGGGCCGAGGCGCTGGCTGCACAGGAGGGTGATATGGAGCTGAAGGCGCGCTTTACCCCCATCGCACAGGGGCTGGCTGACAACGAAGGCAACATTGTCGCTGAGTTGAATGCCGTGCAGGGCAAGCCTGTGGATATTGGGGGTTACTACAGGCCCGATATGGCCCTGGCAGCGGCGGCCATGTGCCCCAGCCCAACCCTCAATGCCATCCTGGCCGCCATAGCCTGAGCCCCCGCACTTTAATTGCTGTCACCGGAATATCCAGGCAAAAGGAAAACCCGGGGCTAGCCCGGGTTTTCCTTGCAGCGTCAGGCCTTGAGCAGGAGTTAGGGGGGCGCCTTCAGCTGTGAATCATGGCCTGGGCCATAGGCTCGGTTTCGGCTATCCGGTCGACCGGCGTGATATTGGTGGCGTGCAGCCCCTTTTCACCCTGGATGATGTCAAAGCTGACTTCCTGTCCCGCTTTGAGGGTTTTGTAGCCCTCCATGGTGATGGCTGAAAAATGAGCAAAAATATCGTTGTTACCGTCCTCGGGCAAGATGAATCCATAACCCTTGGCGTTGTTGAACCACTTGACAGTTCCCTTTGGCATAATCATTTCTCCCGCCTCAAACACTGATTAATGATAATTATATGGTCGGGTTGCACGAGGCGACTGTGACCCAGTTGTGACCTGAAACTCAGGCACTAAACTATTAGCCGGATTCCCGGTTCAAGTCAAGCGCCAATTTTTACATTTCCCCTCCCCAATCAAAGCACTCTGAAGCTAGAATAGATCTGTATCCACCCTTGAAACCACCGGAGGTAAGTGACACCCGTGACAATCCGTGCAGCACAGGACAATCAGCGAGAACCCGGGCTGCCAGGTGGCAGTTTGATTGTTGAAGAGGCCAGGCCGAAACTGAAAAAGCCCGCCCTCTATCAGGTCGTCATGCTGAATGATGACTACACACCCATGGAGTTTGTGGTGGAAGTGCTGGAATATTTCTTCGCCATGGAGAGGGAATTGGCGGTTCGTGTTATGCTCAAAGTGCATACCGAGGGCCGCGCCGTTTGCGGGGTTTTCACTCGCGATATTGCTGAATCCAAAGCTTCACAGGTCAACCGCTATGCCAGGGAAAATGAGCATCCCTTGATGTGCGAAATTGAACCTGCTGATGACCCTGAGTAGGAGTAGTAGCAATGCTGAGTAAAGAGCTTGAAGTCACCCTCAATGGCGCCTTCCGGGTGGCCAGGGACAAGCGCCACGAGTTCATGACGGTGGAGCATCTGTTGCTGTCCCTGCTGGATAACGAATCCGCCTTCCAGGTGCTCAAGGCCTGCGGCGTCGATTTCACCCTCCTGCGTCGTGATCTCAACGAATTTATTGATTCCACCACCCCGGTCATCCCTGTTGACGACACGGAAACCGAGACCCAACCGACCCTGGGGTTTCAGCGGGTATTGCAGCGCGCCATCTTCCATGTGCAGTCTTCCGGCAAGAAGGAAGTGCAGGGCGCCAATGTGCTGGTGGCCATTTTCACCGAGCAGGAAAGCCAGGCTGTGTACTTCCTGCGCATGCAGAATGTTACCCGTATAGATGTGGTCAATTTTATCTCCCACGGCATCGCCAAGTTTGCCGATCAGTCCGAGCAGGGTTCTGATTCATCCGGCCATCAGGTACCCGGTGAATCTGCCGCTGGCGAAGCGGCGGAAAAAAGTTTGCTGGAGCAATTTTCCACCAACCTCAACCAACAGGCGAAACTGGGTTTTATCGATCCATTGGTGGGCCGTGGTCCTGAACTTGAGCGAGTGTGCCAGGTGCTGTCCCGCCGTCGCAAGAACAATCCCCTGTTGGTGGGTGAGTCCGGCGTGGGCAAAACCGCCATTGCCGAAGGCCTGGCCAAGCGCGTGGTGGATGGCGAAGTGCCGGAAATCATCAAGGACAGCGTGGTCTATTCCCTCGATCTTGGCGCGCTGCTGGCAGGCACCAAATACAGGGGAGATTTCGAGAAGCGTTTCAAGGGGCTGCTGGCAGAGCTGGAAGACCAGCACCACGCCATCCTGTTTATCGATGAGATCCACACCATCATCGGCGCCGGTGCTGCATCCGGCGGCGTGATGGATGCTTCCAACCTGCTAAAACCGCTGCTCACATCCGGCAAGATTCGCTGCATCGGTTCCACCACCTACCAGGAATACCGGGGCATCTTTGAAAAGGATCGCGCCCTGTCACGGCGCTTCCAGAAAATCGATGTTACAGAACCCAGTGTCGAGGAAACCATCGAGATCTTGCGTGGACTCAAATCCCGCTTTGAAGACCACCACGGCCTGCGCTACACCGCATCGGCCCTGCGCGCGGCAGCGGAGTTGTCTGCGCGCCATATCCCTGATCGTTTCCTGCCCGACAAGGCCATCGACGTCATCGATGAAGCGGGGGCTTACCAGCAATTGCAATCACCGTCACGGCGCAAGAAAACCATTGGTGTTGGTGATATAGAACAGGTTGTGGCCAAAATTGCCCGCATTCCCCCCAAGAGCGTGTCTGCCTCCGACAAGGAGCAACTGCGCAACCTCGCACCGCGACTTAAAATGGTGGTGTTCGGTCAAGATGAAGGTATCGAAGCCCTGGCTACCGCCATCAAGATGGCCCGTGCCGGACTGCGGGAAGGGCAAAAGCCCATTGGCTCCTTTCTGTTTGCCGGCCCTACCGGGGTGGGCAAGACGGAAGTCTCACGGCAATTGGCGGAAATTCTCGGAATTGAGTTGCTGCGCTTTGATATGTCGGAGTATATGGAGCGCCATACGGTATCGCGACTGATTGGCGCACCCCCCGGTTATGTGGGTTTTGACCAGGGCGGGCTGCTTACTGATGCCGTCACCAAGCACCCCCATTCCGTGGTATTGCTGGATGAGATCGAAAAGGCCCACCCGGATGTATTCAATCTGCTGCTGCAGGTGATGGACCACGGCACCCTGACCGATAACAACGGACGCAAGGCGGATTTCCGCAATGTGATTCTGATCATGACCACCAATGCGGGAGCAGAGCTTACCAGCCGCGCCTCCATTGGTTTCACCCTGCAGGATCACACCACGGATGCCATGGAAGCGATCAAGAAAACTTTTTCACCGGAATTCCGCAATCGCCTTGATGGCATTATCCAGTTCAAGGCGCTGCAACAGGACGTCATCAAAACTGTGGTGGACAAATTCCTCACGGAATTGCAGGCGCAACTGGAAGACAAAAAGGTGGTTATCGAGGCGGATGAAGATGCCCTCGAGTGGTTCGCCATTCACGGCTACGATGCCAAGATGGGCGCCAGGCCCATGGCCCGCCTTATTCAGGAAAAGCTCAAGAAGCCCCTGGCAGAGGATATCCTGTTCGGAAAGCTGGCTGTTGCCGGAGGCACAGTGCGAGTGACAGTGGTGGATGATGAAATCGCGCTGGAGGTTGAGGCCGCCTGATTTTGTCGTTGCGGTTTCTTTTCAGGTTTGCCCGGTCCCGCCGGGCAGACAGCCTGTTGCAATGGCAGGCTTATCTTGCCCTGTAGGTGATGCGTCCCTTGCTGAGATCGTAGGGGGTGAGTTCAACCTTGACTTTATCGCCGGTGAGAATGCGGATGTAATTCTTGCGCATCTTGCCTGAAATATGGGCCATGACAATGTGTCCATTTTCAAGTTTTACCTTGAATGTGGTGTTGGGAAGTGTGTCAATCACTTCACCTTCCATCTCAATATTGTCTTCTTTTGCCATATTTGTCTGAATGCCCCTGTGGCTATCTTAAAGTTGGGCGGCATTTTGCCTGAAAAGGGTCACCAAGGCAAAGACTGTTCTCGCTGTGATGATCTTCGTTTCGTTAATGTCCGCCGCAGTGTCTGCTACATCGCGCTGTTTCTGAGCCAACGCCCGCCAATCAATAATTCCAATGGTTGAAAACGCGTCTTGTAGGCCATTTTTGCGCAGTTTTTGATCCAGAAGCCCAGATACACATAGGGCAGCTCCATTTCCCGCGCCAGATCAACCAATGTCAGCACCGCCAGGGTGCCCAGGCTGCGACGGGCTATTTCCGGTGAGTAGTAGGTGTAGATGGCGGACAAGCCATCGTCGAGTCGATCCAGCACCGAGCAGCCCAGCAGTGTTCCATCCAGGCGAAATTCCACAAAGCGGGTGGCCTCGATGCCGCTGCCAAGAAAGTCGAGATACTGTTCGCGGCTGGGAGGAAACATATCGCCATCTTCGTGACGACTGTTGATGTAGTGTTCGTAGAGGTAATAGTGTTCATCGATATTGATGCGGTGTTTGATCAGGATTTCCAGATCCCTGTTGCGCTGCAGGCAGCGACGTTGCTGGCGATTGGGAAAAAATTCTGTCACCGGAATTCGCGCCGAGATACAGGCGCTGCATAACTGACAGCGGGGCTGGTAGTAATAGCGGCCACTGCGGCGAAAGCCCATCTGGGTGAGCTGGGTGTACAGGGGTGTGTTAATGTCCAGGGAAGGGTCGACAAAAGCGGTGGTGGCTTCCTTGTCTGGCAAATAGCTGCAACCGTGGGGCTGGGTAAAAAACAGGCGGATTCTCTGCAAGTCCGGACTGATATCACGGGTCATGGCTGCGTACTCCATTGCTGTGAGCCAAGCATAGCAGAAGTACGGGCGAATTCGGTGCTGGTTGGCCAGGGCAGAGGGATGGGAGATTTGGCTGCCAGGGTGTCGAGAAATGTGTCCCGTGGTTGGGGTTGCACCCCGAGTGACTGCAAGTGTTTATTGGGCACCTGGCAATCGATCAGGGCAAAATTCTGTCGGGCAAGGGTTTGGGACAGGACAATAAATGCTGCTTTGGATGCATTGCTCACATGGCTGAACATGGACTCACCACAGAACACAGCTCCGACCTGCACGCCGTAAAGTCCTCCCACCAGTTTCTCCTCCTGCCAGCACTCCAGGGAATGGGCGTGTCCGAGGCGATGAAGTCGGCAATAGGCCCGTTCCATGGTCATGGTGATCCAGGTGCCGTCAGCCCCGCGGCGAGGGCCTGCGCAGGCGGCAATCACCTTCTCAAAGGCGCTGTCAGTGGTAAAACTGAAAGCCTGGCGCGCAAGGATTTTGCCCATGCTGCGGGTGATGCGTTCCTGCCCCGGGACGAGAACGGCACGCACTGATGGCGACCACCACAGGATGGGCTGGCCCTGTTCATACCAGGGAAAAATGCCGTGGCGATAGGCATCCATCAGAGTGCTGCTGTTGAGGTTGCCGCCGATGGCCAGCAGGCCATCGGGGTCGTTGAGGGCGCTGCACGGATCGGGAAAATCCGGGTGCAGCGGGTCCAGAAGGGGCAGGCTGAGGGGGTTGTTGCTCAGACTCTCACCTGCCTATCCATTGTCATCCAGGTATTTCTCCGCATCCAGCGCCGCCATACAGCCCGAACCTGCTGAGGTAATTGCCTGGCGGTAGACATGATCAGCCACATCGCCAGCGGCAAATACCCCAGGGACGGAGGTGGCGGTAGCATTGCCTTCGGTACCGCTCTGGATGGTGATATAGCCGTTTTTCATGTCCAGCTGCCCGGCGAAAATATCGGTGTTGGGTTTGTGGCCTATAGCGATAAACACTCCGGCGAGATCGATTTGCTGCGCGTTGCCGTCAACCGTGCTCTTGATGCGCATGCCGGTGACGCCCTTGTCGTCCCCCAGCACTTCCTCCAGGGTGTTGTTCCACAGCAGCGTCACATTGCCGTTTTTGGCTTTTTCAAAGAGTTTGTCCTGGAGGATTTTTTCAGAGCGCAGGCTGTCCCGGCGGTGTACCAGTACCACTTCGCTGCAGATATTCGACAGGTAGAGGGCCTCTTCCACCGCCGTGTTGCCACCGCCGATCACAGCCACTTTCTGGTTGCGGTAGAAAAACCCGTCACAGGTGGCGCAACCGCTGACACCCTTGCCCATAAAGGCCTGCTCCGATTCCAGTCCCAGGTATTGGGCGGAAGCGCCTGTGGCGATGATCAGGGCATCACAGCTGTAGGTTTCCATACCCTCAAGACGGAACGGGCGCTGACTCAGATCAAGCTTTTCAATATGATCAAATATTACTTTAGTATCAAAGCGTTCAGCATGTTTTTGCATCCTCTCCATTAGATCTGGACCTTGCAGGCCTTCCACGTCGCCTGGCCAGTTGTCCACCTCGGTGGTGGTGGTGAGCTGGCCACCCTGCTGCATGCCGGTAATCACCACAGGGGCAAGGTTGGCGCGGGCTGCGTAGACGGCGGCGCTCCAGCCAGCGGGACCGGAACCGAGAATGATAAGACGATGGTGTTGCACTGCTGACATGATGCTTCCTTAAGTGATTGATCGCGGTGATGGTGATGGTGCTGTTGCTGTTGCTGTTGCTGGGTCAATGATAAGGGAGCCATCGCCAAGGTAAAACCGGCAATTTTAAATAGCGTCAATTGCACAGGGTTATCGTGCGGGCTTATCACTGGCTATTCACACAACAGGTATTACAATAGCAGCCGCACCGTTTACCGGGATTGAGATTTGGCCAGGAAAAACACAAGAGACAAGACCCGCCCGCACCAGGGTTTGAGCAGCGAACGTGGCAAACTGATCGTGCGGGAGGGCGCGCTGATCGGCTGGCTGTTGGTATGTCTGTGCCTGTTAATTGCCTTTTTTACCTACTCCCCCGAAGATCCGGGCTGGTCCCATACCGGTGGTCGCGACGATATCAACAACGCTGCGGGTGCCACTGGCGCCTGGCTGGCGGATGTATTCTTTTCCCTGTTTGGCTATATGGCCTTTCTTTTTCCGGCACTGCTGGCGCTGCGGGCATGGAACGTCTTCCAGGCCCGCAAAAACCAGCCGGAACCCTTTGACTGGATCATTTTTACCCTGCGCTTTGTGGGCCTCGCCCTGGTGATGGCCAGCGCCACGGCCCTCACTGCCATGCACCATGGCAGTCTTGAAACAGACCTTCCCTTTGGTGTTGGCGGTTTGATGGGGGACTCCTTCGGGGAAGCGGTAACCACCGGCTTTAATCATGTGGGGGGCACCCTGATTCTGGCTGGGGTCTTTCTCTTTGGCGTCACCATTTTCACTGATCTGTCCTGGCTGGCGGTAATCGACACCATTGGCCGCTGGTGCCTGCTGGTGAGCGACTGGGTGCAGGGCAAATTCAGTGATTACCAGCGCACCATTGACGAGCGCAAAACCTCCGAGGAGGCCCTGCGTCTGCGGCAGGAGTCAGTGGAAAGAAAACAGCGCCGCACTGTTGAACGCAAGGAACCCACCATCCAGTCCCTGGCAAGCCCCCCCGAGCCCAGCGTGCGGGTGCACAAGGAAAAGCAGGTAACCCTTTTTGCCCGCGAGCCTGTAGCCGGTGAGCTGCCGCCCCTGAGTCTGCTGGATGAAGCGGTCAAACAGCCCGGCAAGGGCTTTTCCAGGGATTCCCTCGAAGCCATGTCGCGCCTGCTGGAACTCAAGCTGCTGGACTTCGGCATCAGTGTCGAGGTGGTGGAGGTGATGCCCGGGCCGGTGATTACCCGCTTCGAGATCCAGCCCGCACCCGGTGTCAAGGCCAGCCGTATTTCCAGCCTGGCCCGGGATCTGGCCCGCTCCCTGGCGCTGGTGAGTGTGCGGGTGGTGGAGGTGATTCCCGGCAAATCGGTGATGGGTATCGAGATTCCCAACGAGTACCGGGAGACGGTGCGGCTGCGGGAAGTGCTGTCCTCCAGTGTTTACGAACAATCCAAATCCCCGGTTACCCTTGCTCTGGGCCACGATATTTCCGGCCAGCCCGTGGTGATTGACCTGACCCGCATGCCCCACCTGCTGGTGGCGGGCACCACCGGGTCCGGCAAATCCGTGGGGGTCAATGCCATGTTGCTGAGTATCCTCTACAAGGCTACACCGGAAGAGGTGCGGCTGATTCTGGTGGACCCGAAGATGCTGGAGCTGTCGGTGTATGACGACATTCCCCATCTGCTGACCCCGGTGATTACCGACATGAAAGATGCCGCCAGCGGTCTGCGCTGGTGTGTGGGGGAGATGGAGCGCCGCTACCAGCTGATGGCCGCCATGGGTGTGCGTAACTTGGCCGGCTACAACCGCAAGGTGGAGGAGGCCATTCGCGACGGCGCACCAATTCCCCACCCCCTGTGGAAGCCCGACCCCATGGCCTCGGTGTTTGCCGATGAAGAAGAGCCGCGGGCGCCAACCCTGGAAAAACTCCCCTATATTGTCGTGGTGATCGACGAATTCGCCGACATGATGATGATCGTCGGCAAAAAGGTCGAACAGCTGATCGCCCGCATTGCCCAGAAGGCCAGGGCGGCGGGTATTCACCTGATTCTTGCCACCCAGCGCCCCTCAGTGGATGTGATCACCGGCCTCATCAAGGCCAATGTGCCGAGCCGCATCGCCTTCCAGGTGTCTTCAAAAATTGATTCCCGCACCATTCTCGACCAGGGCGGTGCCGAGCAACTGCTGGGTCATGGCGATATGCTCTATATGCCGGTGGGCACAAGCGTGCCGGTGCGTATCCACGGCGCCTTTGTGGATGACCACGAAGTACACAAGGTGGTGGCGGACTGGAAAGCCCGTGGCGCACCGCAATATCTTGATGACATCACCGACGAAGGCTCCACCTCATCCATTCCCGTGCCGGGGTATAGCGACGGCAACGGCGGCGGTGATGATGGCGACCCCGAGAACGACCCCCTCTACGATGAGGCGGTGGCCTTTGTGCTCGACAGCCGCAAGGCCTCCATTTCGTCTGTGCAGCGCAAGTTGCGCATTGGCTACAATCGCGCGGCGCGCCTGATCGAGGCGATGGAAGCTGCCGGTGTTGTCACCGCCATGAATACCAATGGCAGCCGCGAAGTGCTGTCCCCCAATCACCGAGGATAATCCGTGAAGAGAAAGAACCGAATGACCCTGCTGCTGGCGGGTGTGTCGATGGCGGGCCTGACACTGTTTGCCCTCCAGGCCCATGCTGGTGGTGTGCAGGCCAGGTCTGTGCAGGGCGGTGGGGTTCAGGTGGAGTCAGCCAATGGCCCCGCGGCCATCGTTGATAAGGCCCAGAGTTCCAGGGATCTGGCGGAGCTGGGGCAGCGCCTGAAACCCATGGAAAATCTGTCTGCCAGCTTTACCCAGACAGTCACATCAGCGGACGGTTATATCGTGCAGGAAGTGACCGGCAAGCTGGTTGTGGCCCGCCCTGGCCGCGTGCGCTGGAGCAGCGACGCTCCCTATGAGCAACTGGTGGTTTCCGACGCCAAAACTCTGTGGCTCTACGATCCGGATCTGGAACAGGTTACCGTGCGGCCGTTCCACAACGATATCAGCCGCACCCCCGCCGTGCTCTTTATCGGTGAAGTGGACAGCCTGGCCCGGGACTATGTGGTGACCGCCGAAAGGAACAACGACATCGACCTCTACTGGCTCCAACCCCGTGGCGACGACGCCCTCTATGAGCGCATTTCAATTGAGTTCGACGGCAACAAGCCCCACGCCATGGCCCTGTGGGACAGCCTCGGCCAGGTCACCCGAATCGGGTTCACTGCGGTGACAGTGAATGGCCCGGTGGATGCGGCAGGGTTTACCTTTACGCCACCCGCCGGTGTCGATGTGCTTTACGATGAATGATGTGATCGGCGATGAATGAAGTGAATTGGCATGGCTGCTGATCTCTTCAGCCGCGAGGTGTACCAACCCCTGGCGGCGCGCATGCGACCCCGCAATCTCGATGAGTTTGTCGGGCAGGAACATGTGCTCGGGGCAGGCAAACCCTTGCGGGAAGCCATATTGCGCGGCCAGCTGCATTCCATGGTGTTCTGGGGGCCACCCGGTGTCGGTAAAACCACCCTGGCGAAGATGATCGCCCACTACGGTGAAGCGCATTTTGAGAGCCTGTCAGCGGTGCTCTCCGGGGTAAAGGAAATCCGCGCCGCCGTGGCCCGCGCCGAGGAAGAGCGCGATGTGCGCGGTCGCAAAACCGTGCTGTTTGTCGATGAAGTCCACCGGTTCAATAAATCCCAGCAGGACGCCTTCCTGCCCTATGTGGAAGATGGCACCGTCATTCTGGTAGGCGCCACCACCGAAAATCCCTCTTTCGAACTCAACAACGCACTGCTGTCCCGCTGCCGGGTATACGTGTTCCGCTCCCTTGATGTGGCGGCCATTATTGCCCTGTTGCAAAGAGCCCTCAGCGACCGTGAATCCGGCCTTGTAATCCCGCTGACCGCAGATGACGACGCCCTCAACACCATCGCCCTGGCCGCAGACGGCGATGCCCGCCGCGCCCTCAATCTGCTGGAGATTGCCAGCGATCTGGCGGAGGAGGGGGTTATTACCGCAGAAGTCCTTGAGCAGGTGCTGGTCACCGATACGCGCCGCTTTGACAAGGGCGGCGAGTATTTTTACGACCAGATTTCGGCCCTCCACAAATCCGTGCGCGGCTCGTCGCCAGACGCAGCCCTGTACTGGTTCGCCCGCATGCTGGACGGCGGTTGCGATCCCCTGTATCTGGCCCGCAGGATAGTGCGCATGGCGACGGAAGATATCGGCAACGCCGATCCCCGCGCCTTGCAACTGGCCCTCAATGCCTGGGATGTGCAGGAGCGACTGGGTTCCCCGGAAGGGGAGCTGGCCATTGCCCAGGCAGTGGTTTATATGGCGGTGGCGCCCAAAAGTAATGCCGTTTATACCGCCTTTGGCCGCGCCCGCAAGGATGTGGCAAGCCAGCCCAGCCACGAGGTGCCACTGCATATCCGCAATGCTCCCACCAAACTGATGAAGTCGCTGGATTACGGCAAGGAATATCGCTACGCCCACGACGAGCCGGATGCCTTTGCCGCCGGGGAAAATTATTTTCCCGAAGCCATCGCCGCTACCCGCTATTATTTTCCCGTCGATCAGGGGCTGGAAAAGCAGATTGGCGACAAGCTGGAGCGCCTGCGGGAGCTCAATCGCATCAGCGTGCAACAGCGCTATCCTCCTGTGGATCAGGCAAAGTCAGGCCAGCAGGAGGGCAAAAAATGATCCACTGGTTTGCGGTAGCCCTGGGCGGCGCACTGGGTGCCGTGTCCCGCTACGCCGTCAACGGCCTGCTGTTTCCCCTCTATGGCCACAAGTTTCCCCTTGCCACTTTGGTAATCAATGTGGGCGGTTCCCTGTTGATGGGGGTTTTCTATGTGCTGATTATCGAGCGCGGTGTGCTCAGCCCCGAGTGGCGCAATTTTCTCATGGTGGGCATTCTCGGTGCCTTTACCACCTTCTCCACCTTCTCGCTTGACGCCATGGCTTTGTGGCAAAATGGCCACCTTTTGCTGGCCCTGGCTTATGTGCTGGGCAGCGTGGTGTTATCCCTTGCCGGACTGGCCCTGGCCATCACTTTGACACGGCTCATTTAAACTGCATCTGCACAACGGACATACTTTCACCCATGCTGGACCATAAACTCGTTCGCTCCCACCCCGATAAAGTGGCCGAAGCCCTCGCCAAACGCGACTTCAAACTCGATGTGCAATGGCTCGCCGCGCTTGAAGTTGAGCGCCACCAGATTCAGGAAAAAACCCAGAACCTGCAAGCCGAGCGCAACGCCTACGCCAAGTCCATGGGCGTGGAGATGGCCGCCGCCAAAGCCGAAGGGCGCGACACTGCCCCCCTCAAGGCCAAAGGCGAAGCGTTGAAAAATGCCGCCCTGGATGCGGAAGCCGAGCTGGAAAGAATTCAGCATCAGCTGGAATCCTATCTGCTGGGAGTACCTAACATGCCGGACCCGGAAGTCCCGGCGGGGCTGAGCGAGGACGACAATGTCGAGGTGCGGCGCTGGGGCACCCTCCGCACTTTCGATTTTCCGGTGCGCGATCATGTAGATCTCGGAGTACCCGGCAACCAGCTCGATTTTGAGGCGGGGGCCAAACTCAGTGGTTCGCGCTTTGCGGTGATGCGCGGCGGTTTTGCCCGCCTGCACCGCGCCCTGATTCAGTTCATGGTGGATACCCATATCAACGAGCACGGCTACGACGAAGTCTATGTGCCCTATATCGTCAACCGCGACTCATTGCTGGGCACCGGCCAGCTCCCCAAGTTTGAAGCGGACCTCTTCAAACTCGCCGACGAGCGCGAGTTCTATCTGATTCCCACCGCCGAGGTGCCGGTCACCAATATCCACCGCGACGAGATCATCAGCGCCGAGCTGCCGGTAAAATATGTGTGCCACACCCCCTGTTTCCGCAGCGAGGCGGGCAGTTACGGCAAGGACACCCGCGGCCTGATCCGCCAGCACCAGTTTGAAAAAGTCGAGCTGGTGCAGTTTGTCCGCCCCGGCGATTCCGATGCCGCGCTGGAACAGCTCACCGGCCACGCTGAAAACATCCTGCAAAAACTGGGTTTGCCATACCGCACTATCATTCTGTGCGGTGGCGATATCGGCTTCTCCGCTGCCCGCACCTACGATATTGAAGTGTGGGTGCCATCCCAGAACCGCTATCGCGAAATATCCTCGTGCAGCAACTTCCGGGATTTCCAGGCGCGCCGTCTCAAGGCTCGCTGGCGCAACCCCGAGACGGGCAAACCGGAACTGGTCCATACTTTGAACGGCTCCGGTCTGGCCGTAGGCCGCACCTTGTTGGCCATTGTCGAGAACTACCAGCAGGCCGATGGCAGCGTGGTGATTCCCGATGTGTTGCTGTCGTATATGGGCGGTGTAGAGCGGATCGCTGTTACTGTCTGAGTTTCACGTAACACGTTTCACGTAAAAAGCGGCTGGATTTGCAGCCCCTATATATCCGCGAGCGGTGTTGAGTTTGTTCGCCGCTGCTGCAAACGGCACCCACGTGTAACGCGCAACTCCCCGAGCCCCGCTCCAATCCAGACAAGGTAACCCCATGGACTACCTGCCACTGTTCCATAACCTCAAGGGCCGCAAATGCCTGGTCGTCGGCGGCGGAGAAATCGCCCTGCGCAAGGTACGCCCGCTGCTGGAGGCGGGTGCTGTTGTCCGCGTTGTGGCACCACAGATTCGACAATCCCTTAAAGAAATGGCAGATGTCGGCACTATCCAGATCACCGTAAAAACCTTCCACCCAGACGATATGGCCGGAGTTGCCCTGGTGATTGCGGCCACCAGCGACCAGCAGGTCAATGAACAGGTGTCGCGCTTTGCCCGCGAGCGCAACATCATGGTCAACGTGGTGGACAACCCGGCCCTGTGCAGCGTGATTTTCCCCGCCATTATCGACCGCTCGCCGGTGCAGATCGCCATATCCACTGGTGGCAGCGCCCCGGTGCTGGCGCGCCTGCTGCGCGGCAAGCTCGAAAGCCTGCTGCCCGACGCCTACGGCAAGCTGGCACAACTGGCGGATAAATTCCGCCCGGCGGTGAAGGCAAAGCTGGAGTCAGAAAACAGCCGACGGGGTTTTTGGGAAAAGGTATTTGAAGGCCCCATCGCCGAACTGGTGTTCAGGGGCCGTATGCAGGAGGCTGAACAGGCCCTTGCGGATGCCATTGACAATCCCGATGTGCAAGCCTGCGGCGAGGTCTACCTGGTGGGTGGTGGTCCGGGGGACCCCGATCTGCTGACCTTCCGCGCCCTCCGGCTGATGCAGCAGGCCGATATTGTGCTCTACGACCGGCTGGTGTCGAAGGAAGTGCTCAATCTGGTGCGACGGGATGCTGAGCGCATCTACGTGGGCAAGACCGCTGGCGATCATCCCGTCACCCAGGAAAACATCAACCGCAAACTGGTGGAATTTGCCCTTCAGGGTCACCGTGTGCTGCGCCTCAAGGGGGGCGATCCGTTTATTTTTGGCCGTGGCGGCGAGGAGATCGAACATCTCGCCGAACACGGCATTCCCTTCCAGGTGGTGCCCGGCATCACCGCCGCCTCCGGTTGCGCCAGCTACGCGGGTATCCCTCTCACCCACCGGGATCACGCCCAATCGGTGCGTTTTATCGCCGGTCATCGCCGCGATGACGATCTGAACCTGCCCTGGGAGGAACTTGCTGCCCCCGGCCAGACCCTGGTGTTCTATATGGGGCTCAACGGTCTGGAGACGATCTGTCACCAGCTGATGACCCACGGTATGGATGCCGCCACCCCGGCAGCGCTGATCGAGAAGGGTACCACGGCACGCCAGCGCACCTTTGTTGGCAACCTCGCCGATTTGCCCGAGAAGGTCCGCCTCGGCGAGGCCAGGGCACCGACCCTGATCATCGTCGGTCATGTGGTGGGGCTGCACCATAAACTCAAATGGTTTGGAGAACAGCATGGCGAGTGATCGCTACGATTACGACCTCTTTGTGATCGGCGCAGGTTCCGGCGGCGTGCGCGCTGCGCGCATGGCGGCCGGGCAGGGGGTCAGGGTGGCCATCGCCGAGGAACGCTACCTGGGAGGCACCTGTGTCAACGTCGGCTGCGTGCCGAAAAAACTTTTTGTCTACGCGGCTGAGTTTTCCCACGCCTTCCGTGACGCCGCCGGTTTTGGCTGGACCCTGCCTGAGGCGACCTTCCACTGGCCTACCCTGCGGGACAACAAAACACGCGAAATCGAGCGCCTCAACGGCATTTACGCCAACCTGCTCGATAACGCCGGAGTGACTCGCCTGGAAGGCACTGCCACCATCGCTGGTCCCAACAGGGTGCGCATGGGGGACAGGGAATACAGCGCCCGCCATATCCTGCTGGCCACCGGGGGCTGGCCATTTATTCCCGACTTTCCCGGCAGAGAACACGCCATTTCTTCCAATGAGGTTTTTTACCTCGACAGCTTTCCGCGCCGGGTACTGGTGGTTGGCGGTGGTTATATCGCCGTGGAATTTGCCGGTATCTTTCAGGGCCTTGGGGCCGAGACCCATATTTCCTACCGGGGGCCGCTATTTTTAAAGGAATTTGATCAGGACCTGCGCACAGGGCTTGCGCGCCAGATGGGTGAGCAGGGGGTTCACCTGCATTTTGAAACCACTGTGCTGTCTATCAGTAAGCAGTCTGATGATTCGTTGCTGGTCAGTCTGTCAGACGGCCAGCAGCTGACAGTAGATTGCGTTATGTACGCCACCGGCAGAAAACCGAAAACCTTGGGGCTGGGCCTGGAAAATACCGCCGTTGAACTGGCCGAAAACGGCGCTATCAAGGTGGACGGTCAGTTTCGCAGCGCCGAGCCATCCATCTACGCCCTGGGGGATGTGATCGACCGGGTGCAGCTCACGCCAGTGGCCATTGCCGAGGCCATGGTGCTGGTGGCCAATCTTTACAATGGCGGCAATGAATCCATGGACTACGCCAATATTCCCACCGCCGTATTCAGCCAGCCCACCATTGGCACCGTGGGTCTGAGTGAGTCCCAGGCGCGGGAACAATTTGCGGATATCAGTATTTATCGGACAGAATTCCGCCCCATGAAGCAGACCCTGGCTGGCGGTCAGGATAAAATCCTCATGAAACTGGTGGTGGACAAGGCCAGCGATCGGGTGCTGGGCTGCCATATGCTGGGAGAGGCCGCCGGGGAAATCATCCAGGGGCTGGGCATTGCCCTCAGGGCAGGCGCCACCAAGGCAGACTTCGACCGCACCGTGGGCATACATCCCACAGCTGCTGAAGAGTTTGTTACCATGCGCCAGCCCCTTAGGTGAGATGTCTGAATGGGAGATGAGAGATGGCAATGCTTTCCGTCTCCCATCTCCCATCTCCCATTGAGACATCTCCCGTAATTTCACCACTTTGGATACACCTATGAACTTCAACGGAACAGAACGCTATGTGGCCACCGACGATCTGCGCATGGCCGTCAATGCTACCATCGCCCTCAAGCGCCCCCTGCTGATCAAGGGAGAGCCGGGCACTGGCAAGACCATGCTGGCAGAGGAAGTCGCCGCCTCTTTGGGGTTGCCACTGATTGCCTGGCATATCAAATCCACCACCAAGGCCCAGCAGGGCTTGTACGAATACGACGCAGTGTCGCGCCTGCGGGATTCCCAGCTCGGTGATGAAAAGGTCAACGATATCCGCAACTACCTGCGCAAGGGCAAGCTGTGGGAAGCCTTTGAATCTGAAGGGCAGTGCGTGCTGTTGATCGATGAAGTGGACAAGGCGGATATTGAATTTCCCAACGACCTGCTGCTGGAACTGGACCGCATGGAATTCCATGTCTACGAAACCGGCGAAACCATCAAGGCCAAAAAGCGCCCCATCGTGATCATCACCAGCAACAATGAAAAGGAATTGCCTGACGCCTTTTTGCGCCGCTGTTTTTTCCACTTCATCAAATTTCCCAGCCGCAGCACCATGCAGGAAATTGTCGATGTGCACTTCCCCCTGATCAAGAAAACCCTGGTGGATGAAGCTCTGGATGTATTCTTTGACCTGCGCCAGATTCCGGGCCTGAAGAAAAAACCCTCCACGTCGGAGTTGATCGACTGGCTCAAATTGTTGCTGTCTGACGATATTCCCGATGAAATTCTCAAAAATCGCGATCCCACCAAGGCCATTCCGCCCCTCTATGGCGCCCTGCTGAAAAACGAGCAGGATGTGCATCTGCTCGAACGGCTGGCCTTTATGGCGCGCAGGGAAGCTCGCTAAATGCTGCTGAGTTTTTTTGAAGGCCTGCGCAAGTCGGGGGTGCCCGCCACCCTGCAGGAGCTGCTCACCTTGATGGCTGCCCTGGAGCAGCACCTTGCCTTTGCCAGTGTCGATGACTTTTACCTGCTGGCGCGCACCTGCATGGTCAAGGACGAAAAATACTACGACCGCTTCGACCGCGCTTTCGCCCTGTATTTCAAGGAACTCGAAAGCCTGGATGACTTTCTCGAAATGCTGATCCCCGAGGACTGGTTGCGGGAGGAATTCCGCAAAACCCTCACCGATGAAGAAAAAGCCAAGATCGAAACATTGGGTGGCCTCGAAAAACTGATCGAGGAATTCAAAAAGCGTCTCGAAGAGCAAAAAGCCAAGCACAAGGGCGGCAACAAGTGGGTGGGCACCGGCGGTTCCTCGCCGTTTGGCAATGCAGGCTACCACCCTGAGGGTATCCGCGTCGGCGGCGAAAGCGAACAAAAGCGCGCCGCCAAGGTGTGGGAGCAGCGCGAGTACAAAAACCTCGATGACAGCGTGGAGCTCGGCACCCGCAATATCAAGGTCGCCCTGCGGCGTCTGCGCCAGTTTGCCCGCACAGGGGCGCAGGACCAGCTGGACATCGATGACACCATCCGCTCCACCGCCAAAAATGCCGGTCTGCTCGATATCAAGATGGTGGCAGAGCGCCACAACGCTGTCAAAGTGCTGATTTTTTTCGATGTGGGCGGTTCCATGGACACCTACGTACGCACCTGCGAGGAACTGTTTTCCGCCGTGCGCACCGAGTTCAAGCATATGGAGTACTACTACTTTCACAATATGCTTTACGACTTTGTGTGGCGCGATAACCACCTGCGCCACCAGGAGCGCCTCAATACCTGGGATGTGCTGCACACCTACGGTTCCGACTACAAGGTGATTGTGGTGGGGGATGCCTCCATGTCCCCCTTTGAGATCACGACACCCGGTGGCAGCGTCGATTATTTCAACGAAGAACCCGGTGCTGTGTGGCTGCAGCGCCTTACAAATACCTACGAAAAGCTGGTTTGGCTCAATCCCGTGAAAGAAAATTTCTGGGAGTACACCGCATCGATCCGCCTGGTAAACCAGCTGGTGGCCAACCGCATGTATCCCCTGACCCTCGGTGGTCTTGAAGAGGCCATGAAGTACCTGTCGCGCTGATTGATTTGATGACGAACGATTCCAGCACAGACACCCGCCAGCGCCAGCAAAGCCGTTCCCGCAACAGCGAGCCACGGAGGAATCAGCCTCGCTCAAACCAGCCTCGCTCAAACCAGCAGCGCCCCGATGCGGCGGCTGAAGCCCTGTGGGCGGATTGCATGATTGCCGACAAACAGGGGTTGCGCAGCCAGTGGCAGGGCGTCGAGGCGCGTCGCCGCCAGGGCAAGCCCTTTGACCAGGGCCTGGCCAAACTGGAGCAGGCTATCCAGCGCTCGCGATTGCGGGTGGAACAGCGCCGTCAGGCGGTGCCGGACATTACCTACCCCGACGACCTGCCCATCGCGCAAAAGCGCGAGGATATTATCGCCGCCCTCAACAGCTCCCAGGTCATCGTGGTGGCGGGGGAGACCGGCTCCGGCAAAACCACCCAGCTGCCGAAGATCTGCCTGGAGCTGGGGCGCGGCGTCACCGGCATGATCGGCCACACCCAGCCGCGCCGCATTGCTGCGCGCACCGTGGCCCAGCGCATCGCCGAGGAGTTGCACACCACCCTTGGCGACAAGGTGGGTTATCAAGTGCGCTTTAACGAGCAGGTGGGGGAAAACAGCCATATTAAGCTGATGACCGATGGCATCCTGCTGGCGGAAATTCAGCACGACCGCTACCTGACCCGCTACGACACCCTGATCATCGACGAGGCCCACGAGCGCAGCCTCAATATTGATTTTCTGCTCGGCTATATCAAGCAGATCCTGCCCAAACGGCCTGATCTGAAGGTGATTATCACCTCGGCTACCATCGATCTTGAGCGCTTTTCAGCGCACTTTGATAACGCCCCCATTGTTGAAGTTTCCGGCCGCACCTGGCCGGTGGAAGTGCGTTACAGGCCCCCGGTTGAGGAAGATGAGGATATCTACGGCGGCATTGTCAGCGCCGTGGAAGAACTGATGGCCCTGCCCAGACGGGGCGATATTCTGGTGTTTCTCAGCGGTGAGCGGGAAATTCGCGAAACCGCCAATGTGCTGCGCCGCGCCCAGCTGCGGGATATCGAGATTCTGCCCCTCTACGCGCGCCTCAGCCTCAATGACCAGACCAGGGTATTCCAGCCCCACCGGGGCATGCGCATTATCCTCGCCACCAATGTGGCGGAAACCTCCATCACCGTGCCCGGTATTCGCTATGTGATCGACACCGGCTACGCCCGCATCAGCCGCTACAGCTACCGCACCAAGGTGCAGCGCCTGCCGGTGGAGCCGATCTCACAGGCCAGTGCCAACCAGCGCGCCGGTCGCTGCGGTCGGGTCAGCGATGGCGTTTGTGTGCGTCTCTACAGCGAGGAGGATTATCTCGGTCGCCCAGGGTTTACCGACCCGGAGATCGTGCGCACCAATCTCGCCTCGGTGATTTTGCAGATGCTGCGCATGCGCATCGGCGATGTGCGGGATTTCCCCTTTGTGGACGCGCCGGATTCGCGGCTGATCAACGACGGTTTCCAGCTGCTGGCTGAACTGGGGGCAGTGAATGGCAAGGGCGAGCTGACAGCGCTGGGCATCCAGCTCAGCGGCTTGCCCCTCGACCCGCGTCTGGGTCGCATGTTGCTGGCCGCCAGCAATGAAGGTGCACTGCGGGAGATGCTGGTGATCACCTCGGCCCTGAGTATCCAGGACCCCCGCGAACGCCCCGCCGACAAGCGCCAGGCAGCGGATGAAAAACACCGCCAGTGGCAGGACAAGGATTCCGATTTCCAGTCCCTGCTCAATCTGTGGAATCATTTCGAAGAGCAGCGCCAGGCGCTTTCGCGCAGCAAGTTCAGCCAGTACTGCCACAGCCATTTCGTCTCCTACCTGCGCATGCGGGAATGGCGCGACCTGGAGCACCAGTTGCGCCTCGCTGCCCGCCAGCTGAAGTTGCGGGACAATTCCGAACCTGCTTCCTACGACGCCATTCACCGCGCGCTGCTCAGCGGCCTGCTCAGCCATATCGGTTTTCGCCAGGACGAGCGGGAATTTCTTGGCGCCCGCAACCGCAAGTTCCATGTGTTTCCCGGTTCCGGCCTGTTCAAGAAGCCGCCAAAATGGCTGATGGCGGCGGAGATGATCGAAACCACCCGGCTCTACGCCCACCAGGTGGCGCGCATCGATCCCGACTGGCTGCCTGCCCTGGCAAGTCATCTGGTGCGCAAAAGTCACCTCGAACCCTACTACGATACCCGTCGCGGCCAGGTGATGGCCTATGAGAAGCAGACGCTGTTCGGCCTCACCATCCTCGACCGCAAGCCGGTGCCGTTCAGCCATATTGACCCGGTGATCGCCAGGGAGATTTTTATTCAGGGCGCCCTGGTGGAAAACCGCTACAGGGGCAAGGGGCCATTTGCCCGCCACAACCAGCAATTGCTGAAAGAACTGGAGGGCCTGGAAGATCGCCTGCGGCGCCGTGATATTGTTATCGACGACAGCGCCATCTACCGCTTCTACGACGAGCGGGTGCCAGCCCATATCAGCGGTCTCACCGCCTTTGAAACCTGGCGCAAGGAACAGGAGCGTGAAACTCCACGCCTGCTCTATCTGGATCGCGCCACAGTGCTCGACAGCGCCGATGTGCGCGAGGCGGAGGTTCAGTTCCCCAAGACCATCCACTGGCAGGGCACGGATTATCGCCTCAGCTACCGCTTTGCGCCTGGCCATGTGAACGATGGTGTCAGCGTGCATATCCCTGCACCGCTGATTCACCAGGTTCCCGCCCACCTGTTTGAGTGGCTGGTGCCGGGATTGCTGCGGGACAAGTGCATCGCCCTGGTAAAGGCCCTGCCAAAACAGCTGCGCAAACAGTTTGTGCCGGTGCCAGATTATGTGGACAAGGCACTGACCACCATGATCCCCGACAACCGCCCCCTGGGCGTGGTACTGGGCGAACACCTGAAAAAACACACCGCCGTGGCCATTCCCGCCGATGCCTGGCGCGAAGACAGTCTTGAACCCTTCTACCGCATCAGCTACCTGCTGGAGGACGATCACCGGCAACTGGTGGATCAGGGCAAGGATCTGGTCGGTCTCAAGGCCGGTCACCGGGAAACGGTCCAGACCGCCATCCGCGAGGGCAGTGGCAGCGTCGCAGAACAAACTGGACTGACCCGCTGGAACTTTGGCCGTCTCGAACAAAAGGCCCGTGTCAAAAAAGGCAAGCTCGAGATCGAGGCATTCCCGGCGCTGGTGGACCAAGGCCAGAGCGTTGCCCTGCAACTGTTTGACAATGCCGCTGAAGCGGCAGTGGCCTCCCTTCACGGCGTGGTGCGGCTACTGGAGTTGCACCACCCGGAGCCTGCCCGCTACCTGCGCAAACAACTGCTGAAAGGCCGCGAACTGGCCATTGTCGGCGCCGGCATCGCCGACCTGCCACAGCTGCGGGAGGATATGATCGCCAGCGCCTACCGCCTGGCCTGCCTGGATGGCAAGCCGTTGCCCAGCACAGAGGATGACTTCCAGCGCTATCTGGAGCAGGGCAGGGGGCAGATTGTCAGCCAGGCCCAGATTCTGGAAAAAGTGGTTGTTGCCCTCTTTGAGCCACTTAAAGCCATTCGCGCCCTGCTGAAACAGTACGACAAGCGCTTCGAGCGTTCCACGGCGGATATCCACCAGCAACTGGATTACCTGATGCGCCCCGGTTTTTTATTCGATACGTCCGGTTACTGGTTGCAGCAATATCCCCGCTACCTGCAAGCAGCGTTGGCGCGGTTGGAAAAACTCCCCGGTCAGCCGCAGCGGGACGCGGAGTTTGCACTCGAAACAGGACAGCTGCTGGCTTACTGGCGTCAACTCAGCCATGGTGTCAAAGCCATTCCTGTGGAAATTTTGCCAGAGCTGGAAAAATGTCGCTTTATGATTGAGGAATACCGGGTATCGTTTTTCGCCCAGGTACTGAAAACCGTGCTGCCGGTCTCCCCCAAGCGCATCAGCGGCCAGCTGGACAAAATCAAGGCGTTATTGCCATAAACCGGGGCAACGCTGAAACTTAGCGGTGGCAGAAATGTCACACATCCTTGTAAGAATGCAGCTCAGTCTGCGACGAATAACTGACTCCCCCCCCCATCAAGAGGTATTCAACATGCACAAAAAGACATTCAAACCCATTGTCGGCGCCGCATTTATTGCCTCCATCGCCATCTCGCCCCTGGCGCTGTCTGCAGAAAACCCCTTCCAGCTCAAGGAGCTTTCCAGCGGCTATCAGCTGGCCGGGGCTGAAAAGGATGCCGAGGGCAAGTGCGGAGAAGGCAAGTGCGGTGACGACAAAAAAGAAGCCAAAGCCGATGGCGAAGGCAAATGCGGTGAAGGCAAGTGTGGTGACGACAAGGAAGCAGCCAAAGCCGACGCTGAAGGCAAATGCGGTGAGGGCAAATGCGGCGATGACATGGGTGATGAGGCGACTGGTGCAGAAGCATCCGATGACAGCAGCGCCGACCATAGCGGTCACTGATTTCAGGGTCGTTTTGTGAACAGACACCACCCCATCGACGGCGCAGGCCTTGGTCTGCGCCGTTCCTTGCTTGAGCCATTGCGGGATATTGAATCCGATGCGGTGGATTTTATGGAAGTGGCCCCGGAAAACTGGATTGGCCTTGGCGGGCGCCTCGGCAAGCAGTTTCGCGCCTGGACCGAGCGTTACCCCTTTGTCTGCCACGGCCTGTCACTTTCCATCGGTTCCGCCGACCCCCTCGATTGGGACCTGATTGGCAACATCCGGGATTTTATCCGTGAACACAATATCCACTGCTTTTCCGAGCATCTGAGTTATTGCAGCGACCGGGGCCATCTCTATGACCTGATGCCCATACCTTTCACCCAGGAAGCGGCGCGCTATACCGCAGATCGCATCTGCCAGGTGCAGGATTTTCTCGGCCAGCGCATTGCCCTCGAAAATGTTTCCTACTATGCCGCGCCCCTGCAGGAAATGCGAGAGATCGATTTCCTCAATGCGGTTCTGGAGGAGGCAGACTGCCTGTTGCTGCTGGATGTGAACAATATTCATGTCAACAGCGTCAATCACAGCTATGACCCACTGGAATTTCTCCACGCCCTGCCAGGGCACCGCATTGCCTATGGCCATGTGGCGGGGCACTACAACGAAGCGGAAGATCTGCTAGTGGACACCCACGGTGCTGCCGTCATCGATCCGGTGTGGGCGCTGCTTGAGGAGGCCTACCGCTGTTTTGGTGTGTTTCCAACCCTGCTGGAAAGGGATTTCAATATGCCCCCGGTTCAGGTTTTGATGGCTGAGGTACAGCGGATCAGAGATATCCAGCACAACAGCCACCCCGTCCGCCAGGCAACCATTGCCAGGGTGGGCCAGTGCTGAGGGTTGTGGAGGATTCATCCCGTCAATTCCAGCAAGCCCAGCGCGACTTTGCCGCCTCTGTACGCGATCCCCGCAACTGTCCTCCCCCTGCGGGTATTGAGGACAGGCGCATGGCCATTTATCAGGGGCTTGTTTATAGGAATATCGAATCCTTTATTGCCAGGGGATTTCCGGTATTGCGCGCCATTACACCCGATGAGCGCTGGCACCCGCTGGTGAGGGATTTTATCCGCGAACATAGTTGCCTCAGCCCCTATTTTCTCGACATCGGCCAGGAGTTTCTGGCCTACCTCGAAAACGAACGTGGCGACCGCCACAACGACCCCCCATTTTTGCTGGAACTGGCCCACTATGAGTGGGTTGAACTGGCGCTGGATATTGCTGCGGATGTCCTGCCAGACGTCAGTAGCGCCGGTACTGATTACCTTGTGCAGCGCTATCGTTTGTCGCCCCTGGCCTGGAGCCTGTCGTACCGCTACCCGGTGCACCGCATCTGTGGCGATTTCCTGCCCACTCAATCACCAGCATCTCCCACCTTTCTGGTGGTATACCGCAACAGGGATGACCTGGTGCAATTTCTGGAAATAAACGCCGTGACCGCCCGGGTTTTGCAGCTTTTGCAAGAAGGTGAATACAGCGGTGACGAGATTGTTTCCAGCCTTGCCGTTGAGATGGGGCGAGGGGACTTACAAGCTCTTGCAGCGGCTACGGCAGATTTGCTGGAAAAACTCCAGCGGCTGTCGATTATCCTCCCCGTCTGAGGGATTTCGGGCCTCCCGGTCCAAACTGACAGCAGATTTGCTCCTCTTGACACAATTCCATCACCATTCTGTCACTAAAAATACACACAAATATCATCTATACGACATGCTACAGACATACCTGTGTCATAAAAATGAAACATATTTGCCACATTATTCCCGGCAGCTGTCCTAGTTGACAGATTTATGACAACTCAACCCGAGACTCCTGCCATGAATAAAACTGCTATCGCGCTTGCTGTTGCTGCCACCTGGGTTACATCCCTTCAGGCCGGTACTGTCACCACTGACGGTGCCGATATTGTTATCAATACCAAAAGCGGCCTTGAAGTCAAAACCGTTGATGGTCAGTACGCTTTCAAGCTGGGTGGCCGTATCCAGGCGGATTACAACGATTATGACGGGGTTATCAATGCCGTCCCCGGAGAAGATGGCAGCGATGCCTTTTTTCGCCGCGCGCGTCTTGAAATCAAGGGCCATGCCAGGGAGTGGAGTTATCTGGTTTCCTACAACCTCACCGGCAGCGGCTCCATCGATCAGCTCAACACAACCTATACAGGCTGGGGCAAGCTGGCCAACCTGACGGTAGGCCAGCAAAAGGAAAATTTTGGTCTTGATGATACGGGCAGCTCCAACTGGACTGTGGGTATCGAACGCGCCATGCCTGCCAATGCCTTCGATACAGGCAATAACCTTGGCGTAAAGCTTCTTGGCGCCAATAATTTGCTCAGCTACAGCATCGGGGTATACAAAACCGCCATTGATTCAGATAACGACCTGGAAACGGCTGTGACTGGCCGTGTGGTGGTCAGGCCTTATATGGAGGGTGCAAACCTGGTTCATCTTGGCGCCGGTTTTACAGATCGCAGCGGTGTTGCCGCTGACTACAACTCCCGCCTCGGCGCCCGTGGTGGTGAAGAGGGTACTGGCGTTAGCCGGGTCCGTGCCCGTATTTCAAATGCCCTGGGTGATCGCCGTGACTACAATCTTGAAGCTGCTGCCAATGTGGGGCCTGTCTATGTGATGGCAGAGTACTTCAAGGGTGAAATCGATGTGGACAATACCTCCTACACCATTGATGCCGACGGCTATTATGTTCAGGCGGGCTGGATACTGAGCGGTGAGAGCCGTGGATACAAAACAGATATGGGTGCGTTTGACGGGGTAAAACCCGCAGGCCCCGGCGGCGCCTGGGAGCTGATTGCGCGCTTTGATACCCTTGACCTGGCCAACGCACCTCCCATTGCCGTCACCGGTGAAAAAGCTGACAGCATCACCCTGGGAGTCAACTGGTATATCAACGCCATGGTCAAGCTGTCGATGAACTATGTGGATGTCGGTACCGACAGGAAAATCGGCGGTGAAGACAACGGTAACGCCCTGGTGGCGCGCTTGCAGTTGGCTTTTTGATTTGTGGTGTTGTGCCAGCAGCTTGGTGGTTGCTGCATCGCTGATCAGATCCAGCCGTTGTACCATTAGCGATGACTGACAAGCCCTGCCAATTGGCAGGGTTTTTTGTCTGTACAGGCTTATGTGTGGTACTGACCCGTTTTTTAACCCAAGCCGTGCTGCAGAACACAATACAGACCAGAATAATCGCCCCTCTGTAAAGATATGGCTATACTTGGGACCACTGCCCGGCCCCGTATTGAACGCTATCTTCCCTGTCCCGGGTTGGTTAAAATGCCCGCCGATGAAAGGGCCCAAGACGGACCCAAGGAAAACATGACATTGTTGAGCAATCTGATAAAGGTCACAGTGCTGGCCGTTGTTTCTGTTTCTTCTCCCCTGTTGTGGGGCGGAGATAAATCCGACGTGGATCCCCTCGAATCCCTCAACCGCAAGGTGTTTGCCTTTAACGATGTGGCGGATACCTATGTTCTGCGCCCTGTGGCCAAGGGTTACCACACAGTAACCCCTGATCCCGTCGAGAAGGCCATATCCCGCGTATTCCGCAATGCCCGTGAGGTGAACAGTGCCTTCAATAGTGTACTGCAGGCCAAGTTCGGCCAGGCTGCCCGTCATTCCGGTCGTTTCCTGGTGAATACAAGCTTTGGCATCGCCGGTATCTTTGATGTGGCCACACCCCTTGGGCTGGACGTAATCGATCCTGAAGATTTTGGCCAAACCCTGGCGGTGTGGGGCGTTGGGTCCGGTCCCTATATAGTCCTGCCTTTGCTGGGTTCCAGTACAGTGAGGGATACACCCACCCGCTATGTTGACGGCATACTGGATCCCATCAACCAAGTGGATCATGTGCCTACCCGCAATACCATCCATGGCTCCGGCCTGATTTCCGGTCGTGCGGAACTGCTCAAGGCCGAGAGCTTGATCAGCGGTGACAAATATGTATTTACCCGGGAGATCTACCTGCAGCGCCGGGCCTATCTGATCAACGATGGCGCCACAGATGATTTCTTTGGCGATGACTATGAAGATTACGATGAAAACGGGGAGGAGAGTGAGTACTGATCTGGTCAATCTCTGCTGTGCCAGGTCACGCAGTGGCCTCTGCATGATGCTACCGGACAGGTGTTGCCTGGCGGGAACAGCTGTCGCCGGATGATTCTGTGAATAATTCCTCAAAACGCATCCTGCTGATCATTCCAGAGGTGGCAAATGCCGATCACCTGCGAGATTTGTTGCGGGAGCAGGGTTGGGAGGTTGACCAGCGCTCCATAATGGAAGCGTTTCCCCTGCCGGAATGCGACACCTACGAGGTGGTTGCCATCGAACCGAGTCTCAATAGCGAAGCCGAAATCCTCACCATTCTCGAACATTGTCCCGAATACAACTCCGCCACCGTACTACCCATCCTTCGCAATGCAACCCCCCAGGGTGTCATCAACCTGATCAGAATCGGTGTGGTTGATGTATTGCTGGCGCCCTTTTCCGATCACGAGTTTATTGAAACAGTGAACCGTGTGGCGGGGCACAAAAACCTGTATCTGGAGAATCTCACTTACAGCGATGAGCTGGAAAAGGCCAACCGTGATTTGCGCGAAAGCCTCAATATTCTCAGGATGGACCAGATTGCCGGCAGGCAGGTACAAAAAAGCCTGCTGCCAAGCTCCCCCTTGAGCCATGGTGATTACCTGGTATCCCACCGCATTATCCCCTCCCTCTACCTGAGCGGAGATTTTGTCGGTTATAACGTGGTGCTTGATCGCTTCCTGATTTTCTATCTGGCCGATGTGTCCGGCCACGGGGCCTCATCGGCATTTGTCACCATTCTTCTGCGTTTTATCCTCAAGCGCATCCTGCGTCGCCACACCTACAACAATGACCTGAAATCCCTGTCCCGCGCCCCCGAAGGATTTATGGAGCATGTCAACCGCCAGATGATGGCCACGGGCCTTGAAAAGCATCTCACCATGTTTGCCGGCGCCATTGACCTTGAAACCAACATGTTGCGCTATTCGGTCGCGGCGCAAATGCCCATGCCAATTTTTCTTGCCGGGCACGATGCTCGCTTTCTGCCGGGCAGGGGCAAACCCATAGGAATGTTTGAGGACGCCAAATGGGAGATTGAGGAAATTGCCCTGCCGGAGACCTTTTCCATACACATGGTTTCGGACGGCCTGCTGGAAACCCTGCCAGGCAAGAGCCTGGAAGCCAAGGAAGCGTTTTTATTGCAGACTACAGCCGAATTTGGCGATGACCATGAACAGCTCTGCGAAAAGCTGGGCCTCAATGATGTTGGCGACATCTCCGATGATGTCTCCATTCTCAGCGTAACCCGTCGGAGCAAGCCGTGAGCAGTGGCAGAATTCTTGTGGCGCGCCAGGGCGGAGTCTATCTGCTCAAACTCACTGGCGATGTGCGGGTTACCCTCTGCACCTCCATTGCCGACTATATAGAGCAGATTTTCACCGGCCCCCCGGCAACGGATGTCTATGTGGACCTTCTCGAAGCGGAGGGAATCGACAGCACCATGCTGGGGATGCTGGCCAAACTTGCTGTGCATTGCATAGACCAGCTGCACATCAAGGCCCGAATGTTGTGCGTCAACCGCAATATCCTCCGGGTGCTGGAATCCATGGAGCTTGATGAGCTGTTCGAGATACTGGGCTTGCCCAAAACCCCCGACATGCCTGTCAGGGATATCACCCCGGATGAGGGTCAGGAGCCTGACCACGACACGATCCGCCAGCAGGTACTCGAAGCCCATAAACTGCTGGTCAAGCTCAACCCCAAGTTGATGGGAGAATTTGTCGCCCTGATCAATACCCTCGAAGGAGATTGCTAGGGCCGTAGGGTGGGTTAGCCTGAAAGGCGTAACCCAACAATGCCCCAGGCTAGCCGATTCTACCCCGCCGCCCGCACTTCGTTGTCAGCGCCCCATGATTCCATCAGCTCTATTGCCTCCCGCAAAACATCCGTATCCCTGTCCCGCAAGTGGGCATTTTCACTGAGAAAACGCCGGAATTTCCGCGCTCCCGGCTGGCCGTTGTACAGCCCCAGAATGTGCCTGGTCATATGACCCAGGCGCACACCCTTTTTGATTTCCTCTTCCGCAAAGGGAATAAACGCCCGCAGAACATCCTCCCGGGTGGCAATCTGTGCACTGGCGCCATAAAAGCGCCGGTCCACATCCGCCAGCAGCCAGGGGTTGTGATAGGCCTCGCGGCCAATCATTACACCGTCCACATGCTCCAGCTGGGCTGCCACTTCGTCCAGGGTGGTAATGCCGCCGTTGATAATGATCTCCAGTGACGGGAAATCCTCTTTCAGGCGGTGAACCATGGGGTATTGCAGGGGCGGGATTTCCCGGTTCTGCTTGGGGCTCAAGCCCTTCAGCCACGCCTTGCGGGCATGGATGATAAAGGTGTTGCAGCCCCGTTCACTGATGATGCCAACAAAATCCCGCAGGTATTCGTAGGAGTCCATCTCGTCAACGCCGATACGGTTTTTCACGGTAACAGGAATGGCTGTGGCATCAACCATGGCCGCTACAGCCTCTGCCACCAACTGCGGGGTTTTCATCAGACAGGCCCCAAAACTGCCGGTCTGCACCCGGTCGCTGGGGCAACCGCAGTTGAGGTTCACTTCGTCATAGCCCGCTTCGCCAGCCATTCGAGCGCAAGCGGCCAATGCATCCCGGTCACTGCCGCCCAGTTGCAGGGCGAGGGGATGTTCAGTGTTGTCATAGGCAAGAAAGCGCTGACTGTCACCATGGAGCAGGGCGCCAGTGGTGATCATTTCTGTATAGAGCAGGGTGTGCTGGCTGATCAGGCGCAGAAAATAGCGACAAAAACGGTCGGTGTAATCCATCATGGGGGCCACGCTGACACGGCGGTTCACGTCCCTGGAAGGTATTGGCGTAATGGGTGATTTCACTGTAATTCAGGCGCTGGAATGAGGGGCGCATTATACCTGCAACAACCAGCCCATAGGCCAGTGGCTGAAATACCCCTCTCGCAGGAATGCATAACAAGCGCCAAGCGGTTCATTCTCAACGGTGCGGCGCCTATAATGGCCGCCCATTTTCATGTTAAACCTATCCGGAATCCCTCATGACCGTACGCACCCGTATTGCGCCGTCACCCACCGGCGACCCCCATGTGGGCACCGCCTATATTGCCCTGTTCAACCTTTGTTATGCCCGCCAGCATGGGGGCCAGTTTATTCTCCGCGTTGAAGATACCGACCAGGTGCGCAGTACCGCTGAATCCGAACGGATGATCCTCGACTCCCTGCGCTGGCTGGGTCTGGATTGGGATGAAGGCCCCGATGTGGGTGGCCCCCACGGCCCCTACCGGCAGAGTGAACGCCTGGCCATTTACCAGCACCATGCCGCCCAGCTGCTGTCCCATGGTCACGCCTTTTACTGCTTTGCCACTGCCCAGGAGCTGGATGACATGCGCCGCGAGCAGATGGCCCGGGGCGAAACACCCCGATACGATGGCCGTGGCCTGCTCCTGAGTCAGGAAGAAGTGCGCTCCCGCCTGGAATCCGGTACCCCCCATGTGATCCGCATGAAGGTGCCGGAGGAGGGGGTCTGCATCATCAATGACCGCCTGCGGGGCACCATCGAAATTCCCTGGCAACAGGTGGATATGCAGGTGCTGCTGAAAGCCGATGGCATGCCCACCTACCACCTGGCCAATGTGGTGGATGATCACCTGATGGGCATTACCCATGTGATTCGCGGCGAAGAGTGGATCAACTCCGCCCCCAAACACCAGCTGCTGTACCAGTATTTTGGCTGGGAAATGCCCGAACTGTGCCATATGCCCCTGTTGCGCAACCCCGACAAAAGCAAGCTCAGCAAGCGTAAAAACCCCACCAGCATCAATTTCTACAAGGCCATGGGCTATATGCCCGAAGCCGTGCTCAACTACCTGGGTCGCATGGGCTGGTCCATGCCCGACGAAGCCGAAAAATTCACCCTCGACCAGATGATCGCCCATTTCAACCTGGACAATGTGCACCTGGGGGGGCCGGTGTTCGACCGCGAAAAACTCGACTGGCTCAATGGCTGCTGGATCAGGGAAAACCTCGACGCCGACCAGTTTGCCGACCGTGTAGCGGAATGGGCCCTCAACCGCGACAATCTCATGCGCATTATTCCCCTCATCAAGGAGCGGGTGGAAAAATTCAGCGATATTGCCCCTCTCACCGGCTTCCTGTTTTCCGGTATGCCCGCCATTAGCCCCGAAAGCTTTGCCCACAACAAGCTGGATGCCGAAGCCGTGCAGAAAATTCTCCAGTTCAGCAGCTGGCGCCTCGACACCCTGCGCACCTGGGAGCGGGACGATCTGTATACAGAACTGAACCAGATTGCCGGGCAAATGGGCCTCAAGCTCAAGGATTTCCTGTCGCCCCTGTTTGTGGCGGTGGCTGGCTCCCAGTCAGCGCCGCCACTGTTTGACGCCATGGCCATCCTCGGTGCCGATATGGTGCGCGCCAGGGTCCGCCACGCCCTCGATACGGTGGGTAGTCCATCGAAAAAACAGCTGAAAAACCTTGAAAAGGAGTACCAGCAAATCAGCGCTGATAGAACCGTAAATCCGGCGGAAGAGGGTTGACAGCATCGGGCACCGTGCTTAAACTGCGCGCCTCAACTTTGGGGCTATAGCTCAGCTGGGAGAGCGCAACACTGGCAGTGTTGAGGTCAGCGGTTCGATCCCGCTTAGCTCCACCACTTCAAATCCCCCCGCACGGATGTGCGGGGGGATTTTTTTTATACCCTCCACCCATCCCGCTTCCAAACTCCAGGCAAATACCGCCTGTCCCTGATCAACGGCATTGAACAGCCTCGCCTTGCCCCGTAGACTTTGTCCGTTCAACAGTTGAACGCAAGCCCGCCCACAGCGCCCATCTCCACGATACCTGCAACAGGGTAGGGCGGTAGCGTACCGGATGCCCCATGCCTGAAGACACTCATTACAACGTACTCAGATTGATCGAAGAGAACCCCCAGATCACCCAGCGGGAGCTGGCGATTGCCATGGGCGTGAGCCTGGGCAAGGTGAACTACTGCCTCAAGGCGGTGCTGGAAAAAGGCTGGGTAAAAGCCAACAACTTCAAAAACAGCAATAACAAAATGGCGTATGCCTATTTGCTCACACCCAAAGGGATTGAGGCGAAGACGGCATTGTCGCTACAGTTCCTGAAAAAAAAGATGGCTGAATATGAACAACTCAAGCAGGAAATTAGCCAGCTGCAAAAAGCACTCAAGACAAACAACACACATCACACGTTGGGTTAGGCGTAGCCGTAACCCAACATTTACCGGTTTCGAGCTATTGTTGGGTTACGGCTAGGCCTAACCCAACCTTGTATGTTGAAAACCAACAAAGTGATAGCGTTCTACACCAGTTGCCGG
>OBJA01000016.1_pt1 | contig 182358 bp, 126 predicted proteins | sample 1519751 | NCBI WGS metagenome assembly OBJA01 (sample SAMEA3881238, study PRJEB22517) | soil metagenome | biome: lake sediment; feature: soda lake sediment; material: sediment, water from around vicinity | place: India | collected 2013-12-23 | depth 3 m
AGAAAGGAAGATATTATTATCTTCCTTCTCTTAATTTTTTATCGGACAACAGTGATTTGAAATTTAAGAGTGAATTTCTTTGAAAAGATTTGAAGTGTTTTGAAATGAATTCTTGTTGCTGGTTACCTAACAGGTTACCTTTGCAAATCAAAGAATTTTATAATATTGATTATCAGCGAATTAAGAGAACGGTTCGAGTCCCTCTTTCTCCGCCATTTGGCGGTTAAAGCCCTAAGTTTAAAACTTGGGGCTTTTTTATGATATATGTTATACCTTCAGATTAGAAGGTAATATGTAACTGTATTATTGGGGTGCCGGATTCAGGTGATGTATTATTTACTTCTTGAAATAGCCCTAGCGGATTTATATGAATATTACAACTAATTTTTTCTTCTTTTATATTTCCATTTTTTGATACATAATTATTCATTAATCTAAATCCACCAATAGTTCCAAGTGTTCCCCCTGCTATAACATAAAACGGATGGTCATGGCTTTCTGGCATTATAAGAAATCCGGCACCAAGCCCAAGTAATAATCCGGAAATTTTACCTAAGCTTACAAGTAAAGCGTCTCCGGAGGTATAACTTCTTTTTTCAAGGAGTAATTTTGAATATGCTATACCCAATAAACTTCCACCTATACCAGCATAGAGATAGTTGTTAAAATTGCCGTCATATAAAGCAACAATGGGTAAAGGAAGTGTAGCCCCAAGAAAAATTGTATTTCTTATCATAATAGCATCACCAACGCTATAATCTCTTTGATTCGCAAAATAATTACCTGCTATTCCCCAAACTACACCAGTTCCTAATACAGTTCCCCATATATTTTTTTTATTTGAAATGTTAAACATTTCAATATATGATACGCCTTGTAATAAGCCATAGTCTATTCCAAGTTGGTGAACGCTTGCTTGTCCAATTGACATATTTTGATGTTTAGCTAAATAATAACTCCCAAGGCCAAAACCAACTCCACCGGAAAGTGTAGAGAGTAATGTAAAATGTTGATTTTTTTGATATTTTTCCCAATATTCATCAGAATAATCATAAGAAGAGGTATATGTTGATATTAGATTACTTAACCCTAAACCATATAGTAGTCCACGACTTTGACCGTGAAATGACATACTAGCTTGAGCCATAGTAACCGATTTGTTTTGTGTTATGTAATATGGCAAAAAATAACTTGTTGCCGCAGTAAACATATATGTAGCTATTGGTAATTTATTGCCTGATATTTTATTGCTAACAATTATTGTTGGAGCAACAGCATAATAGCTTAAACCCATTAAAGTATTTCCAACCATAAGCATCGCTCTTCCTTCTTGATTTATAACGCTTTGGTTATAGTTTCTAATTAAAGTAGAGAGATTGTTACGTAATTGAGATAATTCCTCAGATGTTAATTGAGTACGTGTTCTATAAGTATCTTCATCATTTCTAAAAATAATTTCAATTGCAAATAACGAATCGTTGATTTGGAATAATTCCGCTCTTTGAAAACCATCAATATCAGGATATAAAGAATATTTTTCTGCAATATCTTTTGTTACAACATCAATGTTGTGTTCCGAAAAAAATCTAATTTGACGTTCTTGTGCGTAAGTCTGTGTATTAATAAGTATACTACTTATTATTAGTAACATAATCTGTTTCATTGTGTGCGTTTTTAATTATTATATGCAAATATATATACTTTTAATTGATTAATCGCTATTATACAAGTATCTAGTAATAGCTTATTTTGCTATATTTTATTTATATATAAACACTTACACAAATTTGATTATGATCTTGTGTTTTTTGTTTAACGTGGTATAGATTTCAGGGCTACGCCCCTAAATAAAATCTTTATTGTTCAAGATTACATAGGAGTTATAAGGTTGAAAAAACTATACTAAATTATATATAAAAAAAGGTGCAAAACAAGAATAGGGGCGTAGCCCTGTTATAAAAAAGAAATATTGTAACGGTTATAATTATGACTAATCAATTACTTTTAAAATAGTTATACGTATTTTTGAACCTATGTTTAGTCCGCTTACATATCATGAACCTGTTTTTCGTCCGCCGGCTGAGGCGTTTTCGGCAATTTTTCAGATAACTCTGGGGTGTTCCCATAATGCTTGTGCGTTTTGTGATATGTATAAAACTAAGCAGTTTAAAACGCGTAGCTTTGTTGATGTGTCTCAGGATATTTCTCGTTATGCAATGTATAATCCGCAGGTTAAAAAAGTATTTTTAGCTGATGGAAATGCCTTAGTCTTACATACCGAAAAACTTCTGCGTATTCTTCATGAAATTTCTTCTAAATTGCCTCGTGTTCGTCGAATTTCTGCCTATGCGTCACCAAAAGATATTGTGTCTAAATCTCCCGAAGAGCTTCTTTTGTTGCGTAAAGCGGGACTTTCTTTGCTGTATGTGGGAATAGAATCCGGGTACACAAAAGTGCTTGACTATGTATCAAAAGGCGAAACGCAAGAATCTACTATTTTGGGCTTGCAAAAAGCTCATGAGGCAGGTATGCAGACATCGGTAATGATTATTAATGGACTCGGTGGAAAAAAATATAGTGCTGAACATGCCTTGCAATCTGCTTATGTTGTAAATCAAACCCAACCACAATTTACCTCTTTGCTTGTGTTAAGTTTTCCGTTTGGAGAACAGGTTTACACAGAGCGATTTACCGGCGTGTATGAATCTATGTCTGTTATGGATTTACTTTCAGAAGTTGAACTGTTTTTAGATGCATCTCAATTACAACACTCAATTTTTAGAACAGATCATGCATCAAATTACCTTTCATTAAGTGGGGTTTTAAATCGCGATAAAGATATGTTGCTTGCTCGTGTGCGAAACGCTCTTGCAAATCCTCACGCAACTACTTTTCGTAATGAATGGGAGCGGGGATTATAGGGCTCTATTTTTTTCGCTAAATTCACGGTATATAACTGAGTAAATTGTACTTTTGTACTATTAAAAAAATAACAGTATGGATATAGTTCTCGATATATTAAAAATTACGATTCCCGGATTGATAGTGTTTTTTACGGCATATTTCCTTATTAAAGCATTTATGCAAAATGAGCAAAAAAAGCGTGAAATGGATATCCGGGCAAAAACACTTGGTGTTACCAGCCCTATAAAAGTGCAAGCATATGAACGTCTTGTGTTATTTTTAGAACGAATTAATCCGGAATCTTTATTAGTTCGGGTGCAGTCTCCTCATATGACGGTTGGACAATTACATCATGATTTATTAGTTACGGTTCGTGCCGAATTTGAACATAATCTTTCGCAACAAATATATGTGTCGCCTCAAACATGGAATGCTATTAAGCAAACAAAAGAGCATGTTATTAAAATAATTAATACGCAGGCGTCTGCTCTTGATTCGCAAAAACCTGCATCTGAATTATGTGAGGCAATTCTTCGTGCAATGATGTCTCTCGAACATAATCCTATTGCAATTACTATTGATATTTTAAAGGTAGAGGCAGGTAATTTTATTTAATTTTTTTCGATACGCTTCACCGTGAATATTCAAGAATTATTACAGATTTTTTTTCAGCATCCGGCGTATAATCAACTGTATACAAGTCTTTCCGGTAAACAGAAACATATTCACATTCAGGGCTCAAGTGGTTCGCAAATGTCGTTTTTTTCTGCAAATCTTTTTTCTTCGGGGCTTGCAAAACATCTGTTTTATATTGTTCCCGATGCCGATGAAGCTGCCTATATTCATAGTGATTTAACTGGAATGATTGGAGCAAAACATGTCTTGTTTTTCCCGGCTTCACATAAACGTTCAATTCAATATAATCAACCCGACCCTGCACAACGATTGTTGCGAACGCAAACTTTAGACGCGTTAAGCAATCCTTCGCATTCAGGAATTGTGATAACCTATCCCGATGCACTTATTGAAAAGGTTATTACTCGAGAAACTCTGAGCAATAAAAAAATGAATATTCATGTGGGCGAACAGCTTACCACGGAGTTTATTACGGAACTCTTGTATGAGTTTAATTTTGAAAATGTTGATTTTGTAACTGAACCGGGTCAGTTCTCTGTGCGTGGAAGTATTATTGATATTTTTAGTTATTCGCATGAATATCCTTTTCGTATTGATTTTTGGGATACTGAGGTAGAAAGCATTAGGACGTTTTCTGTTGATGATCAACGTTCTATAGAAACAATAGAACAATGCACGGTGGTTCCAAATATTCAAAGCTTGCGTCAACAAGCACAATTTGTTCCGGTGTTTTCATATGCTCATCAAGCTATTTGTATTGTTAAAGATGCTCAGGTTTGTATAGATACGCTTTATCAAACGTATACAAATACTATTTCTAAATCTGCCGCATCAGAAGATGAGTCTCGTGCAAATATCTTATTAAAAAAGGAGGATTTCGAGCAATTTTTAACGTCCGCATCTTGTGTAGAATACAGCCAAATGCCCTATTTTAGTGATTCGTATACAATATCACTTTCGTCTGTACCGCAACCTCCCATAAAAAAGAATTTTTCTTTGTTAGGGGATTTTTTGCTAGATTATAAGGAGCAGGGATACACTAATTTTTTTATAACACAAAGCACGACACAAGTTGCTCGTATACGCGATATTTATGCTGAAATTAATCCGGCAGTTCGTTTAGAACCGGTTATCACCTCCTTATATAGAGGGTTTATTGACCATGATGTGCGTATTTCTTGTTTTACCGACCATGAGATATTTGAACGATACCATAAACATAGTTTACAAAAAGCAAAAGTATCGTCGGATAGCTTTAGAATAGAAGATTTAAAACATTTGAATCCGGGTGATTATATTGTTCATATTGACCATGGAATTGGCTCATTTGCTGGTATTGAACGGATAGATGTTAATGGTAAAAAACAGGAAACCGTTAAGCTGGTATATCGAGATAATGACATGTTATATGTAAGCATTCATAATCTTCATAAAATTGCAAAGTATAAGGCAAAAGAGGGCATTCCACCCAAAATTCATAAACTGGGTTCAGGGGTATGGCAAAATACCAAACAAAAGGCAAAGTCTAAGGTAAAAGATATTGCAAAAGATTTAATTGCCTTATATGCTAAACGTATGTCGCAAAAGGGATTCAGTTTTAGCCCCGATACTTACTTACAACAAGAATTGGAAGCGTCGTTCTTTTTTGAAGATACTCCCGACCAGATAACGGCAACAAAAAAAGTAAAAGAAGCTATGGAAGCTCCACACCCAATGGATATGCTGGTGTGTGGTGATGTGGGTTTCGGTAAAACAGAAATAGCCATTCGTGCGGCATATAAAGCGGTAACCGACGGCAAACAGGTAGCTATTCTTGTGCCTACTACTATTTTAGCGTTGCAACATTATAAAACTTTTGATTCTCGCCTACGTGAATTTGGTTGTACGGTTGATTTTGTATGTCGCCTACGTTCGGCAAAACAACAAAAAGAATCTATTGCCGGTCTCATGCAAGGGAACACCGATATTATTATTGGAACACATCGTTTAATGAGTAAAGATGTGAAGTTTAAAGATTTGGGTCTGTTAATTATTGATGAGGAGCAAAAATTCGGGGTGCGGATTAAGGAGGCACTTAAAAAACTTAAGCTGAGTGTTGATACGCTTACGCTTACTGCTACGCCAATTCCGCGAACATTACAATTTTCGTTAATGGGAGCTCGTGATTTGGCTATTATTAAAACGCCGCCGCCAAATAGGCATCCTATACTTACGGAGGTGCATACGTATAATGAAACACTTATTCGCGATGCAATTTTATTTGAAGTGCAGCGAGACGGGCAGGTTTTTATTATTAATAATCGTATCCAAAATATATATGAGCTGCAAGTACTTGTCGCAAAACTTTGTCCGCAAGTAAGAACGGTTGTTGGGCATGGTCAAATGGAAGGTGATGCACTCGAAAAAGTAATGCTCGATTTTATTAACCACGAATATGATGTGCTTATTGCTACAACAATTATTGAATCGGGACTGGATATTCCAAATGCAAACACGATTATAATTAATGATGCTCATCATTTTGGATTAAGTGATTTGCATCAATTACGCGGAAGGGTAGGGCGGTCTAATAAAAAGGCGTATTGCTATTTGTTGGCACCTCCTAAACATGTACTTACCCGAGAAGCTCGTCAGCGGCTGCAAGCAATTGAGGAGTTTTCTGAACTTGGTAGTGGATTTAGTATTGCAATGCAAGATTTAGATATACGAGGTGCCGGTAATTTATTGGGAGCAGAACAAAGTGGATTTATTACCGATATTGGGTTTGAGACCTATCAAAAAATCCTCAATGAAGCTCTTATGGAATTACGAGAGAATGAATATAAAGATTTGTATGCCGGAACAGAACAGGTTCAAAATTTTGTTGGAAAGTATGTTCGTGATTGTCATATAGAAACAGATATGGAATTACTGTTCCCTGACACCTATATTTCGAGCACAAAAGAGCGAATAAAACTGTATAGAGAGCTCGATGCCTTAGAACATGAAGAGGAATTAACAGCATTCGAAGAGCAATTACAAGATAGATTTGGTGCACTTCCGCCACAAACACGTGCACTTATTTCTGTTGTAGAATTACGAAAATATGCGAGTAGTCTTGGTATAGAAAGAATAGTACTGAAAAAAGAAACAATGCGGTGTTTTTTTATTGCAAATCAAGATTCTGTATTTTATCAATCTAATGTATTTACTTCTATACTTACGTATGTTCAGCAACATCAAAAGTCTTGTTCTTTAAAAGAAAAGAATAATATATTAAGTCTTCGATTTAAAAATATTGTTACCATATATGATGCTATTAGTATTCTTAAGGATATTGTATTAAAAAAACCGCAATCAGTATAAGTATCTGATTGCGGTTTTAATAGAACTATTCTGTAGTATTGCCTATCTTGTGCATCCTCGATTACCTTTATAAGGTTTTTCATTGTATCGTTGTTTCCGCTGCTCGCATAATTGTTCGTAGGCAGCTTTTTGTTCATCATTTAGAATAGAGCTAATTTGTTCTCGCATTTGTACTCGTTCGGCTCTATTTTGTTCTCTTCGAGCTTCACGTTGTGTTACGCCTTCTGCTCTTCGTTCTTCACGAATGTTTTGTCGCTCAACAAAAATAGCTTCAATTTCAGCTCTTTGTTTATCAGTCAAATCGAGAGTTTCTGTTAATCTATCTAACTGATTTTCTAAAGAAGCTCCTTTGTGTTTTTTTGCTCCTTTATGAGCTGTCTTTTTGCCATACGGACCTCCAATGCATGCTGCTTTTTCCCCCCATATAGCTGGACAGTTTTCTGTTTTAACAATAACTTCTGTTGGTTTTGAACTTACAGATAAGCTAATTGCAAAACCTAAAATAGCACCTAGTATCACGAGTGCTCCACCTGTAATCATACTTTTTGTTTCCATACGTTTTATGTTTTAAATTTATAACTATCATTTTCTACTCAAATATATGACCTAAAGTATGCATAACCCGGAATTAATCTACAAACACGCAAAAAGTAACGACAATGACTTTTTTAAGGAATTCATTCTATGTATATATGATTTTTTATTTCCTTGTTGTATCTTGCAAGTAATATCAGCACGTATTGATATTTTTTATAGCAGCAAAAATGAAACAGGATTTTACGTCACATATTCTTAATAATATACCCGATATCTATTATATTATTGATGTGTCGAATTATAAAATTACACAAACTAATGACCCCAATTATATTCAGGACACGCCATGCTATACTCATATTCATGCTTTGTCTGAGGAATGTTCACAACATGATAGTGATTGTGTAATTTCAGAGATTCGAAGCAATAAACAAGACCCTCGTGGTATATATGATGAGCAGGGAAATTTAACGCATATTATTTCTTTTTTTGCTGCGGAGAAAAAAAAGAAACTACATGTTGTTTCTCATAATATTAAAATTCATGATTGGGGTCAAATATTTGATGCGATTTCTCATCCGGTATTTATATTAAACACGGAACAAACTATTACCTATGCAAACAAAGCGGCTTTAGCACTTGGAGATAAAACTTCATCAAAAATATTGGAGCAAAAGTGCTATTATGTGATGCACAAATCAGATTCTCCTCCGGAATCTTGTCCGTTTGCAAAAACAATACGTAAATGTAAAGAATCACATGCTCGCATGTTGGTAGAAGCTGCAAATAAGTATTTTCAAATTACCTGTAGTCCAATTCTTGGTAAATCGGGGAAAATTAAATATGTAATACATATTGCCCAGGATGTCACAGAGCATGTACTCTCTCGTCAAAAAATTCAAGATAGTGAAGCAAAGTATCGTTCTTTGTTTAATAATCATATTTCGGGTTTTGCTTTGCATGAAATAATTTGTAATGAACAAGGTAAACCTATTGATTATAGGTTTTTAGAGGTTAATCCTTCTTTTGAACGTTTAACCGGATTACAGGCAAAAGATGTTATTGGTAAACGGGTTCTTGAGGTCTTACCTCAAACCGAATTAAACTGGATTCAAACATTTGGGCAGGTTGCACTTGAGGGAAAATATACAATTATTGAAAATTATTCTGAGGCAATAGGAAAATATTTTGAGGTATATGCGTATCAGCCAAAACCCGGACAATTTGCTACAATCTTTAATGATGTAACCCAAAGAAAAAAAGCGGTGCGGGCTTTAACCGAAAGCGAGAACCGCCTTCATACAATTATTGAGCACGCCCCTGAAGCTATTTATCTGTTGACGTTATCGGGTAAAATTGTTAAGGCAAATCAAAAAGCAAGCTTAGAAACCGGATATTCTATTTCTGAACTTCAGGGATTTCATATGAAAGATATTGATGTTCAATATGCTCATGTGCAAACACCAGAACAAGTAAGAGAAATTCTTGAACAGCAAGAAATACTTACTGTTGAAACAATGCATAAGGCAAAAAATGGGGGTGTATTTCCGGTTGAGCTGCGTATAGGATTAATTAATATTCATGGGGAACGTCATTTTATTGTATTTGCAAGTAATATTACGGAACGCTTACGTCATATAACGGAATTGGCAATACATACTGAGCGTTTAGAAAGTTTGCATCGGATTTCTCAATATAAATATGTAAATAGCAAGGATTTTCTTGATTTTGTTCTGGAAGAAGCTCTTAAACTCTTACGAAGTAAGTTTGGTTTTATTTATCTCTATGACGAAAAAACACAGCAGTTGCGATTAAATACCTGGTCTAAAGATGTAATGCCGGAATGTGCAGTTGTAAACCCTGACACCGTATATGAGCTTGATAAAACAGGACTATGGGGAGAATTAATTAGACAAAGAAAACCTCTTATTGAAAATAAGTATGAGTCGGGTGTGAGCCCTTATAGTAAAGGAACTCCTAAAGGTCATGTTCCGCTTCGTACATTTATGGGTATTCCTGTTTTTGCTAATGAAGAAATAGTTGCTGTTGTTGGACTTGCAAATAAAAATGCCGGATATACGGATCTAGATATTAAACAGCTTCAAGTACTCATGGATGGAGCGTGGAGAATATTAGAAAAACATGAATTGTTTAAATCTCTAGTTGAGGCAAAGGAAAAAGCAGAGGAAAGTAATGCTATTAAAACAGCGTTTTTAGCAAATATTAGTCACGAAATTCGTACGCCAATGAACGCAATTTTAGGATTTGCTCAGTTATTACACTTAGATAGTCTTTCTTCTGAGGAGAGAAATCACTATATCTCTATTATTAAACAGTCCGGACAGCAGCTTCTTAAAGTTATAAATGATATTATTGATATTGCTAAAATTTCTGCTCATGCATTAGTGCCAGAAAAACAAGTTTGTATTATTCCAAAAATTATTAAAAATTCTATAGAAATTATTAAACAACAACAATATCTTTCGCTCAAATCTCATATTGCAATTATGATAGAACCGCTTGATGAGATTTTACAGGATATTACTATTATTTCTGACCAGGTACGAATTCAGCAAATATTTACAAATTTAATTAGTAATGCAGCTAAGTATACCCATCAAGGTGAAATTAGAATAGGGGCATTACCTCCAAAAGATGGAATGATTACTTTTTTTGTAAAAGATACCGGTATGGGTATTCCTGCCGAAAAACATGATGAGATTTTCGGGTTATTTAATCAATTGCAAAATGATTCAAATATTGAGGGAACGGGCATAGGATTAAGTATTATTAAAGGATTAGTTACTCTTTTAGGTGGAAAGGTTTGGCTTAATTCAGAAGTCGGGATAGGTTCAACATTCTATTTTTCACTACCACATCAAGCAAATGCAGTAGAACAACAAACTAAAAAACAGTTGCCAAGTTCTCATATATATAATTTTGAACGATATACCATATATATTGCAGAAGATGAAGATGCCTCTTTTGAGCTGTTACAGATATTATTACAAGAAACTGGGATACAGATTACACATGCTAAAAATGGGAAAGAACTCGTAGATCTTATTTCTCAAAAACCACCGGACATTGTATTGCTAGATATTAATATGCCCGAAATGAATGGAAAAGAGGTAATACAATGGATACGGGCTCAAGATATTTCGGTGCCGGTTATTGCACAAACTGCCTATTCATTACCGGAAGATATTAGATTTTTACTCGATATTGGTTGTACGGATCATATAGCAAAACCAATTATGAAGTATGATCTTTTTGAAAAGATTCATAAAAATTTACAAACCTAAGAGTATCGTAAGGTGGAAAAAATAATTCTTGGGATTGACCCCGGCACAAATATATTAGGATACGGTTTAATTAAAATTGAACAAAAAAAGCTGTCTCTTATTACGCTTGGAGTTATCAATCTTCATAAGTATGATGATCATTATTTAAAACTTCAAAAAATATTTGCACGATTACAAGGACTCATCCAAGAGTTTTGTCCGGACGAGATGGCTTTAGAAGCTCCGTTTTACGGCAAAAATGTGCAATCGATGTTAAAACTCGGAAGAGCTCAAGGGGTAGCAATGGCAGCCGGGCTTATGTATAATATTCCTATAACCGAGTATGCTCCCCGAAAAATTAAATTAGCTATTACCGGAACCGGAACTGCGTCAAAAGAACAAGTAGCCGGAATGCTTTCTAAGTTGTTGCATACCGATGAAAAACCGGAGTTTTTAGATGCTACTGATGCTCTTGCTGTGGCAGTTTGCCATTATTTCCAAATATCAGGACCGGCAAAACAAACAGGGAAACAATATAACTCTTGGAAAGACTTTATTCAAAAAAATCCTAAACGATTGCAATAACCGGTATTGAATTATTAATTTTTTCTTCTTATCTTTCAGTTACAATTAACGTCAATTAATTATTCATGAAATTTCTTTCCCGAATCCCTTTTGAATATAGAATAACCATACTCTACGCTATTATTGGATTTGTATGGATTTATCTATCAGACAGCTTTTTTGCGAGTATTTTCACCGATGTTGAAACAATAACCAAGTTTAATATACTAAAAGGAGGTTTGTATGTTACGGTTACGTCATTGTTACTGTTTTGTTTAGTAAAGTTACATATGACTACGATTAGAAAATCTCAAAAAACAATACATGAACACAGTAAAACTTTAGAAGAACAAAATATAGAACTTACCATAGCAAAAGAAAAAGCAGAATCTAATGAACGATTAAAAACAGTTTTTTTACAAAATATTAGTCACCAAATTAGAACACCCATGAATGCAATAATCGGTTTTTCTGATTTATTACAGGAACAACAGAACAATCCTGAAACAATCTCTCAATATTCACAGATAATTCATAGTAAAAGTTATGAGCTATTGGATATTATAAATAATATCGTGTATTTATCTCGCATTGAATCAGGTGAAATAGAGTTGGATATACAGAACTATGCTCTGAGTTCATTGTTCCCTGATATAGAATCCCTGTTGCGTAAAAAAATTAAATATTATAAGAAAGAACACCTGTCTGTTTCTTGTAATACATCGGCACAACATGCAGAAGTAGCGGTAAAAACAGATAAAGATAAATTTCTTATAATTATTTCGCATCTTGTTGATAATGCCTGTAAATATACACAAGAGGGCTCTATTTCTGTAGATTTTTCTATTTCAGAAGATACGGTAACATGTAGTATTGCTGATACGGGAATTGGAATATCCGAAGGCGATTTTAAGAAAATTTTTACTCGGTTTACCCAAATTGAAAGTCCTGATATGTCAATTCTATCTGGCTCCGGAATAGGATTGTGTATAGCAAAAGAATTACTCGAATTGCTTGGCGGCACAATATGGCTTACGTCTGAAGTCAAAAAAGGAAGTACGTTTTATATATCTATTCCACGAACTGAAAAATCTTAAAAATCAGATGATTATATAATCATGTCGCCGCCTTCGGGGCTTAGGTTTGGTACGGCAATCAACATTTCTATAATTATGTTGCCCGTTCCGGGCTGGAGGCAGGAATCCCTTTACTGTCATTGCGAGCGTAACGCAGTGGAGCGTGGCAATCTCATGCCGGTTGTTCAGAGGTTATTTCATCTAAGTCCGACCTCTGACGGAGCGTAACGCAGTGGATGTATCCGTTTACTAACGGAGCGAGGTAACCGTAACGCAGTGGAGCTCAACGAAGTTAATCTCTTACCAGTTGAACAGCATATAATTTTTAACTAACTCCTCAAGAACAAATCTCATTCTCTTCCGGTCGAGTGTATCGAGACCCTTCTCGCCAAAAGAAACAGAGGTTCCCGAGGGGTAGAGGATATTTGTGTAAGATTTTTTTGAAACCACACGATACGCGGTTGCTAATTAATCTAGTTAATCGGGCAGAACGTTAGTCTTGCAATCTTCGAGCAACACGTTCTTTATTTGGAAATACTTGTATTTGAATAACAATACTTATTACTGCAAATACCAAATACAGTAAATTGGCGGTTGCCATAAAAATCATTACTGCAATCATAGAATATCCTGCTAATAAGGCATATCGTACTAAGATTACGGAAATAAGCAAGGTTTTCTTTCTTTCTATACTTTCTTGTGCACGAATGTGTGAAAAATTTTTACGAGAGTATTGTATAAAGAAAAAGGCAACAGCTCCTGATAAAATCAAAATCAAAATCCCCATAAAAGAGGTAATCTTACTAATATTAAATACAATTTCTTCTTGATGCAATAATAAACTTACAAACAAAAATAAAGCTTGTGAAATTAATAAAGAATACGCAATAATCTTTAGTGAAAGATGTAATTGCTTGTCAAATTGTTCTGTGTTCATAGGTATTAATTTTTTTCAAAAATACATGTTTTATAGATATCAGCATACGCAGTTACTCCTTTTTCCAATGAATAATATGTATGTGCAACTTCGCGTAATTGTGTTTGAGAAATAGATGTTTGAGAAAGCATATAATCTACACATTCTGCGTACTCTTGTTGCGTGTAAGAAGATACACATTTACCTGATTCACAATCTTGCATAATTGTTTCTACATCGCCCACTCCGGCATTGCAAACTAAAGGTATGCCTAAGCCAAGCAATTCTCCCATTTTTGTAGGCGATGATGCTTGTTTTGAATACACGGGTTTAATAAAAAACACCGACCAATGAGAGAGGGATGCGTATAGCGGTACTTGTTCTCGATGTACGCGTATAATTCTCAGATTTTCTTTGGGTATTCCATATCGAGCGGCAATGCGGGTAATCCATTCGGGAGAATCGGGTGTGAGGCAAAGAAATATGGCATCTGTTTGTTTTGTGAGAAGAACCGAAAAGAATTCAAACATTTCTTCGGTCATATACCAGGTGCCGAATGAACCTAAATAACTTAATATAAACTGATCTTCAGTAATACCTAAGGTTTTTCGTAGTTCTGTTTTTTGTGTTTTGGTAATTGTCTCGTGTGAGAATACTTCTAAATCGGCACAACAAGGAATTACAGAAAGCGGTGTGTTACTTGTTTTATGGGCATCCCATGTTTCAATCTCTTTTTTTCCGGCATGGGTTAAACTCACAATATGCGATGCCCGAGCAATATATCGTGCTTCTTGCTTTTTAAAATACTTATATATTATGTTGAATATTGGATTCGAAAGATTCCAGATTCTGCCTTCAACCCGTTCATCTGCCCAAAAGCCACGCATGTCAAATATCCACGGAAGAGCATATTTCTTTTGTATATACAATCCAACTCCGGCGGCAATGTAACTTCTGCAATGGAGCAGAGTGATATGTTCTTTTTGCACAATACGAGCTGCCTGTTTACGCAAACGCATAATATCAAGCACAGTAGATACAACCGGCGGTTTTGCGGTATATGAAATAGGATGCCATTGTATTGAATTCTTTGAAAGAAGTTGAGCAATATGTTCTTTTCGCTCAGCGTATTGCTGCGGTTTTTCGCAGCTCAGAATATGGATAGTATGCCCCAATTTTTGCAAGCCAATAAGATAAGGAATTACTTGTGCCTGCCCTAAATTGTCAGTCATCCCGTCGTACGATATGTATAATACAGTAGCTCCCATATCAAAACTGTTCTTCCATAAACCGTTGTATTAAAATAAGTAACCACACACGATTATACAAATAATCTTTTTTTCCGGAGAGGTATTGTGAGACTAAGTTTTGTGTATCTGCCTGATTAAAAATCCCATGTTTTTGAATACAATCGGGATTCAAATATTCATCAATCAGATAGCGTAAATCTGTACGCAACCAAATATGTAAAGGAATTGAAAAGCCCCATTTTGGTCGGTCAAAAAAATGTGCCGGAACATATTCATACAGCACTTGTTTTAAAAGATATTTTGATTCTGCCCCTTTTCGTTTTAAATCGGGAGAAAGATGTAAAGCAAATTCTACCACGGTATAATCCAATAATGGCACCCGCGATTCAATAGAATACTGCATTGTTGCACGGTCAACCTTTGCAAGTAAATCTTCGCATAAATAATATCGCATATCGAATAACGCCTGATTTTCGGCAGGAGTTATTAGTCGATTGGCGAGTTTGTAATTCTCTTCGATTTCAAATTCAGAAGGAATATGAGACGCAAGTAAATTCGCAATTTCTTTACGAGAAAAATAGTTTTGTTCTTGCGAAAAAATATGACTTGGTATATTCGCTGAATTGGGGTATAAAAATACATTTCCCGCTCTTTTCTGTCGAGCCGTTCCTGCGTGCAAAACCCTTCCCGCAAGTGTATGAGCATATTTCCAGAAAGGTTTAGAAAGACGTTCTGCCCAGTTGTATGCCCCGTATCCCATAAAAAGCTCATCGCCGCCATCGCCGGACAGGGTCATAGATACGTGTTGCCCCGCAAGCTTAGATACAAGCATAGTTGGAATAGCCGACGAATCAGCATAGGGCTCATCATATGCCGGAAGAATAGAATCGATTAAATTACGAGCATCAGACTCGGTAACCATCATCTCATAATGCTCTGTTCCCAGAAAATCGGCAATCTTTTTTGCATGTTTACTTTCGTCGTGTGCAGCATGTTCAAAGCCAATAGTAAAGGTTTTAAGTTTTGTAGAAAGATTCCGCTGTGCTATTGCCGCAACAATCGACGAATCAATTCCACCGCTTAAAAAGCAGCCAAAATCAACATCAGATTTAAGACGATACCGAACCGATGTTTCTAATAAATCCCGAAGCATTTCGCGAGCTTGAATTGGTTCGGTAATAAGGTTAGAAGAAAGTTTTTCTCTAATATCCCAATAACGGGTAATCTGCATATCTGTGCCGGATATTTGTAAGCAAGAGCCCGCCGGAAGTTTATATATGTTGGTATAGATAGTTTCTGTTATTCCGGTATAGCCCAGATGCAGAAACTGAGAAATAACCTTGTGATTACAGCTTTTTTGAGCACGAATATGAGATAATTGCAATAAGGTTTTAATTTCCGAACCAAACGCAAAATGTTCCCCATCCCAAAAATAGAATACGGGCTTAACACCCATTCTGTCGCGAATAAGAGAAAGCTTGTGCGTATGCGTATCGTATAAGGCAATGGCAAACATACCGTTGCACAATGCTATAGTTTCGGGAATGCCAATTTTTTCACATAATTCCAATACAATTTCCGTATCAGAATGTGTGCGAGTTTCTAATTGGAACTCTCTGCGGAGGTCGTTATAATTATAGATTTCGCCATTATACACAATAACATATCTGCCACTTTTAGAAATCATAGGTTGATTTGCCGCATCAGAAAGGTCAATAATTTTTAAACGACGATGAGCTAAGCCCACAAAGCAATCGTTATAAAAACCATCGGCATCTGGACCTCTGTATTGCATACAGTCCGTCATCTTGGGAAGTTCTTGAAAATCAAAAACCTGTTGTGAAGAATAATATCCCGCTATTCCACACATAGCGAATTATAAAGATCTAATTTTTAACACCATACCCGGATGAATTCTGCTGGAGTTCGACAGGTTATTTAATCGCCGTAAATCAGCAATAGACACATTATCATATTTTTGAGCTATATCCCAAAGCGTATCACCCGAACGAACGGTGTAGGTTTCATATCTCCCCGAAGAACTTGTTTGTTGTTGCGATTGAGGTGTAGCAACGGTATTTCCCGCCATACGTTGTTTTTGAGCAAAACTCATAGAATTTATAGCCGCATAATGAGCTTGTTTATGTTCAGGAACATAAATAGTCATTCTCCGTCCGGCAACTATTGTATTGTCTCGTATATTATTCCATTCACGTAAATCAGACACTTTAACATCAAACCAACTGGCAATTAAACTTAGGTTGTCGCCCGATTTTATGGTATAATATACCGGAACTTGCGTGTTAGACGCAATGGAGTTAACCTTAGCAATTGTAGCAGAATCTTGCGCAAGAGAATCTCTATAGCTTACTACCATATTTTGCATTCTAATAAAAGGAGAGATGTATTCAATAGGAAGATATAGTGTCATTCCTTCATCAGTTTTAGGAATAGCACCTAATTTATATTTTGGGTTTAAATCTTCTAATAATTGTAGCGGCATATTGAGTACTTGTGCAATTTGATGAAACGTCATTGCCTCTTTAACCATTACGGTATCAACAGCTTTTGGATAATTAACTACGCGTGGAAACAGATTATGGTCGGCATGATGTTCAAATACATAAAAAGCAGCAATAAATGCAGGAACATATCCGCGTGTTTCACGAGGAAGATGAGGATAAATTTCCCAAAAATCTCTTCGTCCACCCGAACGGGTAATTGCCTTACGAACATTTCCCGGACCACAATTATATGCCGCTATAGCAAGTGTCCAGTCGTTAAACATTCCATGTAGCTGCTTTAAATATAAGGCAGCAGCATGAGTAGAGAGTATTGGGTCGCGACGTTCATCAACAAATGAATTTATAGCAAGCCCCATCATTCTTCCGGTTGCCGGCATAAACTGCCACAAACCAAGAGCACCCATTCGTGAACGAGCTCGCGGATTTAATGCCGACTCAATAATAGCAACATATTTAAGTTCTTGCGGCACATTATTAATTTCTAAAATTTCTTCGAATAAAGGAAAATAATATTCTGCCAGCCCTAACATAACTTCAACCCGTTCACGATGACGGAATCCATACACTTGAATATATGCGTGAACATGATTATTATATACCAAAGGAATTACAGAATTCATTTTAGCTATTCGTTCTGCATATTCTTCGCGACTAAATTGAGGGATATAGGCAGTGTCAATATCATCCGGTCTGTTTTGATATGTATATGATTCTGAATGTTTAATAAACCAAAGGTTTACCATTTCGTCAAGATTTTTCTCAAAATCAGATATGATAATTGAATCTTCTTGAGAAAACAATGACAAGGAGCCACTTACAAAAAGCAGTATGAATAGATTCTGTTTTATTTTGAGGGTAAAATACTTCATTGTTTTACAGATGTGTATGGTTTATAGAATAGGATTTTTAGTTAAATCACGGAATGCTTCTTCTAATGATTTTTCTTGTAGTTGTAAAGAAATAACCGTTATATTATGCTGAACCGCACAAGCAAAAATTTCTTGCCGTATATCATGTTTTCCAATGGGGGTGCACAAATATTTTTTTGAATTAATAGCAACAACCTCCTTAATATTTGGTAGTGCCTGCAATATTTCAATAGAACAATCTTCAATAAATTCCACTAAAATAGTTGCACTTGTATTAGAATGATTTTTAATAGATTGAGAATTGTCATTAGCTACAATAGAGCCGTTATTAATAATAATAACCCGGTTGCAAATAGCTTCAACTTCTTGCATAATATGGGTAGAAAGCATAACCGTTTTTTCTTTTCCAACTTCAGCAATAAGATTTCTGATTTCAACAATCTGGTTTGGGTCTAAGCCCGTTGTTGGTTCATCAAGAATAAGTACATCAGGGTTATGTAATAACACAGATGCTAAACCAACCCGTTGACGATATCCTTTAGAAAGAGCAGCAATTTTTTTATGTTGTTCTTTGCTAAGTCCGGTTTGCGATATAATATGAGAAACAGCATCGGAAATATTGCCTTCAATGCCATACATTTTCGCAATGAACCGAAGATACTCATGTACATACATGTCGGTATACAAGGGGTTATGTTCAGGAAGATAACCAATACGTTTTTTAACCTCGAGAGCTTCTGTTTTTACGTTATGCCCCAATACCGTAACATCACCTTCAAAATCAGATAAAAACCCGGTAATTACTTTCATGGTAGTTGATTTTCCGGCCCCGTTTGGACCAATAAATCCAACTATTTCTCCCGATTTTATTTCAAAAGAAATATTGTCAACCGCTTTTTGGGTGCCATATTTTTTTGTGAGATGTGATATTGAAATAGACATAATATGTTACTTTCCCCAGGTTTCAGGATTTGTACGCCAATCTTGTAATCGTATTGTATGTTCTTGAGAAATATAATTTTTTTCGGTAGCTGTTTCAATTAAAGCAGAATAGTTGCTTAATGTATGCACGGCACAATCAGCTTTTTTGAAATTTTCTTCGGCCGTAGAAAAGCCATAACTAAAAATCGCTAACATTCCTAATACATCACAATCTGCCTCGCGAAGAGTTTCTACCGCTTTTAAGCTACTTCCACCGGTTGAAATAAGATCTTCAATAACTACTACTTTTTGATTAGCAGCGTACTCACCCTCAATCATATTGGTTAAACCATGAGTTTTAGAAGAAGAGCGAATATAGATAAATGGCAGGTTAAGTTCTTGAGCAACCAACATCCCAATTGCAATTGCACCGGTTGCAACACCGGCAATAAGTTCAACATGTGGATATAATTCTTTAATTTTTGTAGCAAATGCAGCACAAATTTCTGTGCGAATGTGAGGGTACGAAAGCGTTTTTCTATTGTCGCAATATATGGGAGATTTCCAACCGCTTGCCCACGTAAACGGATTTGCAGGTTGAAGTTTTATTGCGTTAATTTGCAAAAGATATTCTGCAATTTTTTTTTCGATAGTACTCATGAAAACTGTTATTTATTTTAATGCTCAATCGCTAATAATTACCGACTGTAAAAATACAAATAATTCTGTGGCTGCAATCAAATCTGTTGATATTTCAGATATAGATTTTGTACTTTCAGATCTTGTGCAGAATAACAATCAATCATACTGTATGTATCATCATTCTGTTGCAGATGTACTTGCGGAAATTAAACAGAAATGCATCTATATTGAAGCTGCCGGAGGGCTGGTTTCTAATGAACATAATGAGATTTTGTGTATCTATCGGCTTAATATGTGGGATTTGCCCAAAGGAAAATTACAAAAAGGAGAGTCGACGCAAGCTGCAGCAATAAGAGAAGTGCAAGAAGAAACCGGCTTAGTGGATGTTACGAGTAATACATATCTTTGTTCAACCTGGCATACCTATATGCATCCAAAGAAACAAAAACTAGTAGTAAAACAAACCTATTGGTATACTATGACCGCCACTAAAAACCAAACGATTCAACCACAAACTAACGAGCATATAACCGATGTATGCTGGGTGCCAAAACAGGAAATAGAAAGCATAATTACTCATACGTACCAGTCAATTGTTGATGTGTTGAGGAAGTGGGTATAATTCTAAACAATCAATAGAGTAAAGCGGGGGTGAAGAAAACAAGGCGATAAAAATTCAATTCAAATATTTATTTTATCTCAAAAATTGCGTTTTTTTTTCAAATACTTGAGATAATAAAATGTAAACAAGTTCTAACTCAAATAAATTTGTATTTTTGTAGAGGAGTTAAGCATATTGTATGAGTAATTGTAAAAGAATAGCAGTTTTCCCGGGTAGTTTTGACCCATTTACTATTGGACATCTTGCCATACTTGAACGGGCATTACCATTATTTGACTCAATTATAATTGCTATTGGGGTAAATTCTTCTAAAAAGAGTTTTTTTTCGGTTGAAAAACGTATTGCACACATCACGGATGTATTTCGTGATAATCCCAAAATATCTGTAGATACATATACCTCTCTCACCGTAGATTATTGCAAGCAACATGATGCACAATTTATTTTACGGGGCTTACGTAATACTACAGACTTTCAGTTCGAAAAATCTATTGCTCAAATGAATCGCGAATTATTACCTGAGGTTGAAACGGTGTTTTTGGTTACTCCACCGGAATACGGACATGTTTCGTCAACTATTATTCGTGAATTACTTACATATGGGGCAGATGTTTCGGCCTTTATTCCGGGTAAACTTATGTAATACACAATGATTGTAAAACTACTTCGCCATATTTTGTTTGTTATTTGTATTACTGTACCTTTTATTGTATCTGCAAATAGTAATGATTCTATTTCTGAAATTCCGGTAAGTACTATTATGGGGAACGCTCCTGAATATGCTAATACAGAAGTAACACTCTATAAATACCACGATTATTTTACTAAGAAAGAAGTAAACATTGGGCGATTTACTATTGATTCTTTAGGTGAATTTTCATGGACATTTCCGCAACCGCACACGCAAGAAGTTTTTATGTATTTAGGTGTGTATAAGTGTTTTTTGTTTGCGGAACCTCATGCGGTTCATGATATTATTCTGCCACCGCGTCAAGATAAAACGCTTGTTGAAGAACTTAATCCGTTTTTTGTGCCCGAAGACCTGAGCTTGGGTATTAAAAATCCTGAAGCAGATGATTTAAATATGCTCATTTTTAAGTTTAATCACATGTATGAAACATTTTTACAAAATAATTTTCAATTTATTTACATCCTTAGAGATAAACGAATTGTTGATGTGCTTGAACAAAATGTTGATAGTGTCTTTTCTCATGTTGAACATGACTTTTTTAGAACCTATGTAGAGTATAGAATTTTTGCTTTGCGTCACATGGCATATCAACGAGATAGATTACGAGCAACTCGCAACTATTTATTACATGCAGAACCGGCATATTATAATCCTCCATATATGTTCTTTTTTCAAACATTATGGGGTAATTATATTGTACATAATCATATGCGAAAAAAAGCAACGGATATGCGGCATTCTATAGTGTTTGGAAAGAGCCCTACTATGTTTAAAGAAAAACTTGAAGAATATATGGCATTGCGAAATGATACCTTAAAAGAGCTTATCTTACTGCAATGTCTCGACGACTGCTTTAAACGTCCGGATATGTTTCCGCCTCAAACAGTAATGCAAACACTCGACTCTGTAATATATCTCACAAAGATACCTGAGCACAGAAAAATTGCCGAAGCAATTAAAGCACATCAATTTCGATTACAACAATCTGATGCTGCTCCTGATTTTATCTTATATGATCAGGATAGTGTTCCTGTTCGATTATCTCAATTTTTAGGCAAACATGTGTATTTGGGTTTCTGTAGATCAGAAAACATTGAATGTATTATGCATTATAGAATACTTCAAAATTTTAATAGAAGAGCACGGCGTCATATTCATATTGTAATTGTAAGTTATGAACGTGATTTTCAAACATTTTCTCGGTTTGTGAAACAAAATCAACGTAATTATAACTGGACATTCGTGTATGGTGCCGATACACCCGAAATTGCAGAAATGTATGGAGTGCGTGGTATGCCGCGTTATGTTCTGCTTGACCCCGATGGAAATATTGAAATTTTTGATGCTCCTACTCCGGAAGATAGCTTTCAAGAAAAATTTGCAGATGTATATGTAAAATGGAGACGATTCGATGCTGAACGTCGCAGACAACAACAAATTCAACGACAATGGTAATTATGGATAAAGCTCAATATGAAATAGTTCTCCGTGAACTTGCACAACAACAGAAATTTGATGAATTACTTGAAACGGCTCAAAAATTAGTTGCCGATTATCCTAATTGGCACATTGCCTGGCACTATGTGGCAGTTGCGTATGGCTTGCAAGGAAATCATGACCATGCAATTACTAATTTTATTAAAGCATTGGAAATAAAACCTCATTCGGTTAAAGCACTCTATGGTTTAAGTGTGTCTTTCCATGCTTTAAAAATGTATGAAGAAGCAATTTCTTGCTTACTTAAACATAAAGAATTACACGGTGATGAATTTAAAATTCTCTTTAATTTAGGGGTAAATTATACGGAATTGAATTTGATTCCGGAAGCAATTCAGTCTTTCGAAGGAGCTCTTACATTCCAACCGGAAAATGAAGAAACCTTATTCTGTTTGGCAGATTGCTACAGAATTCAAGAAAATTATACAAGAGCTATTGAGTTATTTTTGCAATCATTAGCATTAAATCCTCATAATATTCTTGTGCTTCATAACACGGCGGTTTCTTATAAGTATCTTAACAATAACGAAAAAGCTATTGAATTTTATAAAAAAGTTTTAGCACTAGACGGGAGCTTTTATAGAGCCATTAGAAATTTATCTGAAATTTATTGCGAAATAGATTCCATTGATAAAGCAAAACAATTATTGGAATCAGCAAAACAATCATATCCGGAATCACAAGAATTAGCTGATTTACACAAAAAAATGTTCGGATAAAACAGGTTTTTCATGTTTCGAAAAATTGGAATAGATTGGTTTATTATTGCACTTTTTTCTTTAGTGTTTATTGCGTATATATATCCTCAAGCAGGTATAGAAAGGCAAGGATATAATCCGTCTGCAATAACCGGATTTGGTATTGCATTCATTTTCTTTTTTTATGGCGTTAAATTACGTCCTTCTACATTTTTACAGAATGTTAAAAATTGGAAAATGCATGCGATAATTCAAAGCACCATATTTATAGTGCTTCCACTTATTCTTATTTTGTGTAAACCATTCTTTGCAAATCAACAGATGTGGCTCAGTATGTTTTTTTTATCGGCATTACCCTCTACGGTAAGTTCATCGGTGGTTATGGTTTCTATTGCAAAAGGCAATGTGCCTTCTGCGGTATTTAATGCGAGTATCTCAAGCTTATTAGGACTGCTTATAACTCCCGCATGGATGGGACTGTTTATGGTAACGCAATCTATAGATTTTAATGTGGGTGAGATATACGGAACCTTATTGTATCAGCTCATTCTACCCATAGTACTTGGCATGATGTGTAATAAACTATTACATAGCTTTGTTCAAAAATATGCCGGGGTTTTTAAAATAGCCGACCAATTAGTTGTCCTTTTTATAATCTACACCTCATTTTCTACATCCTTCGCACATAATATCTTTTCGTCAATTTCAACCACATCAGTTATATTGCTTATACTTGGCTGTGTGCTGCTCTTATTCGTAACCGCTATTCTGTTATATAAAATATGTGTCGACTTACGGTTTTCTTACGAAGATACTATAACAGTAATGTTTTGTGGTTCAAACAAATCATTGTTACATGGAGTTGTGTTTGCTAAGGTTTTATTTGCCGGATCTGCTCTTAGTGGTATTGTGTTGTTGCCTATTATGATATATCATACAACACAATTAATATCTATGAGTGTGTATGCTCAAAAACGAGCGAGATTACCACAATAAACAAATCAAACAGCCCCTACAGAATTATTTTATTATAACTTGTATCTTCACAAAGGTCTAATAAATTTTGTATAGAAACACCTAATACAGGATGTATAAAACCCGATACTATTTCTTGTAGGGGTTCTAGTGCAAATCTCCGTTTGTGTAAAAGAGGATGAGGTACAGTAAGCTCCTTTGTTTCAATTATTTCAGAATTATAAAAAAGGATATCTATATCAATTATTCGAGCGGTATATCCCGTATCTGCCGTTCGCGTTCTGCCTAATTCTTCTTCAATTCGCAAGCATGTACGTAAACAATCATGTGCAGATTTTTGAGTTGATACCACAACTGCTTTATTCAAAAACGGGCGGGAATCTTTAAAGCCCCAAGACGGACTTTCATATACCGATGACTCAGAAATAATTGCACCAATAGTTTCTCGTATACGAGTTAGAGCTGTATTACATGTTGCCATAACATCTCCCAAATTCCCTCCTAATAAAAGTACAATTGTATTCATTGTTTTATCAAAAAAATCAGCAAGAACATATATCTTTGTAGATATATAAACCTAAAACACAAAAATCAATAAAAAAATCAATATATCATCAAAATCAGTACACATTAGATACGCTGAGCAAAGGTATATTGACAACAATGTTTGGAATACATTGCTATAGTTGTAAAACCTTAAAAATTTACCCTCATGAAAAAATTTTTTAAATATGTATTTGCCGTTTTTACCGGAACTTTTCTCGGTTTATTGGCATTCTTTCTTATAGTTTTGTTATTGATTGGTGGTACCATTGCTCTTTTATCTGATAAAGAAGTAAAAGTTCCCGAAAATTCAGTGCTTTTTATTTCATTGCATGAACAAATTGCAGAAACAACGCATATAAATCCTTTTGATGCATATTTGCCCGGAAGAAAAACCTCTACGCTGGGAATTACAGATATTTGTTCTGCAATTTTAGCTGCCGCACATGACGATGCTATTAAAGGAATTGTATTAGTGCCGGGAATGATTCAGGCAAACTACCCAAGTGTACACGAAATTGCTACTGCCCTTGTTTATTTTAAAAAACAAGACAAATTTGTGTATTCATTTGCCGACATGTATACTCAAAAAGCATATATAATAGCGTCTTATGCCGATAAAATTTTTATGAATCCTGAGGGGATGTTTGAACTAAGAGGAATTGCTTCGCAGGTTTTCTTTTTTAAAGATTTATTAGAAAAAATTGGAATTGAACCGGTTGAATTCCGCACCGGTACTTATAAAAGCTTCAGCGAACGGTTTATGCGTTCAAATTTAAGTGACGATAATCGGGCTCAAATTTCTGCATATATTCATGATGTTTGGGATGTATATACTAACACTATTTCTCAGAATCGTCCGCAGATTTCTACTCCTTTATCTGATCTTGCAAACGGATTATTAGTTTGGAATGCAGAACAAGCTCTTAAATATGGCTTAATTGACAAAATTGGATATTATGATGAGTTTTTAGACGAAATTAGAGCACAACTGTCTTTACAAGAAACTGACAAAATACCTCATATACAATTATCACAATATGTGCTGCATAGGCAACAAGCGGTAGAGGAAGAATTAAAGAATAAAAAAGCTAGTCAAAAACCGATTGTAGCGCTTATTATAGCAGAAGGCGGAATTGATATGGGCGAAGACACCGATAATACAATAGGTGCTGCAGCATACTCACGTATGTTACGGCAAGCTCGACAAGACACGACGGTTAAAGCAATTGTGTTTCGAATTAATTCAGGTGGAGGATCAGCTCTTGCCTCAGAAATTATATGGAGAGAAGCTCAACGTGCTGCAGAAACAAAACCGCTAATTGTGTCATTTGGCGATATGGCTGCATCGGGAGGGTATTACATAGCCGTTCCGGCACGGGTAATTGTTGCACAAGAATCTACCTTAACCGGCTCAATAGGGGTAGTTGGGGTATATATGAAAACAATTTCTGCACTTGGCAAAATTGGAATTTCTGTTGATACGGTTAAAACAAATACCTATGCTGATATTGGATCTACAACGCGAGATTTATACCCGCGTGAATTAGAGGTGGTGGGAGAAAATATTGATGATATTTATGCTACATTTAAAATGCGTGTTGCTAACGGACGATCATTAGACTTGTCTTTTGTTGAATCTATTGCAGAGGGTAGAATTTGGAGTGGGAAAGAAGCTCTTGCCTTAGGTTTAATAGATACTATTGGAACAGTTATTACGGCTATTGAACTTGCTGCTCAACATGCAGATATTGAAGACTCATACAGAATAGTAACATATCCTAAAAAACTTGATTTTAAAGAAAATCTTCTTAAAAAACTATCGGGTGAAGATGCGTTTTATGCAAAAGTAAAAGAGATTTTTGGCGAACAAGCTGCGGCTATATATTCACAAATACAACAAGCCCCCAAAGAACCCGGCATATACATGCAGTTGCCGTATTCATTAGTGGTGGAATAGAATTAACATTCCCTGTTTACCACAAGGGGGTAATGCTTTGTGGAAAGCTCGTGCAAAAATCTCCCAAATAGCGATTCCTCCTTTGAGGGAAGTGCCCGAAGGGCGGAGGGTGTATGCCAGATGCTAATTTAAAAAAGCATCCTACTTCCAGCCCGGAACGGGCGATATGATTATAGAAATGTTCTCGACCGGCACTGAATGAAATTCCTTCTCGTCGAGCTTCAGCCGAGACGCTTCTGTCCCCCCGGAATGAGGAGGTCCCGAGAATACGAGGGGCAGGGATAATGTATACTACATCAAATTCTGAAAAAACATGCCACTGCGTGCCGAATTAAATTATACAGGTAATTAAGATACGTTTGCCCTGTCTTACTGCTAAAACATACTCAAAAAACCAATCAGTTTTACTATCTTGCATATGATTTTAATTCGCTGAATACCTCAAGTATATGCAAAGGTTTAAACTGATATTAGTACCATTCTCTCTTATTTATTGGCTTATAAGCTTTATTAGAAATGGTTTGTATAATACGGGCATTTTTTCGCAAACACGGTTTTCGATACCAATTATTTCTATTGGGAATATTACTGTAGGCGGAACCGGAAAAACACCACATACGGAATATGTAATTTCTCAACTTATGTCAAAGTATTCCATAGCGGCATTAAGCAGAGGATATAAGCGTAAAAGCAAAGGATATAAAGATAGTGTTAGTAATTCGGATGTAGATATGTTGGGTGATGAGTCTTATATGTTGCACACAAAGTTTCCGCATATTCTTGTTGCGGTATGTGAGAATCGAGTAAAGGGTATAGAAACTATTGTGCAAAAATTTCCGCATATTTCGCTCATCATTCTTGACGATGCCTTTCAGCACCGAGCAGTATTGCCGGATTTCCAAATTGTGTTGGTTGATTATTCTCGTCCGCTTTGGAAAGATTTTGTGTTTCCCGCCGGATTCTTACGTGAAGGAACATATGCAATTCAAAGAGCAGATTCGGTTATTATAACAAAAGCAGAAAGTCTGAACGAAGAACAAAAGGAATGGTGGCGGAAAAAGTTACGATTAGGTTCTCACCAATCATTATTTGTTTCTCATTTTACATACGGCTTGCCTTACCATGCATTTCTTGCGCAACAAACTAGTATCCACGATATTACAAACAAGCATGGTGTTTTATTAGTAAGCGGACTGGCTCAATCAAACGCCTTGTATGACTATATTGCACAGTTTTCTTCTGATATAGTGCATCTGGATTATTCAGATCATTGCACCTATACAAAAGATCATGTTCTTGATATTGAAGCCGTGTATGCAAGTATGTCTAAAAGTAGACCAGTGTTTATTATTACCACACAAAAGGATGAACATAAACTAAAAAAAGCCGGTATATCTCACGAGCTTCCGGTGTATGTTATCCCTATAGAACCTCAATTTTATGGGGCAGATTCAGAACAGCTTTTAGCACAGATACGCACCTCAATTTCAGAAAAAAATCCCCAATGAACTTTTTAGCACACACCTTTTTTTCTCGATATAACGAACAAGAATTAGTTGGCAATTTTATTGGAGATTTTGTTAAAGGAAATAGGTACACTCAGTATCCACCAGAAATTCAAAAAGGGATTTTGCTGCATCGGTTTATTGATAGATTTACTGATACCTCAGCCATTGTAAAAGAAAGTAAACAGGTGTTTAGTCCAATTTATGGACGGTATTCGGGAATTATTGTTGATGTAGTATATGATCATTTTTTATCGGTTCACTGGCATTCATACACTGACTTACCCCGAGAAACATTTATTGAATATGTGTATGCCGTTATTACAAAATATTACTATTCTTTACCTGCTCGTCCGCAAAAATTAATTCCTTCTATTATATACCATAATTGGATGCGATATTATGCCTCATTTTACGGAATAGATAAAGTATTGTCTCGAATGGCTATACGCACCAGTTTACCTCAAAATACTGATGTGTGCATACAGGTATTAAAATCAAATTACTCAACACTGGAAGCTCACTTTTTAGAGTTTTTTTCAGATATTCAACAAGAAGTATTACATCGTACAAGCCCTATAGTTTAACCCAATTACAAACGTCTAACTATGAAAACAATCTTTATTCTTTTATTCTGTATAAGCTTTACGCAGACTAACAGAACAGTGCGGCACATTAGTTTACTAAATGTACATGGAGAATCAACACGAATACCGCATTTAGGTAAAAAAGTATGTGTAATTATGTATATTGACCCCGATGTTGAAAAACTTAACGAACCTATTTCGAATGCGATACAGGAAAAACAATATCCGGCAACATCTCTATATGTGAGTGGCATAGTAAACTGTAAAGACACGTGGGTGCCAAATCGTTTAATTAGAAACAGAGCTGCCGCAAAACAAAAAGAAAATCCCGAATCACTCATATTATTAGACGAAGATTACAGCTTACCAAAAGCATGGAATTTAGGAGATTGTAATGACGCAATGGTAATACTTATTATTGACCGAAATTTACGAGTACAGTATCAAAATAAAATTACAACAGTAACTCAAAGCAGAACTGCCGTTCCCGAAATATTACAGATAATAGAGCGAGAGATAGAAAAAATCAAGTAATATTTTTCTTTCAGAATTAAAAAAGTATTAAAACATTTTTATACCTTAGCCGCTCAAAAACAAATGAAAACAGTATCAACACTCCTTGTACTAGTAAATTTATTACTTAGCTCATCATTTTTATTTGCACAAAAATTTCCACCACCAACTAATGGAACCGTATTAAGTTATAATCCACTTCCTCCCCAACCTCCTATAGCACTCGGTACGGCAGGTCCATATATTGATGGCGTTGATAAAGCCGGCAAAATCGAAAATATTTGTAGTGGGCAATCAACTACAATTACGGCAGTATCTTCTACCCTTGGTCTTGGCACATATCAATGGTATGTATCTACCGCAATCTATAATAAATTTACGCGACAATTAGAATGGTCCCCATGGTCTGCTATTTCAGGAGCTACAAACAATGGATACTCCGTATCTTTTTCAAGTTTTCAATTACTCGAACTACATAAAGTATATTTCTGTATTTATACCCCTACAAAACAAAGTCAAAGAGTTACTTCGGTTATTGGCATTTCAAAAGCTTCTACTCCGGTTATTCGGCCACTGATTGTTCAGGCCTCATATGTGTGTCCCGGGCAAAATATTGTAGTTGTTCCCGATTTTGATGTGTCGGGCGACCAAACAGATATTTTCTGGGAACGTTCAACTAAAACAAGTCCAAATATATGGGCTCGACAAACCGGTTCTGTTGATCCGTTTAGTTTTCCGAGTAACAGTTATTTTGATTCTACCTATGATTATAGACTTGCTATTGTGCATTCATGTGTCAATTATCGGTCTACATCGTTACGAAATATGCCGCTTCAAGTAACCGCAGCATTTAATGAATCATTTGTATCACCATCTTCCGACCAAGCTACAAAAACCGTATGTATTCATACACAAACTGATTTTACGGCAATTGTAAGTCCCTCAAATTCATTTCACACATACACAAACTCATGGGAATATCAATTAGCGGGAACATCAACATGGACAAAAATAACGGCGGCAAATGCCGGCTCGGTATTTCGAGATTACACCACTCTTTCATTAAAAGTAACTCCAAATTCTGAGATATATCATAATATGAAATTACGATGTACTTCTATTGGGGCATGTAGAACAATTGTATCAAATCAATATACGCTCTTGTTAAAAGTTCCTCCTGTTATTACCGGCATTCAATCATCGGTTGAAACAGCATGTGTGGGACAAACTATTACACTCTCAGCTGTAATACAAAACAATCCACTTTCTACACCGGTGCAATACCGTTGGAGAGTTGATGGAAATATTGCTCCCGGACAGTTTTTCTCTGCCGATAATGCCACATTTACATTCACTATGCCTGCTACCGCAAAAACATTTACCTGTGAAGTGCAAAACGGAGCACAATGCGTTACACTTATTAATAGTTTTTCTAAAGCAATCCCGGTTTTTTCAAATCCAAATATATCCATAAATGTTACGTCTACCGGATGTGGCGGGTCTACTGCTGATTTATTTGCCGAGGTAACACAAGGAAAAACGCCGTATGTATATAGTTGGAATACCGGAGCAACAACACAATCTATTACGAATCAACCTGCAAATGAAACATATACCATTACTGTTACCGATGCTTGTGGATTAACAGCATCAAAAACGACTCAGGTTTCATCTCTTCCTCAATTACAATTAGAAGTTACAAAACAAGATGTATTATGTGCCACACAAGCAAACGGACGGATTACTTCACAAATAACCGGTGGTGTTGCACCCTATTTTTTAGAACTTCATACATTACATAGCTTAGACCAATACGAATTGCTACATACTATTTCCGATACGCTTTCGGGTCAAATTACCTTTACATCGCTGAGCTCCGGAACATATAGACTTACCATTGCAGATGCGTGCGATAGTATAAAACAAACGACAATTATCATTGGTGAACCAGAACAGTTACAAGCAATTATTTCAGAATCTACTCCTGTAAGTTGTTTTAATGGGGGTAATGGTTCTGCTCGTGTACAGGTAAGCGGAGGGGTTCATCCCTATGTTATTAATTGGATTTCCGGTCAACGTACTGAACTAGTGCAGGGCTTATTTGCCGGAACCTATATTGCAAATGTATCAGATAATAACGGCTGTCATTCTGCTGCATCTACTATTATTACACAACCACAGGCATTTGATATTGAAGTGCTATCAGCGTCTCCTTCGTGCAATGCTCTATCTGACGGATATTTGAACATACTACCTAAATTTGGAGCAATGCCCTACACGGTTACTGTAATATTTCCAGATGGGTCAACACATAATGAATGGGAATATACTAACATTTTTGCTGGCACATATACTATTGAAGCTATTGATTCATGCGGTTTTACAATACTTCGGTCAATTACCATTACACAACCACAGGCATTAACATACACTCTTGAATCACAAAATATATCATGTTTTGGAAGAACCGACGGTACGGCAACTATCTCATATTCCGGAGGAGTTGGTCCGTTCTCTATTCTATGGCAAGAAGGACAAATAACCAATTCTATTGCAAATCTTTCTACAGGATATTATTCTGTTACTCTTGAAGATGCCTGTATTTCGATTAAGGATAGTATTTTTGTACATGAACCTGATTCACTTATTGTTGAGATTAGCTCGTTTAATATTACCTGCAATGGAGCACTGAACGGTGAAGCTCTTGCCTTGGTTAGTGGTGGCACGCAACCATATTCATTCAATTGGAGTAATGGAAGAAATACGCAATTTATTCGTAATCTAAACAGTGGCAGATACAGCATTCATGTATCTGATGCTCAGGGCTGTTCTATAATTCAATCAGTAGATATTATTGAGCCCGAACGATTAACTGCATCTATTCAGAAAACAGATGTTCTCTGTTATGGTGATTCTACCGGAAGCATTTCGGTAGTGGCACAATATGGGGCTTTACCATATAGGTTCGAATGGGATAACTTATTTACAGGAAGCTATATAGAGGATGTTCCTGCGGGAACTTATACCCTTGTTGTTCGAGATGACTGTGATGATTCGGTTAAGATTAGTACAACAATAAATCAACCTCAACAATTGAATTATAGTCAAACGGTTAAAAATATTACGTGTTACGGCATGCAGAATGGAGAAATTTCAGTGGTGCCTGTACATGGAGTTGCGCCATATTCTATTGAGTGGGAACAAGGTTTGAGTGGTTTTCATCAAACAGAATTGCCTGCACAGGTATATACATATACTATATATGACCATTGTAATGATAGCATTGTTGTAGAAACAGAACTTACACAACCGGATTTGTTTAATCTTTCTCTTGATGTACGAGATGTAAGCTGTAATGGTTTAGGAAACGGTTCTGCAATTGTAACTCCAATTGGAGGTAAAAGTCCATATATTTATCGTTGGAATATAGGAGTTCAAACATCTTCCGTGCAAGGGCTATTCCCGGGGTTATATACGGTAAATGTGTATGATAATAATGGCTGTTTTGCAAGTGAAACATTTGAAATAACAGAACCATCACCTTTAGCTATTGATATAGAAGCAACTCCAACACTTTGCAACAAAGAGGTTGGCCAAGCATTTGCGGTTGCATCAGGGGGAAGTATTCCCTATTCATTCTATTGGAGTACTGAAGCACGTGATGACCATATTACCGGACTTGCAGAGGGTACATATACGGCTGAGGTAACAGATTCTAAGGGATGTAAAGTAAGTCAAAACACTACTATTTCTGTATATACACCAAATTATCCTATTTGTTTAGTTACCATTGATAGATATACCGGAAAAAATAAGGTTGTATGGGAAAAAGTGGTAGATTCTGATAGTGAGTCGGTTAATATTTATAAGATGATGGGAGGAGTGTTTCGTTGGATAGGTTCATCGCATCCAATTCGGGAATCTTTTTTTGATGACGATATTACCGATCCGCGAGTGAGCCCTTCTCGATATGCGATTACATCGGTTGATGCTTGCGGAAATGAATCTGCGATAAGTGCATTCCATCAAACTATTCATTTAGGAGCATCACCGGGAATAGATGGGAGTTCAGTAGTTCTAGATTGGACTGATTATATTGATGAATCTCAACAATTTAAACCCACATGGTATTATCTTTACCGTGGTACGGAGCCACATAATCTTATCTTATTTGATTCTGTTGATGCGCGAGTGGCAAGTGAATATAATGATGTAAATCCTCAAGCCTCAAAATATTATAAAGTGGGGGTTAAAAAAGATGCGGCGTGTATTACTACCGGTATTTTAAAAGCTGAAAGCGGACCGTTTACATTAGCAATGTCAAATATTGCTGAAGCAGAAACCGAAATAAGTACACATGTTTTAGAGATTGAAGAAAGGAGTATATGTACGATATATCCGAACCCATCATACGGGAAATTTACCATAGAAATGCTAGTTCCTGAACAGTTTTTTGCGGAGATAAGTACGATGAACGGTCAAGTTGTATGGCAACAAGAAATCTCAGAACAAGCTGTTACGGTTACTTTACAAGACTATCCAATAGGGGTGTACACTTTATTACTTTATAATAATAATGAATGGCATTCTTATAAACTGGTAATTCAATAATATGGAATAAAAAAAACCTAACTAATTAGTTAGGTTTTTTTATGCTTGTACCGAAGGTGGGACTCGAACCCACACGATATTGCTACCACCGGATTTTGAGTCCGGCGTGTCTACCAATTCCACCACTTCGGCTTGGTTTGACAGCTGCAAATATACTGTAGTTTTTTATAATTTTTATCACTGTTGTCCGATAAAAAATATACAATGAATAACAGCAAGATATCAGCACTACGTGCCTCTGATGATGCTTATATTTTTATTTTACAAAGATTTCAGGACTAACGGCCATTTTTGGAACAGCCACGTAGTGGTGAAATCTTTTTAATTGTTCGGACAATACTGAATTTTTATTCAAATACAGCTTCTATAAAATATTCAGCTTGTGTTGGAATATATATAAAACGCGGTTGTTTAGAAATTAAAACACCATTGCAATACCATCCTTTAAATGTCTTATTTGCATGTGGTACAGCATATAATTCAATAGGAATATTATAAAACAAACGGGCGGTCCACGTTTCTGCATGTTTTAATTGTGTTGCTAGTAATGCACAGAGATTTTCGCCTGACACATATATATCTGCATGTTTTGGTTGCATAATAGAAACCTTTGATATGCCTTGCAGGTTAAAGACTGCGGTAAGGTGTTCATATACAAAATTATGACGATGCAAGCTAAAATTTCGGACTTGTTCTACTTGTTGTTTCCACTGTGCTAAAGAAGGTATTCCTTCAGATTCTTTCCACCTGCTTATATGAAATGGCATAGCCGGAGCTAACATGTTTGAAATTGAGTCAATAGTATAGAGCAAGGTATGTGGAGAGAGGTATGAATTCATAAGTATTGTAAAGCGAGCTATAAACTCTTGTTGAATGAGCGTGTTTTGTAATAATTTTTGCAATTCAAAATGTACATCTTCGGTACGGTAATCTTGAAGATAATGCTGTAAATGGTTTATAGAAATGTTACCGGGTGTATGCCATGCTATGTCTGATTGAATGGGTAAATCAAATCCACAATCCATATCCCAAAGAATCCATTTCCATTGCGGGTTTTCGTCTGTTTTATTCCGCCACATTTTCCAATGAATATCAATATTGCCGAAGAAAACATCTGCTATTGTTTTATCAATAAAGCTTGGTAAAGAAATAGTGTTTGTTACGGTAGTATACAATGTATTGCTCTGGGGATGAACAGTATCTAAATACTGTCTAAATTGCTGATAATCATCTGGGACAAAGTGCCAATTCTGCACTAATTCAATTGCATGTTTCGGTATTCCGAACTCTTGTGTAAAAAAGGTATTATCAATACGTTCTCTTACATTTATAAGCCCCCAATATTCGCCATTTAAGAATAGATGTACCGGAATATAATCTTGCACTAAGAGTTTGCTGTTTTTCATGAGTATAGCCGCTAAAGCATCTCGAAAATACGTCATATCATGGTCTTGTCCGGAGGTTCTTAAAATAACACGTCTTTGTGTTTGAGAATGTTCAAAGGGAAATAAAAATGAAGATGTATCATATCTGTTTCTAGCATACAGCCGAAAACTTTTATGTGCATATTGCCTACTGGTTTTTCCATGAATACGAATTCCTGCATGCTGAGAAAAAATTATGTGTGTAGAGGTGTCAAATAAGCTTACATGAACCGGGCGTTCCCATTGCCGGCCTCTTTGAAATTGATTCCCTTGTAAAGAAGGCATATTGTATGGGTCTTGTTGTATTCCCGGAACATATATGCCGCGTTCGTAATTAAAAAGATCATATTCACTTACTATTAGCGAGAGAATAGGTATGTGTGTATATTCTAAAAACGGCGTGCCTATAAAATAGGTTTGAGAATATACCGGAGATTGAATATTTCCGGGAGCAATTGCAATAGCTTGTATTACAACAGCACAATCAAATATACCGGTAGGTGGGGTGTAATAATAGCGAGTAGAAGAAACAATCTGTGAAATTGGTAAACTATTTTGCTGAGAACTCGGCATTTCTATGGAATCTGCAAGCACAAAAGATTGTATAGTTCGAGGAATATATTTAGGCGAAAAATCAAGAATGTCTGATATAAATTCTCTGAATGATACACGCTCTACATGATTACCCGAAAAGAATAAGGAAAAAAATTCGGTAATCCGACTTTTTCGACTTTTTTTATATTGCTGGGTATATATAAAGCTTGTTCCCCCAATATTATGAGGCGATGGCGTGGAGCCATCAAGAGTATAAAGGATAATTGCATCTGGATGATTAGTTGTAATGTTCAAGAAAAAATTCTCCGTATAAAAGCCGGCAGTATGAGAAAAATTCAGCTTAATGTCAGTAGAAACGGTAAGACTATCAGGGCTAATGCAGAAAGGAAATTGATAGTCAGATTTTGACGTACAAGAGCATACATACAACATACAAATACATGCAGAAATAAGCCGTATTGTATGATACATTATCCTCATAATTTTTTAAAAATGTACCGAAACCCGAATACCTGCATGAACCTGATGAGAATAAAAAAACGTAGGTTGGTATTTAACACTAAGATCGTCACTAATATCAAAGCTGAACATATGAGCACTTACATATGCTTCTATCATTTGTAATATATACACCCCACCAATACCAATAAGAGCTAAATCTCGGCGTCGACGGTAGAAGTCTCTTCCGGCTTTTACATTATGCACAGAAAATAAATGTTGATTTCTTACCAGTAAGAGTGTGTCTGTTTTTGGCGAACGACCTTCGGCAATTTCGGTTTTATAATAATTTTGATAGGAATCATATACCGATTTATAGTCGGAATAAAAGATATTATTTTGAATAGCAATATATGTTAAACTTGCAAATCCGGCATATACAATAGGCACTTTCCAGTACTGTTTGTTGTAGATTTGTCCACCACCCGGAATTATCGCAGATAAAATTGTAGCAGTTTTAGGAGAATGAATTGGAGGTTTAGACAGAGAATCATTCTGAGCTATACTTATATGAGGAATCCACATACAAATAAGCAGAATAAACATTGTATATAATTTCATAGCACACAATTTCTGTCACCAGAGGGCATATTAATTCTTAATTTTATCAATAAGACCAAGTATACGCTCTAATTCATGTTCAGATGTAAACGGAATAGTAATTTTGCCTTTTCCTTTAGCATTAATAGAAAATGAAACCGCAGCATTAAATGTTTCTGCAAGATCAGCACGTAAGGTATCAAAAGCATCTAGAGTAGTAGTATTTTGTTCTGATGTGGGAGTATTTGACTCAACTGTTTTCTGGTTTCTTATAATATGTTCTATTTCGCGAACGGAGAGCCCCTTTTCAATTATTTTTTTAAATAGTTGTAGTTGTAATTCCGTATTATCAATTGTTATAAGAGCACGAGCATGCCCCATAGAAATATCGTCATTAATAATTCCGAATTGAATTTCGGGCGGTAATTTTAAGAGACGAAGATAATTTGATATGGTAGCACGTTTTTTACCAACTCGCTCACTTAGTTGTTCTTGAGTTAATTTACATTCTTCAATAAGACGTTGATAGCTTGTTGCTATTTCAATGGCATCTAAATCCTCACGTTGTACATTTTCTACCAATGCCATGGTAAGCATATCAATTTCATTTACCGTGCGAACATATACCGGCACATGTGTGAGTCCGGCAATAATTGAAGCTCGATATCTTCGTTCACCCGAAATAATTTGGTATGTATCGGGCTGTATTTCTCTAACAGTTATTGGCTGTATTACACCCAATTGTTTAATAGAGGACGCTAATTCTTCTAAAGACTCCTCGTCAAATTTAGTTCGTGGTTGATTTGGATTCGCTTGAATTTTGAAAATTTCTAATTCAGTTCCTGTTTTTAAAGGAGGACGTTGAATGAGGGGTTTTCCTATATGTTCAGCATCGGAAAGTAACGCACCGATACCTTTACCTAAGGCACTTTTTTTAGCCATATACTACTATTCTTTAGTTTCAGATAAATTATTTTTTTGCAATAATTCTTTTGCAAAATTTAAGTAATTGATTGAACCATTTGAATTTGCATCGTATAAAATAGCAGGTTTTCCGTAGCTTGGAGCTTCGCTTAGGCGAACATTTCTTTGTATAAGCGTTTGAAATACCAAAGATTCAAAATGAGTGCGTAGTTCCTCTACAACTTGATTTGCAAGACGTAAACGAATATCGTACATGGTTAATAAAAACCCTTCTATTGTAAGATGCGGATTAAGTCTGGTTTGAATTATTTTTATTGTATTTAATAATTTTCCTAATCCTTCTAAAGCAAAATATTCACATTGTACCGGAACAATTACAGAATCGGCTGCGGTGAGAGCATTTACGGTAATTAACCCTAAAGATGGCGAACAATCTATGATAATAAAGTCATAATCATGCTTTAGCGGAAGGATAACATTTCTGAGAACCATTTCGCGGTCTTGCCTATTTAGCATTTCTATTTCTGCTCCTACTAAGTCAATATTTGCAGGTAAAAGATGCAATTTTTGCAACTCTGTTTGTCTTATAACTGTTTTAGGATCAATATTGTTCACAATACATTCGTAAATACCACCTTCAATAGAATTTACATCAATACCTAATCCTGATGAAGCGTTAGCTTGCGGATCAAAATCAATTACTAAAACAGAATATTCGAGTACTGCTAAACTTGCAGCTAAATTTATTGCAGTTGTGGTTTTTCCAACTCCACCTTTTTGATTTGCTAATGCAATTATTTTTCCCATGAATTTATAATTTTTAGGCCTTAGAACATCAAAAATACAAAAAATACATACGCAATAGAGATTCGGTATTTTAATCACTTTTTTGCACTCGTATTATTCCATGTAAACCGCTGATAAATAGGGCGTAAAAAGTTATTAACAAGGGGGCATTTTTATTATTTTGTGTTTCTTCAATTCTTATGATTCTGAGCTATAATCAAGAATCATATCCGGCATAAACGGCATATATTGTAAATATGCTTTTTTTTACCTAGCTTTACTCACATACTTTTGTAAGTTTGCAATGGTATGTAACATACAATTTGATAGGATGTATTGTACATTCTATATTGCACATTCTTTATATTTAACTAGTACACAATGAGAAACATTTTCAGTTATTTCCTTCAAGGGCTTTTATATATTACCCCTTTTGGCATTACAGCATATATTATTTTTGTAATTTTTACTTTTGTAGACGGTTTGCTTGTGAGTGCACTTGATCCTTTTTTGCCTTTCTATATACCGGGTTTGGGAATTATCTTAATATTCTTCTTTCTTGTTTTAGTGGGTATAATTGGTAGAAGTATTCTTGCTCATCCGTTTAAAGTTCTTTTTAAACGATTGCTTACAAAAGCTCCTTTGCTTAAATTGATTTATACTTCAATGAATGACCTTTTTTCTGCATTTGTTGGAAAAGAAAAGAAGTTTAACAAACCGGTAATTGTGCTTATAAATCCTGCGGCTAATATCGAAAAATTAGGGTTTCTTACCGAAGAAGATTTGCATAGATTTAATGAAACCGATAAAGTTGCGGTGTATTTTCCACACTCCTATAATTTTTCCGGAGAGTTATTTATTGTTCCTAAAACGCAGGTTAGACCTATAGATATTAATCCGGGAGTTGTTATGAAATTTATTGTTTCCGGTGGGGTGTCTGACGTATATGACGACCCGGAACAAGAACAAACGCACAAGAAGAAAACAAAACCCCCTCGTTAGATTTTTCGTATGTCTGAACAAATCTCAATTACCTGTAAAGGTCAAGGAGAGCCAATGATTTTAATACATGGCTTTTTATCAGACAGTGCTGTTTGGAGCCGCTTTGGAAGTATGTTAGAACAACAGTACATGGTATACTATGTTGATCTTCCCGGACATGGAAACTCTCCTGCACAGCAAAATTGGTCGTCTATTTCAGAATTAGCGGTTATATTATTAGAATGTTTTGCAAAAGAAGGTATTTCACGGGCATATCTTGTTGGACATTCATTAGGTGGCTATGTTGTATTAGAGCTTTGCCGACAAGGATTTGCGGCGCAAGGATTAGTTTTTCTCAATAGTTATCCGTATGTTGATACTGATAAAAAGAAAGAACAAAGAAAACGTGAAATTGTATTATTACAGAAAAATCAAAAAGAACGAGTATATTCTTTATTGCTTCAATCTGCCTTACAAAGAATTCCACAACAAGAGCATACCTCTTTGCTGCGTGCTGCAAACCTAGTTTCTGTGGATGATAGTATACAATATTTACAAGCAATATTAGAAAGACGCACAAACCTTTCATTTTTAAATAGCTATACCTTTCCAATTATCGTAATACAAGGTGCAGTTGATACTATTACCCTAAGTTCTGAAGCTCCACATACGAGTATCGTACATGTGTTAGAACATTGCGGACATTATAGTTTTTTAGAATACCCCGAAATATGTGTTACCTTAATACAAGAGGGGCTTACCGAGAAATAAAAAGTTTCTCGTATCTTTTATGCATTACGGCATCATGTTCTGTTTTGTAATGCTCATAGGTAAATTGATCATCAAATAGTAAGCGATATATATATACACCATTAGGTAATACATGTTGATGAAAGCTAACATCAATACTATTTGTACCGATATACAATTGTTCTTTAGGTATATGTATTTCTTTTACTATAATTCCTTGATTAGATAAAATTTCAATTCGAGCATTGTTTGGAGTCTCTGTGCCGGTTAAGGTAAACCTAAAGGTAGTAAAACTTGAACAGGGATTAGGAAAATTATATAATACTGATATTTGAAGAGATTGTTCAATACGGAAAAATAAAATATATTCTTGTACTCCTGCAAAATTTCCGGTTACATCACGAGCTTGAATATATAATTCATAATCACCGTCTTCAAAAAATTCCGGGCGAAGAATTATCATGCATTGATGAGTAGAATCGTCTGCCGGAATAAACTGAACAATAGCAGAATCAGCAAAATAAAACGGGATTTTTTTACCGCTTCCTAAATGAATTGCATAGAGCGTAAACAAACTTGTATCTTGTAAAAATAAAAAGTTATTCTCATCATACACCCGAATAATTATTTCAGGATTTGCAGAGATATAGTCTCCATGCAGAACATGCCGTCCGTCTACAATTACATCAATCAGCGGATTTTTAATATCGTGTTGTACAAAAAATGGAAGAAGCACAAAATTATTAAAAATGTATGTTTCGGGTTGATCAATAAGACCTGTTTCGGGATTAACCGGGTTAAATTCAATTTTCGCAGTGTATGAACCGCTTAAATTCACGGTATGCACAGAGAATGAACTTACAATATATTCTTGAGCTTCAAGTACTGAATAGCGTTGATACTCAGAATATACTAATTGATTTTGGGCATTTCTAATTTCCAGTAAAACTAATACACTATCTAATGCAGTTACCCCAATATTTTGAGCAGCAATTCTAATCTCTAGAAATTCACCTTGCTGTACGGTATCGCCATAAAAGTAGAACGTATGCTCGGGAGCAATAGCTAGTTCTCCTACAGGATTATAATATACTTTCCAGTAGTCTAATATAGAAGGCGTTCGTAAGAGATTATCATATTGAAAATTTTGTAATTTCATATGCGGAATTAAGTCCGCGTTAATTATGGTGTCTAATCTATATACCGTATCTGCGGTAATCCATCGCTCTAGGGTTAAGAGATTATTATCTGCAGGTACTCCAAAAAGTGTAAGCGTTGTACTGTCTGACACATCGATTTTTTCATAGTTCCATACCGCTTTATCAAATGCTTTTGCCGGACCAATACGTGTAGAGGTAATTGTTCCTTGAAAATAATTACTTGGAAATTCAGCAATTATTTGAATTAAATCTGTTTCTGTTTGTCCTGCAGCTTCTTGTACGGTAGTAGAGTCACCTTTTCTGCCAAAATAAATGTATGGTATATTTGTAGCTAATGTACGCGGAAGCGTAGCTCCAAGAGAATCAAATGCTTCAAATAAAGCTTCCGGCCATAATGCAAAATTAGCAGTTTTAAATGTATACATGAGTACATAATTCCCATCAGGAACAGAATCCTTTAGAAATGTTGCTGCTCTAGATAAAGATGTAGTATTAGAAGATGTAAAGGCGTAATAGTTATTAATTCTCCCTTCATTACCACCAGGATAGTTCCGGTGTCCGAAATTATCTCTATTTGATAACCAAGGAATAGCGGTTATAGAATCTATTACCGCTATATGAAGAGCAGGAGAAGTAAGCGGAAAACCACTTATCCCCATTGTTGTATTATCTATCATGTAAAGCGTAGCAAAATAATCGGCCCGTTCCTCAGCCATACCTTTTGTGGCACAAAATAATCCGTGAGGAGTTTCAATAAAAGAATAGGTTTTAGATGCTTCATCAAAAGTTAGATATACTTCATTATTTTTAATAAACTGACGAGCTCGTATTTGTCCCCAACCGGTTTTAGATGCTTCATACGTAAAAGAACTCTCATTCCATTTTATATCTGCAGCATTAGAAACTCGCCAAAAATATGTTTGATTATCTTCAAACAAAAACGGTGGAGTCCATCGAATAATAGCATTGTTTTGATTCGTAATGGTTTCCGAAACAAGTTTCGTGCTGGTAAAATCGGCACAGGTATCAATTTCTATTAGTATTTCTTGTGGTGGGCGTAAGGGGTCAACGGCACTAATAATAAGCTCAGTAGTGTTATTAGGAATAATTGCATACTCGTATGGATATATGGGTAATACATCACGAGAACTTATAAAAAATTCTACGGTTGTTGTGTTGTTAGATTCATTAGTTTCAAGAATGTCATTTTCTGAATCAACGGTAACGGTAAGCGTATAAGTTCCGGTTTCAAATAATCGAAGGTCATGTGTAAGAACAAGCGTATCTCTAAAATATGATCCCTGCACAATAGTGTCTATTTGTAATTCTTTTCCGGATGATGAAGTGTACAATAATGACACGGTAAAGGATTCTGATGTTGCACGAGCATTATTTTGTATTACCAGATTTGTAGTAAATGTTTGTAAGTCTGATGATATAAATGAAGGAGTAAAAAAAACCGAAGCTTCGGTAACTTCTAAATCAGGAAATTCAAACGAATGAAGTTTTACCGCAGGATCTCCATGAAGAATAAAACTCATTGTTGAGTTAAATAACGCTGTATTACTAGGATATTTGTTAGATAATTCTGTTAGAGATAACGATATACTGCTTCCTATACTATTACCGTAGTTATGATATGAAATATTGCGAATAAAACTATGGGTAAATGCATTGAGATATTGTGGTACGCCTAAATCTACGTTTGCTATAAATCCAATGGCACCTTTATCGGGAATAAGTACCCACGATTCGCTAATGCCAAAATCAAGAGCCGTAAAAATATCGCCCGAAAAACAAGAATTTGCTAATAAAAGAGGGTATTTACCTTTATTGTTAAACTGAGACGGATGGTCAATGTTTTGATCGAAAGTATTTCCAGTAGAGTGTCCAAAGAAATTCAAAAATGACGTTCCTGAATTCATTAATTCTTTAATAATTTCAGGTTCTGTTTTTTCAAACACATTAGAGCTTTGTTTTAAAAAGGTGTATACATCGGCTCCAAAGTATTCATTTCGCATAGTAGTTTCATACAATCGTAAATAGAATCTAAACAGATTCTGTTCCGCAGTATTAGCCCCCCCCCCAAAATGCATTACTGTTTTCATCCATGGATGAGGTAGTTGTGCTTCATGCTCTTCCACTTTATTTCTGTAAGCTGCAACTTCGGCAGGAGTTTTAGCAGCTAGGCGTCCAATAGAAGCATGAGTACGCATGGTGCTTCCACGTAAATCACTTGCAAGTAACAAATCAGAAGCAGTGCCACCCATTGAAGGCACAAGCGTGTTTTTATAATGTTCGGGATTATTTCTAAATAATGTGAGATGTAATCCTTTTCCAATAATAAATACATATTTTGGTTTTATAGTCCATTCTTTTGTTGCATATTCAATAAATGCCTGTATTGCATACGGATGTTTTTGAATACCATATGCAAATTGATTATACAATTCATCAACATCTACCATTACCACAGTAAAACCTGTACTCTCTCTATATTCTTTATATGCTTGTGCTTGGAACCAAAGAGAATGATGTGTAATTATAATATAATCACCTTCATGTGCAGAACCTGCTCTTAGATCAAAGAACGTAGGAGTTGTTGTATTTCTAGAACGAGTAGAAATAATTTTTGGAACAGATTTGTAGGCAGAAGGATTAACAATAATACACTCAACTTCTTTACCCGGATTAGGTAATAAGAATCTATATCTATTTGTCCCATTTGGTGATGCTTCAAATCGTTTATTTAATTCCGGACAAAATACATAGGGAGCTGCACCTCCATCAAAATTTACAATTTCAAAATACACAAAACTACCACTTGTTACTTTTGGTATAGTAAAACGCATATAGTTCCGTCCCTGGAAGTTGTAATTATGAGGATATTTGATTTCAACATATGCAATTGAGTTTTTATCGGTTGGTTTTGAATTACCAAATGTGCTTTTAAAGCTTATTTCTGTTACTGAGGTAAGAGATTGATTAATAGTGAGTGTTTTATGAACCGCGTTATAATTAGTAAAGGTTGTATCAAATACAAAATGTGGCGATTGCACAATAATATCATGACGTGTCTGAGAAATACCTGCAATCCCGAATTTTAGCGTGTATGGTAGTCCAACATTTACGAAATTAGGAGTAGATAAGAGTTTTTTACGCTCTTGTCCCATATCAAAAAAATCATCAACCCAACCTTCACCATTACTAAAGTATGCTGCTTTTTCGGCATAATTATAAAAACTTGTGTAATTAGTACGAGCGGTTTTCCAGCAATATGTAAGAGGTGTGTGTCCGGTAAAATTTGTATTCCGCGTAGTGTCGTAACGGTATGTAGAGAGAGAGTTCGCGAATGTTAAAAAATACGTTGCCGTATCGTTATATAAGCTATAGCCGGGGTTAACCGGTTGCTCATTTTTATATACTTTCGCATCAAGCCATCCATCGTTTGGCATTGCATAAAATTCAATATAGTCACCGGCATTAAAAATACCGTTTTCTTGTCCTTGAACAAATACCGGCACTAATTCACCTCTATGATATATTTCAATATTTCTTGGATCAAAATCACCTATTGAAATTCCATTTGCAACTAAATCAGCGTGAGTAATGCGGTATATACCTTCTTGAACAATTGGAATTCTAAAATATCTTTTAGAATAATCAATCCAGTCATTAGAATATGATTGAGTAAAGGCAATACATGCATACAATAAAAATAGTATTGTCCCTAAAAATCTCATGAGCTCTCAATCTTTATAAAAGCATGTTTAACAGCTTCTTATTTCCCTATAATAACTTCCTCTGCAGAACGTCTTTCTTGTTGGTTGTATTGTTCTTGAGTTTGGTTATCATCATAATAATCGTATGAATCAGTTTCGTTATCAATTTCTTCGTCAATTTGAAGTTTTCTTGTTTGAATTTCGCGTTGAATTTGTTCAAATAATTCTTCGGCATATTCAATATTAACGGCAATGATTTCAATTTTTCTTTGGTATGCAGCAGCAGGGCTATATACCGACATCCATTGTTGTTCTCTGTCTGAAATGGCACTAAATGCATGTCCATCACCTGTAATAAAGGTATCGTCCATAATGGTTTGTCCAATAGGTTCATGAACATACGTTAAACTACCAAGACCTGAATTTGGCGGATTATTAATAAATCTATTTAACGACCCACCATTAAATTCATTAAAGAAATTTTGTATACAAGAAATTCTTCGTTTTGCTAATGTTTCGTTATATCTAATGTTACCAAGCGGGCTGGCATATCCCTTAAATGCAACTACAATATCTTGTCCTTCTTCGAGTAACATTTCTAATAATTCAGCAAAAAGGAATAATCGCATAAACTCATTTTCCATGTCTGCAAAGAATGTTTCAATATTTCGCAAATCATACTCATACCGCTCTGGAGGAGAATATCTAGTAAATTCTATTGCATACTCCTCTTTACGATCCATATAATTATTGAATAAAGTCATATATTCTATATCCGTAATAGAATCACGTGAGCGAGGATCCGGATAGTCATTATCAAAATATAAATATATTGGAACAAGGTCGGTAATACGAGTTATAACACGACGGATTAACGGATGATAATAAATATCGTTACTATATGCTTTCCCTATTAAACGCTCAGATTCCGGTCTGTTAGATACCCAATATGCACGTAAAGAATCACGAGAATAGGTGTAATATAAATCATTATGACTTGAGTTAATTGGTCGACCGAGATTTTCGGGTTCTCTCCAGGTATTATTAGTAATATTCCCTTTTACTCGAAAAATATCAAATCCGCCTAAGCCCGGAAGCCAATCGCTGCTGAAATATAAGGTTGAATCTCGTGCATCATAAAAAGGGGTAATTTCTCGCCCACGCGTATTAATTGTACGCCCTAAATTTTGAGGATTTTGAAATGTTCCATTTGCATTAACTCCGGCATACCATAAATCCATTATTCCGGTGCTTCGCCTTCTGTTAGATGAGAAAAATAAATAATCTCCTGTAGGTGTTACCGCATAATGCGGCGTAGTATTATTTGAGCCCGGAGCATTTATTGTTGCCGGTAATTCTTCAATATTAGAAAATGTAACCGTAGCAACATCAAATTTTGCTCGGTATATTTTACAAGTATAGTCTTGGCAACGAGTAAAATATGCCACATCTCCGGTTTTGTTAAAGGAAAGATTACCAACATGTAATCCAACCTTATTTAAACCCTTTACCTCTCTAATATTATAATAGATACTGTCTTTCATATTGGCAACTAATATTTGATTCCAATAGTTTTCGAAAACAAATGTTGTGTCAGCCATTACAGTATCTGCAGGTCGAATACCTGCAAAGAAAAATAATGTGTCATTATACCTGATGGGATTATATTCAGCATACATGCTGTTTATAAGATGATTATCAACTCTATATACATTTATATTTTCATATGTAGGAATAAGTTCAATTACATCTTTTAAGCGACCTTCATGTTGTGCTCTTCGAGTAAAATAATCACTTACTCTTCTGTTTAGCCGATGATATTCTGCAAATTGTTTAGCTGCTTCGGCATACTTACCTTGGTGCTTTAACATTTCTGCATAATAAAATTTTGCAAGAGGGTAGGTAACAGAATCGGTACGTAGAGTCAGTCGGTAGTATTTTTCAGCATCTGCATAATTTTGATATAAACGACATGCTTCAGCTATTTTAAAAAACAAATTAGCATCTTCTTTTTCTTTGTAAAATAATGCTTTTTCAAATGCTTGATGTGCTCCGTAATAATTATGTTTTGCAAAACTAGAATCTCCCAAAATAGTATATGCCTCAATTAATTGACGGCGATTTTGAGCAAAAGCATCAGAAAAGGATACACTGAGAATGATACAAATTATGACGGAATATAAATATTTCATATACTATTCTGATTAACGGAACGGATCATTAATAATACCTTGAGGGTTAACGATAACAGGCATTCTGCAGTTTGTGAATTTTATTGAGATTTCAAAACTGTCTGTTCCAACATTTTTAGTGTTTTGCCATTTATCTGATGCACGGAACGATGACACCGTTACATCATAACTAATACCTAAATTCATATTGAGAGTTGAACTTACTGGTTTGTCAAACGCAAATCCAACGATAACAGCATCGCCGTATCTGTGCCATACGCCTAAATATATGGCATCTAAAAGAGGCGTTTTGTCTTGCATCATAAATTGCACAAAAGACCCAAAATTCAACTGCTGATTTAATTTTTGTCGCAAATACATAGCACTTGGTAATAACACAATTGATTGTGAAACCGGAATTGCAGAATTGGCATTTAAGGAGTATCGTCGGTAATTTGGATGAACATAATCACTTGCTATACCTCCACCGCCAGAGCCAAATAATCGAAAGAATGTTACCCCACCATTTATTGGAAGATCCGGACGTAATTGATATACCCCATTTAATCCTAAGCCCAAATCTGCATAAAACCGAGTTGGATTATCAAAATCAACACCTGCTGATGGAGCTCCGGTTATTGGGTCTATGCCGCCGGGTAATAGAACTTTACTTTCGTCAATAGACATTACATTCATCATAATATCTAAACCGGCAGACAATTTAAGTGTTCCGGGTATTACATCAGAATGATATGCCGGCATAAGTTTTAAGAGTGTATTTCCATAGCTGGTTTCACCTGCATAATCAGCAATTAAAAGTGCTCCTGCACCAAAGTAACCACCTGCAAATGAAAACTTAGGGATAGGTTGGTCATATGAAATCATTATGGAATTATAGGTTGACCATTGACCTTTATAATTACCAATGATTCTCTGATCACAATCAAATAAACCCGCTTGAGCCGGATTAAAATAAAGTGGAGCCGCGTCAAATTGAGAAAAGTGAACATCCTGTGAATAGCCGGAAATGCCAATAATTACAGAAAAAATAAGTATGAAACATGTGTGTAGGATTGATACTTTCATATTACTATTGGCTTACAATAAATTGTAAACAAAGATATTCGTTTTTTTTAAATTATGAAACATTATTTCAACAAATTACACTGCCATTGGAAACATCATCTGTGGGAGATATAAACTCTAGCCGACCGTCACTGTTTTGTGCCATAAGAATCATTCCTTGTGATTCAATACCTCTAATTTTTCGAGGAGCTAAATTAACGAGAATGCTTACTTGTTTTCCTCGTATTTCTTTGGGATTATGATATTCTGCAATGCCCGAAACTACGGTTCTTACATCAATTCCTGTATCAATGGTAAGTTGTAAAAGTTTTTCGGTTTTTGGTACTTTTTGAGCTTCTAAAATGGTTCCAACTCGTATATCCATTTTCTGAAAATCGTCATAATTTACGGTGTCTTTTTGGGCTTCTACTTCGTGTGTAGTATTTTGAACAGCGGCCTGGTTTTTAAGTTTTTGAACCTGAATCTCTATGTCACTGTCTTCAATTTTTTTGAATAATAAATCAAGATTTAAAATTTCTGTTCCTGAAACAAGAATTTCTGTATTTCCGGCATCATTCCAGGTGCAATTACTTTTTTGTACGCATGCTTGAATTTTTTTAGCGGCAAAGGGAATAAAGGGCTCACTCATGATTCCTAAATTAGCAGTTATTTGCAAACATACATGTAAAATAGTTTCTACTCGCTGCATATCAGTTTTTGCTAATTTCCAGGGTTCGGTTTCTGTAAGATATTTATTTCCGGCTCGTGCCAGTTGCATAAGGTCTTTTAATCCTTCTCTGAATTTATACTGTTCTATAGTATTAGAAATATGCTCTTTTGCAAGAACAATTTCTGCAAGGGCTTGTTTGTCAATTTCTTGCAAAATTCCTTGCGGTGGAACTTTTCCTTCAAAAAACTTATGCGTAAGTACAATAACGCGATTTACAAAGTTTCCTAACACAGCCACTAATTCATTATTATTTCTTGCCTGAAAATCTGCCCAGGTAAAGTCATTATCTTTTGTTTCGGGGGCATTTGCAGTTAAGGTATATCGCAAAGCATCTTGTTGATCTTTAAAATCTTCGAGATATTCGTGCAGCCAAACTGCCCAATTACGTGATGTTGAAATTTTATCTCCTTCCAGATTTAAAAATTCGTTGGCAGGCACATTCTCAGGTAATATATATTCGCCATGTGCTTTAAGCATTGAGGGAAATACGATACAATGGAATACAATATTATCTTTTCCTATAAAATGAACTAGTTTACAATCTTCTGATTTCCAATATAATTCCCAGTTGGGAGTGCATTCTTGTGTTGAACTTATATACCCAATTGGGGCGTCAAACCACACATACAGCACTTTGCCTTCTCCTCCGGCAACAGGTACGGGAACTCCCCAGTCTAAATCTCTACTTACGGCACGCGGTTGTAACCCACCGTCTATCCACGATTTGCATTGACCGTACACATTAGATTTCCATTCTTTGTGTCCTTCTAAAATCCATGACCGTAAAAACGACTCATGCTTGTCGAGCGGTAAATACCAGTGTTTTGTGCGTTTTAAAATAGGTTTCTCCCCGCTTAATGCAGATATGGGATTAATGAGGTCGAGCGGACTTAATGATGAGCCGCATTTTTCACATTGGTCTCCATATGCACCTTCGCTTCCACATTTTGGACAGGTCCCGGTAATATATCTGTCAGCTAAAAATTGCTGTGCTTTTTCATCGTAATACTGTTCTGATTCTTGCTCAACAAATTCTCCTTTTTCATGTAATGTTTTAAAAAAACCGCCAGAAACAGCATGGTGTAAATCGTTTGAAGTTCGTGAGTAATTTGAAAATTCAATGCCGAAATCTTCAAAAGATTTTTTAATAATTGTATGATATCTGTCTACAATATCTTGCGGACTACAGTTTTCTTTTTTTGCTTTAATTGTAATAGGAACGCCATGTTCATCACTTCCACATACAAAAAGAACATCTTCGCCTTTCATTTTTAAATATCGCACATAAATATCAGCCGGAATATACACCCCTGCTAAATGTCCAATATGAATAGGTCCGTTTGCATACGGCAATGCTGCTGTTACAAGATGTCTTTTGAATTTCTTCATTACAATCTGTTTTATGTTGATTAATTACTTTGTTCTTATTACCTTCGCAAAGATATATATTAAATCGCTTTTGCGAACAGAACAAATAAAAATCATGATTCAGAAGCCCGAATTTTTACAAAAAGGTGACCTTGTGTATATTGTTTCTCCGGCAAGCCCTATTCAAGATAATCATATTCGTGTGGCAAAAGAGCTTCTTAGCTCATGGGGACTGAGGGTGCATGTAAGTGAATATGCATACGCACGCTCCGGTGTTTTTGCCGGCACCGATGAGCAACGGTTACATGATCTTCAAACGGCACTAGATAATCCTGATTGCAAAGCTATTCTTTGTTCTCGAGGAGGATATGGGTCAATTCGTATTGCTTCATGTTTAGATTTTACTGCATATATGCAAAATCCAAAATGGATTATTGGGTTTAGTGATATTACCGTTTTATTGGCTCGTTGCAATGCTCTTGATATTGCTTCGGTGCACGCTCTTATGGCTAAGAATGTTCCTACAGCTCATCCATCTTCTTTGGAGTCTTTACGGCAATTATTATTTGGTTCTGTTCAAACTATTGAAATTCAACCCTCTGCATATAATATTCCGGGACAAGTTACCGGAGAAATCGTTGGGGGAAATCTTTCTGTTTTATATAGTATGCGAGGAATTCCTTTTGAATTTGATTATACTAATAAAATTTTGTTCATAGAAGATCTTCATGAATATTTGTATCATATTGATAGAATTATGCAAAATTTTAAACTGTCGGGTATATTCGATACTATTTCCGGGCTTGTGGTTGGACATATGTCAAACATGAAACAAGGAGCCGACCCTCATAAAGATTCGCTTGAAGAGATAATTCTTTCTGCTGTTACAGAATATTCAATACCGGTATGCTTTTCTGCACCAATTGGTCACGAACCAAAAAATATGGCAATTATGATAGGAGGAACATACTCCTTAGATATTACACCGGAAAAAGTAAGATTGGAATATTACCGATAAATTTGATGTATATTATAGGTGTGAGGAATTACAAATAAGGCATCGCTTACAAGCACGCGCTCAATATTTATAACACTTATAATAGCTTTTTCGTCACGTAACAATGTGCGAGTTTCGGTAAGTAAGGGCATATTTCCGGCAATAGATTGAAGAGGAAGTAAGGTGAAAAATGAAAAGTTTTCTTCAATCGTTTTCCAAAGATGAGCCATTGGCACAAAAAAATCGAAATTTTCTTGAGCTACCCAATATGCAATTTCTGTATTAGATGCAACATCCCTAACCCGCCATTGATAACACCTATAGCCATTTATATATTTAAAGTTTCCTGTATGAATAATTGTAGGTTCAATTGCATTTTCCATTGCAATTTGACGCTCAACAGGCATATATAATTTATCGTGGGGATTTAATGCAAAAATAGAACTGTCTTGCAAATTAAGAATAAATGATTTTTGTAATCGCTTATGTTTGTCATATTCATCTATTCTGATATGATTATTTTTAATCGTATAACTATAATACAATGTGTCTGACAATGTGGTCTTTACTATATCAATAGTGCCTTCAAAGGTCTGCGAATACGCAAACACGCCCCAAAAACAACATATTATAAAAATAATAATTTTCATACTTTTACGATATAAAAACCCTAATATACAAATATACATAACTATTAGATTTATTACAAGTGCAAAATACTCAAAAAACAGAATTAGGACGCAAAGGAGAAAAAATTGCGTATAACTACTTATTAAAAAAAGGATATTCTATACTTGCCACAAATTGGAGATATAAACATAAAGAGATAGATATTCTTGCTCAAATTGATTCTACATTGGTGGTTGTTGAAGTAAAAACACGAAGCCATTCTTTTTTTGAACGTCCCCAAGATGCGGTTACAAAACAGAAGCAAAAATTTTTAGTGCAAGCAACAAATGCGTATATAAGTACAGTTGATTTTGAAGGTGATGTGCGTTTTGATATTATTTCAATAATCACCAACAGCAACGAGGAAATTATTACCCATCTTGAAGACGCATTTTATCCTTTGCTTTGAGGGGGGACTGTGTTATTCTCCCACCACAGCTCCAACAATAATAATTGAAGGCGATTGTACGGTAACTTCTTTATCTAATGCAGCAAGGGTAGTAATGGTAATTTGCTCTTGAGGACTTGAGGCACGGTAAATAACTGCTGTCGGGGTTTGTAAACTCCATTGTTTTTCTACAAGTGCATGCACAATTTCTTGTACACTTGATGCTCCCATAAAAAAGACTAAGGTGTCTGCATCAGGAATGGTAATTTTTGAAATTGGATGTCCGGTACAATATGCCACCGAAGAGGAAATGCCTCGTTGGGTTAATGAAATACCACAAGCGGCTGCAGCTGCCGATGCTGATGAGATACCGGGAATAATTTCAACTGAAATCTGTTTTTCTTGAAGGAATGCTATTTCTTCGCCTACTCGTCCAAATATTAGCGGGTCGCCACCTTTGAGGCGAACAATATGATGGCAGGTTTTACTCGCTTCATATAATATGTGGTTAATTTCGTCTTGCTTTTTACTGTGGCTGCCTTTTCGTTTTCCTACATATACCTTCTCGGCAGAATACTGTGCTAAGGCTGATTCGTCAAGCAAATTATCATAAAAAATAATCTGTGTTTCTTGTAGGATTCTATGTGCTTTTATTGTTAAAAGCTCCGGGTCGCCTGGACCAAAACCGATGAGGTAAATTTTAGAGGGCATGGGAAGAGGGGGTTTATAGGTTTAAGGTTTATGGTTTCCGTTAGTTAACGGACAAGGGGTTTAGGGGTATTTTGGTTATTGTTGGGGTTAGCCGTGTGGTTACCCATATTTATATAATCCGTTACAAAACGAACGTCATTGCGACCAAAGCGTGGTTGCTGAGCCTGTCGAAGTATGGCAACCGGAACGAAGTGTAGCTCAACGCTGTCATTGCGAGCGAAGCGTGGCAATCTCTTTAAATTAAGTACTGTACTATTGGTATGAGATTCCTTTCTGGCGTTACCAATGATAGTACTGCACAACCGGGATGAGATTCCTCATTTCACTGCGTTCCATTCGGAATGACAGCTCTAAGCCCACTGGTTTACTTAGTCACTCGGTCACTCAGTTACTTCATTACTTGGTTACTCTTTTTCTTATAAATCATATTAGTATAATGTTGAAAATATTTCTCGAATCTTATTACGAATTGCGACGGCTTTTTTCACATTTGTTCCGCCGGAGCTTACGGCAATTGAAATGTTTCCGTCAATATAAAGTGCGGGCGAAATAAAGTCGCATAATCCGGGATTATCGGCAACATTTACGAGAATGCCGCGTGCATGTGCATCGGTAACTATTTGTTTATGTAACTCCGGATTATTGGTGCAGGCATACACTAAAAAAACTCCTTCTAAATCTGATGCGTCATAGGATTTTTGTATACAGGGAAATCCATAATTCCGCACGTCGGGTAAAAAATCAATTGACACAATGCGTATATTCTTTGTACATTGTTGTACCGCAGCAATTTTATGCACACACACCGAACCGCCGCCTACAAACAAAATGGTCTTATCGGTTATCTGTAAAGATATGGGCAGAAACGACATATTCACACTTAAATCTGCCAGTCAAAATTATATACTCCATCAAATTTACGAACGGTATCTCGTGCTACTTGTTCAGGTACATGCCGCGTAAATGTATGAATGTTTAAGCCGGTACGTGCTGCTTCTAATGACAACACCGACTGCAATGGAATTTGTGAGAGATTTACCTCTGCTCCATATTTTTTTGCATACCATAATTGCTGTGCGGTATGAGGTGCTTCCCATACCAGTTTTTCTTGCGGAGCAAGCAAAGAAATAGTATATACCAATGAATCTTTTACTTCATATGCTCCATTATAGAATAATGAGGTACCCGATTCAGTTCCTTCAATAATTAATAATTCTACATCTGCTTCGAGAGCGGTTTCAATATATTTTTTCCAACTCTCACTATCAAATTCAAAATCATTTTTACGAGGACCTATTTTAGATATAACTCTATATTGCAAAGAATTACGTTGAATGATTTCTGCCTTTTCTTCGGGCGACAGTTCAACAATACCATCAGAGATTTCAATACATTGTAATCCCAGAAATGCTACATAGTCAAAAAATACGTCTGTTTGATTTCTCATATATGCTGCCTCAAACAGTAATCCGCTTGCAAAGGGAACTACTCCGTATTTTGAATACAGTTGCACTTTTGCCTGTAATTGTTCTTGCGAATAAAATGCTTCGGGCTCAAGGCACACATAATCAATATAGCTTGCACTTGTAGCAAGGATTTGTTCAACATCGGCAAGAGATGTTCCGTAATCGGAAACAATTGTTATTCCTGTTTTTCTTGGTTTAGAAGAACGATTTGGAATATGGTGTAATTGAGAAATCATAGTACTATTTTTTTTGAAAAATAAAAAAATTAATCGAGTAATGCACAATGCTTCGTCATTTTTACTAAAGAAATAGCATTGGTGGGACAAACACGTAAGCATTTACCGCATCGGATACATTCATCACTGTCGATATGAATATAGGTTCCTTCTGCTGCTGTTGATGCCTTTACATAGTCTGCCGGTGCTCCGTCTTCGTCGAAAAACACACGCGATACACGCGATATGCAGCCCCGCGGAGTAACCTCTATACACCAATCGCAATGAATACATTTGTCGTGGTCAATTTCGAAACGGTAATGACAGAGATAACAGCGAGAACTCACTGCTTTATGCTGCTGTTGCACAAACCCCATCTCAACCTCAGTATCGGGGTCAAGGGCACGAGCTTTTAGTGGTGCAGTTGGCATTTTTTCGAGCCATTGAATATCATGGTCTCGTGTTCTTCCGGTTGATTTTGCATCATCTTCAAAAGGAATAAACTCAACCGAAATAACATCTTTCTTGCGTTTTTTACCCATTAAAAATAAATCTATCGCATCAACCGAAGCTTTTGCATCGGCAACGGCAGAAATAACGTCTTTACCGCCGGTTCTAAAATCGCCGGCAGAGAATAATTTTTCCTGTTTTAAACAGGCCTCATCAGCCGATGAAAATGAAGGAATGATACTGTAATCCTGTGTTTGTCCGATTGCAACAATCAAAAAATCACAGGGTTCAATATATTCACTGCCCTGCACCGGAATCATCGTTGGTTTTCCGCCGTTTGCTGAAATCTCTAATTTATTACGAATAAATCTAACTCCGGTAACTTTTCCGTTTTCTATCAATACTTCGAGCGGAGTACGAAGGGTTTTTATGCGAATATCTTCATGAATAATTTCTTCTAATTCTTCATAATTAGCTGCCATATTCTCTTGATTACGGCGATATATAATACTTACTGTTCCTCCTTTTCCTAATAATTTTTTTGCGGCACGAGCACAGGAACGAGAACAGTCAACCGCCGTAAATCCACCACCAATTACTACCACATTTCCGGTAATAGTATCAATCTTGTCATTATTAAAGGCATGCATAAAGTCATTGCCGTAAAAAATATTCTCTGCATCAAGATTCAAATCAAGTTTTGATGCTAACGATGTGCCGGTTGCAAGCAGAACCGCATCGTGAGAATTCTGAATTTCTTGTAATTTTTCGAAGGTAATATCAGCATTACAATTTACGGTAACACCGGTTTTTACAATCAGGTCTATTTCTGCATCAATAATTTCGCGAGGGAGGCGGAATTTTGGAATACCATACACCATCATGCCACCTAATTGCGGTTCACGTTCATAGAGCGTTACCTCATGTCCGTACCGAATAAGCTCCCGAGCTGCTGCCAGTCCCGCCGGACCACCACCAATAACTGCTACTTTTTTACCGCTTTTTCCATACCATGCCGCAGGAGGTGCTATTGGTTGTGTGAAAAAATCACCTGAAATACGTTTAATATGACAGATTTGAACCGGCCCCTGCGTGTTCGTCCAATTATGTCTACAATCCGCTTCGCATGGTCGTGTGCACACTCTTCCTAATACTCCCGGAAATACATTATCTTCCAGATTTATTCCGTATGCTTCATTATATCGACCTTCTGAAACAGCTTGAATATATAAGGGCACATTTGTCTTTGCCGGACAGGCATCTTGGCAGGGAATGTCTTTTGCAAATGTTTTAAAATCAAGCGGGGTGTCGGTAACACCTTCTTTTACTGCTAATTCAGAAAAGTTTTTAGCTTTCGTATAGGTACATTTTTTCATTTTAATATGTTTCTCCTGTTATAATCCAATGTAATCTTTAAAGGGCGTAACGCCAATTCGTTCAACCGTATCAGCTAAACTTTCGGAATCTGTACGAACCGATAGATAATACTGTAATACCATATCAAGAATTTCCACACAATCATCTTCTTTAAATTCGCCTAAAATGTTCCCGAAAGAAGTTTGTGTTCCCCCTATCAGCATTTCGTATCCTTCAGCAGACCCAATATCATCACGGATTCTCATGCCACGGAAGCCAACATCAGTAATACGATATTGTGCACATGAATTAGGACAGCCGGTAATATTTATCAAAACTTTTTCACGAATATCTGCATATTCCGGTTTTGCAATAATGGGCTGAATTTTATCGAATAACGAACGCGTATGCGATACTGCTTTTGGACAATACGTTAAGCCCACACACGTAACCACGTCGCGAATCGTGTAAAACTCATCGGTTTCATAGCCCAAGGCATGAATCTTCTCGCGAAGAAGCGGAACATTATGCTGTTCAACACCTTTAAATTCAATGTTCTGACGATTTGTTGTGTATAATCGTTGATTTCCGAATTCTTCACATAATTCAGCAAAGATATTCATGTGTTTATAATTCAATTCTCCTTTCGGAATACGAACTCCTACACTGTATGTGCCATCGGGAGCAATACAATCATCTTGAGTAATTCTATCTGGAAAAGGCACCCCAACCTCTTGGATAGGAGCAGTAAGAATATTCGATATTTGTTTTCCTTCTTTCGTAAGATTTTCGAGAACAATTGAGCGACATTCATCAATACCTTTACGGAATACTACAAATTTTAAACGAGATTTTGCACGATTAAACCGATCACCATGGTCGCGATATAATAATGCAATAGCACGACAAACCTCAAGGATTTGATGTTCCGGCACAAAAGAGAACAGTTCCTGTGCAACAAAGGGTTTCCACCCCATGCCGCCACCAATAACCACTTTAAAACCGAGTTGTTTTGTGCCATCAATCAGAGCTTCTTGTGCGGTAATTCCAACACAATTAATATATGGCTGGCCACAGTTAGTACCACAGCCGGAATACGTAATTTTGAACTTACGCGGCAAATCATCTAAATCACGGAACGACCCTAAATATTCTTGTGTTTTTATCGCATATTTCCGAACATCCATACGGGTATACGGACAGGTTTCCGCGAGTGAGCAGGCAGCCACAATTCGCGTTACATCGCCACAACCATGAAAGGTAGTAAGATGTGCTTTTTGCAGTTCCCGCATCATATCAGCTAAATGACCAACCTTGAGCCAGTGAAATTGAATTGCCTGACGCGTTGTTACATTCATAATTCCCTGACCATATTTAAACGATGTAGTAGCCAAACACCGTGCTTGTTGAGCAGTAATTACACCGCCCGGAATTACCACCCGAGCCATATGGTTGCCCGGCTGACGAGACGAGTATACCCCATACCATTTTGCAATAAATCCTTCTGATTTACTCATCCCACCCTTGCGAGCAATTTCATCAAAATCGAGTACAAATCCCGCTTCTTTAATTTCTTCTTCTTCGCTTCTTTGTTTAAATGTTAATTTTCTTTGCATAACAGATATATAAGGTGGTTAATGGAAATAAAATAATAAGGTAGAAAGATATCGTTCCGCAGTATCGCAAATAATGGTAACAATGCGAACATCTGAATCTTTGTATTGCTCTGCAACTTTGCGTGCAGCCCATACATGTGCCCCAGACGAGATTCCGCACATAATACCCTCTTGTGCCGATAATTGTTTTGCCGTTTCAATGGCATCATGACTTGGTACTCGAATAATTTCATCAATAAGCGAAGTATCTAAATTTTCAGGAATAAATCCTGCTCCAATACCCTGTATCATATGAGCACTCATTGGTTCACCCGAAATTACCGCAGATTCATCGGGTTCTACCGCTATAATTTTTAGATTCGGATTTTGTTCCTTTAAATACTTTCCTGCCCCTGAAATAGTTCCTCCGGTGCCAACACCCGTAACAAAAAAATCAATTTTTCCGCCGCAATCATTCCAGATTTCGGGACCGGTAGTTTCGTAATGTATTTGAGGGTTATGCTGATTTTCAAACTGTTGTGGAATAAAAGAAGGCGTAATATGTTGTGCTAAGAGTTTTGCTTCAGCAATAGCTCCCGGCATGCCCAATTCAGAATCAGTAAGCACTAATTCTGCACCCAATGATTGCAAGATTTTTCGCCGTTCAATACTCATAGATTCCGGCATAGTAAAAATAATTTTATAGCCCTTAATAGCAGCGGTAAGAGCCAATCCAATTCCCGTATTTCCGGAGGTTGGTTCAATAATGGTTGTGCCGGGCGTAAGAATACCTTCTTTTTCGGCTTTATCAATCATAGCATATCCAATACGGTCTTTTACCGATGAACCGGGGTTGAAATATTCGAGTTTCCCAAGAATTTCGGGTTTTCCCCCCTTGTGAGGAGCAAGACGAACCAAAGGAGTATTACCAATTAATTCCGTAATATCAGAGTAAATTTTTTCGGGCATATATGTATTTATTTTTTGAAAGTGTAAAAGTACAGTATTTTGAATATCCTACAAGTTCAGTAGGGTATTTATGTAACGACAATGTCAATTTTTTTTACTTCACCATGTTGTATAGAAAATGCTTTCATGTCGGGAATCTCGGATGCATATGAAATAATCACATACAAAATATTTGGATCAAATGCCAAGCGGATATCCTCTTTGGACGGACGAGCAGGAGTTTCTGGGTGACTATGAAAATTTGCAAGAATTTCTAATCCATGAGAACGAGCATCTTTTACGGTGTCAAATTGTTCTTTTGGATCAAATGAATAATGCTCCGGACTGTTATCAATATTTGTAAGTCCGTACCATTTGGTTATTTTTCCGTTTTTCCCCGCAAGATATCCACATGCTTCAATAGGTAATTGTGCTTCTGCATATGCAACTATTTCTGCATATATATTTCGGTCAATCTGTATCATTTTTGTATTCTTACTTGATAAATATCATCGTGTACATGTTTTGTGTCGAGTATGGTAAAACCTTGTTCTGCCGCACTACGAGGAACATTTTCGAGCGGTTCACCCGCTTTAAGAGTAACCTCTAAAATATCTCCCTGAGCAATTTGCGCTAACTTAATTTTAGTCTTCACAAATGTCATGGGGCAATGTTCCTGAGTAATATCTATTTTGTAAATCATAGGTTTAGAGGTTTATTGGTAAAACTGATAACTAATAACTGATAACTATATAAACAATCGTTCTCCTCCTTCTGAGTATTCTAAGAAGCGGGCAACGCCGAGTACTTCTTTAACAGAAGGACGAAAGTCTTGTAAGGTAATTCCTAAAATGTGCATACTCATTTCGCAGGCATAGAAATTAACACCGAGAGCTTCAGATGCTTCTATTAACTCTTTGAGTGTTGCAACATTTCGTTTTTTCATCATGCCGGTCATAAGTTTTGGACTTGCACCCAAAAAGTTTAATCTGCTCATAGGAACATTTCGCAATCCACCTTGTAAAAAATTAAAAAAACGAGCTAGGAATCCTTTTCCAACCGTAGTTCTCCCCGGTTTTTGCTTTACCGCGTTCAGTCCCCAAAACGTGAAGAACACATTAACCTCATAGTTTACAGCAGCAGACCCACTAGCAAGAGTGAATGCAGCCACAAGTTTGTCGAAATCTCCGCTAAAGCATATAATTGATAATTTTTTTGTTGCCATAATTGTACATATTTACCTGTTATTTCTGTTGTAATTCACATGCAGCTTGTTCTTCCATATGTAATTCAGTAATAGTTGGAGAAGAGCCACATACCGCACAAGAATTATTTTTCTTAACCGCAACGGTGCGGAATTGCATGTTCAAGGCGTTGAAAATAAGCAATCTGTTTGTCAGCAAATCGCCTATGCCTGCTATATATTTAAGAGCTTCTGTAGCTTGTATTGTTCCCAACATTCCTGCAATAGAGCCCAAAACACCTGCTTGCGAACAAGTTGGCACTAGGTTTTTAGGCGGAGGTGTTGGGAATATACAGCGGTAACATGCACTTCCCGGAACATGAGTAAAGGTTTGTCCGTCAAATCGCAAAATACCACCATGAGAAAATGCTTTTCCAGCCATTACACAAGCATCATTTATAAGAAACTTAACCGGAAAATTATCGGTGCCATCAATAATAAAATCATACTCTTGTATTATATCAAAAGCATTATCCGGACTAAACCATTCGTGATAGGTACGCACCGTAACATCCGGATTAATTTCCGCAATTTTTTGAGCGGCCGATGTAACTTTTGGTATCCCAATATCGGGAGTGTGATGAATCACCTGCCGTTGTAAATTTGTAATATCAACCACATCTGCATCAATAATTCCCAGTGTGCCAATGCCTGCAGCGGCAAGATATAAGGCCGCCGGAGCACCTAAGCCGCCTGCACCAATTATAAGCACCTTGCCTTGAGCAAATTTTAATTGCCCTTCATATCCAACATCTTTGAGCAGAATATGTCTGCTATATCGTTGTATTTGTTCTTCTGTTAAATCCATGTTTTCTAGAGATATACTGTATTTTTACATTTTGAACCACCCCCCATAAAATAGAGGAATTCAATTTCATCGCCATCTACAAGAGAAGTAGATACATAGGCATCTTTTACTACAAATTCGCCATTTTTTTGAACAGACACCATGTCGGGTTGTTCAACCTGTTCTTTTTGTAATACATCTAAAATTGTAAGATTTGCTTCATCGAACAATTTCTCTTCGCCATTTACCTTGATTTTCATACATTTATATTTAACTATTAATCCTATCGTATTGGTAGGACAAATATATGTATATTTTTATATTCATTGCAAGAGAAACTGAGAAAAATTTATTGTTATGATGGCAATAATAGATTAGTGATTCGTTGAAAAGTAATAAGTATTTATTTTTTAACTCATTAAACATTTTATTTATGAAGAAAATTACAGGATTATTTTTAAGTTTATTTGTAGGTATTACCCTTAGTTTTGGGCAACAGCAGCCAGCTTTACAACAGCAAACACCTCCACAAGAAACAATAGAAGTTTCTGATGCAGAATTAACTAAATTTGTAAATGCTCTTGAAAAAGTTCAGGAATTAAATAATGAATCTCAAGCTCAAATGCTTACTGCAGTTAAGTCTAATGATCTAAGTGTGGAGAGGTTTAATGAAATTCACCAAGATTCCGGACAAGAATCGGATGTAACACCTATAGAGATGGAGAATTTTTCTCAAGCTGTAAAAAAAATTCAAGCTATTCAAGTAGAAACTCAACAAAAAATGCAAAATGAAATAATGGAGTGTGGGATTAGCGTTGAAAGATACCAAGAAATTTTAGTCGCGGTTCAGACAAGTCCTGAATTGCTTGCCCGTGTTCAAGATAGTATGAATTAAAAACAAAAAACCCTGTGTAATTTTTTACACAGGGTTTTTTTATACTATCTATATCTATTATTTCAAAATAAGCATTGCATCGCCATATGAACCAAAGCGATATTCTTCTTTAATAGCAGCTTTATAGGTATCCATTACTAAATCAAATCCTCCAAATGCCGCTACCATCATTAAAAGCGTAGATTGTGAAAGATGAAAATTTGAAATAAGTCTTGTTGCAACATTAAAATCATAGGGTGGAAAAATAAATTTATTAGTCCAGCCATCATATGGTTTTAGATAACCGGTTGTTGAAACAGATGTTTCCATTGCACGCAATACTGTTGTGCCACATGCAAAAATATGCGTTCTATTATCTTTTGCTTTATTAACTATTTCAGTTGCTTCTTCGGTAATAAGCATTCGTTCAGAATCCATTTTATGCTTAGTTAAATCTTCAACTTCTATCGTGTTAAAGTTTCCTAAGCCCATATGGAGTGTAACATACGCAACATCTACCCCGGTAATTTCTAAACGTTTAAGAACTTCTCTACTAAAGTGCATTCCTGCAGATGGCAATGCTACCGCACCTTCATTTTTTGCAAATATAGTTTGAAATCTATCTCGGTCGTCTTCTGTTGCTTTTCGCACATCATTAATATGAGAAGGAAGAGGTGTTTCCCCTAATGAGTATAAAATTCTTTTAAATTCCTCGTGGTTTGCATCGCATAAAAAGCGTACCGTTCTACCTCGAGAAGTTGTATTATCAATAACTTCGGCAACTAATTCATCGTTATCTCCAAAATAGAGTTTGTTACCTATCCTAATTTTTCGAGCCGGGTCAACCAATACATCCCATAAGCGTTGTTCACGGTTTAATTCACGTAATAAAAAAACTTCTATTTGAGCTCCGGTTTTTTCTTTATTACCATATAAACGTGCAGGAAAAACTTTGGTATCGTTAAGAACTAAACAATCTTTGTCACTAAAATAATGAACAATATCTTTAAACAGTTTGTGTTCAATTTTTCCTGTTTTTGTATCAAGCACTAATAAACGAGATTCATCTCTTACATCTGAGGGATGAAGTGCAATTAATTCTTGCGGTACTTTAAGTTTGAAGTTTGATAATTTCATAGTACGTGTAATTATACTGTTGTTTGTATTGTTTGTAATAATGTGTCGAATTCAGAAATAGTAATACTGTTGTCTATAGAGAATCCGCCACTTTTTGTTCGCTGTAAATCAAGTAAATATGCCCCGCTTTGTAAAGATTTGCCAAGATCATATGCTAAAGAACGGATATATGTTCCTTTAGAGCACACAAATCTAACGCGAGCGGTGTTATTAATAAAAGAGATAAGTTCAGATTCGTACACCGTAACAGACACCGGATTCATGGTTATTTCTTTACCTTCTCGTGCCGATTTATAGGCACGAACACCATCAATATTTTTTGCGGAATACTGAGGCGGAATTTGCTGAATGGTTCCGGTGAAGTTAGACGCTAAAGAATCTGTAATAGCTTCACGCGTAATATGTGCCGTTTGGTAATGAGCAGAAATCTCTGTTTCTGCATCATATGAAGGTGTTTCTGCACCAAACGCAATATCTGCTAAATATTCTTTTATATGGTTTTGATACTCTTGCAATTTTTTTGTCTCTTTTCCGGTTCCAACAAGCAATAATCCGGTAGCAAGCGGGTCTAAGGTGCCTCCGTGTCCAACTTTAATTTTTTTATAATTTCCCGCTTTTCGAATCATATATCTAATCTTATTTACAACATCAAATGATGTCCAAGCTTTTTCTTTATGTATAAGCAATAACTGCCCTTCTAAGAAGGAAATATTTGTTATTGTTTTTGTGTCTTTATCAATTATCACGTTTTTTTATATAAATGAAATTACAATAGCACTTATACCTACTATTGCACAATAGAGAGAGAACCATATAAGTTTTCCAGTTTTAACTATTCGTAACATAAAGCTACATGCTAACCACCCTACAACAAATGCAGCTATAAAACCAACAATAAGCGGCATAACTGCTTCTGAAGATGAAGTCTCAATTGCTTCTGATGATACATCAATAATTTTTTTAACATTTGCTCCAAATACTACCGGTATTACCATTAAAAAGGAAAAAGCAGCGGTTTCTTCTTTTTTTGCTCCTAGTATTAATCCCGTTGCAATAGTTGCACCTGAACGAGATATGCCGGGAAGGATTGCAAATGCTTGAGCAAGACCTATTATAAACGCATTCTTATATGAAATACCTTCTAATCGAGGTTTTGCATAAAACGTAAAACCAAGTAAGGTTGCCGTAATTAATAACATAAATCCAACTAAAAGAAGGTTGCCGTCAAATAATTGTTCTAATTCTTGTTCAAACAATAATCCTATAATTACGGCAGGAATCATAGATAAGGCAATTTTTGCAATATAATGTGTTTCCTCGTTCCAAGCACCCTGCACTACTCCTTTAAAAAGTTTTGCAATATATGAACGAAATACTACAATGGTACTTAAAATAGTTGCACCATGAACAACAACCGTAAACGTAATGTTTTCTTCTCCTTGCAGCCCTAATAAAACTTTTCCAAGTTCTAAATGTCCGCTGCTGCTAACCGGTAAAAATTCTGTTATGCCTTGAATAATGCCTAACAATAATGCCTCAAACCACCCCATATTTATTTTCTAAATAAAAATGAAACTATTTTTGAATCCGGTTTAACAAGAACTGCAAAAAATACGAATGCAAATCCAAATATTACCATTATGGGAGCTAAGGTAATTCTGCGGAACGAAAACATTTCAGGAGTTTGACTAGGGTCATTATTTGGATAAAACGTGTTAGGATCTTCAATTGCTCCCCCTGCCATAAAAATAAAACCAAGGATAATAATACAGAAAGAGATTGCCAACAAAATATAATTTTCTTTTGCTAATGCATAGCTCTGAGTTTCTTCTAAATGTTTCGTGTTCATAAGTATATTATATATAAAGGTCGTCTTTGGAGATATTTAAAAATTTATTTACCGCAAAAAAGGTAGCTAATAATGAGAGGAACATCCCTATCAAAATGACGGACAAAAATAATATTCCTAATAGCTCAAAGTCAAGATATTTATAAAATTCTTTTATTTCATTTTGCAAAAAGTACAATAAGCCGGCTAAGATTGTAAGTGATATTACTGCAGCATAAAAACCGTGAAATGCTCCGCGTAGTAAAAATGGCATTCTAATATAATTGCGAGTTGCTCCAACTAACTGCATGGTATTAATAATAAAACGCTTAGAGTAAATAGACAAGCGAATAGTATTATGTATTAACACCATTGAAATTAAAAAGAGTAAAAATCCGAATCCTAATAAGAACATGCTTATTTTTTGAATATTCTGATTTAATTTCTCTATTTGAACTCTATCGTAATGAACAGAATCTACCAGATCATTATGTTCCATCATAGATTCTATTTCGGCAAAATGTTCTGCTGTTGCAAATTCAGCATAAAAACGCACTTCAATTGAAGGCGGAATAGGATGACCTTTTGCTAAATCAATATATTCTTGTCCTAATGTTTCTGCTAATCGAGCACTTGCTTCTTCGGCACTTATATACTCAGAAGATTTCACAATTTTCATTGCATCAATTCTTTTACGTAATTCATGCATATCAGCTTCTTTAATGTTTTTTACCAAAAAAATGGTAAAGCCAACATTTTCTTTTACATGATTAGATATTTTATGCTGATGCAGTAATAGTAAGCCGGCTAAACTCAAAAGAAATAACACTAAAGATATACTAATAAGTGTAGTAGTGTACGAAGAAAATAATCTTCGTTTAATTAAAGCATTATGTCTTTTTGAACTTTTCATATCTCGTAGTTTACGTACATACGCAAGAAATAACAATTACATGAGTTTTGCAAGAAGATTATTCATAGAAACTTTGCTGTCAATTATTTCTAGCAAACTGTCTATTGCAACCCGTTGTTGTTCCATTGTATCGCGGTCGCGCACGGTAACCATTCCATCTTCTTTTGTTTGATGATCTATGGTAATGCAAAACGGTGTTCCTATTGCATCCTGACGACGATACCGTTTTCCGATAGAATCTTTTTCATCGTATTGGCAGTTATGGAATAAGGTAATTTTTTTCACAATATCTCGTGCAATTTCCGGAAGACCGTCTTTTTTAACTAGTGGTAGCACTGCAACTTTAATTGGAGCAAGGGCTGCCGGTATTTTTAACACAACACGTGTTTCATTGTCTAATTGTTCTTCTTGATACGATTTAGATAAGACTGCTAAAAAGGTTCTGTCTAAACCAACAGAAGTTTCTACCACAAAAGGTACATAGCTCTGATTTAACTCCGGATCAAAATACTGAATTTTTTTACCGGAATATTCTTGATGTTGTGATAAGTCAAAATCTGTTCGTGAATGTATTCCTTCGAGTTCTTTAAAGCCCATAGGGAAATTAAATTCTATGTCGCATGCAGCATTTGCATAATGTGCAAGTTTTTCATGGTCGTGATATCTGTATGATTCATCCCCAAATCCAAGAGCTTTGTGCCATGCCAATCGAGCAGTTTTCCAGGTTTCAAACCATTCCATTTCAGTGCCGGGGCGAACAAAAAATTGCATTTCCATTTGTTCAAATTCTCGCATGCGGAACACAAACTGGCGGGCAACTATCTCATTTCTAAACGCTTTTCCGATTTGTGCAATACCAAATGGTATTTTCATTCTACCGGTTTTTTGCACATTTAAATAATTCACAAAAATTCCCTGTGCTGTTTCCGGACGGAGATAAATGGTGCTGGCACCATCAGCAGTTGCACCAAGTTTTGTTTCAAACATTAAATTAAACTGACGAACATCTGACCAGTTTGCGGTTCCTGAAATAGGACAAACAATGCCTGAATCTACAATAATTCCGCGAAGCTCCTCTAAATTACTATCTTCTAATGCTTGCACGAATCGTTTCGTAAGCTCATCTATTTTTTCTTGATTTCTAAGCACATTAGGATTTGTTGCACGAAATTGCTCTTCATTAAACGCATCACCAAATTTCTTTTGTGCTTTTTCAATTTCTTTTAGATTTTTTTGATTCAGTTTTTCTCGATATTCCTCAATCAACACATCTGCACGGTATCGTTTTTTTGAGTCTTTATTATCAATTAATGGATCATTAAATGCGTCAACATGACCGGATGCTTTCCAAATAGTTGGATGCATGAAAATAGCAGAATCAATACCTACAATATTTTCATGAAGGCGTACCATAGCATTCCACCAATATGTTTTAATATTATTTTTTAACTCAGCCCCATACTGTCCATAATCATATACTGCACTGAGTCCATCATACAATTCGCTCGATTGGAATATAAACCCGTATTCCTTTGCGTGAGCAATAATCTTTTTTAAAATATCATCTGCCATATCATCGTAATTTCCAAGTAGTTTTACTTTTTTGTGCAAAAATAACAAATATTATGATATAAGCATGATATACCTACATGAATATAAATCAGATGAAGTACCGTGTATCGGTATTTCTTTTTCTTTGTATGAAACCAAATGTGGAGAAAAGCACCGGCATATATGTATAGTTCACATGCATCTATTCTAAGCTGCTAGATGGTAAGGATTACGGTAAATATGCGGCACCCTACCGTAGATGAGTTTTATAGGTATTATACACTAAAATCATCTTTTTAATCTGCATGGGACTAAAATACCGTCCGCTTTCGGAGTACGACATTATATTAACGGTTGTTGGATAAAACCTGTTTCCTGAAGCATCTAGCGGGGGAGAGTTAAATTCATTTCCTATATAGAGTTCCTCTTTATTAACTCTTTGCGATAAATCAGGATCTGCGGGGGTGTCGCATAATAAGTCTCCTGCGGTATCACAATTACTGCCATCTGCTAATTCGGAACCGAATAAGTCGCGTTCATGGGTATGATGTAATCCAAATAAATGTCCCAATTCATGACTAATTGCCCATAAACTAGAAATAAAAACCCAATCATCATTTTTTATTAGTTCCTCTCCGGTAGGCATAATTGCAACCCCACCTGCCAATACTCCGGGTGCTGGCGCAATTGCTTCAACAAAATACATATTTATTGTATGCCGCTCGTAATATTTTTGTATAATATCATGATAATTTGATGTTGGTGGATAAAAACTTATGGTATCGTATTGATGGCCATAAAAATATCTAACATCACAAATAGAAAATGATATACCGGTTTCTTCAAAATCTTCATTTACTTGCAATAATTGCCTTTGAATATCTGCAACACTATGTGTTGTATCTTCCCCAATTATAAGAATATGAGCGGTTATTTCTAAGGTTTTATTTACTCGTTGAAAATGCTTTTGATTATAATATTCTTTATTATCCTGCATTTGCTGGAAATCCCAAGCCATAAAAGATTCTGATACAATGTAATCAGGCTCATTATGTGGCTCTTCCGGATCTTCATCTTGGGGAAACACGGAGATAGTTGTCAATAAAAAGAAAAATAAAAAGAGCGACTTCATGTTATGTTATGTTATTTTTTTATTTTTACAAAATTATTAAAAAACTTGTATAAATACCACATAAAATTCACATGATTCTGAAGCGATTTGTAATTGCATGTATATGCTTCTTGTTTTTTACAGTATCCTTTGCTCAAGTAACGGTTTTTGTAACTGCCGATAAAACAGAGGGTTGTGCCCCTTTGCGAGTAACGTTTACAAATGAGTCTTCAGATTTTTCCGGTGTTACGTATATTTGGAATTTTGGCACCGGGGCTCCTCCGGTTACTTCAAACGAGGTGGAGCGTCAAATTGTGTATGAATCAGGTGGTGAATATACGGTAACGCTTACTGCTGATTTTGGAACGCATAAAATAAGTGAATCTATTGTTATTACGGTTTTTACTCCGCCACAGGCTCAATTTAATTATACGATACAATCTTGTGTGCCTGCCACGGGATCATTTCAAAACACCTCTGTTAAGGGAGATGGTGAAATTACCGAAGTGAGATGGAATTTTGGTGATGGACGGTATGTGTATGGCAATCAGCAATCAAAAACATATACGGTACAAGCAGAGTATGAAGCATATCTACGGGTACTCGATGATAATGCTTGTTCTTCTGAAATTGTTCAGTCTGTTTTTGTGTATAATACACCTTCTGCAGAATTCGCTCTTGATACAAATTTTTCTTGCAATCCTCCGCTTGAGGTGCAACCAAGTCTTACGCAAGCTCTTGAACCACATGTATTATATCATTGGAATTACGGGAACGGTCAAAGCTATGTAGATGCTCATCCTCCTAAAGCTCTATATTCTAATCATGGTGAATACACAATTTCTCTTAATGCACAGGCCGGACCGGGATGCTCGGCTTCAAGCTCTAAACAGGTGGATGTTGGGGTGCCGCCTTCAGAATTTTCTATTTACTATGGTGGGCTTGATAACCCGATTGCAGATTTTCAAGCAATACCTCCGGGACAACTTTTATTTGAGCGTCATTCAGAAAGACCATATACCTATATCTGGAGAATTAATGGTGTTGAGTATACGCAAACAATTCCTTCGGTACTTTTTTGTGAGCCGGGGGAATATACGGTTGAACTTATTTCGGGTTCTAATCTTCCCTGTCCGCAAACGGTTTCTCGAACATTTAGAATAGCACATGCGTCCGGAAGCTCTATTGAGGTTCGGCAACAAAATAATTTGGTGTTACAAGATGCTTGTCCCGGTGACATTCAGGTTTTTAGTCCGTTTGTTGGGGCAACTAATACGTTTACAATTCAAGGCGAACAAAAATCAGGTAATTGGGTTACCTATAATCTATGTGAAACTAATACGTATCAAATTTCTTTATTAGCTAATTTTAACAATCAATGTGAGTATACCATTACGCGAAATCTTACGGTTGCTGATTGTGATGTAGATAATATTTTGTTTAATGCACAAGGTATTAGTTATTCTGATGAGAATCCGAGCTTATGCAGAGGAGTCGTTTCTTTTTCTCTACCGCAGCAAGCTATGTGGATGCCGGAGTGGACAATTAACGGGGAGTCTTTTTCTCAGCATACACCGCAAAGAACAATATGTACTGTTGGTGAAAATCTGGTACGTGTAAGTGGAACAAGTAGATATAATTGTCCGTTTACCAGAGAAAAAACATTTGTAACGCATAAATGCTATACGGATAATTTTATCTTAGAGGATGTTGCTACAAATACGCCGTTTATGCCTAACGATACGCTTTGTATAAACACGGTCTTGCGTGCGGTTCCTGATAGTTTGCCCGGATTTTACGATTGGATTACTCCTATGACGATGATGGGTGGGTTCTTTTATTATAATACAGAACCGGGACTTAATATGGTGCAAATGCGTTCGTATACTGCCGATAATTGTTTAGACACGGTTACTAATTTTTATTATGGCGAGGATGTAAAAGCTGAGTTTTCTATTGATACCGTTGAATTTGCCTGCGTATTCCCTGCTCGAATTTTTGTGAATAATACATCGGAACATGCCCATTGGTTTCATTGGAATGTGCGTGCCGAATTTGGAGATATTGTTTTGTATGATAGTTTGTTTTCTCAAGTACGAGAACCAATACTTGATTTAGATGGGTATTATTATGAATTAGACTCTTTACGTCATTATTCTGATTCTGTTATTATAACGGTTACCTTACGTGCCTTTAGTCAATATGGCTGTGTTGATACGGCGGTAGTGCAGATTATTAAAACCAATCCGCTTGCAAACTTTTTACCTGAAAAACCATTTGCTTGTGTGGGAGAGAATTTACAATTTGAATCTCGAGATTTGGCCGGGTTTAATTTTATTGATTCTGTTGATGTGTTTGACCCAAAAATCGGAGAATTCCGTAGGGTAGGGCGTAAGGTATATCGCGAAATTGAACATATCTATTGGCATTGGGGCGATGGCTCGGTAACGCATATCGCGTACGACGATTTACAGTCGTTTAGAGACGACGTAGATGAATGTATATACTCTAAATTTCCTTTAACCCCTTCTGATATAATACATATTGAAAATATTATTCTAGAACAAGAGGGTATTGGAGAATTTTATGCTATTAGAGAATATTTGGCAATAACATATCCTGAAAGAATGAGGATGTTTGATACCTGTGTAGCTAACAGAAAGCATCTTTCAAAACGTATGGTTGAACACGCCTATGCTGCTCCGGGTGTCTATTCTGTGTTTCAAATTGTTGAGGATGCCGGTGGGTGTAGAGATACTTCGTATCATGTAGAAATTCGAATTGGAGAAAAAGATTTGGGACTCGATTTTACGCTTTCTAAAACAGAAATTTGTCACGATGAAACAATTCAAATACAGGGAATTAGTTCTAATCCTCATATAGATGCATGGCATTTTTTCTCAAAAGATTTACAGTTTTCGAGTGAATGTAAAACTAATACTCAAACTCAGCAGTTGAATATTTCTCCTTTGAGTACCGGTCTAACTGATATTCGTTTACGGGCATATCACAATGGTTGTATGTCAGAAATTGTTAAACAAAATGCAATAGAAATTAAAGGTCCGGTTGGTCATTTTGTGTTTCCTGTTGATTGTGGAAATCCAACGAGATATCAATTTTTTGAGACCTTGCATGGTGCTGATTCTTGGACCTGGGATTTTGGTGATTCTCATACGGAACAAAATACGATAAATCCGGTGCATACCTATGCTGAATCAGGTAATTATACGGTTTCATTAACCGCTCACAATGCTACAAGCGGATGTAACGATTTTGTTTATTCTTTTCCGGTTAAGGTTCGTCGTGTGCAAGCAATTGCAGATTATACTCCGGAATTTTGCCCGGCATTAGAAATCTCTGTACCCCCACAAGGTATTGATGTAGATACCACCGGCAGATTCGAACCCTATGTGTGGTTTGTGGATAATGAGGTGCAAAGAAGAAAATGGGATATGCCGCTAACAATCAGACAAAAATATTATAGAAATAATCCTGATTCTATTGCAATTATGTTAGTTGCGGTTGATGAAAACAGATGCGAAGATACCTTACGTTTTTATATGTATCCGCGACCAATTAAGGCAAAAATTACGGCAAATAAAACTTCTATGTGTGGTCCGCAAGATAGTATTAGATTCACGTTTAGTAATCTTGATTCTACTATAACACAATGGCGTTGGCAGTTTGGTGATGGCTCATGGACAGTACAAGATATTTCTGATAATGATTCTTCTATTACTCATGTATATTCAATTCCACGTAATACATCATTTCATGTAATGCTTAATGCAGATGATGAAAATGGCTGTTTTGCAACAGATACTCTTACGGTTTACGGATACTACAGAACGGCTGATTATGTAGTTAATAATGCCATTTGTTGGCAACAAGATACCGCAAAGTTTACGGCATTATCTGCTGATTTAGATTCATCGTTCTGGGATTTTGCTGATGGCAATGATACGCTCCTTACGTTTTATCAAGTAGAGCATGTATATCAACATATTGGTTCATATACTCCAAGACATATCGGCTATTATAAAACCTGTACAGATACGGCATATAATAGAGTTATTGTTAATACTCCAAAAGCTCCGTTTGTTCCCGAATCTCCGGTAGCATGTACCAAAAAACCTCTTGCGTTTATTGTTACAGAACCGCTCGATTATGCAACAGGAACTTGGTATTTCCCCGAAACTAATCCCTTTCATTATATTGATGGAAGAGAATATTATGCTTTTTATGAAACCGGACTCAAAACCGTAAGTTTGCAATTGCAATTTGGTTCGTGTTCTGATTCTGCAAGTGCTGAAGTAATTATTAATGGGGCAGATTTTTCTCTGTTAAGTCCACTTGTGTGTGTCGGAAATTCGGTAACATTTATTAATGAAGTTCAACAAATACCCGATAGTTTACACTGGTTCTTTGGTGATGGTTCGGAATTAATAACAACGCTCGATACAATCACACATACCTACGGAGACCGTGGATTGTATAATGTGCAACTTATTGCATATAAAGAGGGCTGTAATGATACGGTGTTACGACAAAATTCTGTTTCGGTGCAAGATGTTGATGCAACCTTTTGGTTGAGTGATGATGTCATATGTGCAGGAGAGGATGTGCAGTTTTATCATCCTCATATTTTAGACGCTCAGCATGGAACCTGGTTTTTTGATTCAATAAATTCAACTTCATATACTATTAATGATACAATGGTAAAACCATATACTCGAATAGGAAAAGTTCGTGCAGGACTTAGAGTGGTTAGCTCTAATGGATGTGTTGACACCTCATTTGTAACCATACATGTTAATGGTGCCGATGGTTCTTTTCGTGTAGAACCTCCGGTTGTGTGTAAAGGAGAACAGGTGCAATTTATTATTGAGCATCTTATTAATACCGAATCACATACCTGGTTTTTTGGTGATGGTGATATTTCAACAGAGGATAGCCCGGTTCATTCCTATGAACTAACCGGACGGATTCCTACTCATCTCGAGTTACGTGACCCTACCGGTTGTATTACCTACAAACCGTTTACTTTAGAGGTTACTGATGTGTTAGCTGATTTTGATATTTCACCTTCAGAAATTTGTCAGTTTGAAACGGTATATATTACTAATAATTCTCGCTCAGCCATATCTTGGGAATGGAATATGGGTGATGGAACAGTTATCCAAAATCAAGAGCTTGATTTGTATACATATACTCGTTCCGGTACCTTTGATATTTCACTTTCAATTCTCGGGAATCATAATTGTGATGATGCTCATGTACAACAAATCCTAGTGAACCCGGCTCCTCATATAGCTATTATTGGTCCTGATTCTTTGTGTGTTGAAGAACCGCTTATGTTAGTTGCCGAGCATGATGCTAATATTACACAATTAGCATGGTATATGAATTCATTCCCCTTTGCTTTTGATGAAGATACGGTATATGACCAACCAACAGAAAGTTTGGTGTATACCGTGAGTGTTGTGGGAGATAACGGCTGTAACAATTCAGACACGTTAGAGGTATTTGTTGAGCAATATCCTTATCATATTGTTGGACCGCTCGATACGATTGTGGCAATTGGAGATACCATTATTCCATATATCTCTTCATCATTATCCTCAGAGTTTATTTGGGAAACTATTAGTGAGGGTATTAGCTGTTTAGATTGTCTTAATCCAAAAATATTTGCACCCGAAACGCATCAATATTTTGTAACGATTAAAGACTGGTGTTTTGAAGAAACATATACGCTTACAATTTCTGTTATTCCAACAATTAAAATGGATGTTCCGCAGGCATTTACACCAAATGGAGACGGGGTAAATGACATCTTATATGTAAGGGGTTGGGGAATTAGAGAATTAGAATATTTTAGAGTGTATAACAGATGGGGGCAGTTAGTGTTTGAGTCTAAGAGTATGGATAAAGGCTGGGATGGAACATTTAGGGGCGAAGCTCAAAGCACAGAAACTTTTTCATATACGGCAAAAGGAATTTCTTTTTTAGGAGATGAAATAGAAATTAAAGGATATGTAACACTCATACGATAATGTACTATTTATGAGAAAAATAACACAGACGTTAGTATTACTTTTTTTGATTGTGTGTTCGGGCATGTTGCACGCACAATCAATAGTGTTTGTTAATGCTAATGCAAGCGGAAATAACGATGGAACCTCCTGGCCTCACGCTTATACCAATCTTCAAGATGGAATTAATAGAGCGGCTATTCATGGTGGTGAGGTGTGGGTAGCACAAGGAGTGTATTACCCTACTCATGATACTCTTGGTAATAGAGTAACGCAATCAAGAAATGCTAGTTTTGTGTTACGAAATAATGTGGAAATTATTGGGGGGTTTATTGGCAATGAAAGCAATAAACAGATGAGAAATTATCACCGATATCCGGTTACTCTCTCGGGTAATATCAAACAAAATCAAACCGCCGAAGATAATGTTCATCATGTTATATATTCAAGAATTGGCACCGATTCTACCGCTATTTTAGATGGGGTAACTATTAGAGAAGGATATTCTGATACTCATGGTGGCGGTGGTTTTTTACAGGGGGGAACAATTCGTAACTGTTCATGTATTCAAAATACGGCAAAACAATTCGGAGGTGGCTTATTTGCAAGAAATACTACGATAGAATCTTCAATTTTTAGAAATAATTCTGCACAAAAATCCGGTGGTGGAGCATATGTGCAGGCATCGCAGATACAAGAAACGCAGATTTTTAGTAACACCGCATTAGAACATGGTGGAGGGGTATATGCACATAACTCTACGTTATCTATTGTAGAAATGTATGCTAATCGTTCTGAATTACAAGGCGGTGCGGTGTTTTTACATAATTCACGCATAACATATTCTCGTGTGTTAAATAATGCGGCAGAAGATGGTGGCGGTGTTTATGCACAAGGGCAATCGCATATAATAAGCACCTTATTAAGTAATAATAAAGCTACGGCTACAGGTGGTGCTGCCTATGGAAAAGAAGGTGCGGTATTTATTAATATTACCGTAACAAATAATAGTGCCGAAACCGGTGGAGGACTCTATTTTGAAACTACCGGCGGCTTATATAATAGTGTGTTTTGGAATAATACCGGAGATTTGCATAAAGGGCTTGCCTTAATTGAACATACGCTCTTTTCTGATGATTCCTATGGAGCCCCTCGCCCTTCTCATATTTTTTTATATGATTCCACAAAACCACTATTCACGAAACTTCCTGATACTACCGCTTTTGCAACTACCCCTATGGGTATTCAAAATATTAGAAATGCACATTGGGAACCTGCATATTATTCGCAATTATTAGAAAGAGGTAAAAATTCTTTAATTACAAGCTATCCTATTGATGCCGCGGGAAAAAATCGTATTAATAATGCTCCTCTTTCACCTCATTCAAGTAATTCTACGGCAATAGTTGATTTAGGTGCATTTGAAGCAAAATCAAGGGTTCGCTTGTCGTTTAATAATAGAGTGTATGTGAGCACACAATGGCGAGGAAAGGGCGATGGAACATCGTGGGAAAATGCTACAAGTGATATTCAACGTGTGTTAGATTATATGGCACGGTACTATCCAAGTGTTAATCCGCATATTTGGGTGCAAACAGGTATTTATTTGCCTGAGAATGAAGATGCTCAATATGGATTTCAGATTCGCTCAAAACTTGAATTATATGGGGGCTTTGCCGGAAATGAGATTCATGTTAATCAAAGAAATTTAGATGTATATGTAACTCAATTAAGTGGTGATTTTGGTGTGTTTGGCGATAATACTGATAATATTAGAACCGTAATGTATGTTGCTTCATCATCGATTCTCGACGGCTTTTATATTTTTGGTGCACGAGAAACCGGTTTAATAGCTCTCCAAAATAGTATTATTAGAAATTGTGAAATTGCATATAACGGTATAAACACACAGTCTGCAGGAGTTCGGTTATTCGATTCTAAATTGTTATATTCTAAAATACACAATAATAATTCTTTACAGTCATCTTACGCCGGGGTGTATGCCTCTAATTCAGAAATACGATCTTGTTTTATTTTTAATAATACTGCACGAAATTTTGGTGCAGGTTGTTATTTGAATAACTCTTTATTATTGGATTCATATGTATATGAAAATACAGTTACTTCAACTACTTTTTCGAGCGGTGGCGGGGTGTATGCCATGAATCAAAGTCTTATAAAAAATACGGTAATTAGAAATAATGTTTCGGCACAAAATGGTGGCGGTGTATTTCTGCAGAATTCCGGTATTGAACATTCTAAGATTCATAACAATATAAGCGATTTAGTAGGTGGAGGAGTCTATGGGAATACTACCTCATATATCTCTCATTCCTATATATATAATAATTCTGCGTATCAAGGTGGTGCAGTTTTTTCTATTGGAAATATTATTAATTCGGTTATTCATAATAATTCTGCTGAGGTTTGTGGTGGAGTATATAATTTTTCGAATATATCGTATTCAACTATTACAAATAATGCAAGCACTGACAATGCTGCGGGGCTTGTAACATCAAGTGGAACAATTGTTTCTAGTATTGTGTGGGGAAATAAATCTAAAAATTGGAATTATCCTGTTTATTTTAGTGGTACGGGGAGCATAGAGTATTCAGCAATACAAGGAGGATGGTCCGGTAATGGAAATTTCTTTATTTCCGAAGAAAATGATAATGCCTACGGACCGCATTTTATAATGCCCACTACTCAGGTTGGTGTGAGCAATGAAGATTCTGATTGGAATATTTCGGCGGCGTCAATTGTGATTGATAAAAGTGTATTTGATTCAAATATTCCTTCTACTGATATTGTGGGAAAATGTAGAGTAGTTGGAACTGCCCCTGATGTTGGTGCCTATGAATTTGGCATTAGTGAATATGATACCTTAACGCCATATAGGTTTTATGTAAATATCGAAAAAAATGGAAATGGTATGTCTTGGGATGAGGCATTACCGGATTTACATAAAGCTATGTTTTTAGCCGATTTTCTTGGTGTTTCAGAAATCTGGGTTGCACAAGGAACCTATCTAACCAGTGAATATCGCGACCGAGATAAGCATTACACTTTGCGTCCAAATATTGCACTCTATGGCGGTTTTAAGGGAGATGAACAGTTTTTGGAACAACGTCAAATAGGCAGATATCCAAGTATCCTTTCTGGTGATGTGGGACGATTACAACGGGAATATGATGATGCATATACAATTATCCGTTTCTTCCCGCTTTCGGCAAGAGACTCTGCTATTCTTGACGGCTTTACCATTCAAAATGCTTACAATGATAATGAACCAACAAAACCTTTTGTGGCTGCTGATTTAAGACAGACAATTGTACGTAATTGTGTGTTTACCAAAAATAAAGGTATTTCGTTACGACTAGAAAACGGACGGGTAGAACATAGTGTGTTTTATAATAATGATGCAGAGCAAGTTGGCGGTACCGTTCAGCTTATTTCTTCTTCAATTCAGCACAGTGTTATTCATCATAATCGGGCTAAATCCGGGGGAGGTATTTTTGCCGACCGTTCAGATATTTCAGAGGTAAAGATCTTCTCTAATACCGCAAAAGAAGATGGCGGTGGAATATATGCAATACAATCAAAATTGTCTGGGGTAGAGATATATAATAATCGTGCTGATAATAATGGCGGAGGGGTGTATCTCAAGGATGTACAATCGAGTATGCTCAATAGTGTAATTTTTAATAATACGAGTTTGCAAAATGGTGGGGGAATATACGCCGATGATTGTAAAGAAATTATTGCGGTTACGGTTTGCCGAAATACCAGTGGGGCTTCCGGTGGTGGTTTGTATGCTCGTGGTCAAGAAAGTTCACAACTTATAAATGCTTTGTTCTGGGGAAATATTGCAGAAGTAGATTCAAGTATGAGTTTGCAAGCAAATGTATTTAGAAACGGGTTTACCGGGAATGCGTCTTCTGATACAATCCGAGCGGTATATGCATATCACGTGAGATTGGACACCCAAAATTACAGCTATACGCAAGAAGGGGTATATCCGCATTTTAAAAATCCTTCTCGGTTTGTTGGGTACAGAAGTGATAGTATTTCTAAAGCTGAATTAGCATATGTAAATTGGCAACTAGGCCGCTATTCTGCTGTTATTGATGCAGGAGTTGTATTACCAACTATTCCCTATGATATTATTGGCAAACAACGTACGATTAAAGGTATATGTGAAGCTGCTGAGGCAAGACCCGATATTGGGGCGTATGAACGAAAATCTTGTAATGTAACACCCACCAATTCGGTATTTTATGTTGCAGATACCTGGCGAGGAACCGGCGATGGCTCTTCATGGGAACATGCTCGTGATAATCTTCAGGAAGTTATAGATTCTGCACATGCTCATTATGATGATGTGCAAGAGGTGTGGGTTGCTCAAGGGGTATATATGCCCGAAAAAACTATTACGGAGAATAGTACCGATACGGTTGACCAACGCTTAAAAACTTTTATCTTACGAAATAATGTACAGGTATATGGCGGATTTACCGGTGTTGAAACAGACTTGAGACAAAGGAATCCTTTTGATAATAAAACAGTACTCTCTGGTTTTTATTCGGAACTCGGACAGCAAAAAAGACGCTTTCAGGTGCTTTCTTCACTACATGGGACCGACTCAACAGCAGTGTTAAATGGCTTTTTTATTACCGGTGGATATGCCGATGATTTTTTTGATAGAAATCTACAACGAGGCGGTGGTGCATTTATGCAAGGTGGTATTCTTATGAAATGCTTTATTATTGGTAACACGGCATATTACGAAGGTGGTGGGGTGTACCTGGCGGGTTCGTCGCGATTAATTAATTCTGTTGTGGCAAATAATTATTCTTTTACGCATGCTGCCGGTGTTGCTGCTGTTGATAATGCTTCAATAGAAATCAGTACCATTGTTCGGAATACGGCTAATAGAAATTTTGGTGGGGTCTTTCTTAACAACAATGGATATATAGAAAATTCGGTTGTGTGGGGAAATACCGGAAGAAATCATGAGCAAATAAACACTCTTAATGCAATATCGTATTGTGCTATTCAATCAGATACTCTTTTTTCTATTAATAATAGCATTCCTCTTTCTGAATCAAATACAGAAGAAATAGAATTACGATATCCACCCTTATTTGTTGAGGTTTCTCCGGTAACAAACTATGAAATGTCATTGGCATTATGTAGTGAATTAGCACAAACAAATTGGGCAATTCGTAGAGAAAGTGTTCTTATTGATAAGGCACATCCGGAGTTTTATCCCTATGATTCGGTTGATACCGATATTCGTCAACTTACTCGTATTAGTAATCAAATAGCTGATATTGGTGCATTCGAATATAATGGTGCTCCCATTATTACTTCAGATATTCCGGATGTGCAGTTATGTGTTCAACAATCAACTCACATAAGCATTTCAGCAGTTGGGGAACATATGCAATATCAGTGGGAATTTTTAGATGGTATTAGATGGTCGCCCATATTGGAGGGACTCATTTTTACCGGCACAAAGTCGTCCACACTACAAATACAGGCACGGTATCATTTTAATGACGCAATTCAAATTCGTTGCAGAGTGTTTAATGCTGATGGCTCTGCAGTTAGTAATACCGGATTTGTGTCAATGTATGCTCTCCCAAATATTTATATTGCAAAAGAATATTCTCTTTGCAAAGGAGAAGTGATAGAGGTGTATATTCAAGACCAAGAGTCAATAGCATGGGGTAATGGACTTTCAGGAACTACGGTTCAATTGTTAGAAACGGGCTATTATAGCTATACAATCACAAATCAACACGGCTGTTCTGTGCAAGATTCATTGCATGTAACAATTGGCATAGAACCTCGTTCTCCCTTTGCCTTAGATACCATGTATTTATGTTCAGGTGAGCAGGTTTGGTTACGTCCCGATTTTAATTATGCTGCATATAGATGGAATGACAATAGCACAAATTCTAATCTAGTAATACATAATGACGGATTATATTCTGTGGCAGTTACCGATTATAATGGCTGTAAGATTTCTGATACAATATATGTTATTGTAACAAAACCGCTTCAGCCAACGATTCAGTTTGTGTCGTATACACCTAATGGAAGACAGGTGAATATTCTTACCACGCCACAGCATCAAGCATATCATTCTGCTGTAGCATATGCCTCTCTGCCACAACAATTTTCTTTTGTAGAAGTAGATACCATTGATGCTCCACATCTTTTATTTGCAACGCCGTTAACAGCACAGCCATCTTCATACAGTATTCGTATGCGTGATACCTGCGGAACATTTTCTCAGTTTTCGGAAATTCACACACCACTTATTTTAAAAGCGTATGAGCGGGTATCTAATACAGAAATTATTGATTTATTCTGGTCGCACTATGTTGGATTGCCACGTTCAGAATATTCGGTGTATAGAGGGAAAACGCGCGATAATATGGAGTTTGTAGCACATGTTTCTGCCGACAGAAATTATTATTCATTACGAGCCGAAGGATATTCATACTTCCGTGTTTCTATGAATCTTCCCCAAGAATACATCTATAATTCAACAAGCTTTACCATTACGTATTCCAATCAGGCAACAATACAGTCGTGGTTGACGGTGAATGTTCCCGAAGATAGTATTGACCATGCCCCACTGCTTGTATATCCGGTGCCAAGTACTACCGGTATTATACAGTATACCATGCCTGAGCAAGAACAATTGGGAACTATTGTAGTTACTGACATGAACGGACGGCTAGTTCATGTAGAGCAGATAACAGCACCTCAGGGCAGTATATTTTTAGAGCATCTGCAAAACGGTATATATACAGTGTTTTATACCAACCCAACACATGAAATGAAGTATGTACAGAAAATTAGTATTATGAAATGACGAAGCATTTTGTACTAATATGTATATATCTTCTGCATTAAGATACCATTTGAATGCATATTTTTCATGATAATGTATTTCTCAAAAAATGAGGACACTTCTTCGCTGTAGCTTGAACCTTTAGTTTAACGAAGAATCTTTTCGGGTGGTTCTTTACACAAACGCGATAGGAATCGCACATGAGCGGTGCAATACCTTACAAACAGTTTATCTCAACGAGATAATCTGATTAGAACATAATGTTATGTCTTGCAAAAAAAAAGCGGTGTTTTTAAACACCGCTTTTTTTGTATGATTGATATTCTTATCGTTCGTTACAACGAAGTTTACAGTCAGACCATTCAGTTTTTCTCATATCTCCCGATACAACAAATTCTTTATGCATATTAAATGCAGAAGCTAAGGTATGAGGTGTATGCAGTTTTTTACCGCATAAGTTCATATAATCCCACATAAGTTGTTTATAGTCGGGGTGAACACAATTTTCAATAATTGTATGAGCTCTTTGTTTTGGAGATTTTCCACGTAAATCAGCAATTCCTTGTTCTGTAATAAGAACTTTAACACTATGTTCTGAGTGGTCAAAATGAGATACAAGGGGAACTATTGTGCTAATTGCTCCACCTTTTGCCGTAGACGGACAGGTAAAGATTGACAAGAAACTGTTACGAGTAAAGTCTCCCGAACCACCAATACCATTCATCATTGTTGTTCCAAGAACATGTGTAGAGTTAATATTTCCAAATAAATCTGCTTCTAAAGCTGTATTAATAGTAATAAGACCAAGTCGTCTTACTATTTCAGGATTATTAGAAACTTCTTGCGGACGAAGCACCATACGTGGCTTAAAGAAGTATAAATCTTTATAAATTGATTGAAGAACAGTTGGAGAAACTGTTAACGAACAACCACTTACAAAAGTAAGTTTTTCAGTTTTCATAAGTTCAATAACCGCATCCTGAATTACCTCGGTATACATCATAAATGGAGGAATATCAGAATTTTTCCCAAGAGAGCCTAGCACTGCATTTGCAATATTTCCAACACCTGATTGAATGGGTAAAAACTCCGGTGGAATTACACCATTTCTAATTTCATTTGCAAGAAACAAAGCAACATTATCTCCAATTTTTGCGGTTGTGGCATCAACAGCAGCAAACCCTCCTACCTCATCAGGAAGATCTGTTTTTACCACACCAATAATTTTTGCAGGGTCTACTTTTACTACAGGTATTCCTATTCTATCTTTTACACTGTATAATGGGAGTTCCTTACGGTGAGGAGGATCTTGCATTTCATAAATATCATGAATCCCATGTATATCTGCTGGATGATTTGCATTTAATTCTATAATAATTTTTTTGGCTAAGCGAGCAGCGGTTGGACTAATACCTACGGCAGATGTAAGAACAATTTCTCCGTTTTCATTTACATCAGCAGCTTCAATAATAGCAACATCAACATCACCTAAAAATTTATATCGCATTTCTTGTGCAATTTGCGAAAGGTGCATGTCGTAATACTCCGTTTGACCACTGTTAATAAGAGCTTTCAAGTCTTTATTTGATTGGTATGGAGTTCTAAATTTAATTGCATTTGCACGTGCTAATTCTCCATCAAGAGAATCTCCGGTAGATGCTCCGGTAAACATTCCTATTTTGAATGGTTTGCCTTGCTCATGTTCTTTTTTTGCTAATGCTGCCAAAGCTTTAGAAACTGCCTTTGGCGAACCCGCCGGGGTAAATCCACTAAATGCAACATTGTCATTATGTTTAATATGACTAGCTGCTTCTTCTGCCGTAATAAATTGTAAAGCCATTATTATCTGTTTTTTAAAAGGTACTTTATTTTATCAACAAAAATAGTGTTTGTTATGATATCTTCCAATTATTGCATTTAAAATATTCTGTTAAAAATGCATGAAATGAACCTATATTTTTTTATGATACAAACAACTGTTTTCTAAGGGGGTATTTTATTGCCAAGAGGCCATGCCGGAAATGGAAATAGCACGAGATTCGTCTTGTGTGATTTCATAAAAGATATATGCAACACTATCTTTTATAGTAAGAGTGTTATGTGTTTGAATCGTGTCAAACAGGGTAAATTGAATAGATACGTTTATACCTGACCGTACGGTAAAGGATTGTGAGTGCTCATTCTCAGGTAAAAAGTTTGTGAAAACCTCATTGTTTATATGCAGTGTGTAGTTGGAAAGCTCCATATTTGTTTGGTTATCTACAGTAATAACTAATTTAGATTCTGTAAGCTTGAGAGATGTTCCCATATATACTTGAAACACAAAAGCTCCTGCAAGCACCGTGGCTAAAAATCCTATTGCAATAATTATAAGATTTCTATTTGTTTGATTCCTCAGCGTGTGTTTTCTAAATTCCATGTTCTGTGTTATAGGTAGTGTTAAGCGTATCTGCAATTTCTTTCATAAGCCAATATGGCGTTGAGGTTGCTCCACATATTCCTATGGTAGAAAATCCTGAAAAATCAATATGAGAGAGTTCTCCGGATTCCGAAATAAAAAAGCAATTTGTGTTTTCTGATTTACAATATGAATGTAATACTTTTCCGTTCGAACTTTTTTTACCACTCACAAAAACTACTGCATCATATTTTTTTGCAAATTCTCGTATTTCTTGCTCTCTATTTGAAACTTGGCGACAAATAGTATCGTGAAATTCAAATTCTTGTGATTTTTCTTGTATGGTGGTTGCTATTAGATTAAAATCAGCAAGATTTTTTGTTGTTTGGGAATATAATGAAATGGGCTTACTAAAATCTATTTTAGCTATATCAGAAACTGAATTAATTACCAATGCAGAATTATTGGTCTGTCCTAATAATCCTATTACTTCAGCATGTCCTTCTGTGCCAAAAATAACAACTTGTCCATCTTGAGCTTGTTGTTTATGAAATCCTTTTTGTATTCGTTTTTGTAAGTTTAACACAACCGGGCAGGTAGCGTCTATTAGAGAGATAGTGTGTTTTTCGGCATACGAATACACCTCAGGGGGCTCTCCATGTGCCCGTAACAAAACAGTACAGTTAGAAAGCGTAAAATATTTCTTGTGGTCTATTGTTATTAAGCCCTTATGTTCTAAGCGAGATACTTCTGCACCATTGTGAACAATATCTCCTAAACAATACAATGTGCCATGTTCTTCAATAGCTTTTTCTGCTTTTTTAATAGCGTTAACTACGCCAAAACAAAACCCTGATTTTTTATCAATTTCTATAATCATGATACATGATCTAAAATCCACTTCATTTGCTCTTCTTTTGTGAGCGTACTATTGTCTAATAATAATGCATCGGGAGCTTGTTTTAAAGGACTGTCTGCTCGTGTTGAATCTTGCAAATCTCGTGATTCAATATTCTGCAAAATGTCATCAAAAGTAACTTCTTCTCCTTTTGCTTGTAATTCATCATATCTGCGTTGTGCTCTAATCTGAGCCGATGCCGTTACAAAAAACTTTTTGTCAGCATGGGGAAATACCACTGTTCCAATATCTCTCCCGTCCATTACAATATTACCATGTTTTCCGTATTCTTGCTGTAAAGCAACAAGTTTTTGACGAACAAGAGGTATTTTACTTACCAAACTCACCTGTTCAGAAACCAATAATCCTCGTATTTCTTTTTCAACACACCGTCCGTTAAGATATGTTTCTTGTTGACCGGTTTGTTGATTTATGTTAAATTCTATATGAATCGAATCTAGAGATGCTGCAAGAATATCTTCCTGTACCGTATTGTTTTGCAGTATATTATTTTCTAGGCAAAATAATGTAACCGCACGGTACATAGCTCCGGTATCAACATATACATACCCAAGTGTTTTTGCGAGTGTTTTTGCAATGGTGCTTTTTCCGCATGATGAGTGTCCGTCAATAGCAATAATCATAATATGTATTATTTTGTAAATCTGTTATATACAGTATGTATATTAGTTGCAAAGGTAAAATAATGTGTGCTGCCGGCTATATGTTGTTTTGCCCAACCATACGTTACGGTTAGATATGAAAGTTTAATGTGTACGCCATAACTAAAGCCAACACCTTTATTGCTTGGACCGTAGCTCATTTCATATGCTTTTCTAAAATCATATCCCATGTAAAAATGAAGTGCGTTAAACAGTTGAAATTCTCCCCCAAGATGAATATGATTAATTGCATTTCTGGTAAAAGAACGAATACTACTAGGAGATTCTTCCTCCTCATCTTCGGTAATAAGTGTATTTTGAGAATCAAATATTCGATCATATGAAAGATCAAATTTCTGAAGACCTTTATATACTGCCGATATTCTAAATGGGGCATGAGCCAATTTTTTACTTACTGCAATATCAATACTATACGGTATGGGTTCTTTATAATCGGCATATGAGGTAATTTGCCATCCTACATTTCTAATTATAAAACTGGAACTAAATCCTTCTTCTTTATTTTTATAGCTTATTGCCAGGTCGTGTAACAAGCCAAAGGATGAATAGCTTTCATAAAAAGAAAATACGGGTTTCATTGCAAATCCGGCAGATATGCGTGGTCGTAATTCATATGATGCTCCAAATATTGTGGTGTAATCGGAGGCAAAAAATGTATTGCTAGGATTCCCATCTTCGTCAAAGCCCCGAAATCTTCCGTAATTAAAAAAATCAAAGCCAAATAAGGCAGTAAGTGGTCCAATTTCGCGAGCATACGAAAAACTGCCAAATCCAATATCTGTCTGCAAAATATGTATTGAACCCCAACTTGCAGAAAAACCGCCGGCATAGGTGCTGTCTAATAAAGAGGGATTTTTTAATGCTAACGCAACATCACCGTCATCCAGAGAAAGTGTAGCACTACCAAGAGCATGTTCGCGAGCAGAAGAGGATGTATTGGTAAATTCGTAGGTTGTACTTCCTCCTAATTGAGAAAAACTCCATAGAGGAATAAGGAGTAACATATAGATAATAAGAGGGCGAACGCGATAATACATTTTTATTTCTCTGATATACGTACAAAGTAACGTATTTTTAAACGATAATTATAATATGATGTAAAAAAATCATATTGTTTTTTTGTGATAAAAAGGTTCTAATCAATCATATTATGTATTTTTGCGTACTAAAAAATTGTAACATGAATACAGGACGAACAGAAATAATAGAGGCACTACAAGGAAATGCAATAGGAACAGAAATTACTGTTAAAGGATGGGTGCGTAATTGCAGAGGTAATAATTATGTGTTATTTGTTGCACTTAATGATGGTTCGTGTTTAGGGAATTTGCAGATTGTAATTGATATTGCAACATTTAGTGCAGAAACCATTAAAAAAATTACAGTCGGAAGTGCCTTAGCTGTTACCGGTATTCTTGAAGCTTCTGAAGGAAAAGGGCAAACAGTTGAAGTTAAGGCATCAAATGTTGAAGTCTATGGAACTGCCGATCCTGAAAAATATCCTTTACAGCCCAAACGCCATTCGCTTGAATTTTTAAGAGAAATAGGGCATTTACGCTTCCGCACTAATACCTTTAGTGCAATAACGCGTATTAGACATGCAATGATTTTTGCCGTTCACAGCTTTTTTAATGAACGAGGGTTTTATAATATTCACACGCCAATAATTACCGGTTCTGACTGTGAAGGTGCAGGAGAAATGTTCCGTGTGAGCACACTAGATCCTCATAATTTACCTAAAAAGGATGACGGTTCTATTGATTTTTCACAAGATTTTTTCGGAAAAGAAACAAATTTAACGGTATCCGGACAGTTAAATGTTGAACTTGCGTGTATGGCAATGTCTAAGGTATATACCTTTGGACCTACCTTTCGTGCAGAGAATTCAAATACGTCTCGCCATTTAGCGGAGTTTTGGATGATTGAACCCGAAGTGGCATTTAATACCATTACCGAAAATATGGATTTGGCAGAATCATTTTTAAAATATTTGATTCGATACGCTCTTGATAATTGTAAGGAAGATTTAGAGTTCCTTCAAGAACGTCAAGCTAACGAAGAAAAATCTAAACCGGAGTCGGAACGAAGCATGCCCTTAATTGAAAAATTACAATTTGTTATTGCCGACAGTTTTGAACGACTCACCTATACTGAAGCAATTGATATTTTAACTGATTCAAAACCAAATAAAAAAGGACAGTTTAAATTTCCACTTAAAGGGTTTGGAACAGATTTGCAGAGTGAACACGAACGATATTTAGTAGAAAAACACTTTAAAAAACCGGTAATTCTTACTGATTATCCTAAAGAAATTAAAGCGTTTTATATGAAGCAAAATCCTGACGGAAAAACGGTTGCAGCAATGGATATTTTATTTCCTCAAATTGGAGAAATAATTGGTGGTTCTGAACGTGAAGCAGATTACGATAAGCTACAAAACAGAATAGCGGAATTAGGTATTCCCATGGAAGAAATGTGGTGGTATTTAGATACTCGCAGATTTGGAACTGCTCCTCATGCGGGCTTTGGGTTGGGATTTGAGCGCTTATTGTTATTTGTTACGGGAATGGGTAATATTAGAGACGTAATTCCTTTTCCTCGTTATCCAAAAAATGCTGATTTTTAATCTGAACATAATTCTTAATTTGTATGGCCGAAACTAAGGTTGTGAGTAAAATAACTAAGAATTCATGTATGGATTCTCAGTTGTTTAATTTTATAACTGATTTTAGAAATATTGGCTTATTGCTTCCTGCCGAAATGCGAGATAAAGTTAGTTTTACGCATGAGAGCATTACCATTGAAGCTATGCCGGGCATGCCTGTTACACTAATAATTATTGACCGCGAACCTCACTCTACCGTAAAATATGGTGCAGAAGGAGCCCAAGATTTTACACTATGGGTACAGTTAAAGCAAGTAGCTCCCTATGATACTCGCATTAGAGTTACCTTACACGCAGATGTTCCTATGGTTGCCAAAATGTTAGGTAAAAAGAAATTGCAACAGTTTGTTGATGGCTTTGCTGACGGACTTGCTCAAATACCTACTATTGCGTTGCAAGCAAATACGTTTAATTAGTACGTTTAGTTTGTTTGGAAGTAGATCTAAAACTGCCGTGCGAATCTTTAGCTCAACGAAATTTATCCTTTTGCGTGGCTTCAGCTGGATATAAATAGTTGCTCCTCAAATTACATTTAATCAGCTGTTAAACAAGTGATTAAATGTAATTTAAGGAGCAACTACCTAATGGGAGAAAGTAGTATCAAAATTAATGCATATTTGGCTGCAACAGCTTGGAATTTAAAGAAATTGATGAAAAAACTTAAGGAACAGTTTTTATATTTTATATTTCGACAAATCAATTTTCAATATTGCTTGACGATTATCAAATAAATCTAATTTATAAGGAGTGACTAGTTATGTGAACTAACAAAAGATAGACAAATATAGTTTTTTTATAAAATAATATATATATAATATTATTTTTTTTACTTCACCGTGTGTTTTTGATGCAGTAAACAATCTTCAACAAGTTCTAAACTCTTTTTGTTTTCGGAGAAAATAAGCAGCACGTCGTTTTTCTTGAGTTCGGTAATACCACTTGGGGTAATAAAAGAATTGCCGCGTTTTATCATGGCAATAATTGCTGTTTTGGGGAATTGTAAATCCACAATTCTTTTTCCAACACATGCGGCATTGTCAGGTATAACATATTCTATGTATTCATGTTTTACACTGTCTTCTAATATCATATCGGTTTGGTTACGTTTTTTAGCATACACCGGTAAGGATACATTAAGTAAGCGAGAAACTAAGGGCAGTGTTGTGCCTTGAATTATAACAGACGTAAGTGATATAAAAAACACAATATGAAAAATCATCATTGCACCATCAAGTCCTTGAATTAAGGGATATGTGGCAAATACAATTGGAACGGCTCCTCGTAAGCCAACCCATGAAATAAAAAGCTTATTACGTACGGTATCTTTTACAAAAAATAAAGAGAGGAAAACACTCAACGGACGGGCAACAAACATTAAAAATGCAGAAAGTAAGAGCCCTAAGCCAACAATTGGCAAAATCATACTTGGAAATACTAATAAGCCGAGAGTTAAAAAGAGAATTATTTGCATAAGCCAGGCAAAACTGTCAAATGATTTTAAATACTTTTTCTTATGTATTAAATCTTGATTCCCTAAATATACACCACAAAGATATACCGCTAAAAAGCCGTTGCCTCCTATAAAATCAGTGGCAGAAAAACTAAAGAACATAATTGCAATAAGGAGTACTATATATAATCCTTCATACTCAAGCTTAATATTATTTATGACATATTTCCCTACTTTTCCAAATATAAATCCGAGAGCAGCACCAATAATTATTTGCTGAAGAAATAAGGGAATTATTGAAACTAAACTAGCATCTTGATGCATTACTAAACTTAAAAATGCAATTGTTAATACATATGCCATGGGGTCGTTACTTCCACTTTCCAGCTCAAGAGTTGCACGTAAATTTCCTTTTAAGGCAATACCTTTGGAACGTAAAATAGAAAATACTGCAGCAGAGTCTGTTGATGAGACAATAGCTCCAAGTAACAGTCCTTCATAAATACTAAAGCTGGTTATTGCACTCACAAAAAATCCTACGGCTAGTGCCGTAATTATTACGCCTAAAGATGAGAGCAAAATACCTTTTTTTAGTACCGGTTTTATAGAAGGCCAGCCGGTTTCCAATCCTCCGGTAAAGAGTATAACATTAAGTGCTATAATACCAACAAATTGGGCATTATTGTAATTATCAAAGTGTATTCCTCCAAGACCTTCAGACCCTGCAAGAATTCCAATACCAAGAAAAAACACTAACACCGGCACGCCAAAACGAGCCGACGTTTTCCCAACAAATAATGACAAAAAGAGTAATGTTGAACCTATTAATAATATATTTTCTGACGTAAGGTTCATAGTTACGAGGGATAGTTATAAGATAGTTCGTTTTTTTATTTCATCTCGTATTTTTGATGCAAATTCATAATCTTCAGATTCAATAGCTTGAGCAAGCATATCCTCTAATTCAGAATCTGTTGCAAACGCAATTTCAGGATTATCGGCTTCTTCTGTTTGTGCTTCAACTTCTGTTTGTATTTTTTCTTGTTCTTTTTCTAATACAATTCCGGCTCTTGTTAATACCTCAGAAGTTGTATAAATAGGGCAGTTAAAGCGGATGCCAATAGCAACGGCATCTGAAGTGCGAGAATCTATTTCAAACACAAAATCGTCTTTTCTTAAAATAATTTTTGCGTAAAAAATACCCTCTTGCAATTTATAAATTATTACCTCATCTAAGGTAATAGAAAGATTATCTGCTAAGGTTTTAAATAAATCATGGGTAAGCGGACGAGGCGGTTTCATTTTTTCTAATTCAATAGCAATTGCCTGAGCTTCTGCCGCGCCAATAATAATGGGCATTCTTCTATCGCCTTGCTCTTCTATCAGAATTAAAACATATGCATTATCCTGCGTCTGACTATACGATAATCCTAAAATCTGTAGTTGAATCTTATCCATTATTTTGATCTAATTTTATCAAAGTTCAAAGGTATTATATTTTTTTTGTAGTAACAATGTATGGAGTAAGTAAAAACACACCCACATACTTGTTCCTTGTTATGATAGTAGACAGTTTTAACATGTGCTTACTCAAGTTTTGTGATTTTTTGAATATGATTAATTGGACCGACTTTTACAACCGCTATATATAATCCCGGAGGTACATCTGAAAATTCTTGAATTGTATACTGAGAAATATAACTTTGCACCGGGAAGGTTTGTTCGAATATTTTCCGGCCTTGTAATGAATATAGTTCTATTTGTACGGTATCATATTTTGGATATACTACTTCTATCGTGAGAGAATGAGAAAAGGGATTTGGAAAAACTCTGGCGTATAGTACAATTTCTCGTACGTTTTGTAACCGCAATAATCGTCGTGCTTTTTCAAAATCAGGAATGCCAAAGCCATATTCCGCAGAAGAAGAATAATATCGGTGAGTACTTTCTATTATTGCTTTTCTAATTTGTTGTGCCGTAGCATTAGGGAATTCTTGCCATAAACAGGCAGCTAATCCGGCAATAAGCGGCGATGAAAATGACGTTCCCATTCCGGCTTTTTCTATAAGTCCGCTTCTTGTTACTATAGAAGGTGCAAATCCAAGAGTAACAACTTCCGGTTTTACTCTCATATCAAATGATGGCCCTATTGAACTAAAGCGTGTAATTGTACTATCCGGATGAATTGCCCCAACCGTTATAATACTATCGGCGTCGGCCGGTGCCGTAATATATTTCCATTCTTTATTTCCGGAATTTCCTGCACTGGTAACCAATAACATACCTTTAGAAGCCGCTATGCGAGCTCCTTGAGAAATGCGTGTGGTTTTACCATCCATATTTTCGTAGGTATAATTAAATTCTTCTCTGTCGAAGGTGCTATATCCTAATGAGGTGTTAATAATATCGGCTCCAAGACTGTCGGCAAATTCGGCTGCCGCTATCCAATTTTCTTCTTCAACCGGAAATTCTGTTTTTGCTTCTTCTGTTCGCAATAGAAGATATTGAGCTCTCGGTGCTGCTCCTATAAGGTATCCGGGAGCATACCCTCCAATAAGAGAGAATACGGCGGTGCCATGATGAGACTCCCTAAAAATATCTAATCCGGAACCCGAAAAATCTTTATATGCAAGAATTTGATTATTATTCCATGCATGTGCAAATGCCTGAATAGAATCTGTTTGTAAAAACCCGGCATCTAAAATTGCAATTATCTTATCTGCTCCGGTAAAACCATCAAGGTGTAAGCCCATGCCATTGCTAATAGCGATTTGTGTATACGATGCCCCATATACATTGGCACTATTTTCTATGGTAAGATGTTCAAGAGAAAAGTCGGTAATTGGAATTGTATCAGTAAGATTACTTGCTTCGGGTGCCGGTCCGGTTTTATCCCCAACTTTTACACACTCAACAACAAAAGGTAGTGCAAGAATATGTGGGATATGAATACAGGTGTCGAGTTCAATTATTATTGAATTAAACCATTTAGAAACATTACAAAGTCTTGCATCATACTGTAATACACTGTCAATATACCATTGGTTAACCGGAATGTCATTTTCTTGTATCGGAATATTCTGATTATTTCTTCGAGCAATAGCACGTTCACTTAAAAATGCGTGGGGATGAGAAATAGAATAGGGGCTGTTTTCTTTGTCAGTAAAAGAAACTCGGTATCTGCCTTCCGATTGAGAATAGGCAGCGGTAACACATATAAGAAAGCTGAGAAGAGTAATAATTTTTGAAATATTCATACACTATATAATAATGAGTAGCATGCTATAAACAAGAAAACCATCTTAGAATTAAGATGGTTTTCATCTGTGTTATATTTTTGTTTCAGATGAAAGAACAGATAGGAATTATACAAAACTTGCGTATTTACCTTCTTTTGGGAATACGGTTATTACAGATATTAATTTTTTATTTGCAATAATTTTTTGTTCTGTAGCCCCAAACATATAATCTGTTATATCTAATTTTCGAGATGTTGTAATAAGAATAGCATTTGCATTAATAGAGTCTGCATATTCTATAACATTTTCAGAAAAATCTTTTTTTCCGTCATCATCAACTTTTACATATTCAATTTTGTTTTTTTCTAATACACTTTTTGCAAACACTAAATTCGAATGAATTTGCTTTTTAAGTGTAGCATCAGAAGATTTTTGAATGTACAAGAACAGTTTAGATTTAAAATATTTATTAAGATATACTGCCCATACAACTTTTTGTTTATCTTCTTTTTTATAATCAATTGGGAACACAATATTTTCAAAATGTTCATCTTTTGGAGGCCGCTGAACTACAATAAACGGCATTTTTGAACCTTCAATAACTTTAAGGGCCCAACTTCCGGTAATTTTTTGCATTCCTTTAATACCATGAGTGCCCATAAACACAAATAATGCATCTAAAGAATTTGCAACATCGGTTATTGTTGTAAAAATGCTTCCTTCTTTAATAATATATTCCGGTCTGAATTGATATTTTTTTTCAGAATCATCACATACCACTTTGAGCCGACCTTCTGCTTCCTCAATATCTTTTTCTTTTTCAACTATGTGTAAAAGAGATACTTTGGTTCCAATTTTTTGGGCAAATCTAATAGCATGCTGCATGGCATATTCTGCTACATTTGAAAAATCCCATGCTACTAAAATGGTTTTGTCTGTATGTTCCATATAAGATTCTTTAAAAATTATTACATTTGGAAAATATCTGTAGTAAAATATTTTCTTATCTTTAGAAAAGATAAAAGTAATAAAAAAAACATATTGAAACACATTAGATATATACTTTTTTTGTTTTTACTCCCTCTTTTTCCTTTGTTTTCTCAAACAATAGAGCTTGGGGTGCCATACTATGAAAATATAACTCCCCAAGAAATGGGATATGGCGGAGCTAATTATTCTATTTCTCAAGATATAACCGGAACAATGTATTTCGGTAATTTTAATGGTATATTACTCTTTAATAATCATAGGTGGGAACGTATAGATTTTCCGGGAAAACCCTTATTGTATAAAAACAGAGTTGGCGAATTATATGTGGGAGGATATAATATAATTGCCCGAGTATTTATTGATAATACCGACCGCCCATCTGTTATAAGTTTACTCGATTCTGTTACAGATTTCGGACAAGTTACGAGTATTGAACTTTTTAGAAATCAAGTGTTTTTTGTGGCAAATAACACCTTATATAAAATATCTCAAGAAAAAGCAATACCTATTGTTACCGACAAAAAGCATCTTAAAATATTTACTTATAGAGATGTCTTGTTTGTTGCTACGTCAAAAAACTTGTTTCAGTATTCTCAAAAATCGCTTACGCCTCTTTATAATAATGCATTTAAAAATAATCCGGTACTAGATATTTTTAGATTTGCAAATTCTATTATGTTTAGAACACACACGCAGTTTTATACTTTATCGGCAACGCAATCTATACAAGTGTTTAAAACAGATATTGATAAAGAGCTTCAATTATACGGCTATACTTGTTCGCAACGGCTCTCAAATAACACACTGGTTATAGGTACGCGGAGCAATGGGCTCTATTTTATTGGCAGCAATGGAGAACTACTCAATTATCTTTCTGTTGAAACCGGCTTACGTGATAATACAATTCATGATCTATTTGTTGATAGAGCTAATAATTTATGGCTCGGATTTAACTCGGGTATTGCCAGAATAGAAGTGCCCTCGGCATTTACCTATTTTTCGGCACAACAAGGATTATTAGGGAATGTACATGCCGTAGTTCGCCATAATAATCATATGTACTTTGGTACAGAAAGCGGTATTTTTAAATTAGTGAGAACCAGAACAAGTATGCAAACATTCCAAAAAATCGGGAATCAGCATGTTTCGTGTAATGTATTGGTTTCTCATAATAATTTCTTATTTGCCGGAACAGATAATGGATTATTAGTAATTAAAGATAATGCTATTCAACAGGTTCATCCTATTCCTACAAACGCATTATGTTATTCTCAATCACAGTCATCTCTTTGGGTTGCATCATCAAATTATATTTATAATTTCTTTATTTCCGAATCAGGATATCTTTCTTTAATGCAGCAATACGGACCAATTAATGGTGAAATTCAAACAATTGCCGTAGATGATTTAAAATTATGGATAGGGACATATTTTGATGGTGTATATTGTTTGCAAGATACGCTCTTGGAAAAAAAGTCAATCTTCGGAAATCAACTAGCACATGACTGGATTGAAGTGTATAATACCTCTGCAGGAGTTGTATTTTCTACGGCTCATGGTTTATTTAGATATGATGCCGAAATAGATATGTTTTTTGTAGACAGTAAACTTACTATTCCGGTAGAACTAAGCAATACTCGTATAAGACCAATTGTTGAAGATACCGAGAAAAATATATGGTTTACGTTTTTGCATCCGCAACTCGACATAAATCAGGTTGCCGTTGGATGGAATACAAATAATCTAGAGCGATATACGCTTATAACTTCTCAGTTTAATAAATTATCTCCTTTTATTTGTAATACTATTTATCCCGATAAAAATTCAGTTGTATGGTTTGCCGGTTTTAATGGTTTGGTTCGGTTAGATTTTAGAAATTTATCTACTAAAAAAACTCCGGAACAAACCTATATACATGCCATAATTATTGGAACCGATTCTTTGTTTACACAATACAAAAAGTCGGGAGAAGCGTCTATTTCTGTATTTCCGTTTAATTTAAACTCTATTCGTTTTGAATTTGCGGCTCCAATCTATGAAAATAGGCAAGATGTTACATATTCATATTGGCTCCAAGGGTATGAGCAATTCTGGACGTATTCAGAAGCAATTAATTATAAGGAGTATTCTAATTTACCTGCCGGTAAGTATACCTTTCATGTATATGCCGTAGATGCTCATGGAAATAATGCTCAAACAGCATCATTCTCGTTTAAAATAGAAAAACACCCCTTATTACGATGGTGGGCTATTATATTTTATATAATTCTCCTCCTGTCAACGATTACGGTTATTTTTAGATGGAGAGCGTATCAGTTTGTGAAAGAAAAAGCTCGCTTAAGCAAAATTATTAAAGAACGAACCGAAGAGTTATTAGAGGAAAAAGAAAAAACAGAAATTCTCTTAAGTAATATTTTGCCTGAAGAAACCGCTAAAGAACTCAAAGAAAAAGGAAGAGCTACTTCTATGAGATTTAATATGGCAACTATATTGTTTTCTGACATTCATGGCTTTACAAAAATTGCTGAAGAAATGAATCCTGACACCTTAATAGATGAGCTGGATAGATTTTTTCTTGAATTCGACCGTATTGTTGAAAAACATAATATCGAAAAAATTAAAACAATTGGAGATGCGTATATGTGTGCCGGGGGTATTCCGCAAAAAAACAGAACAAATCCGATTGAGGTTGTTGTAGCTGCTCTAGAAATGCAACATAGAATGATTGAAATTCAAAAACAAAATCAACAAAACAGAAAAGAATATTGGGGCTTACGAATAGGTATTCATACCGGACCTGTTATAGCAGGGGTTGTAGGCAGCAAAAAGTTCTCGTATGATATTTGGGGCGATAGCGTAAATATTGCCAGTAGAATGGAGTCTTCCGGTGAGGTTGGAAAAGTTAATGTTTCAGAAAACACCTATTTATTAGTTCAGGAGTTTTTTGATTGCGAATACCGAGGTAAAATGCCGGTTAAGTATAAAGGTGAGGTTGATATGTATTTTGTAAATGGATTTAAACCCGAATTTTCTGATGATCCTAATAGGGTAATTCCTAATGAGAATTTTAAACGGAGATTTGCACTTCAAAAATTTGAAGATTTACAGGATATGATATTTGAACGATTAGAACAAGAGTTGCCAAAAAACCTGTATTATCATAATGTTAAACACGCAATTGATGTGCTTGTGCAAATTGAAATTATTGGCAAAGAAGAACAAGTAGGAGATGATGATTTACTTCTGCTAAAAACAGCAGCTTTGTTTCATGATGCAGGATTTTTATTGGGATATGATGACCATGAAGACTTAGGTGTGCAATTAGCCAAAAGTGTGTTGCCTAAGTATAATTTTGATGAAGTGCAAATTCAAACAATTTCTGAGCTTATATATGCAACCAAATTACCGCATAATCCTAAAAATTTACTCGAAGAAATAATATGTGATGCCGATTTAGATTATTTGGGCAGAGATGATTATTTTCCGGTTTCTCGAGATTTATATCGAGAACTTATTGAATATAATGTTATTAAAAAGAGTGAATACGAGTGGAATAAAATGCAAATTAAGTTCTTGCAACATCATCGGTTTTTTACCAATTCTTGTAAAACCAGACGAAATGAGAATAAGAACAAACAAATTAGAAAATTACAAGAACAAACACGAAGTTTTAATAAAATAAATAATATATAGTATGATTAATTGGGCACAATTGCCTTTTGCGTATGCCAAAACAAATACAAACATACGCTGTATGTTCTCTAAAGGAACATGGGGAGATATAGAAACACATAGTGATGAAAACATTCAACTTCACATGTCGGCCTCTTGTTTACATTATGGTCAGGAATGTTTTGAAGGATTAAAAGCGTTTCGCGGGAAAGATAATAAGGTACGTATTTTTAGATGGAAAGAAAATTTGTTGCGTATGAATCGTTCAGCTGCACGTTTATCGATGCAGGAAATACCCGAACATATTTTTGAAAAAGCTCTTATTACATTAATCGAACAGAACGCTGAGTTTGTGCCTCCATATGGAACAGGAGCGTCTTTGTATATCCGTCCGCTTTTAATTGGTACCAGTCCGCGACTTGGATTAAGTCCTTCCGATGATTATTTGTTAGTATTATTCTGCTCTCCGGTTGGTCCGTATTTTAAAACAGGCGTTACGCCGGTAAAAGTTATCATAGAACGAGATTCCGATAGAGCTGCACCGCTTGGAACCGGGAATGTAAAAGTAGGCGGTAATTATGCTCCTGCTTTGGCAACAAGTTTAAAAATTCAGAAATTAGGATACAGCTCTGCATTATATCTTGACCCAAAAGAAAAAAAATATCTGGACGAATGTGGCCCGGCTAACTTTTTTGCAATAAAAGGGAATTCATATATTACACCCGAATCAGACTCAATTTTAGCATCAATTACTAATATGAGCTTAATTGATTTGGCTGCTCATTTTGGAATGACAATAGAACGGAGAAAGGTATCGGTACATGAATTAGCCGATTTTTCTGAAGCGGCTCAGTGTGGAACCGCAGCTGTAATTACTCCCATTTATGAAATTTATGACCCATTAGAAGATGTTACCTATAGCTTTGGTTCTCAAAATCAAACCGGAGAAACTTGCTTGCGATTATACAATACGCTTATAGGTATTCAAAATGGTGATGTAGAAGATATATTTGGCTGGAATACGGTTTTAGATATATAAGGGATACAATGGAGTATAATGGTATAGTTATACAAAATTCCATCTGATAATGAAACCTCAACTACAATAAACAAATGAAATATTTTTTTTGTGTTGTACTCATATGTTCTGCTTTCTTTCTGCAAGCTCAGCAGGTATTTAAACAAACAATATCAATTTCTGAATTGGAGCAAGATACCTGTATTGTAACCGAACATCCATTTACGAGTCTTGTTGTATATGATTCTCATAATCTCAATGTTTCTGAAATTACCCTAATTGTAGACGATGAGCTATTTGTGCCGAATATTGACCATCATATTACTTCTGATAAAGTATGGTCGGAGCAATTATTTTTGCAATCGCAATCCTATTCTGTGTGTATATCATCCGGAATACCGCAATCTTTTAGTATTGATGCCTTGTTTGCCCCGGAAATTGATAGTAGTATATCGTATTCATTTCTTAAATCACAAGATTGCGAAAAGCCCCCTTATATCAGTCAGGATATATGGAGAAGTGGTTTGCCGGAACCGAATTATACCCGAATTTTTACAGAAACACACAATATTATCATTCATCACTCTGCCGGTTCAAATACCGATACAAATTATACAACAACAATAAGAAATATTTATATCTATCACACCCAATCTCATGGCTGGAGCGACATTGGGTATAATTATATTATTGCTCAAAATGGAGCTATCTATGCCGGGCGAGATCCGGGAACATATCCACAAGACTTAGTTCAAGGAGCTCATTTTTCGGGGGCAAATACAAATACTTTAGGTATTTGTATGCTTGGAAATTATGAATTAGCTCCTGTTCCTCAAATTGCCTATGATGCGTTAGTTTCATTAGTAAGCTGGAAGTGTGCAAAAGATTCATTACAGCCACATATTACCAGTCCGCACCCTTTAAATCAACATTTGCCGGTAATTGCCGGACATTCAGATGGTGGCCCAACACTCTGTCCCGGAGCTCATTTATATGAGCTTTTACCAATACTGCGAGCTGATGTAGCAGATAATTTAGTTTTGTGCGGACATACTATTACCACAGATATTGAAGAGGTTCAGGCACATACACATTGCTCGCATCTTTGTGGCAACCAGTTAATTGTTGTGTATTCTATTGACGGAAAAAAAGTATTTGAAGGCACATTCAAAAAAATGCCACATTCTTTTTTGCAAGCTCAATTGTATGTAATTGTTAGGGTGGAGTAATTATTCCACCACCAGAATTTTCTTTCTCTGTATTGTCTTATTTTTCCATCTTCCGGTTAGGAAATATGCGGTAGAAAAGGTCATTCCAATTAACCATCCGGCGGGGATACCCCACCAAACACCAATTTCGCCAAAATGTAAGGATAAATAATAGGACGCAGGAACACGAATTGCCCATAAGGCAAATAAGGTTACAAACATTGGAATAAGTGTGTCTCCGGCTCCACGTAAGGCACCATTAGAAATAAATAATATGGTGAGCATAATGTAAAACGGACTTACAATAGCTAAATAACTTGCTCCTATTGGTATTAATTCATATTCATTGGTAAAGATGCTCATTATTGGAGCTCTTAACAAAAGTATTATAGCACTTAAACTAAGCGAAAGAACAATGCCCATTACAATGGTAGCTCTATATCCTCGCTCAACGCGTTCTATTTTTTTTGCTCCTAGATTTTGCCCTACAAAGGTTGAAAATGCCATAGAAAGAGCCATGGCAGGAACCGCACAAAGCATATCAATGCGCCCGGCAACAGAATATGCGGCTACGGTAATTGTACCGAATTTCGAAACAATTGCCATTAATGCCATATTCCCAATGCCAACAAAGGCTTGTTGAAAACCGGATGGTAATCCTATTCTAATGCTTTCTTTAAAAATTACTTTGTCAAATCGTAACCCAAATCTATATTTAATGAGCGGGTGATTTTTATTTAAGTATACTACCACCGCAACAAACGTAAAGGTTTGAGCAATAACCGTTGCCCATGCAACTCCGGCAATGCCTGTTTTTAAAACTACAATAAATAATATATCCAATAACACATTTAAAATACTGGAAATAATTAATACATACAGTGGTGTTTTGGCATCGCCAATTCCTCGTAAAACGGCACTTACACCATGATACCCAAACATGCCGATAAACCCGACACTGTAAATCTGCATATACGTTACTGCTTCGGGAATTACTTCATTGGGAAGTTTCATGGCAATAAAAATAGGTTTTGCAAACACAATCCCAATTACTCCTATTGCAATAGCACACACACATAAAAAAATATTAATGGTTTCTATTGCCTGATGTATTCCTTTGTAATCTTTTTTGCCAAAAAAATGTGAAATAATGACTAAACCCCCGTTCGAAATGCCCACCACAAAAGAAATTAAAAAGAATATTACGGGAAATGCAGCTCCAATTGCCGCTAAGCCGGTCTCTCCGTTTTCTAGAAATTTACCCACTATAATACTATCAACAACACTGTATAATTGTTGAATAACATATCCAATAATGAGTGGTATGGCAAACCTAATTATAAGACGAGACTCGTTTCCTTCAGTAAAATCTTTCATTAGTCTTTGAGATTTTGCAACAAATGTACGGTTTTATCTTTGTTTTGATTGCGAAAAGAAAAACGATTTCTGAGCATCTTTATCCGACTTAGTTCGGGCAACATATATCGGTTTTTTTGTGTATGGATCAATGCCGGTATAAAACATTGTTGTTGCTAAGGTCATAGGAGTTGGAGTAAAATCCTGAACTTGTTCGGCATAGAGTTTAAATTTCGAAAATGTGCGTGCGAGCTCTGCCATATCTGTGTTGTTGCAACCGGGATGACCGGAAATAAAGTATGGAATAAGTTGTTGATTCTTACCAAGTTCTTTTTGCAATCTTTCAAAATTGTGCTTAAATGTGATGAATGAAGAAAATGCGGGTTTTCTCATATGAGATAAAACCGAAGATTCTGTATGCTCGGGAGCAACTTTTAATCTGCCGGACACATGCTTGCTGAGTAATCGTTTTAGATATGCCTGCTCTCCTTTACTTCCTTGTAATAAATCGAGGCGAATGCCACTGCTAATAGAAATATGTTTTATGCCCGAAATTTCACTTGCAGCTTTATATATATTGGTAAGGGGCTCGTGACTTCGATTAAGATTATTGCATATTTTGGGATATAAACAAGACGGACGTTTGCATGTTTTGCATTGCTGCAAATTAATTCCTTGCATTGCATACATATTTGCCGATGGGCCGCCTAAGTCCGTAACATGACCTTTAAAACCGGGAGTTTTGCTCAGTTTTTCAAGTTCTTTATATATTGATTCCGGACTTCTGCTTGCTATAAATTTACCTTGATGTGCAGAAATGGTACAAAAACTACATGCTCCAAAACAGCCACGGTGAATGGTTACCGAATCGCGTATCATTTCGTATGCGGGAATTGGAGGTTTTTTACGATACCGTGGATGAGGTACGCGTGTAAAAGGTAAATCATACAGAGCATCGAGCTCAGCAGTATCTATTCCGGCACCTTCATAGGGAGGGTTTGCGACACAATATTTCTTACCTGTTTTTTGAACAATGAGCTTTGCCTTCCATGCATGTGATTGCTGCTCTATCTGAACAAAATTTTCGGCATAGTGTAGTGTATTAGTTTTGCATGATTCATAGGAATGTAATTCAATGAAATCAGAATTTGTTGCAGGCATATGAGATGCAAGATACATGGTTTGAGGAATGGTTGTAAGCTCCGAAATGGCAGTGCCTTTTTGTAGGTTTTGTGCAATTTCTCGAATTGCCTTTTCTCCCATGCCATATACTAATATATCTGCCTGCGATTGAACTAACATAGACGGCATAACCGTATCTTGCCAATAATCATAATGAGCAAATCTTCGTAATGATGCTTCAATTCCTCCAATAATAATAGGGGTATTAGGGAATAATGATTTTAAGATAGTAGAGTATGTTTTTATAGCATAATCCGGACGTTGACCGGCAGTGCCTCCTGGAGTATAGGCATCATTGGAACGAATTCTTTTTGTTGAGGTATAATGATTTACCATAGAATCCATTGCTCCGGCACTTATCCCAAAAAACAGACGAGGTGTCCCCAGTTTTTTAAAATCACGTAAATCATCACGCCAGTTCGGTTGAGGGACAACCGCAACTCTCAGCCCTAAAGATTCTAATACCCGCGCAATTACCGCCACACCAAAAGATGGATGATCAATATATGCATCACCGGAAAAGAGAATTACATCAAGATAATCCCATCCTAAAGCATCAAGTTCTTTTTTTGTTGTTGGTAAAAACATATGATATATATTGTATGTTTTTTGACAAAACTACTACATCTTATTTACAATAGAAAAGTAATGAAGGGAGTATTTTGATAAATACCATGGTAATCACTATAGTAAAATGCGAAAAGTTTGTATTTTAGCTGTATTAATAACATACAATTGTGGTTAAATATCTTCTTATATGTTTTTTATGTGTAGTAGCACTTCATGCGAGTGCTCAAAAACAGGTGAGTGGAATTATTGTATCGCAACAAACAAATGAACCATTAGCGTGGGTAATGGTGTATGAGCCGGGAACACAAAACTCGGTTTTTTCTGAGGTAAACGGAAGCTTTTCTATTCAAGTTACAGACACATCTCAATTTCTGGAATTGAGCTTTGTTGGGTATCAAACTACATTTATATCTACACATATTGCCCCCGGAACCATTGTGCAAATGCAAACAGATGCCGTAACACTTTCGGCAATTACAATACAAGTTCCGTATGGACTGCAAACAAAAGAAACCTTTACCGGCTCTATGGATGTTGTTTCTTCTGAACAAATAGCGTCTCAAGCTTACGAAGGTATTGACCGTGTGTTGCAAGGACGAGTGCCGGGATTACAAATTACGGGAGCGTCCGGACAACCGGGAGCGGCAACAGAAATCCAATTACGAGGAGCGGGCTCAATGTCGGCAAGCAGTCAGCCACTTATTGTTATTGATGGTATTCCGGTGTATTCCGGACAATTATCTCAGGCAACAGCACACACAAATGCACTTTCTACTATTAATCCACAAGATATTGCCAGTATTTCTATTTTAAAAGATGCTTCGGCAACTTCTTTATATGGTTCACGAGCGTCTAATGGGGTTATTTTAATAACAACAAAATCAGGGACACAAGACCGGCAATCTTATAGTTTTTCAACCTCACAAGGAATTGGAACCGTGGCATACAATAATTTTTCGCCATTATCTGCCGGTGAATATAAACAGATACAAGCAGAAGGAATGCGAAATGCCGGGATGACAGATGCAGAAATTGCAATTGCTCAACTTGCAGATACTGCAAATACAGATTGGTTTTCGGAGGTGTTCAGACCCGCACATACCCAGCAATATGAATTTGTTGCTCAAGGAGGGAATGAACATTCACGATATTATCTATCAACCGCTCTGTTAGATGATAAGGGTATTGTTGATAATACGGGATTACGAAGATTTTCTGTTCGACTTTCCGTAGATAATAATCCGAATAAAAAACTGCGATATGGAATACGCTTAGCTCCTTCGTCTACAAATCAGCAACTTACGGAAGCTCCGGGAATTCTGTCCAGTCCGGTTACCGGCGTGTTCTTAGCTCCGCCAACCTATGCAATGCGGAATGATGCACAGTATAATTTTTCTCAGGGCTTTTATAATCCTGTTGGGAGTATTATGTTGAATCAAAACACGGCTAAAACGATGCGTTTATTGGGAAATGCGTATGTAGAATACCGCCTTCCTTATAATATGCAGTATAAAACAATAGTACAAGCAGATAGAATATCTTTAGAAGAATTTATTTTCCGTCATCCTGCTACTCCCGACGGTTCTTTAGTTGGTGGTATTGGTGAGCATTTTACGGGAGAGCGTACTACTACCACTACCTCTTCTACTATTACGTGGCGAAAATCGTATGATTTTATCCATAATTTTAACGTATTGGGTGGAGTAGAAACTGAATCTATTCAGCAAACAAAAACTCGGATGAAAGCTTCACAGTTCCCTTTTGCCGATGTTACCAGCTTGCATGCCGCATCAAAATTAGAGGAGATTAATACCTACACCGAAGAAGAAGCACTTGTGTCATTCTTTTCAAACACCCAATATAATTACAAATCAAAGTATTTTTTGAGTTTTAGTTATAGAACAGACGGCTCTTCGAAATTTAGCCCACAAAACAGATGGGGACATTTTTGGTCGCTCGGCGGTTCATGGCTTATTCACCGCGAACAATGGATGCAAGAGAATTTTAGAAAGATTTCACTTTTTAAACTTCGGGTAAGTTACGGAACATCCGGTAATTCAGAAATACCAAATTATAAATTTTTGAATTTGTACAGTTATGGTAATAATTATACCGATTTACCCGGAACATTCCCTTCAGAAATTGGTAACCCACATCTTACCTGGGAAAAAAATCGCTCCCTAAATATTGGGTTTGATGTGAATATTTCTCGCTTTACTACATCGCTTGAACTGTATCACCGATACACCTATGATCTATTATTGAATGTTCCTATCCCTATGACCAGCGGATATAAGCATCAGCTTCAGAATGTTGGAGCACTTTCTAATAGAGGCGTTGAGCTTAAATTTGAATCAAAAAATATACAACATGAGCATTTTGTGTGGACTACCGGGCTTAACTATGCTTTGAATATGAATCGTATAGAAGAATTATACAGTAGCGGACAAAAAGATACGATAATACAAGGAACAAAAATAAGAACAGAAGGAGAGTCATTACAAAGCTTTTATTTACCTCATTGGGCGGGAGTCAATCAAGCCGATGGTTCTGCAATGTGGTATGATGCCGATGGAAATCTTACTCGCGACTATAATATGGCGGCATATGTAACCGCAGGAAGAGCAGAGCCAATTTTTACCGCAGGAATTACCAATGATATTTGCTATAAACAATTCGGATTTGGTGCATTTCTTTATATTAATTACGGAAACATCATTTTCAATCAGCTTCAAACAGACTTGAACTCTGATGGGGCAATTATGGGGAAAAATCAATCTACTCAAGCATTAGATAGATGGCAAAATCCCGGAGATAATGCCGCAAGTCCGCAGTTTGTTCAAAATAATGGTTCAAACAGTAATGCCTTTTCTACACGATATTTAGAAAATGGTTCATATATCCGATTGCAAAATATATATGTGCGATATGCAATTCCTTCAGAAAAATTAGAAGCACTCAAACTACAGTCGTGTAATGTGAGTTTTCAAATTAATAATGTATGGGTGTGGTCACAATTTAGTGGAATGGACCCCGAAACAAGAACAAGTGGCGTGTATTACTATGATTATCCCAAACAACGCTTATATTCAATAGGAGTTCAGGTAGGGTTTTAATGACATTTTTTTGTCATTAAAATATTAAATAGCATTTTTAATACTACAAAGATTATTGCAACCTTGCATACATCTTTCCGTATAGCTAAGTGAAAAAACGAATTAGTTTATATGCAAGAATCATTTATTCTTTATCTCTATAGTTTTATTATTTTAAATTTAACGGTATTAAGTAGTATATTCTTCTTAAAGAAGAATTTCTCTAATCGTATTTTAAGCATGTATATTTTTGCACATGTGTGTGTGTTAAGTATTTGTCTGTTACTGTTTTTGTCATATATTAATCCACATTACTTTGTCTTTGTTTGTCTACCCGCCGGATTAGTAGGCCCATTATTATATATGTATATTCGCTCATTATTTCTTCCAAAAGAAACATGTATGAGCCCTACCGTAATGTTACATGGAGGAGTGTCAATACTCATGTTTTTTATGTTAATCATATTCAATTTTTTTCCGGTTTCTTTTATAAACATGACTTTTGATGCGGCAATAATTTCCGGTTCAGGTGATTTCCCCTTCTATCTAAAATTTTATATTTTAATTCATGTCCCGTTCTATATCGGGGTTTCTTATATTTGGTTTATATCATATTCTAAAAAACACGCAATTATTACGAGCATGAAATATCTGTATGCGAAAAATTTTCTCGCGAGTTTAATTGTATTTATGATTTTTTATTACGTTTTTGAATTATCACAATTTCTAGGAATTGTTAGTTTATTTCAGATTACGGTAATTGCTCCAATCGTTGTTTTTTTATTATTTATTTTTTTAGTGTTTTATGCTATAAACAAAAGTCCGTTGTTTGAACACAGCAATTTCCAATCTCTAAAAACACATATAGAACATCTTCAAGAATCAGACATTATTGAACTTACCCATAAAGTTGAAGATATTTTTTTGCAGCAAAAATTATATCTTAAGTCAGACTTATCATTAAAAAAATTAGCGGAAATATTACATGTTCCTATACGGACACTCTCTTTGTATATTAATCAAGAAAAACAGACAAATTTTTCGGATTTTGTTAATTCATTCAGGGTGCAATCTGCACAAGAAATGTTATCAGATGTTTCATATGATAATTATACCATTGATGCAATTGGTGAGCTGTCTGGCTTTAATTCGCGTGCATCATTTTACGCAATATTTAAAAAGCATACCGGGTGTTCACCTAAGGTTTTTAAAACAAGCTCTTTGTGTAATAATTCTTAAGTTTTTAACTTGTCTAATATAGTATTCTTAGACAATATTACCTCTCTCGCTTAGGGCTCTTATTCGTATATTTGAATGTGTTATTGTTTTAAAATCCTACCTGTGTATGAAAAAAAATCTCTACCTATTGGTGTTGTTATGTGGTATTGTAGTATCGGTTTCGGCACAAATTAATTTGCAAGATAGTTTGTTGGTGCATTTTACTCTTGATGGTAATGCACAAGACCAAAGTGGTAAAAATAACCATGGCAATGTAACAGCTACCGGCGTGTATGCAACGCAAAATTATATAGGGCAAGAACATAAAGCCATGTTATTTAACGGAAAATTTGAACAAGGGATGATTAGCTTACCCCTTGGTTTTATTGACACCATGAGTGCTATCACTATTGGTGGATGGGTAAAACCATTGGAGTTTGTTTCGGGCGGACAAGGTTTTTTCGGGCAAGATAATGTGTTAGAAATAACTGCTTATAGCGGTCCCAATCGTTTACGGGTATATCATCCAACATCAGGTACTGTTGATGTTAATCTTACCGCAGGTGCTAACGTATGGTATCATGTATTAGTTACATGTAATACTGAAGGCATGAAAATTTATGTAAACGGTATTGAATCAGCATCACGTACCGGTAATTACAAGCTTGTATCTTCAGCTTTCTCAACTAATTTAGGCGGTAAAGTTATCAGTCAATCCAGCAACTATTACTACGGTATGATTGATGATTTCAGAATTTATAATCGTGTTTTAACTAACGATGAAATAAACTTTTTAGCAGGTTCTTTTTCTTTAACTTATAATATAAATAGTTTAGCTAAAACAACATTTTGCACCGGTGAAAGTTTAGAAGTTTCTTATACTATATTAGGTGATAACATTGCCAATACAAATACTTTTTATCTGCAATTAAGCGATGCCAACGGAAGCTTTGCTAATCCCATTATTATTGGTAGTGTAACAGGAAACTCCAGTGGTAGTATTTCTGCACAAATTCCTGATAATCTTCCTTTAGGAAGCGGATATAAAATGCGTTTAGTAAGCACATTGCCATATTATATTGGAACAGCATCTTCTCAAACATTTACTATTAATAATCCTTCGGAAGGGGTATCAACTTTAAGCAGAGGTAAAATTTTAGAATTATTATTTGATGGTAATTATAATGATAATAGTAGTACACAGCGCCATGGCACAGCAGTAGGAGGTGTTAGCTTTGTGGACGACCGTCATGGTAATCCTTTAAAAGCCATTCAACTAAATGGAACGAACGGACATATTGTTTTACCCGAAGGAGTATGGTTTGATGGCACTGCATTTTCTGCATCCGTATGGTTAAAACCCGGCTCATATAATAACTGGAGCCGAATATTTGATTTCAGTAATGGTGCAGGTAGTGATAATGTTAACTTATCAATTTCTGATGGCACTACTGGTCGTATACATCTGGGATGGAGACAAGGCAGCACATCCATTTGTGCATTCTCAGGCGACAAAAGAGCTACTTTAAATCAATGGAATCACGTAGCTGCCGTATATGATGGCACCACGGCATATATTTATGTAAACGGTGAATTGTCTGCACAATCAACTGTAGCCGGACCTCGTCTTTTACACAGAACTTTAGGATATATTGGTCGAAGTCCATGGACAACAAACGATTATGCCAACGCCGCTTACGACGATTTTATATTATGGGACAGGGCATTAACACTAGAAGAAATTAAACTATTAGCGAATGATGGCACTATTATTACTAATTCTCCTGTTTGTGCCGGAAGCACCTTACACATTGAAGCTCCTGCCATTGAAGGTGCTATATATAACTGGAGTGGACCAAATGGTTTCACTTCAACCCAACGTGTAAATTATATTGATAGTGCACATGCTAACCACATCGGAACCTATAAAGTAACCATTACATTAGGCGAATGTAGTTATACAGATAGCATTTCAAACGTAAACGTTATTACACCGGGTGCACAAACAGCAACAAGTTTTACGGGCTTACCTGCTTATTCACATCTTGGGGCCAGCAATGCTACACTTACCGGCACACCAACCGGGGGTTATTTTACAGGCAGCGGAATGGATATAAACATATTTAAACCGGCTAATGCAGGTGTTGGATCACATGGTATTTACTATCATTATTACAATACAAATCCAGGATGTTATACAACAGGTAAACAAATTGTAGATGTTTATCCGACTGGTGTAATTAATCTTGGTGAAGAAATCTCATGCAGTGGTTATTTTTATGATTCAGGAGGTAGTGGCGGTAATTACGGTAATGATGAAACCATTATTAAAACATTTACTTCTGCCAATGGTGAGATGCTAGAATTTACATTTACTAATAGAGCTATTTCTGTAAACGACACCTTATATGCTTTTGATGGGCCAACAGTAAACAACCGTATATTGGTTGCGTATACTTCCGGTTCGCGTTGGGAAGGGTTTACTTCTTCAGGACCTAGCGTAACGTTTAAATTTGTTTCTAATGCTAGTGGCACCAATACCGGATGGACAGCCCAATACAATTGCACCTCTACTCCTCAGCAATCAAAAAATTACAGCATCAGCAATAGTATTGTTTCTGTTTGTACAGGAAAATTTTATGATGATGGCGGACCTAGCGGTAACCATGGCGATGTGGGCTCTTATACACAAACATTTTATTCAAGAACAGGAGATAGAATAAAATTTAATTTTACGGCGTTTAATACTCACGGAGGGAGTGACATTGTTCGAGTTTATGACGGACCTAATACAAGCTATCCTCAATTAATAAGTCGTGCAGGTTCCCATGGAGCTTTTAGTGTTGAATCCACACAAGATGTATTGACTATTACTTTCTCTATGTTCCAAAATGGATTAACATCTTCAGGATGGGCTGCAGATATTTCATGTACTGCCCCCCCATTACCTGCCATAAACTTAATAGATACAGCTATTACTATATGCAGTGCTATAATATATGACCATGCCGGGCCGGCAGCAAATTACGCCGCTAATAGAAACGATACAATGGTTATAAAATCAAGCACCAATCAACGAATACAACTGGTATTTAATCATAATGAAACAGGTATTGGTGCAGGCGACACCTTATTTGTGTTTGATGGCGATAATGTAAACACTCCTATTATTGCAAAATTTATCTCCGGCTCTCGGTTAGATAATATTGTATCATCAGGAGCTGCATTAACATTTGTGTTTAAATCAGATGGTGCAACACAAGGCAAGGGCTTTATGGCAACACTCAATTGTTTTGACGAACCGGCTCCTCCTGTAAATATTAATCTTTCCAGAGGTGAGCGTGGATTATGTAGCGGTATTGTACGTGACCCCGGAGGCACCGGAAATTATAGTGTTGGCACAAATACCACACAAGTATTTCGTTCATTAGACGGCAATCGTTTAAAACTACATTTTTCAGAATTAGCTATTAATGGAAATAATGATGGTCACTGGTTACATATTTATGATGGTCCCGACAATACCTATCCGCGTATCGGTAGCTACAATCAATGGGCATGGCCTCCAAATAGTATTGTGGAATCAACAGGTGAATACATGACACTAAACTTTAACTCCACTAATACTGCTGCAGGTGCAGGTGCAGGTTTTACCGCAGAGTTTAGTTGTACCACCCCGCCATTAGAAGTAATTCCGATGACTAAAGGAACGTTCGATATTTGTGATGTTGTTATTGCCGATAATGGAGGTATAACTGCAAATTATACTGCAAACGCAAACGACACCACGACACTTTGTTCTGCAAACGGACAATTATTACAAGTTGTGTTTAATCATAATGAAACAGGTATTGCGGCAGGAGATACCTTATGGATTTTTGATGGGGCTAACGTTAATTCTCCACAATTAGGAAGATATATTACCGGCTCACGTATTGAAACTATAACTTCAACCGGTACTTGTTTAACATTTGTATTTAAATCAGACGGTGCAAATCAAAGCAGAGGATGGCAAGGTATTGTTTCATGTATTTCTACGCCACCTGCTAAAGTATCATATAATATGAGTAGTGGCGAACGTAATATTTGCAGTGGCACATTCTATGATAATGGAGGCGGCTCCGGTAACTACTCAAGAGGCACATGGACACAAACATTTACTTCATATAGCGAACAACGCATTAGAGCTACTCGTACTTCATTTAGTGTAAATGGTAATAATGGAGGACATTGGTTTACCGTATATGACGGACCATCAACCTCGTCACCTAAAATAGGCGACTATAATAATTTCACCTCTGTACCAACCGTATTTCAATCAACCGGAAGCAGCTTAACATTCCATTTTAACAGTACCAATACTGCGGCAGGGTTATCAGCAGGATGGAGCTTTGACATGTCTTGTTTCAGTGGAGAACCTATTGATGCAGATTGGATTGAAAGCCCCATTTGTGCCGGCTCAACCATCAGCATACCTTATATATTAAACGAAAGTGTAAATGAAGGCAATCAATTTAGAGCACAATTAAGTGATGCCAATGGTAATTTTACTTCACCTGTTACTATTGGTACTATCACTGATACTGCATCAGGCACAATAACAGCTACTATTCCCGGTGGCACTGCCAGTGGAAATAATTACAGAATACGTGTTATTTCAACTAATCCGGCAATGATTGGTGCGGCATCACCTAACCCAATTATGATTTATGCACTACCTACCACTCCTACGGTATCTGTTTCGGGGAACTTAGAAATATGTTATGGTATTGGCAGTGTTACATTACATACAACTTCACAAATAGGTGTTAATTACAGATGGATTAAAGACGGAGTACAAACCGTTGGTGCAAATCAAAATACGTATACCGCATCAACAGCCGGTGTTTACACTGTAGAAGTAAGTAATACCTGCGACACTATTGTTTCATCAAATTCAAGAACAGTAATAGTAACTAATTCTGCTATTGCTCCTACCATATCTCTTTCAGGCACAACTGATATTTGCAGCAACGAACAAGTTACATTATCAGTAATAAAAGACTCATCATGTACATATCAATGGTACAAAAACGATGCAACAACAGGAAGCAACGATACTAGTTTAACCGTATCATCAGCAGGAGCATATACCGTAAAACTAACCAATGTATGTGGAATTGTGTGGGCAATAGATACAATTGATGTTACAATAAAAGGAATACCTCCTGTTACTCCAACAATTTCAAATACTACATCATTATCTTTCTGCGAAGGCGACAGTGTTGTGTTAAGCATTACACCACAAGCAGGCGTTAATTATCAATGGATATTAAATGATACAATTAATATCGGAGATAATGCTGAAATACTAATTGCAAAAAATGCCGGCACCTATACCGTTGAAGTATCTAATGTTTGCGGTACAGAGATAAGCGATAATGCAAAAACAGTAGTAGTAAATTATAAACCTACAATACCTGTAATTACGAGTGGTAACACTTCAATATGCTATGGCGACAGTATTACATTATCTATTACTGAACAACCTGATGCAACGTATCAATGGAAAAAAGACGGCGAAAATATTGGCGAAAATACAACATCAATAATTGTTAAAGAAAGCGGCATTTATAGTGTTGATGTAACCAATAACTGTGGTACCACATCAGCATCAGAAACAAAAACCATAACAGTATTTGACCTACCTGTAAAACCAATCCTATCAGATAATGGCAAATCAGCTATTTGTCCGTACGAAACAACTACGCTTACAACGACTGATAATGGGGAATCAATTTCCTGGTATTTTAATAATGGATTTATAAGTGGTAAAACAGAAAATACACTTACCGTTTCACAAGCCGGCACATACAAAGCACGTCTCATGAATATAAACAATTGTTTTATTTATTCAGATGAAGTTCAAATAACGTCATTAGCTGCTCCAACAGCTGCAATTACGTCTAATCAAACTGCATTCTGTCAAGGTGCAGAAAACTCCATTACACTTACAGCCAATGAAGATGCCAATGCAACGTATCAATGGATAAAAGACGGTGTGTTGTTAGATGTGTTTGAATCAAGCTATAGCACCTCAACAATAGGCAGTTATAAAGCAATCGTATCTTACACAAACGGTTGTTTAGATACATCTAACGTAATCACATTAATAAATTCAGAAACTCCTATTGCTCATATTACTTCTGCAGGAAATACTGTTTGTAGTGGTTCATCACTCACTATCACAGCCGAAGTTGTTACAGGAGCAACCTATACGTGGTATAAAAATACAGAGCTTGTGAAAACGGGAGCAAGCAATACCTTATCTGTGAACTCAGAAGACACGTATTTGGTTGAGGTAACAAATGCTCAAGGCTGTTTAGCTACTTCTAATAGTATTAATATTATTGTATTACCATTACCCGAAGCTACCATAAGCAGTTCTTCTACTTCGTTCTGTTCGGGAGGCAGCGTTCAACTTACAGCGAAGGTTCTTGAAGGAGCCCTTTATGAGTGGTTTAGGAATGGCGTTTCACTAGGAATACCGAGTCTTGCTGTAAATGAATATCATGCAACACTCAGTGGGATGTATATGGTTGCAATTCAAAAAGAATGTGTGGCATCGTCTCAAAGTATCGTAATTACCGAATCTGTATTACCCGGAAATGCCGGAGTAATAAGTGGAAATTCTACGTTTTGTGCCGGAAATACGTTGCAACTTTCTATTCCTGCCCTTACACATGCACAAGGGTATATATGGGAAGTGAGTCCAATACATGCGGCTTCTATTGTAAGTGGACAAGGGACTCGTTCCATTGTGTTAAATACAAGAAATCAGAATGTAACACTTACGGTTACTCCGTATAATAATTGTGGAACAGGAGTTCCATCTACAAAAACTATTTCTGTAGATAACTCTATTATGTGTACCGGATTTTCAATATTATATAGTGCGTATCCTTCTCATGTAAGTATTGGAACACCAATAACATTTGTAAATCATACAAGTTCAATGGCGTATCCTGATGCTGCTCCACGGTGGAATTTTGGGTCAGGAGCATCACCTGCTACAGCTATAGGAAATGGGCCACATACCGTAACGTATAGCACGGCAGGGGCTAAAACTATTACAATTGATTATGTATCAAATTTTGGTGGATTTGTGATAGCATCAGAAACAAAAACAAATTATATTATGATTTCTTCGGAGTCGGTTACAACATCATCTATTAGTGGAAATATGTCTTTGTTAGATTGTAATATACAAGAGGTTTATTCAGTTGTTCCTTCGCATGGCTCCATGTATCATTGGACCGTGCCTTCCGGTGCCATATTGCTGAGTGGACAAGGAACACATCAAATAACAGTACGTTTTAACGGAAATGCGGGTGTTATTTCGGTAATAGAAACCAATGCATCATCGGTTACGGGTGCGTCAAAAGAGATATTAGTTTCTTGTTCAGGTGCTCAAACATTAACTGAAGACGTATCAAAACAGATGCACTTTTCAATATATCCGAATCCGGTAAAACATACATTATCAATCACATCTCCATATACCATTGAGTATAATTATTATACAATTTTTGATGTTTCGGGAAATGCGATAGTTTCAGGTATATTTAAAGAATCACACACCATACCTTTTTCAGAGTATTCGTTAGGAACTTACTTCATTCAATTTAACAACAAAGAATCAATTATGTTTATTAAACAATGAAAATAATCAAGCAAAATCTATTTAATAACAATTTAAAGTATATAAGTATGAAAAAAAATGTTTTGTATGTATTAACAATGATAGGATTACTTTTGAGTACATCATGTCAAAAAGAAGAGGAAAAACCTAAGGATACGAATGATCCAAAAGTAACATCTGAGTATATGTTGGTAATTAAAACCGGTGCTCATGCTTTAAAGCAAGGAATGAGCATTACTTATGAATGTGCAATAGTTGATAAAACCGGTACTATTACCGAGGTTTCTGATGCGGTATGGTCTGTAGGGAATGAAAATGTAGCGACGATAAGTTCGTCAGGAAAACTTTCTGCGGTAGGACAAGGCGAAACGTATGTGGTTGCAAAAAAAACGCATAAAGGTGTTGATTTTTACGATACGGTACCTGTAGGTGTTTATGATGCTAATATTCCTTTTACGGTTTTACCGGGAGCAATTATTTGGTCGGTTGATGGTGGCCCACTTGAATTATTTTCAATTTATTTAGGTACGCAAACAGCATCGTATACGTATTCATCAAGTGACGCAACTGTTGCGAGTGTAAGTGCAACATCAGGATCCTCTATTTGGGTTCATTTTCATAAACCAGGCACTTGTAATATTACGGTTAAAGGTACAATTGGCGGAAAAGAAAATACATTTATTGTACCTGTAATGGTAATTGGCGAGCCACCAATTCCCGTTCCTGTTGCACGAGTAGAAATAAGTCCTCAGGTATATGAAATGATTATGGGAGAATCAAAAACATTTAGCGTTAAAGCATTTAATGGGAGCGGTGTTGATGTTACCGGGCAATACCCCGTTGTTTGGGAAGCAATTAATGCCGAAGATGAAGAAAATGATGAGTTTTTTGGGCCGATAGCAACAATTAATCAGAATGGGAAATTAGATGCCTTGTACCCCGGAGTTGTTACAGTTAAAGCTACTATAGAGGGAATTACATCGCAAGCTACCGTTTATATTTATCCCAAGAAAATGATTGAAGTAAGTCCATTTTATGTTGATATAAAACCGGGAGCAAAACAACAATTTACTGCAGAAACAATTGAGTTTAATAGAGTAAATAATAAGATTACTCCTTCAATTATTGCCAATCCAACTGACATTACATGGATGCTTATGAATAGTGAAATTCCATTTATGACCGCAATAGGGACAATAAGTGCAACCGGAGAACTTACGGTAAGTCAACAAGCTACGCCATTAAGTTTTGATGTTGTTATAGCGTATTCGCCGAGTAACCAAGAAATTATGGAGGGAGCCGCATTAGTAACAGTTGAAATGGATATGCCTATTAATCCTTTTGACCCTAACGATCCCAACGATCCTTTTGATCCTTTTGATCCATTTAATTTCTGATTAATACCAAAAGATTGTATTAATTATTTAAAAACGCGATGTGATTTCATATCGCGTTTTTTATTAATTGTAAAGATTAGTAAGTTTGAGTTTTATAAAAAGATTTTCATCTCATTTCTCCTAAGATTGCGGCCGTGGCGGTAGCTCCAACTCGGCTTGCACCGGCTTCTTTCATTCGCAATAATTGCTCAAATGTTCGTATGCCTCCCGATGCTTTTATTTGAATTTCCGGCTTACAGTGTGTTCGCATAAGAGAAATATCGTGTTCTGTTGCCCCGGTGTAGGTGTATAAATCAGAATGTGTTTTTACAAAGCCATAGCCGGTTGAGGTTTTCACAAATCCCACCCCAATATCATTACATATTTCACAGAGTTTAATTTTGTCGGCATCCTGCGTTACAAAATCAGTCTCAAAAATTACTTTTAATACCGCATGGTGTTTTTTGCAGACATCTTGAATCGATCCAATTTCTTTTGCAATATACTCCCAGTCTTGCTCCAAAGCTTTACTAATAGTTATAACCATATCAATTTCTGTAGCACCATCTTGAATTGCACACTCTGTTTCAAAAACTTTGGCGGCAATCGTGCTGTTTCCGTGCGGAAATCCTATAACCGTGCAAATGCCAATATCTGTTCCCGCAAGTAGTTGTGCTGCAAGTTTTGTGTGATGCGGTTTAACACATACCGTAGCAACAGCATATGTTTTGGCAATATTACATTCCGCAATTACGGTTTCTTCTGTATATGTTGGATGCAAGATAGAATGATCTATCATTCTAGCTATTTCTGATTTTGTTATCATAATTTATGTATACGTTATATGATTCAAAGATATAAAAAATAAAGAGTGTTGATAAAACTGTGTATTGGAATACTTAACTATTTATAGTATTTTTGGGAAAGAATAATGAGTTTTTAGACATGCTTGATCAAAAATTACAACAAAAATTACAACAAAAGCTTTCGCCTCAGCAAATTCAAGTAATAAAACTACTTGAAATCCCTTCTATGATGCTTGAACAGCGAATTAAACAAGAAATTGAAGAAAACCCGGCACTTGAGGTTGATGAACCTATTCATGATTCGTATGAAAACGAAGATAATGATAATCAAAATGACTCTGATTCCGATGAATTTTCAATAGATGATTATTTTAATGACGATGAGTATAATAATTATAAGTATAAAACAAATAATCACTCATCGGATTATGAGCAAAAAGAAATTCCATTTTCGGGAGGAAATACTTTTCAGGAATTATTACGTTCGCAAGCCGGCTTGCAATCTCTCTCTGAAGAACAGCTTATTCTTGCCGATTTTTTAATCGGAAATATTGATGAAGACGGATATCTCCGTAGAGATATTGAAAGCATTACTGATGATATTATGCTTACTCAAAATATTGCAGTAACAGAACAAGAATTGCTGGATGTTTTAACGGTTATTCAAAGTCTAGACCCACCGGGAGTTGGGGCTCGTTCTCTTCAAGAGTGTTTGTTGCTTCAAATGCAACGTAAAGAACGTTCAGCTTCTGTAATTACAGCTATTCATATTTTACGTGACTTTTATGATGAATTTGTAAAAAAGCACTATAGTAAAATTCTTACAAAGTTGGATATAGAAGAAGAACATTTAAAAGATGCTATTCAGGTAATTGTTAAGTTAAACCCAAAACCGGGTGGAGAAATGCATGACCAATACAGTAAGAATGTAAATTATGCAATTATTCCCGACTTTATTTTAGAAGAGCGTAATGGTTCTTTTGAAATACAATTACATTCAAAAAACACTCCCGAAATGCGTGTGAATAAAGTATACGCAAACATGTTAGAGGAACTTAAACAAAAAGAAAAATCGCAAAAATCGCAAAAAGAAGCAATTCAATTTGTTCGTCAAAAAATTGATTCTGCAAAATGGTTTATTGATGCTATACAACAGCGTTACAATACATTATTGTATACAATGGAAGCTATTTTTGAATATCAGAAAGATTTTTTCTTATCCGGTGATGATACCAAATTGCGACCAATGATTTTAAAAGACATTGCCGATAAAACCGGATTAGATGTGTCTACTATTTCTCGTGTGGCAAACAGTAAATATATTCAAACGCCGTATGGGATAATCTCATTAAAATTCTTTTTTTCGGAGGGTTTACAAACAGAATCGGGAGAAGAGGTTTCATCGAGAGAAATTAAACGAATTCTCCAAGATGTTATAGAAAAAGAAAGTAAGAAAAAGCCATATACTGACGAGGAACTTTCTGAAATTCTACAAGAACAAGGATATATTATTGCGCGCAGAACAATTGCTAAATATCGTGAACAACTGGGAATACCGGTTGGTAGATTACGTAAAGAGTTATAATTTTCTGCACATATGAAACGTACCCTACAATCTCTCATTTCATGGATTATTTCAATTGTTTTTCATCCTTTGATTTATGCATTTGCAGGGAGTTTTGTGTTATTATGGTTTGTGCCGGAATTTGATTATCTACATCCCGAAGTACTATCTCGATATCTTAGTAGAATTTTTTTTCTCACCTATGTTCTTCCTCTGTTTTTTGTGCCAATTATTTACTTGTTTTATAAGTTTAGCGGTTCTGAATTTAACAGTAAAAATTTCCGCCTTTTTTTATTGTTAGTTACCGCTAGTTTTTATTTGTATAGTTATCATATAATACAAAGTAATACGCTTTTTGCGAATGTTAATTATTTTATTCTGCTCTGTGCTTTGCAATTATGTATAAGTGCAGCTATTACCTATTTTTGGCGTATTAGTTTGCATATGATTGGTATAGGAGGATTTATCGGTCTTCTATTTTTTTTAGTTGTATATGCCGGAATATATCCAAAACAACTCTTAGCAATAAGTGTACTTGTTGCCGGTTTGGTTGCCTATGCTCGTCTTATACTTAAAGCACATACCCAATTGCAAATTTATGTGGGATTTGCTTGTGGGTTTTTGGTGTCAACTACCTATTTATTCTTACTCTTTGGGCTGTAATTAAAACAGGCGTCAAGTTACATACGGCAGAAATTCGTATATCTTCAAAAACAAAAAAAATGTCAGGAACGAAACAAAACCTGCGATTATATTGTATATTCGCATAATAATCAGTATATTTAGATAGTATTTGTTTTAAAATTCCTTCTTGATGTTACAAAAATCTACCTGGTCTCTTGTAATTATTCTTGCAATATTTATATTGCCTACCAGCTTATTTACACAGGATGAGAGTTCTCCAAGAAATATGTATCGTAATATGGATAGACTGCTTTCTATACGACAGTATGAAGAAGCTCTCCCTATAATTGAACAACTTTTACAAGAAGATCCGGATAATGCCAACTATAATTTTAAAATGGCATATGCTATTATTCGTGGCCCCAGTCAAAAAGACCCCTTACCTTATTTAGAAAAAGCTATTCAAAATATTTCAGATAGATATCGTTCTCGTCCAAATCAGCTAAGTGCACCGGTTGATGCTCTTTGGTTTATAGGGAGATATCATTTTTATCAATATAATTATGGTGTTGCCTTTGAATATTTGCAGCAATACCTTAAACATATTAATGAGTTTCATGCTAATTATGCCTTAACTCTTGAAACAATAGAAGTGTGCCGAACTGCTCCGGACTTAATGAAACATCCGGTTCACATAACTATGAGAGATTTTAGCGAAGCGGTAACGCTGCCGCAATATGTGCATAGCCCCTTGTTTTCTCCTGACGAGTCAATCTTTATTTTTACTGCAGATGCAAATCCGGAAGATAATCATTATAGAATTGCTCATGAAGCATATAATGATGATATTTTTTATATCTACAAAAAAGACGGCGAATGGTCCAAGCCAAAACCCTTAAGTGCTAATATTAATTCTAACAAAAAAGAAGCAAGTGTAGGGATGCACCCAAACGGTAAAATGTTATTGGTATACAGAGAAGATAATGGTGTTGGAAATTTATATTATTCTGATTTAATTGACAGCAATGTATGGTCGCCGCTCAAAAAGTTCCCTGAGCCAATTAATACAGAGCACAATGAATCTCATGCAACAATTTCTGCCGATGGAAGGGTTATGTATTTTACTTCTGACAGGCCGGGAGGGTATGGCGGATTAGATATATATATGTCTCGTCTTTCACGTGACGGCGTGTGGGGAACTGCTATTAATTTAGGGCCACAAGTAAATTCTCGCTTCCATGAAGAGAGTCCGCATTTGCAAGCAAACAGTAATCTTATATATTTTAGCAGTAACCGTCCCGGTGGTATGGGTGGGTTTGATGTATATAGAGGTGAAATACTACAAGATAGTATTGTTACCAATGTTCAAAATATAGGATATCCAATAAATACTCCTTTTGATGATTTATTTTTCAAAACCACGCTTGATGGAGGAAGGGCGTATTATTCTACTGCATGTACCTCAACAAATGGAGAATTTGATTTACAAATTATTGACTTAAAAGATACGCGACTGTTTCCGAATGTAATTGTAGAGGGTTTGGTAATTCATGAAACTGATGATACGCTTAGAAATAAAAAATTATATGTGTTTAATCTAACTACAAAACGAATAACCGATTCAACAATTACTGACTCAAAATCAGGATTGTTTCAAGCGAATTTACACTCAAAAAACACCTATCTCTTATCGGTTACATACGACGGATTTGTGTATTATTCTAAACCTTTTGAAATATCAGAATATTTTGCAGATTACACCTTTCAAAATACTATTACACTTCATCCTTTTTATATTTCTGATTCTACGGTACGCCAAAATACCGGTGATTTTGTGATATTCAGAAATAATATGATGGCACGCGAAGATGACCCAATATTTGATTCGGTGCTAAATATTTTTGCGGTTTCAAATTCCCTTGAAGCTCAAAGAGTTTCTCGTTTGCAAACTACTATAGATACCGAAGCAGAAACACGCCATATGGCTCGACGGATAGAACGTACCACAAGAATTGAAGAGCCGGAAGAACCATTATTTGTTGAAAATGATTTAATACCTGACGTGCGTCAAGCTCAAGATGAAGGAGAATATATTACTTCAGTAACGCAAATTGTTGAAGTTACTGAAGCTCGTAGCCAAAGACCACGCGTTCAAAAGCCGGTTGTTGAAGCCCAAAGAGGAAGCTCAAATGCTGATTCACTTTTATCAAGTGGTATTTCTAATTTACAATTTGGGCAATTTGATGCATCTACAGAGGATTTATTGGCAGCAAAAAAATTATATGATTCATTACAAGATGCTCAAAAATTAGTTGTATGTCTTGATTATCTCTCGGCAAATGCCAGAAATACCGGAAATATTCATTCGGCATTAGATTATCAACTACAATCTTTATCAATTATTGAACAATCTATGTCTGCTCAAGCATTAGCAGAACGACAGGTAGAGGTGGGGAAATTATATGAAGAATTATGGTATAAAGACGAAGCTCTCGCCTTATTTGAGAAGAGTTTAGCTATTCAAAAAGAGCAAAATAATAAAGAAGCTGCTTCTGATGCTTATTTTAATATAGCAGATGTGTATATGCAGCATAATCAACAAGAACAAGCTATTGCATACCTACAGCAATCTCTTGAATCTGCCACAAACCTAAAACGACAAGCAGAAACATTTAATAAAATTGGGGTTTCTTATCATCAACTGCAACAGTTTATTACGGCAATAGAATACTATAACAAAGCTATTAATACTGCATCTTCAATTGATGATAAAGAAGGATTGGCTCTGTATCAAAATAATTTAGGTAATGCCTATGTTGATATCAGAAAGTTTGAAGAGGCATTAATTCATTACAGTATTTCTCTTGGCTTATATAGAGACATTCTTAATGATAATGGTATTGCATCGGTGTATTACAATATTGGTAATGTGCGGAGAAGGCAAAATAGAACAAATCAAGCAATAGAAAACTTCACAAGAAGTATTGAAATAGCCAAAAAAACAAATAATAGAGGGGTTTTAGCACGTAATTACCGAGCATTATCAGATGTGTATAAAACTATTGGCAATCATGCTCTTGCACTTAGTTATTATAAACAGTTTGTTGCTATTGAGTCACCTCGTGGAAGAACATTACTACAACTTTCCGAAGTGTTGTTAAAACACACGGTTGATTCTGACGAAATTTTATTGCTTCGTGCTCAAATGCAACGTGGAGCTGAATTGTACCGACTTGAACAAGCAAAATATGAAACCGAATTGCTGTTATTGGCTCAACGGCAACGACTTTACGAAATTACTCGTCTGTCGCTCCTAGGAATTGCAATTGCAATAGGTATTGTATTGTTCTTGTTCCTTATGAGATTTAGAACAGGTCGAAAATACTACAAACAATTATCTCTTAAAAATGCGGAAATATTACAAAAGCAAGAAGAGATTACCGTACAACGAGAAAATCTTGAAATTCTCAATGCTCAATTAGAACGGCTTTCTATCGTTGCCAGTCAAACCGCAAACACTGTTGCTATTCTTACTCCAAATGCTGATATTGAGTGGAATAATGCCGCATTCACCGCTCAGTACGGTAATAGTACGGCTAATTTTATTGCATTTGCAGAATCGGTACAAGAAAAAGCATATATTCAAGAATGTATTGAATCTAAAAAATCTGTGCAATACGAAACGCAGCGTAATAATATATGGGTGCAGTGTATGCTTACTCCTATATGTATTGACAATGAACTCGCAAAAATAATTGTAATAGAAGCAAATATTACCGCACTTAAAAAACACGAAATCGAAATAAAACAACAACGTGACGAAATTCTAGTTCAAGCACAAGAAATTGAAAAACAGCGTGACATTGCTCTTGATCAACGCAATCAAATTGAGGAGCAAAAAAATTCTATAGAAACATCTCTTGTTGAATTACAACATACGCAGAAAAAATTAATAGAATCGGAGAAAATGGCTTCGTTAGGAAGTTTAGTTGCGGGTATTTCTCATGAAATAAATACACCTGTAGGTATTGGTATTGCAGCATCAACTTCTTTAGTGTCTCGAACAGAATCATTAAAAGAACTGTTTGAGTCGCGAAAAATGAAACAATCAGATTTGCAAAATTATATTCTTTCTACTCAAGAAGCTGCTACCTTAATTCAATCAAATTTAACGCGTACCGGTGAGTTGGTGAAAAGCTTTAAACGTGTTTCTGTAGATGAAATGACCGATCAAAAACGTGAGTTTAATTTACAAGAATATATATCCGAAGTTCTTACTAGTTTAGCTGCTGAAACTGCAGGTAGAGATATTGAATACACAATTGACTGTCCGGACGATATTCAGCTCAATTCGTATCCTGCGGCCTTTGCGAAAATTATTTCTAACATGATGAAAAATGTGTTAGTACACGCCTATTCTAAAGACGAAAAACATCTTGTTTCTATAACCGCTCGTGTAATTGATGCTACGCTACGATTACAATTTACTGATAAAGGTAAGGGGATGTCTCCTGAGGTTGTGCAAAAAGTGTTTAACCCATTCTTTACCACAAATATGCAAGCCGGAAAAGGTTTGGGAATGAATATGGTGTATAATGCCGTTACAAATCAGCTTAAAGGCGAAATCTCTTGTGAAAGCACCCAAGGTGAGGGAACCACATATCATATTATTATTCCAATGCCGGAAGAATAATTAACGCGAGAGTGTTATTGTTCGCTGTCTTTTCCCCACTCATATCCTGTTTTAGATAAACCCAATAAAGATAAAATTCGATACACTACGGTGTTACACACATCTTCTATTGTTTGTGGATGAGAATAATATGATGGCGTTGCCGGACAAATAATTGCTCCTGCTAAGCTTAGCAATTCCATATTTTTTATGTGTATCAAACTATATGGTGTTTCTCGTGCTACCAAAATTAGTTTTTTTCGTTCTTTTAATAGTACATCTGCAGCACGTGTTAGCAATGTGTCTGAAACGCCATGTGCAATTCTGCCTAATGTTCCCATACTGCACGGACAAATAATCATGGCGTCATACCCCGCGGACCCCGAAGCACATGCTGCCCACATGTCAGAATCGGCATATGAACGGAAATTATATAGTTGTGGCGGAGCTCCCAGTTCATATTCCCACACCTTTTGTGCTTGCGACGAAAAAATAACATCAACACGTGATACCTCAGAGGATAAGGTATGTAGTTTATCTAATAATAACTGAGCATATATTGACCCACTTGCTCCGGTAACTGCTACAATTATTTTCATCTGTTTCTTTTTAATTTTGTTTATAGTATAACGTGAGTTCGACGTAATTTTTTAAGTTCAGGTTGATGTAAAATATTGAAGATTAAGGCAAATCGATGAATCTTATCGGGATAAGATGAAGAGATTTAACGCAAATATTCAATATTTTACACAAAGCTATCAATAAACCGCTTATAAACAGCAATCTTCTTCTTAAAAATATCTCGATTTATCCCGATAATACTCGTTATTTTTAAATCGAATCTTACTATTTATAAGCGGCCTGAACTCAAAAATTATATCGAATTCACGTTATAGATGCTACAATTTCAAAAGCATTACAAATTTATTGTTGTAAATAAAAATGTAAACTTGCATATAAACACCAATTTATAAATCTTCTATTAATAGGAATAAGCGTATATGATGTTCTTAAATCCAAAACTATAGTTTCTGTGAGTCGAACAATTCCTCCGGTATAAAACAGTATATCAAGAGGATCAAAATCCGGAGTCTTTACCGTAATACCCATGTCATAATATGAAGCATAGAGCGGCACGCCAAATCCTCCTCCGCCAAATATTGTCACATTATCATATAATCTATATTTAATGATACAGGGTACTTCTATATATCCAAGACTAATCTTAAATGTGCCTGTTTGATTTGCTGCACCTTTTTGAGTAAAACGTAATTCTATTTGACCATCTAATAGTTCATGTATTGAGCGTTCTACATATCCGCCAAAACTAATTCCGAATTTATAAAAACCTCCCACACCATCACCATTAACCTGGCTAGTGGTAAAGCCGGTTATTAACCCACCCGAAAAATCTTGTGCATGTATGCTTGCACTGAGCAAAAAAAGAGACAGTAATACAATCTGTAATTGCCTCATAATACATTATTTTTTGTGAGAAAAAACTACTTTAAATAAAGAAGAAATCGATATTTTTTTACCGTATAATAATATACCCGCTTTATACATTTTTGCCGCAAAATATAATACAATTACACATGAAAGTATTAAAACCGCAACAGAAAGGAGCAGCTCCCAATAGGGTATTCCAAACGGAAGACGAGCAAGCATAATTACCGGTGAAGTTAAAGGAAATATTGAGAGCCAGAAAGCGAGTGACCCCTCCGGGTTAGAAATTATTATTTGCAATACAAGTATTGAAAATAATAATGGTAAAGAAACCGGCAATACAAATTGTTGAGCATCGGTGTCTTGATCAATAACAGCTCCTATTGCTGCATATATTGCTGCATATAACAGATACCCAAACACAAAAAAGAATATAAATGCAAGAATCATTACATTCCATTTAATTCCATCTAATGATTCAAAAAGATTAATAGCATATTCTTTTGATGAAAGATGTTCAGAAACAAGTTGTTTAGCAGATGCTGCAGATTCGCCCAAAGTGTAACCTGTTTCAGGAAGCGGTAGCGGATTATATAAATCGGCAAATAAGGTTACCTGAGCAGTAAATACAATTCCAAGGGTGAGAATTGTCCACACCAAAAACTGTATCAGTCCAACCGTACCTATTCCAAGAATTTTCCCTGCCATTAACTGCACCGGTTTTACCGAAGATACTATTATTTCAATTACTCGATTTGTTTTTTCTTCAATAACCCCTCGTAATACGAGCACCCCATAAACAAACACAAACATGTATAATAAAAATCCCGCTCCATATGCAATTGCCATTCGGCGAGAAAAGGTATCGTCATCATCTACATATACCCCATCTTTTGTCCATTTTTGCACCCCTACAAATACCGGAGAAGAAACACGTTTTATGGTTTCGTAACTTACATTTTCTTTCATAAGAGCCATATATTCCAAATCTCTCCGAAGCACATATGAAATATATGCACGTAATGCGTCATCAATCCACACATGAGAATAGAGTATTGCCCAATTAGAATGATAAATATTATGCGGAATAAATAAAACAGCATCATATCCTGATTCTGAAAGGTTCTCGCGAAGCCTTTCAACCGTTGTGTTAGACACGAGCGTAAACCGATATGACTGAAAATTCTCAATTGTTTCGCCCAATAAATGGGTTTCATCAATTATTGCAACATGTTTAATCTGTTCTCGCTCCATTTTTTCAAGCCACATAGGAACAATAAAGATTCCGGCTATTAATAAAGGACCGAGAATAGTCATAATAATAAACGTACGATTACGAAATCGGCTTAAAAATTCACGTTTATATATAATTCCTATTTTGTTCATATTGTTTGTTCTGTGGTATTTTGAATTGTTGATAGAAATATTTCGTGCATACTCGGCAAAACCTCTCGAAATTCAACAATAGAACCGGATTGCATAAAGTGCGAAAGAATATTATTTACAGAAACATCTTCATGTAAACTAATATGAATAGTGGTGTAATCACCTTCTTTTTCTTGACTAACTAAGGTAAATGAGCTCGAAAATGACGCGAGTAAAGAGTCGTAATATCCTGAAAATGTAATACGATATTTGCGATTTGCATAGTCTTTTTTAATACTGCTAATAGTACCCTCAAGTAGTTTTTTGCCGGTATGTATTAAGCTTATTTCATCGCATAATTCCTCTACCGAATTCATATTGTGCGTAGAAAGAATGATAGTTGTTCCTTGTTGTTTAAGTGCAAGGATTTCTTGTTTTATTGTTTCAGTATTAATAGGGTCAAAGCCACTAAAAGGTTCGTCAAGAATAAGAATTTCAGGTTTATGAAGAATTGTTGAAATAAACTGAATTTTTTGCTGCATACCTTTAGATAATTGCTCAACACGTTTATTCCACCATGAGCTGATTTCCATTTGCTCAAACTTTTCTTGCAAAAGTTTTTTTGCCTGTGCCGGTTGTAATCCTTTTAATGCCGCAAAATAGATAGCTTGTTCTCCCACCTTCATTTTTTTGTATAAGCCACGTTCTTCGGGGAGATATCCAATTCTATAAATATCTTGTTCGCAGAGAGGTTTCCCGTTTATTAGGATTTCGCCCGAATCGGGAGCAATAATTTGATTTAAAATACGAATAAAGGTAGTTTTTCCTGCTCCATTTGGACCCAGTAAGCCATATATACATGCCGAAGGAATTTCAATACTAACATTATCTAAGGCACGCGTCCCTATAAAATTTTTTGAAATAGTATGAGCGGTAATATTTGACATATATATTCTTTAGAACAAAAATAGCTAAATAATCTAAGAAAAAATCACAAAGCCATGGGTAAAACAGGGCAAACGCTTCTAATTAAAAAAAAAGCTGAAAGCTTTTATTATTTTAGCTCAATGGCAACACCTTGGGTTATAATAGTAATGATATGTAAAAAAGCGTCCTGAAAGACAACATATTAATCACTCCACAAATAATCTTCATTATAATCAATACCATATTCACTCAGAAACAATGTATACTCATTCTTGAATGACATTTTTTTCGTATGAAAAACAATATGAATAAACAATTTTGATAATGATTGTGCCATAAATAATTGTATGTTACCCTTTCAGGGTGTTGTTGTTTTTTGTGTTGCATGTTACCCAAGGCGTTGCCATTGGGCTGGATTATATTGCCACGCTGTGGCGTTTTAATTCGTTGTTAATTTTAGTTTTGTTTTTTATATTACATGTATTGCGAAACACAAAAGAATAATGAATTTTGTTAGAGCGGCGCATTATATGAATATAAATATCCCTTATTGTACATGTGTTGTTTTGGCTGAAAGCCATATCTAATTTAGCCCAATGGCAACGCCTTGGGTATGAATAATTCCCGATATTTTTCCGTCCTGATGGGTAAAAAGGCATAAGAGAAAACAGCGGCAGTTTAATATGTTTGATCTATTACTGAAATTTTTTTCCATTTTCCGGTTTTAAAACGGAAGTAAAACATAACAGAAAAAATGAGAAAGAATACTACTAAAATTCCCCAGCCCAGAATAGGTCCAATATCAAATACAAATAAAGAAATATAAATTGCCGGAACAAACATCCAATGGAGAATTAATGATGCAGCCATTGTCCATACGGTATCGCCGGCTCCACGTAAAGCACCTACAAATGCAATTAAGATAGATTCTGCAAGTACATAAATAGCCGCTAAACGTATCATTGCAATAGCAATGGGACGAGCATCGGCAAAAACCGGATCAAAACCAATAGGTTTAAATACATCAACCAACACAGTTGGAATAAGTACAAAAAAGCAGGCAACAATACAGGTAAAGAGAAATCCGATTTTTACCCCGGAATATGCGGCGCGTTCTGCAACATAATAACGTTTTGCCCCTATATATCTACCTACTAAGCTTGTTACGCCAACTTCAATACCCGTTAAAGGAACAAAGGTAACCATATCCCAATTAAACATTATAGATGCGGCTGTTGCTGTTGCTTCATTATATGAGTGAAAAATTGACACTAATACCGTAAATGCAATAAGATTCCCGAAAAATTCTAATCCGGCAGGAGTACCATATCTAAAGAGAGTTTTAACCGTTTGAGCATGATATACAAATGCCTTTTGCACGTAATACATACCCGCATTATCTTTTCTGAAAAAGAAATAGAGTAATACCAATAATCCGCAAAATGCAGAAAAAATAGTACCGTATGCAGCACCAATAATACCGAGTGCCGGGAATCCGAATTTTCCAAATATTAAGATATAGTTTACTATAATGTTCACCGTAAATGTAGTAAGTGCGGCTTTCATTACAACTTGTGTTCTGCCAATGCCAGAAAAATAGCAACTTATAGTATGTCTGAATAAGGATATTACCGTACCAAATACTAATATGGTAACATATTGTTTTTGTAAAATAAGTTGTGTTTCTGAAACCTGAGAGGCATCAAAAAATTTATATACCAAAGGGATACAAGCTAAAATAAGCGGATAAGAAAGTAATGATATTCCTAAAGCTTGAACCGTAACACGCGGGCAGGCAGCATAGTTTTTTGCTCCAAAATATTGAGCAATAAGTGCGGTAGAAAAACCAATGAGACCAAAAAAGAAGGTAATTAAGGTAAATGAAGTAATACCGCCAATAGTTGCCGCATTCATATACTCTGCTCCTAATTTTGATAAAAATACACGGTCGGTAAACACCATAAGTGTTTCACTCGATTGAGAAATAACAATAGGTAAAGCAAGAACAAATAGTTCATGTACTCCCCCCATCTTTCTTCGCCGTAGTATAGTATTCATTAGGATTTTTTTAGCGCGTCAAAGATATTTTAAAAAATAGTCTTATTGCAATTTCTCCCCTAAAAATTATTTTGAATGTATTTATTTCGGGCAGAGTGTTGCGAAACAAAAAACTTTAGTATACTTTTACTCCTACTAAAACTATAGGATTAAAATAATAAATTATGAGTACAAGAACATTACATTATGAAACACTGCAAGTTCATGCAGGTCACAAACCGGATTCAGCTACAAATTCTCGTGCTGTTCCTATTTATCAAACAACATCATATACCTTTAACTCTGCTGAGCATGGAGCAAATTTATTTGCACTCAAAGAGTTTGGAAATATTTATACGCGTTTAATGAATCCTACTACCGATGTGTTGGAGCAGCGAATTGCAGCATTAGAAGGCGGTGTTGCGGCTCTTGCAGTTGCATCAGGACATTCTGCTCAATTACTTGCTATTACTAATATTATGGATGTAGGGAAAAATATTGTGAGTTCATCACATTTATATGGTGGAAGCTATAATCAATTTAAAGTTTCATTTCCTCGATTAGGTATTACCACAAAATTTGTTAGCTCAAATAAACCGGAAGATTTTGAAGCTCAAATTGATGAAAACACGCGTGCCTTATATGTTGAAACCATTGGTAATCCTGAGTTTAGTATTCCTGATTTTGAAGCACTAGGTAAGATTGCCGAAAAACATGGAATTCCATTAATTGTTGATAATACCTTTGGTGCTGCCGGATATATTTGTAAGCCACTTGCTCATGGAGCTCATATTGTAATTACTTCTGCCACAAAATGGATTGGCGGTCATGGTACAAGCATGGGTGGAGTTATTATAGATGGCGGTACGTTTAATTGGGGAAATGGTAAATTTCCATTTTATACTGAACCTTCGCCGGGATATCATGGATTAAAATTTTGGGATGTATTTGGCGCCGGGAGTCAGTTTGGAAATATTGCATTTATTATTCGTGCTCGAGTAGAAGGTCTTCGAGATTTAGGTCCTGCTATTAGTCCGTTTAATGCATTTCAAATTATTCAAGGCGTAGAAACCGTTTCGTTACGTATGAATAAAATTTCTGAGAACACCTTAGCATTAGCTCAATGGTTAGAGAAACATCCAAAAGTTGATTCGGTTAATTATCCCGGACTGGCATCGTCAAAATATAATGCATTAGCAAAAAAATATTTGCAGAATGGTTTTGGAGGAGTACTTTCATTTAGAATAAAAGGAGATAAAAATCAGGCAAATACCATAATTGATTCCTTACAAATTGCCAGTCATCTAGCAAACGTGGGAGATACTCGCACCTTGGTAATTCAGCCGGCAGCTACAACGCATCAGCAATTATCAGAAGATGAGCAAAATGCAGCAGGAGTGTATCCTAATTTAATTCGAGTTTCGGTTGGCATTGAGCATATATCAGATATTATTTGGGACTTTGAACAAGCACTCGAAAAAATATAAAGTAAAAAATATAAAAAGAGCTGTCTATGTAAGGCAGCTTTTTTTGTATCTTTTATTTTTAAAATTTCTATGAACCTGAGTTCGGTAGAATACGAACAAGATTCTGAACTTTTAAATAATAATTGAACTCAAGTTATAAGTATGAAGGCAAACGAAATTATTACCAAGCTTCAAATAAAATATACACACGAACCTGAGTTTGTTCAGGCATGTATGGAATTCTTTTCATCTATTGCACATATATATGATGCTCATGAAGAATATCAACAAGCAAATGTACTTGAACGAATGGTGGTTCCTGATAGAATTATTACCTTTCAGGTTCCTTGGATTAATGATGCAGGGAAAGTGCAAGTAAATACCGGTTATCGTGTGCAGTTTAATAATGTGCTAGGTCCCTATAAAGGAGGATTACGCTTTCATCCTTCGGTAAATGTAAGCATTTTAAAATTTCTAGCTTTTGAACAAGTTTTTAAAAACAGCTTAACTACATTACCCTTAGGTGGCGGTAAAGGCGGTGCTGACTTTGATCCGAAAGGAAAATCGAAAACAGAAATAATGCGGTTTAGTCAATCTTTTATGTTACGTATTTGGTCAGATTTAGGACAAAACATTGATGTTCCTGCAGGTGACATTGGCGTTGGTAAACAAGAAATAGGATTTTTATACGGTATGTATAAACGTCTTACTCGTGAGCATGTGGGTGTATTAACCGGAAAAGGTATTGACTGGGGGGGAAGTAGAATCCGTCCGGAAGCAACCGGCTATGGGGCAATATATTTCTTAGAAAGAATGCTGGCACTTCAAAAAGACACGATTACACAAAAACGAATTGTTGTTTCCGGATTTGGAAATGTTGCCTGGGGTGTTGTAAAAAAAGCTCATGAATTAGGAGCCCTCGTTATTGCTATTTCCGGACCCGATGGTTTTATTCATGCGCCAAATGGTCTGCAACAAGAACATATAGATTTTATGCTTGAACTCCGTTCCGGTAATCTAGATATTATAAAACCTTTTGCCGACAAGTTTGGCTTTGTTTTTACACCGGATAAAAAACCATGGAGTATTCCTGCAGATATAGCCATGCCTTGTGCTACACAAAATGAGATTAATGAATATGATGTAAATCAACTCATTGAAAATAACTATTCGTATTTAGTAGAAGGTGCAAATATGCCCTGCACACAAGCAGCTCAAGAAATTCTTAAAAAATCCTCAATACGGTATGCTCCCGGAAAAGCATCTAATGCAGGAGGGGTTGCGGTGTCCGGATTAGAAATGACACAAAACGCTGTTCGGTATACTTGGGCAGCCGAAGGAGTTGATGATAAATTACGAAGAATCATGGCAGAAATTCATGACACCTGTGTATTGCATGGTAAAATTTCTCCTCAAAAAATTGATTATGCCGCCGGTGCAAATATTGCTTCGTTTGTTAAAATTGCAAATGCAATGTGTGAATTAGGGGTATAATTTTTCATGCTTTCACTCAGTACTTTTTAAAAAAAATGTAACTTTGTATTATGGTATTTGTGAAAATACACAAAAATCTAGCAGAGAATATGTATTGTTTAATTTTTAAAACATACCCACGTGAAAGAAACTACAATTGAAATTGCTGAACGTATAAAAAGAATTCGTGAGCAGTTAGGTTTAAGCATAGATGAAGTAGCTAAACAAACAGCTATTAATAAGTATCAATATGAAGATTATGAATCCGGTCAAATAGATATTCCCGTAAGTGCAATTATTTGTTTATCAAAGTGCTTTAAGGTTGATATTTCTATGTTGCTTACCGGTGAAACCCCAACAGATATTGGGTATTCTGTAACAAAAAAAGGTGAAGGCGTTAGTGTTGAGCGTCACTATAGATATAAATACCAAGCACTTGCTCATAATTTTGTAAACAAACAAGGTAAACCTTTTATTATTACTATTGACGCAAGTGACGAAGAAGTTCATTTTAACAGTCACTCGGGACAAGAATTTTTATATGTTCTTGAAGGTACTATTAACTTTTATGTAAACGACGAAATTATTAGCTTACATGAGGGTGACAATATTTACTTTGATGCAAATATCCGTCATGCGGTTAAAACAGATAACGGACAAAGAGCTCGCTGTTTAGCAATAGTATTCTAATACAACTAATATACAGGCAAACTATTCATCCTCATTTAAGAATGAGGATGTTTTTTTTGATATATTCCACATAAGCTGTGCAGCTCCGGTATACACTATTTTTTTATTATCGAGTAAAAAGTTAATTACTTTAATAATCTCTTGCTCGTCGGCATCAACGGTAGCAACCAAGTCATGAACGGCACAATTTGATTTTTCTAAGATTTGTTTTATTTGCTCAAGAATAGCATCAAATTGAACTTGAGATAATTGCAGTTCATTTCTTTTTCTACACGTATCGCAATTACCGCATCGTTGTTTATTTGACTCGCCAAAATAATTAAGCAATAATAAGCTCCTACATTTAGAGGTAGAGGTAATATAGGCAATCATAGCTTCTATTCTTATTCGTTGTCGTTCTTTGCGTAATTCATAGTTTTCGTGAGAAAAGTATAAATTTTCTTGCGGAACACGCTCTTCGGTATATATAAGTAATGGGTTTTGTTTTGCTTGATAATAACTTATAATACCCATTTGAGCTAGTCTAATTAAATATTTGTGAACTAATTCGGTTGGAGCATTTACTTTTTTAGCTAATGATTCTTCAGTAAATGCAACATATTCGGTAAAAATGCCGGTATAGTTTCGCAATAAAAGTTTTATAAAAATATCATACGAATTATTTTCTATCTGGAATTTATACAGGTCATGCCTATCAACAATAAATTTTACCCGTGACTTTGTTTCAAGAGATTCCGAAACATATATATACCCTTCTTCTGCAAGAACTTTAATACTATTATAGGTTTTTATAATATCGAGCTTAAACTGCTTACAGATATCTTCAATAAAAAAATCATAGGTATTTCCTTTGCCTGCTCCAATAGGTATTTGATAGAATTGTGCAAGTGCCTCATACACATGTTTTATGTATTTAAAATCAGGGAATTGTTTTGCAAATTGCGTTTTAAGTGTTGCAATATCTGTTCTATTATATAATAACACCGCAAAAGATTCTTTTTCATCTCGTCCGGCTCGTCCGGCTTCTTGAAAATAAGCTTCGAGCGATTCCGGAATGTCGTAATGCAATACAAAACGCACATTAGATTTATCTATTCCCATTCCAAATGCATTGGTGCTAACCATAACCGTATTTGGCGATTTCATCCATGCCTCCTGTTTTAACTGGCGCGTATGAGCATCTAATCCGGCATGATAAAAATCTGCATACACTCCTTTTTTTTGTAGCGCAAGTGCTATTTCTTTTGTTTTTTTTCGGGTACGAACATATATAATTCCGGCACCTTTAATTTTATTACAAATAGAAAGAATAAAGCCGAGTTTATCCTCTTTTTGTTTAACGAGGTAGGTTAGATTTTTTCTCTCGAAACTTTTAGATAATACATGATGTTCCGCAAACGTAAGTTTATCTTGAATGTCTTTTACCACCTCCGGTGTTGCTGTTGCCGTAAGTGCTAACACGCATACATGTGGCAGCAATTCCCGCACACGTGCAATTTCCAGGTATGAAGGTCTAAAATCATATCCCCATTGAGAAATACAATGAGCTTCGTCAACAGCAATAAGATTTACATTCATATGCTGAACCTTTTCCTGAAACAAGCGAGTGCCTAGACGTTCAGGGGATATGTATAAAAATTTTACTTCACCAAAAATGCAGTTATCGAATGCTATTTCAATTTCTCTATTACTCATACCAGAATAAATTGCAAGAGCTTTTATTTTTCGTTGATTAAGATTATCAACTTGATCCTTCATAAGTGCAATTAGGGGAGTAATAACAATACAAATACCTTCATTAACTAAGGAGTGCACCTGAAATGTAATGGATTTTCCCCCACCCGTTGGCATTAGCCCAAGAGTATCTTTGCCTTTAGAAATACTTTGGATAATTTCTAATTGCAAGGGACGAAATTTTTTAAACCCCCAAAATTGCAAAAGTGTTTTCTCGAATTTATTCACTAAAATCTGGTATTATAATATTCACATAAAAGTACAAAATCTTTTTTAATCAACAAGTATACTACGCAGCACCAGTTATTGTATTATGCAATAATTCACTGGTGTGTATTATTATTTTAACGTGAATTCGATATAATTTTTGAGTTCAGACCGCTTATAAATAGTAAGATTCGATTTAAAAATATCGAGTATTATCGGGATAAATTGAGATTTTTTTAAGAAGAAGATTGCTGTTTATAAGCGGTTAATTGATAGCTTTGTGTAAAATATTGAATATTGGCGTTAGAAAGCGAACAAAATTCTGAACTTAAAAAATTACGTCGAACTCACGTTATTTTAACGCTTTCACCAAAATATATGTGGTAATTTTCTACTTTTGTGTTCATTACAAAGAGTTAAAAACATATACTATGAATTCAAACATCATTAAAACCAATTATCCTGCATTATATACTCTGGTTATTGTATTCTTTTTTTGGGGATTTATTGCCGCAGGAAACACTATTTTTATTCCTTTTTGCAAACACTATTTCTCGCTCGACCAATTTCAGTCGCAATTAATTGAGTTTGCATTTTATACGGCATACTATATTGGAGCACTTGGGTTATTTGCATATAGTTCATTTACTAAAAATGATTTAGTTGGAAACTGGGGATACAAACGAAGCATTGTATACGGTCTATTATTCTCTGCCTTAGGGGCAATAGCAATGATTATTGCGGTACTTTCTAATATGTATGTTGGAATGCTCACCGGGTTATTTATTGTTGCTTTGGGATTTTCTTTACAACAAACGGCAGCAAATCCTTTTGCTATTTTATTAGGTGACCCAAAAACAGGAAGCAGTAGAATTAATCTCTGTGGAGGGGTTAATTCCTTTGGGACCATGATTGGGCCAATAATTCTAGGCTTAGCCCTATTTGGCGGAGTTACACAAATAACAGATGAACAAATAGCCGGTTTATCATTAGATAAAGTTGTAATTCTCTATTCAGGAATAGGGCTCTTATTTATACTTGCTGCAATAATCTTTTTTTATTCTAAAAAAGTTCCTGCCGGAATGCAAGAAGAAAAGGTTGAAAAAGCTCACAAAGCTCTAAAAATGCTTCTTATCATGACCGGGCTCTTGTTTTTTATGTTTATTCCTGTTTTTAATTCTTATAAAAGTAATGATGCAAAACAAGTTCAGGCATATGAAATGCAAATATCCGAGAAAACAGTACAACTTGAATCGGCATATGAAAAAGATGAACAAGAAACACTTAAGTATGAAATTCTCTCCCTGTCTCAAGAACGTGATGCAATATATCATCCTCTAGAAAAACGGAGAATGTATTGGCTTGTAGGAGCGTTATTGGTGGTGCTAGGCGGATTGTTATATGCTTGTCAGAAATCACAAAAAACACCGGAAGGATGGGGTGCAATGCAGTATCCGCAAGTTGTGTTGGGGATGTTGGCAATTTTTATGTATGTTGGGGTTGAGGTGGCTATTGGTAGTAATTTAGGCGAACTACTTTCTATTCCCGCGTTTGGATATTCATCATCCGAAATTTCTCCGTTTTTATCTATGTTTTGGGGAAGTTTAATGATTGGAAGATGGGCTGGTGCAGTATATGCCTTTAATCTTAAAAGCACCGCAAAAACCATTGCACTTATTACGGCTCCAATAGCAGCGTTTCTCCTTATTATTGGCGTTAATGAACTTCTTGGCTTTTCTATGAAAGTCCTTTATTTTTATATTATTTGTGTTATTATCCAAATTCTAGCTTTGTTTTGGAGTAAAGGAAAACCTACATTTTCACTCTTAATTTTTTCAATATTAGGAATTATTGCTATGACTATTGGCTTACTTACCGAAGGCACAATTGCAATTTATGCCTTTTTATCGGGTGGGTTATTCTGTAGTATTATGTGGCCATCTATTTTTAGTTTATCTCTTATTGGTTTGGGAAAATACACTTCGCAAGGTTCTGCATTTTTAATTATGATGATTCTTGGTGGTGGCATTATACCTCCTATTCAAGGTAAACTTGCCGACATTATTGGAATACATGAATCATATATTATTCCGGTAATCTGTTTTCTGTATTTAGCAATTTTTGCAATTATCGTTCGCAAAATATTACTAAAACAAAGTATTGATGTTGATTCAATTGAACAATAAAACTATGGAAAAGTTACATCCATAACTCGTGTTGTATGAAGTATGTGCTTGGTATATTTTTTTTAATACTACAATTGTATGGAACAAGCAATGTAATTCATCCGTCTTCTGCTGTTTTTTCAATTAAAAATACACAACATGGCTTAAGCGATAATTGGGTTCGTAGCATTTATCAAGATTCTCGTGGTTTTATGTGGTTCGGAACAGCGTCCGGACTAAACAGATATGATGGTGTAGAATTTCGCCACTATCCATTTAATTATTCTAATATTAATCAAATTAGTTATTTTGATGCTGAACATATGCTGGTTTGCACAGACTTAGGTGCATATACCTTTAATATCTATTCTCAAAACATTGAGTTTATTCCGATACAACATTCTCATCCGGTTTTATGTGCGGTAATTCAACAAGACTCTCTTATATGGTTTGGAACGAGCGCCGGATTGGTTCGTTATAATATACATACAAAATCACGCACTATATACACGCATAACCAACATAATGAAAACTCCTTAAGTCATAATTATATTAATACGCTTATTCTTGATGAACATGATAATCTGTTATTAGGAACAAAAAATGGACTTAGCATTTACACGCATGAAGGTTCGTTTTTACGATACTCTATGAAAAACCTGGCTAACTTACAAAACAACGATATTTTAGCTTTGGCTCTCGATGTAAAAAATCGCTTGTGGGTTGGAGCTGCTCGAGGAGGAGTAACGGTGTACAGTAGTTCAAATCTTTCTGAAAATACCCTGCAATCACAAAAAATTGTGGGTGGAAATATCATTTCTATTTGTATTGATTCTCGGAATTATGCATGGATTGGATGCGGCTCAGGTGAAGGACTGTATGTTGTTGATGCACACACACTATCATATACAGAACATCCGCATATAACTCATATCAAAAAAAATCCGTTTGTAAGAAACACCATTAGCGACAATTCAATTTTTACGGTATATGAAGATTCCACCGGTGATATATGGATTGGGACGTTTGGCGGTGGCGTTAACTATGTGTCGCAACGTGCAAAAAATTTTAGAGTAATTGATGAATTTCAGGCACAAGAAAAAATATTAAGCAGTAATTTAATTAATTGCTTTTTGGAAGATGGTGATTTATTATGGGTTGGAACAGAATCCGGCTTAGATTGCTGGAATAAAACCACAAACACCTGGACTTCTTATAATAATATTCCCGGCGATTCCCGAAGTTTGCAAGGCAGTGCCGTTTACTCCCTCTATAAATGCTCATTTGGTAATATATGGATTGGAACCTGGAGCGGCGGACTACAAACATTCGATTACAAAACACAAACATTTACCCATATTGCCTTAAATGAAAATCCTACCAACAATGTATTTGCAATAGCAGAAGACAAAAATGCTAATATATGGATTGGAACCGTAGACCCTAATGATGGTTTGTATAAATATTCAATATCTTCCGGAGAAATAGTTGAATATTCTTCTAAAAATCAACCAAACAGTTTATCTCTAAATTCAATAAATGACATTTTAGTTTCTGAATCCGGAACGGTATATATTTCAACATTTCACGGCGTAGATATCTATCAGCCAGAAAGCGATGACTTTCTGTTTGTTTCTTTAGCAGATTTTAGTGTTGAGCCGAACATAGTGCCGTATGTTTCCGGCTTATACGAGCATTCACGTAACGAAATACTCGCAACCACAAATTATGGTCTGCTTACTATTAACAAAACCACTACACGATTTGAATCCTTACCATACTCTCACCTATATTCAAATATAATTCAAGGTATTATTGAAGATTCTCGGAATAATATATGGCTCTCTACACTGCAAGGATTATATAGAATTAGCAAGAAAAATAAATCTGAATATACCGTAGAACAGTTTACGCATCACGACGGAATTTCCGGAAACGAAACAAAAGCTCGTTCAATATACCGAACTTCTCAAGGATATATATTTGTGGGAACATCACAAGGAATTACCTATTTTCACGAAGACAGTATTTTTAAAAACACGCTCATTCCGCCCATTGTAATAACAAATATGCTATTATTACAAAATGTACCGCACGCAAATGCTCAATATGTTCCTCTTACAGGATATAGCTTTGAACAAGATACGGTAATTCTTGACTATACGGCATCTGACTTTATGATTCGATTTGCAGCACTCAATTATGTTATTCCACAAAAAAATAGATACTCTTATAAATTAGTTGGACATGATTTGGAATGGATTGACGGCGGTTCAAACACCTCGGTAAGCTACACAAATATGCAACCGGGAACGTATACATTTATGGTTATTGGTTCTAATAATGATGGCGTTTGGAATACCACACCTAAAACACTTACAATAATAATTACACCTCCTTGGTGGCAAACACTCCCAATTCGGATTCTCTCTATTTTTCTAATACTACTGGGAATCTGGGGGCTAATTGCAATGCGTTTACGAATGTATGCAAAGCAACAAAAAATTCTTACACAAAAGGTTGAAGAACGCACACAAGAATTAGTTCAGATAAATGCGGTGTTGCAAGAAAAACAACATGAAATAAGTAAACAAAACGAAGAATTATTTACTCATAGAAATAAACTGCAAGAATTAGTAGATGAGCGTACCGTAGATTTATTAATAGCAAAACAAAAAGCCGAAGAAAGTGATACTCTTAAATCTGCTTTTCTTTCTAATATGAGTCATGAAATTAGAACTCCTATGAATGGAATTGTAGGATTTTCTGAAATGCTCATCTCCGAATCCTTAACCGAAGATGAAAAAATGGAGTATGCAAAAGTAATTTCTGAAAGCAGCAAACAACTCCTGAGAATTGTTGATGACATTCTTGACATTTCTCGCATAGAAACCGGAAACGTTACGGTAAACAATGATACGGTAGATGTTCATGAGTTTATGAAAGACATTCGCAGTTTTTTTGAACCGCAAGCTCGAGCAAAAAATATTTCATATCAACAAGAAATTCCAAAAGAAAACCTGTATATAAAAACAGATAAGACTAAGGTTTTTCAAGTCCTCTCAAATTTATTACACAATGCATTAAAGTTTACGGAACAAGGAGAAATTCATTGCGGTATTGTTGTTCAAGCTCATAACCTCTTATTGTATGTAAAAGACACCGGAATTGGTATACCCAAACAATTACATAACAAGATATTTGAACGATTCCGACAAGCAGAAATGTCAATATCTCGCACCTACGGAGGAACCGGGTTAGGGCTCGCCATTTCTAAAAAGTTAGTAGAACTCATGCAAGGCGAAATATGGTTAGAATCTGAACCGGGAATTGGTTCATCATTTTATGTTTCTCTCCCTTACACGCTAAGCCAAGAAGAACAAGAAACTCCCGTGTTTCGTTCCCGCATTGCATTCTCCAAAAAGCAAAAAACAATACTTATTGCCGAAGATAATGATGTAAATTATTATTATTTAGAACAGTTGCTTACTCGTGCAAAACTCACAGTTATTCGTGCAAAAGATGGGAAACAAGCAATAGAAATCTGTGCAAGAGAACCTATTTCTTTAGTATTAATGGACATTAAAATGCCGAAACTAGACGGCATTTCTGCAGCAAAAGAAATTCTTGCACTAAAGCCAAAACTCCCAATACTATTTCAAACCGCATTTGTTTTTACATTTAACACAAAACAAGCACTTGAAATTGACTGTGTTGGACTTATTTCAAAACCTATTAGAAAAGAAGAATTGTTTCAATATCTCTCAAAATACATATAACTATGCGCTATACCTCTCTGCCAACCACATTATTTCATAAAAACAGACAAAAAATACTGGAGCGTTTGCCCCAAAATGCCATAGCAGTATTATTTGCGAGTGAGCTTATGCCCCGTAATGGTGATTTATTTTATCCGTACAGACAAAATTCTGATTTCTTTTACGCTTGTGGTATAGAACAAGAATTATCAATTCTCTTATTTGTGCCGTGGGAAACCGAAGAAAAAAGAGTTCAATTATATATTCGCGAACCAAATCACTTGTTAGAAACCTGGGAAGGTAAAAAACTCACAAAACAAGAAGCTGCAGATATTTCAGGTATATCAGACATTTTGTATGAACAAGAATTTAAATACTCCTTTTTTCGGTATGCTCAAACCGCAGAGCAGTTTTACTGCAACAGAAATGAAAATCCTCGGTTTTCATCAAAAATTATAAGTCCTGACGAACGATTCGCAAAAACAGTTCGCAAGAAATATCCTACGAAAGCTATCCATTCTTTTGCTCCAATTCTTACCGATTGTCGCTTACGAAAAGAACCCGAAGAAATTGCCTGTATACAACGTGCCTGTGAAATAACAAACAATGCCTTTTCTGCTGTTTTAGCATCTATTACACCCGGCATGCAAGAGTTCGAAATAGAAGCCATACTAAGCCAAGAATTTATTAAACACGGAGCATGTCATGCTTTTGAGCCAATAGTTGCAAGCGGGAAAAATGCCTGTTATTTACATTACACAAAAAATAATGCAGTACTCAACAATGGAGATATGCTTCTTATTGATTTTGGAGCAGAGTATGCCAATTATGCAAGTGACTTTTCTCGAACTATTCCGGTAAATGGCACATTTTCAAAGCGACAAGAGGAAGTATACTGTGCCGTACTTCGTGTTCTGGAATATACTAAAACCCTTATTGTTCCCGGAGCATGTATAGCCGAATACACTAAACAAACGGGAATTGCAATGCAAGAAGAATTATTACAACTTGGCCTAATTACCAATCAGGATATTGCTCGTGAAACTGCAAAAGCCCCTGCATACAGACGATATTTTATGCATGGCGTTTCTCATTTTTTAGGACTAGATACACATGATGTTGGCGGCAAAAACACCATATTAGAACCCGGCATGATTGTAAGTTGCGAGCCCGGTATTTATATCCTTGAAGAAGGATTAGGGATTAGATTAGAAAATGATATTTTAGTTACCGAAACAGGCAACGAAGATTTATCTGTCAATTGTCCTATCAGGATAGAAGATATTACGAATAAAACCCGGTAAATAATGTTTAAATTCGGAACGCGGATTTCTCACATCTATATCGTTTTCGAACCGCCATCTTCCTTGTCGGTATTTATATCCATCATATGAACCGTCTGGTCCGTAATGTTCAAAAAGTCCCTCAAAATGAGGGTTTGACGGAGCAAGATGATCAAACACAATCATCTTCATGCGAGGTTCAAAACGAAGTACCATTGAATTGCGTGCCGAATATTCAAATATTACCCGTCGCTGAGCACCTCTCCCACGTACCTCAATCAGCGGAAATCCAAACTCAATAGCATTTCGTCTGAATCGAATAACTTCTATAACTTTTTGTTGAGTAAGCATATTATTAGGATTCCACCCTAATAAAGTATATAAGGTTTCCCCATCTCGTTTAACCCCAATAATACTATAGTAACAGGCCCCATACCAAAAATCCGGACGACACATTGCAGCTCCGGGGGTTCTAATATTACCACGCATATCAAGCAATTGAACTACTTGATAGGCCATAGAACTTTGAGGATTTGTTTGTAAAAAAGCGAAATTTTCATACTCACCATTTTCATGAAGCATAAACCAAGAAAAAATCCGAAATGCATTATCGGGAGCAATAACATTCCCAAAAGGAAGATTAGCAAAGGGATAAAAAAAGGTATCAGGATGTTTTGAAAGAAGCGAATCAAATAGAGCTATTAAAGCAGCATTATTACGTAAGTTATCTTCTTGAGAAGCATTTCGTGAAATTTTAGTATGGGCTAAAATTATAGCAGCTTCTTCTTTTGCATAATTTACTACCGGAGGTTTTTTGGCAAAACTAAGGTGTGTACAGCATAAAAAAACACAATAAGACAATAATAATCTCATATACTCTATTTTCCATTACGTACGTGAATCTTCTCAATTTCTTGTGTGATTCCTTGTTTTACATGCACCACATATAATCCCTGTTGGAGATTATGAATAGGAAAACTAACAGTCCCTGTTTGTTCGTGCGGCAATAATGTAATATCAATAATTTGAGTTCCAATAATTGAAAACAGGCGTATAGAAATTGGGGCATTACCAACCGGGTATGAAACAATAAGAGCTGATTTTTTTTGCTTTATTTCAATCTCTTGCTTTGCTCGAATTACCGATGCAGAAGTAGGTGTTGAAGATGTAGTATCTCGAATATACTTTTGAGCAAGTTGAGATGCTGTTTCAAGTATTTCATGAAAACTTTCTCCAGCCAAAATTGCAAATCGAACAATATGAATAGAATCAGGACGCAGTTCTGGAATATATGCTCCTGAAACAGAAGAAACTAAGCCCCCATCCGGAGAAAGTCCCGCAGCGTATTTATTATGTGTTAACGCAAAACGTATTTCTCCATCAGAGAAACCATTTGCAATATATACCGTGTCTAGTCCAACCCCATCATCAACAGCATAAAAATTAGTTTTATGATAATGTAGGGGAAGTATTCCGGCATAAAATCCCCAAGGGTCTAGCGAATATGCGTATCCAAATTGTAACGAATCAATATATGCAATTTTATTATATGTTTGAGACATAATTGCCCAATCTATATATGGCCCAATATGAATATTATGATACACAGAATCTGTTGATTGAGATATTCTATATTCATGAATAAGAGCATTTGTATGTTCCCATCCATAAATAAACTGCTCTACATCTATTCCTAATTGGTGTGCCGTATAGCTACTTCTAATTAAAATATCTACACTATCTGATAGGATTGGCTCCGGAAAATCTTTAATAGTAAACCGTTTATGTTCGCGAACATATGCCGCCGGAGGTTCGTTTGGTTTAGAGATTAAGAGACTACCCTCATATAATAAACTTGGAAAATCTTTAAAAACAATTCCATGTTCAACACGTCTGTTAGGAGTTAAAACTCCAACCGTACCATTAGCAGTAGCAGTAGCATTAAAATTACCTATACTAAAATCGTAATATGAAGGATTAAAAGACAATGGAAAATATTCAAATGAAAAATAATTATTTCCGGAGTACGTAGCTTTAAAAAAAGTTTGAATATCGGGAGGTAAGGTTTGAACTATTTTAAAACTTAGAGTAATTATTTTAGTTTCATTATACAAAAACTCCGAAAAAAGTTCTGTGCCCTTTATTGGAGCAATAAATGAATTTTCGCAAGAAACCGAAATAAAAATATTTGTAGCATCAGCTAAATAGTTTTTTAATTCTAGAGTTAGTTCTAAGGTATCACCTGGGAAAAACATATATGAACCATTTCTGTTTTTTGCTTCATAATTCCATATCCTTACCGAAGGAGTAGTAGAGTCTGTAAGAGCTCTAAGAGCATTCACTCTACCGTTTCCTAATAAATGCAAATATTGTTGATTAGATGAAATTTGATAAATATCATCTGACGTTACACGAATTCGTTCTGCAAGTTCTAAAGGAGAAATATCTAGATATTTACTTTTTACCAAAGCAGCAATACCCGAAACAATTGGTGTTGCAAAGCTTGTTCCGCCCCCAACACTTGTAGTGCTGTTGTTTCTGTGCAGTGTACGATATCCACGAGCCGGAGCCACTACATCTACATAATAATTCCAATTAGAGCCGGTTGTTGTTCCTGTCCATTTTTCGTCGCCAACATCACTTCCGCCAACACTAAACACATATTGATAGGAGGCAGGATAAAAAATACTGGTGTTATTATTATTTCCGGCAGCAGCAATAACAAGTGAATTTCTATTAAAGGTTGCATAATTAATAATATCTTGAGAAAACCGAGAATAAGAACCTACACTACCCCAAGAACAGTTAATTATTTGGCAATTTTGATTAGCCGCATATACAATACCCTCATACCCACGAGTAATAAACCCTTGATCTGTAGCAACTTTAATAGGTAAAAATTTTGTATTATATCCAACTCCGGCTATTGCAAATTCGTTATTCACCTCAGCATTTGAAACCCCGGCAACCCACGTTCCATGATCACTTTGAGCAGCATCCGGGTTATTATCATTATTGCCAAAATCCCATCCTCTAAAATTATCTATATACCCATCAAAATCGCTGTCTTGTCCGTTTATCGGGTCATTATAATTATATTTAATTTGGTTAATTAAATCGAGATGAGATATTTCAAATCCCGAATCGGTAATGCCTATAACTACCGTTGAATCACCTTGTTCTATATCCCATGCTTCATAAATTTTGCACGTGTTCATATGCCATTGTTGAGAAATAATAGGGTCATTAGGCACAAATAACAAATCTTCAACAAAATTGGGTTCTGCATATTCTAAGATTGATAATCCTCTAAGCATTGCTAAAACGTACGTAATATCAATATCGGCAGAATACGTAAACTCATAAATTAAGCTAATATCTACACACTTTTCGCAGGAATCAGGCATGTATGAAATGGGGAATTTCTGTTCGGGCTTTCCTGCAGAAAGAGAAGATAAGATTGATTGAAAATACAAATAGTCTTTAGAGAAAGACGGGATTCCGATATCGTTTGCAGTATCAAAAGATTTAAGCTGAGGTTTATATTTAATTATAATTTTTTTAGCTTCTACCGGAACACCATTATAATACTCAAAATCTTGTGCAAACAAAGATTGCGAGAACATAAAAAGTAATACAATTCCGATATACGTTTTCATAGATAAATAGTAATTATAATACCGCTTTTCTAATTTTTTTATTTAATTCAGAAGCAAAAACAAAATCATTAAGCTCCTTATTATCAGAGTCCCACAATTCATCCTTTTTCCCTTCCCACCATTTTTTCCCCTCAAAAATAAATACAATTTTTTCTCCCATTTCCATTACTGAGTTCATATCATGAGTGTTTACCACACAAGTAATATTATATTCCTCAACAATTTCCTTAATAAGATTATCAATTACAATTGATGTACGAGGATCTAAGCCGGAGTTTGGTTCATCACAAAACAGATATTTTGGATTAAGTGCAATAGCTCGAGCAATAGCCACCCGTTTTTTCATACCCCCACTAATTTCTGCGGGAAATAAATCATTTTTATTTTCGACTTCAACACGCTTTAAACAAAAATTTGCACGTTCACGAGCTTCTTCATGACTCATGCCGCCAAACATAGTAAGCGGAAAAATTACATTTTGTTCAAGTGTAGCAGAATCAAATAAGGCACCTGCCTGAAACACCATTCCAATTTCTTTACGAATCTCTTTTCGTTCTTTAAGATGCATTGAGGTAAAATTTCTTCCATGAAAAAAAATATTACCGCTATCAACTTCATGTAATCCCACTATAGACTTTAAGAGAACCGTTTTTCCGGAACCGCTTTGACCAATAATTAAATTAACCTTACCCTCATCAAAGGTAGCAGAAACATCATGTAATATTTGAGTTTCACGAAAAGACTTTGATATGTTTCGTACTTCTATCATTATAATAAGATTGAGGTAATAATAAGGTTAAATACTAAAATAACTAAACTACTATTAACAACAGCTCGAGTACTCGATTGCCCTACCTCAAGAGCTCCCCCTTGCGTATAATAACCATAGTAGCTTGATATTGAAGTTATTATAATGCCAAAAAAGACTATTTTAGTTAAGCTGTAGGTAATATAATACGGAATAAACGCATATTGAATTCCATATACATATTGAGCAGTACTTACCTCTCCGCTGAGTTCTCCGGCAATCCAACCGCCACCGATTCCCCAAACCATACTCACAATACATAAAAAAGGAAAAGAAATAATTGACGCAACAATTTTAGGTAAAATTAAATAACTGGCAGAATTAACACCCATAATTTCCAGTGCATCAATTTGCTCTGTTACCCTCATTGTGCCAATTTCTGAAGCAATACTGGAACCAACCTTGCCGGCTAAAATAAGCGAAACAATTGTTGAAGAAAACTCTAAGAATACCGCATCTCGAGTTCCAAGTCCAATTAAATAATCGGGGTATAAAGGATTTGTCATATTAAACGCAGTTTGCAGCGTCATAACAGCTCCCATAAAAAAGGAAATGATAAATACAATTGTTAAAGAATTATATCCAATCAAAATTAATTCTTTGCCAATAGCTTTAAAATATTGACTGCTATCATCCGGGCGGGTAAATACCCTGCTCATAAGAATAAAATACCGTCCAATATTAAAGAAAAAATTCATCATAGCTTCTTGCAATTTGAATTGATAAAAGTAATAAAAAAACCAAATCTATACACCCTTTTTAAGGGATTTTACAAAACAACCACATCTATTTTTTTGTTATTCATAGTTCTTTCGAGAAAAATGTATGTATTTTTACAAAGATATCTCATGATAAGGTTACTTATTATGTGTTAGTATTTACGTTAAAAACACGAATTATGAAACACAGTATATTCATCTGTTTGTTTGCCATATCAGTTTCTGCATGCACGTCAACACCAAAACTTTCTAAAGAATACTTTCAAGGGTATTGGGAATGTTATGATTACACCATGCAAGATAGTGAAATGACTCCTGAAGACATTGCAACTATTAAAGCAACTATGAGAGAATCCAGTTATCAGTTTGACGAAAACATTCTTATTATAAAAAATGAATTTATTTCATTTGCTTTTTCTTGTGAATTTGATGTTGAGAACAAGACAATTACATACTCTCAACTTAATAATCCCTATATAGAACCATCATATTTTATTATAGAAGATTATACAGAAAACACCATGGTTTTATATCAATCTTATGAAGACTCTGAAGCACGTACGTTTCTTCAAAGAGTGCAATAAAACATTTCTAAAACACCTAAGTTAAAAACTATTATATAAGTTTATGATAAGAAGAAGTGTGGCGTTATTATGTGGTTTTTTACTTATTTCTTTTGCCTACGCACAAAGAACGACGCTTGATTGCAAATTAACAGAACTATATATTTCTCAAAACACCAAAAATTTTGGCATGTATATACAGGTAATTGATAGTTTAATTGCTCGTAGAGGCAACAATGAATCTTATGATTTACTGTTTACTCGCTTAAAAGTTCGTCATATATATATAGCTCATTTACTTTTTAACGACTCCAAATCACCTGAAATTCGACCACAAATAGCGGCATTTAAAGAGGAAATAGATTATCTGCTTACGGTTCCCGGATATGAATCAAACATATTTCCTTTTCGGTCAACCTATGCCGCATATGCTGCCGTAAGGCGACCTGCTGTTGCTCTCTATTACCTGCCTCGTAGTTTTCATCTTGCAAAAGAAGCAATTTCCACATATCCTAATTCTCCCTACAGCTGGGCAGAATACGGAAACTTAGAGTATTGTTATGCATTATTTGTGAGCGGAAATTACTCAAATGCAATAGAGGCATTTTCAAAATCAATAGAATTATTCGAAAAACAATCATCTTCATTGTCATGCAACTGGTATTATATTAATTCCTTATTATTTTTAGCTAAGAGTTATGAAGATAATAAACAATTAATTGAAGCTAATACGGTCTACGATAAAATCCTTTCTATTCGTCCCGACTATACCGCTATTCATCGTTGGAAACATTCATTATAAGAAAAGTCATGGGAAAGCTAATTATATATTCATTACAAAAACACACAACCCATACCTTCTGCAATATAATTACAGATTTCCCTCATATAGTTCTTAGCACTTCAGAAAAGCTCTCGCAAAACTATACTATTGCTTGTGTATACGGCGATGATATCTACGACTATAAAAAACAGCATGTTACAGAGCATGCTCTTCATGTAATACTTGTTAGTTCTGAATCTGAATTACAAGACATTCCACTTGATGAATTTGATGAATATCTGTCAATTGGGTCTCCTGCCGGATATGTACAAAAAAAAATTCGTGATTTGTTATCTCACTCACATCTTGGCACTTCTTTTAGCCCACACATGAAACTGGTAGAACAATTAGAAGATTCTGTAATAATTTTGGATTCTCAGGGTATGTTACACGAAGTAAACCCTCACTTTTTAGAAGTTACAGAATACGCTAAAGAAGAAGTATTACAAAAACACATCTCTCAGTTTTTCCCCGATACAGATTTTAATTCTCTTATTCAAAAATGTCAAACAGAGTCTGTGTTACTCGAAACTGTTCTGCGAAAGAAAACAAATATATTTGTCCCCAAAGAAATTAGACTTACCGCTGTTCAACAGGAACAAAACCATATATATATTGTTGTTGCTCGCGATATTAGAGAACGCTTAAAAGCAATGAAGAAAATTGAAGAAAGCGAAGAACGCTTTAGAACAATTATTAAGCATTCTCCTAATGGTATGATTATTTTTAAAAATGATGTTATTTCATATATCAATTTATGTGGTATAGAAATACTCAAAGGAAATTATGAAGATTTTATAGATCAGTCATTCATAAAACTGGTAAGTGAAGCACACAAAGAAACAATTTCAAAAATCTTAAAAAACAAAAAACGAGGTGCTGTTTCTCGTGTAAATAATGTTATTCTATTAACAAAAACCGGTAACGAAGCACGTGTTAATATCAGTTGCATTCCGGTATATATTCAAGACGAAATACATCATTTTATTTTATTTCAAGATATTACCGAACAGCAAAAAGTTTTATTTGATTTACAACGAACCGATATTCGATTACGTGAAATTCAAAAAATTGCAAAACTCGGTCATTGGGAGCATAATATTATTAAGAATAATTTATACTGGTCTGACGAGGTATATAAAATTTACGGCGTTACACCACAAGAATTTAATCCGAGCTATGATTCGGTATTGCGTTTTGTGCATACAGACGATAGAGAAACAGTTAGAAATGCGTATCAGAATAGCTTAAAAACAAGAGAACCATATGAAATTGTGCATCGTATTTTATTGCATGACGGAACCATAAAATACATTAATGAAAAGTGCAGTACAATTTTCGACGAGCATGGTAATCCGCTCCGTTCTTTAGGAACAGTAATGGACATTACCCACACTATTAAAACAGAAAAAGCACTAAAACAAACCGAAAAGCAATTTCAATTATTATTCGAAAATCTTGATCAACCCTTTCTCATTTGCAAGCCGAAATATGGTATGCAAGGAGATGTATTTGATTTTGAAATATCTGATGTTAACCCTGCATGCAAAAACCTCTTTTACGGGAATTATAAAGAAGTGGTTGGACGAACAATACTTGAAATTTTTCATGACCCATATTTTTGGATTCAAAAATACACCGAAGCACTACAATCGTCTGAAACCGTTAGTTTTAGAAAATACAGTACAGATTTGCAAAAATATCTTGATATCATTCTGTATCCTATTAAAGACACAAATCAAATAGCCGGTATTTATACCGATGTAACTCAAAAAGTATACGCTGAGAATCAATTACAACAACTTACTGCTCGCTTGCAACAGATTCAGGAATATGCAAAAATTGGGTTTTATGATGTAAATAATATTACCCGATATTCTAAATGGAGTTCGGTAATGATATCAATTTTTGAATTTCCGCTTGATGTGAAACCTTCTTTTGATATTTTTCTGGAAAAAATTCATCCGGACGACAGAGATCATGTGAGATATGTGTATGCTCAAAGTATTAAACAAAAAGAACACGAAGCTTCTTTAGAATATCGATTACTATTTGCTGATGGAAGAATAAAATATATTTACACCGAATTCACCAATACGTTTGAAGGAAAAACCTGTTTAAAAACACAAGGATGGTTACAGGATGTAACAGATCTGCGGAGTGCCGTAACGGCATTACGCGAAAGCGAAGAAAAGCTAAGAATGGTAACCTCCGGAACAAAACTGGGGCTTTGGGAATGGGATTTACAACAAAAAGAGTTTGTGCTCGACCATATTGGAGCATCAATGCTGGGCTTTGTACCCGAAGAAATTTGGGGAGATCAAGGTATCTATCTCAGTTTAATTCATGAAGAAGATAGACTTGTATTTAATAAAGTGCTTAAACGCTTTTACCGCAGTCAGCAAAATATTTTTTCTATAGAATACCGAATTAAAACCAAAAATAACCGCTTCAAGTGGATTTCCAGTGTTGGTATTGCGCTGGAACACAATGAATATAATCAACCCACAAAAATTATTGGATTTAACCAAGATATTTCATCGCGTAAAAAAGTGGAATCGGAATTACGAGAAAGTGAGAACAAGTTCCGTAGAATTTTTGAGATTGAAAACGACAGTTTATTTTTAGTAGACATTAAATCACATGAAATATTAGAAGTTAATAATGCTGTATTTGATTTATATGGATATACACGAAAAGAGTTAATAAAGAGAAATTTTTATTCTCTTTCAACCAACCCGCAACGCTTATACTCATATATAGCAAAAAGAACAACGCGAATAAATAATGAACACGCTCTTCTAAAAAACGGCGATATTTGTCCGGTTGAACTGAGTCTTGCATACTTTATATGGAAAGGGAAACAGGTAATGTTAGCCGCTGTTCGAGATATTTCTGAACGTCATAGATTCCAGCAAGAATTGGTATATGCAAAAGAAAAAGCCGAAGAGAGTGATAGACTAAAATCGGCATTTTTAGCAAATATGAGTCATGAAATACGAACACCATTAAATGCCATTGTTGGGTTTTCTCGCTTACTAGCACGAAAAAATTACGAAGAAGAAAAACGAAAACTTTTTATTAATGATATTCAAGCTAATTCTAATCAGTTACTTACCATTATTAATGATATTTTAGATATTTCAAAAATTGAAAGCGGTCAATTTATTTTATCGGTAGAATCGGTATGTATTAATAAAGTTTTACAAGAACTGTATGATAGTTTTTCGGTTCAATTAAAAGATAAAGAAATTAGCTTACTCATAGATACACCTTTGCCTGATGCTGATGTAATGATTGAAATTGATGAGGTAAGACTAAAACAAGTTATTAGTAACTTGCTTCATAATGCCATTAAATTTACCGAAAAAGGGTTCGTTAGATTTGGGTATTATATTGATAAAGAAACTGATATTACATTTTTTGTAGAAGATACCGGAATTGGTATTTCGCCCGAAAAACATTCAGTAATTTTTGAACATTTCAGACAAGAAGATGATACAACTACTCGCAAATACGGTGGTACCGGTTTAGGGCTTTCTATTTCAAGAAGACTATTACAACTTATGAACGGAAGAATTTGGCTTGAATCTGAAAAAGGCAAAGGAGCAACATTTTTTGTGTCCGTACCCTATACAAAGACTCAAGAATCTTCTCTGAGCACTACGCCACAAACAACACATCAAAAATCAATTTTTAATGGAGAACACATTCTTGTATGTGATGATGTTATTAGTTCATTTGTGTTTATTTCAGAGATGTTTGAAAATGAAGACGTAAGAATAATTCAAGCAAAAAGTGGCGAAGAAGCTATACAAATTTGTAATGAACACGGGGCTATTAATCTTGTACTTATGGATATCCAAATGGCAGGACTTAATGGTATTGACGCAATGCGAGAAATTAAAAAAATGCAGCCCCATATTCCCGTAATAGCACAAACCGCCTTTGCTCAAAAAGGCGATAAAGAACGATTCTTAGCCGAGGGCTTTGATGATTATCTCACAAAACCACTTGATGAACGAGAGTTACATAGTATGTTAAAAAAGTTTCTGAAATAATCATCTTTTTTCTATTTCTTGCCTTTTGCATATCTGGCAAAACAAGAATTTTTTACCGCAATTTACTCATTATTAGAAAAATGGCTTTTACTCCAGAAGCTTTTCTTGTTCAATTATTATGTCAGATATCACATTCAAAAGTGACTTATGTCAACACCACAAAATAAACCATCAATACAAAGGGGCGTATATGTACATATATAAAAAATAATAAAGATATGATTGTAAAGAATTCTCTCCGTCTGTTTGTTTTACTCTGTGTAACTTTTGTAATAATCTCTTCAGAAAGCTTTTCTACACCAACATCTGAATCCCCAACAGAAGGTGCTGGAACAATTGAAGTTCCTTATCAAATATCAAGTCTTGCTCAATTATACTGGATTGCTGAAGATTCGGACCGTTGGGATAAACACTATATTCAAACAACAGATATTGATGCTGAAGATACTCAAAATTGGTTTGCTGGCTTAGGCTGGCTCCCAATAGGCGGCGGAGGTTCTTCTGAGCGTTTTACCGGAACGTATAATGGACAAGGTTATGAAATTCAAAATCTCTTTATAAATAGATCAAATACTAATAATGTTGGATTATTTGGTCATGTTGGACATGAAAGCAAAACCGTAACAATTTCTAATCTTACTGTAACAGGAGCAAATATAACCGGACAACGAGGGACCGGCATATTAGTAGGAAGAGTTACGGGAAGTCAACAAACCAGTATTGTTAGGTGTTCTGCTGCAGGAAATGTAAACGGAACCGGAGCTTTAGGCGGTTTGGTAGGATCTAATAATAGTTATCAAACTAACCCCGGAGCAGCAGAAGGATTTAGACCTCGTATTGAAAAATCTTGGGCAGATGCTATTGTTACCGTATTAGTAGTAGGTGGACAATCAAATGACAAAATTGGCGGCTTAGTAGGATGTAACCAAAAAGGCAGTATTTCTAATTCATATGCAGTAGGACAAGTAATTGCTGTTGATGGAGCAACACGTGTTGGTGGCTTTGCCGGTTGTGTTGAATTACGAGGTATTATTATTAATTGTTTTGCAGCAGTTACTGTATCTGTTGCATCAGGTACGGCAACAGAAATTGGAGGTTTTATTGGCATGAAAGGAGCGGGAAGAAATGAAGGAACCTTGGTGAATTGTTTTTTTGATTCTGAAGTTTCTGCACCAACCACAACCTCTCCAGCTGGAGGAACTGGAGAAAGCACCGAAAACATGAAGAAAGAAGTTACTTATTCAGATTGGGATTTTATCTTAGTATGGAATATTGATGAAAATATTAGTTATCCTACTCTTATTGAAAATCCTCCGGTAATTGGAACCTGGACATGGAAAACAAATGCCGGCTCAACTGCATGGAATGTTGGAGCAAATTGGGAATCAGGAACAGTACCGCAACCAAATAGTACTGTTATTATTCCTTCCGATATTACGACAAATCAACCTATTCTTTCTGCATCAATTACTCTACAAAATATTACTATTGAAACAGGGAGTGCTTTGACTATTGAAGCGGGACACACCCTGAGTGTTTCAAAAGAACTACTTGGCACAGGTACTATTAACGGTGATGGGGTAATTGAAATGATAGGAAATTCTTTACAATATCTACCTGAAATAACATTTAGTAATCTAGTTATAGACAATTATAATAATGTTGCGTTAACAGCCGATATTACCATTAATTCTAAACTTACGCTTGTAAATGGACTATTAAACTTGAATGGTAATAAAATTTCACTTGAAGGTGCCGGTGAGATGGAAGAAACTGAATCTTCTCGCGTGTATGGCTTAACAGGAACTATTGAATTATCAAGAATTTTTAATAACATTAATTATAGTAATATTGCCGGTATTGGTCTTGGGATAACATCTGCAGAAAATTTAGGTGAAACCACAATTATTCGAGGACATAGTCAAAAAAAGGATTCAAATGGAGAAAGCATATACCGTTGGTTTACTATTACTCCAACAACAAATACAGAACTTGATGCAACTCTCGTGTTTCATTATAATACTAATGAAATTCCGGCTCTTTGGGTAGAAGATGATTTACGCCTTTTTAAATCTACTGATGGAGTTAATGATTGGATTCTTATTGAATCATCATTACATAAGGACGATAAAACACTAACAGTTTCAGGTTTAGGTGGGTTTAGTACTTGGACTGTTGGAAATTCAGATGCACCACTACCGGTTACATGGCAAGATTTTTCTACAGAGTGCCTAGATAATAACGCCATTCTTGTTGAATGGTCAACTGCAAGCGAAATAAATTCTGAAGTATTTATTTTAGAAAAAAGCTCTAATGGACTTGTGTTTGAGCCCATATCTGAAATACCCGCAAGTGGTAATAGCTCTATTACAAACACATATAATATTGTTGATTATCAAAAACATGCTCTTACATATTACAGAATTCAACAAATTGATTATGATGGTGAATATTCATATTCAAAAATAATTTCTGCACATTGCTCACATATTGAATCAGAAATTATACTATTTCCAAATCCGGCACGTGATATTATTACAATTTCAGCTCCTATGATAGAAAACACTAGATTTTTCACAATTCAAGGCAATGATGTAACACATACTGTTATCTGTATCCAACAAGATGACGATACTATAATCTATAATGTGAGTTCATTACCAAAAGGAACATATTATATACATAATTCAAATTCTATGAAATCTTTTATTATTCAATAAGTCTTTCCTTCCCTTTTATATAGCTTTCTTTACTCTTCCCCCTTATAGCACATGTGCAATCCTCGCACATGTGCTATTTTCTTTTTCGTAAAGTTTCTTTGTTACTCAAAAGATATTTGCAAAAAATAAAACAAGATTATCGCAAATAACAAGGCGAGTTGCAAAAATTGCAAATAGTAGTGAAAAACAGTATTAATTTCTTCCCAAAATATTATTTACTGCAAAAAATGAGAGTCTAAGGAGCACATGCTAATTATAGTATTTCATACAAGCAGAATACATTTGCCAAGTAGAAATATTAATAAAAATAAATACTATGAAAAAATTAATTTTTACTTCAATGTTGCTCGCCGCAAGTTTTGCTTATAGTTATGGACAGTTTTCTTTTGGGGTATCACCCGGACTTAGTTTTAATACTGCCTATTTTGGATATAAGGTTAACAACAAATTTGTTCCGTATATTGGATGCCAATACCTACAAGTAAAATATAGTTATGAAGAAAATTACTATAGCTATGATTGGGATTTAAATCAAATTGTACCGGAGAAATACTCAAGCGAGTTCTCAGCTAATTTAATTATTCCAAATATCGGACTCAAATATTTTATTGTACAAGAACAAAAATTACAGGCATATGTATCAGTAAATTTGGCAAAACCCCTCATTCATGCTACACGTATTCGAGATGGTGAAGAAGATACAAATTTCAAAAAGAATATTAATAATATTTCAATGCGTGCCGGTGAATTTGGCTTTGGGGTAGAATATTTCTTAGATGAACACTTCAGTTTAGGTGGCGAGTTTGGACTACGATATCTCAATGTTAAACAAAAAGAATCCTATGATAGAGAAATATATAATCCTTCAATAGGACAATATCAAACTGTTACGCTAGAAGAAAAGTATACTTATTTTGTGAGCCCCACATTCTCAAAAATTTCCTTCAATTTCTATTTCTAAGAACAAAATATAAAAAAACATCTGTAAACACACGTCATATTAGTCATAAAAACGTCGAAACACCTTTCCCCGCAACACCATGGAGCCGAAGAGAATTTACACACTTTTCGGCTTTTTTTATGGCATTTATAAACTCAAAAAATCGTTTGCATTCAGCTTACATTCAATACCACTTTATAAATACAATAAATATTGTATTTTTACTAAAAATTTTATTAATACATGTATGAGTAATACTATTCGATTTGCTGTTGTTGGATTAGGGCATATTGGCAAACGTCATGCGGCAATGATTCAAGAGAATTCACATGCGAGTTTAGTTGCATATTGCGACGTGAAGCCAATGCAAGAATTAGGATTATCAAATTCTGAAACTCCTTTCTTTTCGAGTATTGAAGAAATGTTTGCTGCAAATATCCCCATTGATGTAGTCTGTATCTGTTCGCCTAATGGTCTCCATGCACAGCAAACATTATATGCTCTGCAAAAAAAATGTCATGTGGTATGCGAAAAACCAATGGCTCTCACAAAAGCTGATGCAGAAAAAATGATTCATGCCTCATTTGAAGTGTCAAAGAATATATTTTGTGTTATGCAAAACAGATATTCGCCACCTTCTGTATGGCTCAAAGAAATAGTTTCGCAAAATATTTTGGGCAAAGTATTTATGGTGCAACTAAACTGTTTCTGGAACAGAGACGAACGCTATTACACTGCCGATAGCTGGCACGGTTCTGATGATTTAGATGGAGGAACATTATTTACCCAGTTTTCTCATTTTATAGATATTATGTATTGGCTTTTTGGCGATATTACAAACATATCAGGTAATTTTAAAGATTTTAACCACGATCATCTTACCGATTTTGAAGATAGTGGTTTTGTAACATTTGATTTTATTAAAGGTGGAATGGGCAGCATTCAATATTCAACCTCTGTATGGGATAAAAACTTAGAAAGTAGCATTACCATTATTGGAGAACATGGCACCGTAAAAGTTGCCGGACAATACATGAATGAAGTTGTATACTGCGATATTAAAGATTACACTATGCCCGAATTAGCACCCTGCAATCCACCAAATGACTACGGATCATATAAAGGTTCTGCGGCAAATCATCATTATGTAATTCAAAATGTAGTTGACACCTTAAATCAAAAAACTACAATTTCCACAAATGCAATGGAAGGATTAAAAGTTGTTGAAATTATTGAACGTATATACAGTAATAGAAAATAAAAACCAATATGCCAATTCAAATATCTGCATTCGATTATATAATTGCAGTAATCTTGATTATTGGCATTTTTATCTATGCAAATAATGTTCAACAACGCTGTATTGAACGATTTGCATACTATAAATACTTTACCTTAGGTCTCGCCGCTAAAATTTTTTTTAGTTTAATTTTCGCATATATCTATCTGTTCTTTTATGGTGGGGGCGACACGGTTTATTATTATAGAGGAGCAGATTCTATTGTTAAAGCTGCATATATTCATGATTTTTGGGGAGGACTTAAAATAGCACTTGGATATCGTTCACCGGAATTATACTCACTGTTTAATTGGCAAACCGGCTATCCTACCTATTATAGAGACGTTAATTCATTTGCCGTATGTAGATTTATAATACCCTTTTATCTCATGGGTTTTGGGTCATTTTTTGGCACAACGGTTATGATGAATGCATTTTTATACATTCCCATATGGAATTTCTACCGAATGCTTTGCTCTAAATATCCCGGAATGTCTAAAGAAATTGCAATAGCAGCATTATTTTTTCCTTCAATGGTTTTTTGGAGTTCCGGAATTTTAAAAGATGTGTGGTGTTTGGCCGGTCTTTTTGTTATGTATCGCTCTACCTGGCTAATTTTCATAAAACGTAGAAATAGATTTAAAAACCTCCTTCTTATAATACTATGGTCATATATCCTTATATCAATCCGTCCGTTTGTGTTCTACACCTCATTTGTTACCGTTGCTCTATGGATAGGATTAATATATATAAAGCAAATAGACAATAAATTATTACGTGTATTTGTATTTCCATTTATTATGATAACCGTTTCTTTAGTAATATCAGTTGCAATTACCAGTCTAGGAGGTGTTGCCGAAGGAAAGTATGCAACTATAGATTCAATGTTGGAGCATGCAGTTATTATTCAAGATGATCTGAGTAGGACTGAAGCGTATGGCGAAAATACCTTTAATATAGGTTCGTTTGACGCCTCAATTCCAAGTATGTTAAGTAAGGGCCCGGTAGCTGTAACTGCAGGATTATTTAGACCATTTCTTTGGGAAGCACGCAGTTTACTTATGATTTTTTCGGGACTGGAGAGTACCTTTTTTATAATATTTTTTGTAATGATTGTATATAAATCCAGTTTTGTGAAGTTTTTCAAGATTTTATACGATGACAATTATCTTTTTTCAACCTTTGTTTTTGCTGTTTTATTTGCATTTTTCTGTGGACTTACCGTAGCAAATTTTGGAGCATTAGTTCGCTACAAAATTACCATGCTACCATTTTTTGCTTTTGTTTTATTTCGTGTTAATTATGTAATTGAAAAAAATAAAGATAGAATTGACCACTCTTTATTTTAATTATTCGTTATCAACAAAAAACAAGCTTATTTTCCATAAAAAAGCTTCGTATTATTTCATTATTGAGTACTTTTGTTTTAAAAAAAATTGTATATGATACGTGCTCAAATCCCAAATTTTTTAACGCTTTGCAATATGATGTGTGGTATTGTAGCTGCCTTAGTTGCAATTACCGGTTTTCTGCCTTTAAGTATAGCTGCCTTTTTTATTTTTGTAGCTGCCTTTTTTGATTTTGCTGATGGCTTTGCTGCACGTGCATTACACGCATATTCTGATATTGGAAAAGAATTGGACTCTATGGCAGACTTAATTTCTTTTGGATTTGCTCCGGCGGCAATTGCATATGCAATTATGCAACATAGTATTTTTGGCACAAACATTACCGGTATTGATACTATTTCATCACTACACTTTGTCTATATAATATCGCCTTTTATTCTTGTGTTATTTTCTGCTATTCGTTTAGCGAAATTTAATGTAGACACGCGGCAAACTTCTTCATTTATTGGGCTACCAACTCCGGCAAATGCTCTGTTTTTTGCCGGTCTTGTGTTTGTAGATATTACCGCATTTAATCCGCTTGTTTTTATGATTCTAATACTTATTTTTTCTTTCTTATTAGTTTCAAACCTACCAATGTTTTCATTAAAAACATCCTCTTTTTCTTTTAGAAAACATCCTATGGAATATTCGTTTGTGAGTACTGCGTTTCTATTGATTTTATTATTTCAATTACAAGCAATATCTCTTATAATTATATTATATATTTTTGTGTCTTTTTCGCGAAAACTATTTTTCTCTAAACAACAGTGAGCATGAAATTATCTCCTAATGATCCATGTTGGTGCGGTAGTGGTATTAAATTTAAAAAATGTCATAAAAAATTTGATCTCATTACTGAGCCGTTTCGAAAACAAGGATTTGTTATTTTTCCGCAACGACTCCTAAAATCTAAAGAAGATATAGAAGGAATTAAAGCAGCAGGACGGATTACAAAAGGGATTCTAACTATGCTTGAATCTGAAGTGCGAGAAGGAATTTCTACTCAAAAAATTGATGACCTTGTTCGCGAATATACTTTTGACCATGGGGCAATTCCGGCACCGCTTAATTATAAAGGATTTCCAAAATCATGCTGCACGTCTATTAATGAATGTGTGTGCCACGGCATACCCGACGAGAAAAGAATATTGCAACATGGCGATATTATTAATATTGATATTACTTCTATTCTTAATGGCTATTATGCAGATAGTAGTAGAATGTATGCAATTGGTGCAATTTCACCGGAAGCCGAACAATTAGTTCGTGTTGCACAAGAATGCTTGCGGATTGGAATTGAACAGGTTAAACCATATACTCGTCTTAACAATATTGGTGACGCAATAGAAGAACATGCTCTTGCTCATGGATATAGTATTGTGCGGGATTTATGCGGACATGGCATTGGAAAAGAATTTCATGAAGAACCCGAAATTGTTCATTACGCTCAACCTAAACGAAAAGGGGTTCTTATGATTCCGGGAATGACGTTTACTATTGAGCCAATGGTTAATGAAGGTACGTATAAATGCAACTTCTTGTCAGATGGTTGGACCGTAGAAACTGCCGATAAAAAACTATCGGCACAATGGGAACATACCTTGGTTGTAACCGATGATGGATACGAGATTTTAACCTAATATGCTGAGTTTTGGCCGGTATTTATATTCATATTCCGTATTGTAAAAAACTCTGCTATTATTGTGATTTCCACTTTAGTTTACAAACAAACACAATCCCCGATTTTATTTCTGCCCTATGTGCAGAAATTCGTCTGCAAAAAGATTTTTTAGTTCAACAAGAAATCTCTACCATATATTTTGGGGGAGGAACTCCGTCTGTTCTTTCGGCTCAAGATATTAATACTATTCTTGCAGAAATTCGCAGCAATTTTTCGGTGCATCCTCAGGCAGAAATAAGTTTTGAATGTAATCCGGAAGATTGTACTAAATCCTATCTTACAGAAATTGCCGAAATTGGAATTACTCGATTAAGTATTGGCGTTCAGTCTTTTGATGATGCAGAGCTAGGCATGCTCAACCGAAGGCATTCGGGAAAACAAGCTCAACAAGCAATTAATACTGCATATGATGCGGGGTTTACCAACTGCACTATTGATGTCATATATGGGTTACCTAATCAAAGTCTTGAGGCATGGAAAAAGAATTTGAAACAAGTGGAAACTCTCCCTGTAAGTCATATATCAGCATATGCACTTACGCTTGAACCAAAAACGGCACTAAATCATTTTGTGAAAAACAAGCATATTCAGATGTTACCCGACACGGATGTTGTGAAACATTTTGAATATTTATTAGAATGGGCAGAAAAGCAAGATTTTGAACAATATGAAATATCAAATTTTGCAAAACATATGGCATATTCACAACATAACACAAATTACTGGAAACAGATTCCGTACCTTGGATTAGGACCATCTGCACATTCTTATAATGGGCAAAAACGATTTTGGAATATTGCTCATAATCAAAAATATATAACTGCAATTCAACAAGGTGCAATACCTAATCAAAGCGAAGTAATTACCATTACGGATGCGTTTAATGAATATGTTATGACGAATTTGCGAACCAAATGGGGAGTTGATATGAGAACAATAAAAAATACCTATCCTCAAAAATATTTTGTTACCTTTACCTCTGCAATTCAAAAATTTCTCGCAAACGGAATGTTGCGTCAGGATGAGTCAATTATTCGAATTACAAATAAAGGTATCATGGTTTCTGATGCAATAATTACGGATTTGTTTTACGTGTAAATACATGAGTGTAATAAAAAAACTTGTCGGACAAACAGCGGTGTATGGGCTAAGTACCATACTCGGAAGATTTTTAAATTTTTTGCTGGTGCCTCTGTATACGCGGTTTTTCACTCAATCTGATTATGGGATTGTTACAGAGCTCTATAGTTATACGGTATTTTTAATGATTTTTTTAACCTATGGAATGGAAACAGGATTTTTCCGGTTTTCTCAAGAACAAAAAGATGCTCCTAAGGTGTATACTACAACACTTTCGTCACTCTTTTCTTCCTCACTCATTTTTATAGCACTTATAGTTATTTTTTTGCAGCCCATTACATCCTTTTTAGGGTATCACGGTAAAGAAAACTTTATTTTATGGATGGGGCTTATTATAGCAATAGATGCATTTCTCACCATTCCATTTGCAAAATTACGGCATCAAAATAAAGCGACAAAATTTGCGGTAATAAAGCTTATAAATATTGGAATAAACATAGGGCTTAATGTATTATTTATTATTGTGTTCCCTCGTATGGCTCAAACTTCTGATGTTGCATGGCTCACAACATATTTTAGTGAACCTCATATTGCCAGTATATTTATATCAAATTTAATAGCCAGTATTGTAACATTGCTTTTGTTGCTTCCCGAAATATTTCGTTCGCATAATGCTTTTGATGTTACATTATTACAACGAATGTTAGCGTATTCATGGCCGCTTTTAATTGCCGGTTTAGCGGGAAGTGTTAATGAAGTTTTTGATCGAATTTCTTTACGGTATTTCTTAGTAATACCAGAAGGAACAGATGCTCAAAACTATATATTATCTCAGCTTGGTGTATATGGGGCAAATTATAAATTGGCAATGATTATTACTCTTTTTAATCAAGCATTCCGATTTGCCGCAGAACCCTTCTTTTTTTCGCGTATGAACAAGGATGATGCTCGTGAATTATATGCACAAGTAATGAAGTATTTTATTGCGTTTTCCCTAGTTGTATTTATTACTATTATGCTTTATATAGATGTGTTTAAATATTTTATCGGAAAAGATTTTCATGATGGTTTAGGTATTGTTCCCATTCTATTATTAGCAAATATCTTTTTAGGTATTGTGTTTAATCTTTCCATTTGGTATAAAATTACAAATCAAACTAAGTTTGGTATTTATATTATAGGTGTTGGGTCGGTTATAACCATTCTGCTTAATATTCTACTAATCCCACACTTTGGATATATTGCGTGTGCATGGGCTACTCTCATTTGTTATGTTGTTATGGCTGTGTTGTCATATATGTTATGTCAAAAATATTATGGTATTCCGTATGAACTCCGGAGGATTGCTCAATATGGAATATTAGCAGCATGTATATATAGTATTGATATATTCATCTCTATTCCAGAACCATTTGCTGCGTATAGTGTAAAAACGCTATTTTTTGTATGTTTTGTGGGCTATATAGCTTGGAAAGAAGGACTTGTTGCAAAAATCACCTCGAATTCACCTTAAGTAATGCGTGCATAAAAATCTTCTTTATATGCATCACCAATAGGCACTCGCGTATTTCCAAAAACAATGCGGTTTCGCTCAATTTTTTCAATTGCTCGTAAAGAAACAATATAAGATTTATGAACACGCACAAAATCAGAAGCCGGTAATTTCTGAAGAATTCCTTTAATATTTAATAATGTTAAAATCATTCCTTTTACCGTAAAAATTTTCACATAATCTTTAAGACCTTCAATATAGAGAATATCTTTAAAATTTATTTTAACGGTTTGGTATTCAACCTTTACAAACATATAATCTTTTTCCGGTACCGGTTTAGCGATTGAAATATGCGTGTCATATAAGTCTTTAACTTTAGTAACAGCTTTTAGAAAACGCTCGGGAGAAATAGGTTTTAATAAATAGTCAATAGCATTTTTTTCAAATCCTTCTAAGGCATACTCTGCGTAGGCGGTAGTAAAAATAATATATGGTACGGTTTCAAGAGTTTCAATAAATGCAATGCCACTCATTTCGGGCATAGTAATATCAAGAAAAATAACATCTATGTTATTCTCAGAGCAGGCACGGCTTGCTTCGAATGCATTAGCACATTCAGCAATAAGGTTGATATATGAAACTTGCTCAATGTATCTTTTTAATACATCGCGAGCTAAGGGTTCGTCGTCTACAATAATACAGTTCATTATGAATGTGTAATTGAAAGTGATACAATATAGGTTGATTCTGTGGAAGATATATCTAAGGAATGTTTTTGAGGATACATAATTTCCAGTCGTCTTTTTACATTCTGAACACCAATACCTTTTGTATTGTCTTTATGTTGTTGAGTAGAGGTGTTATTTTTCACAAACAAAGTAATTTTTTCATTATCAATAACAATATGAATATGTATAGCTGTTTTTTCTTTATCAATAACTCCATGCTTAAATGCATTTTCAATAAATGCAATAAGAATAAGTGGTGCTATTGAAGCTTTATTATATGAATTCTCGACTATAAATTCTATATTCTGTTGGTTTGATAAGCGGATTTTTTGTAACTCAATATAGTTTGTGAGATAAGAAATTTCTTTTTCAATAGGCACATACTCAGCATCGGAATCATAGGTCATGTACCGTAATAAATCCGACAATCGTAAAATTACTTGCGGGAGAATTTCGGCTTTTTGTAAAGAAAGAGAATACATGCTGTTGAGCACATTAAATAAAAAATGAGGATTTATTTGTGTTTTTAAAAATGCTAATTCAGAGGCAAGTTGTTCTTTTTCGAGTTCTTTTATTTGTTTTTCTCTATTATTATGAGCTTGAGCATACCCATATGCCGAACTTAATGCTAAAGTTACTAAAACAATAATACTTAAAAAACCGGGGTTTGGACGAGTAAAACGGCGTTCCATTCTATGGGCGGGGACTGATTTGTGTTTATGAAATTGTCCTATTTCCTGTTGCTGAATTCTATATTGTTGGCGAAGTTCCATTTGCTCTTTTCTTGTAATGTGTTCTGATGCGAAAAATACAGACCGAGCGTATGTCCCAATTTGAGAAACCGATACAATTATACTAATTGTAATTAAAAAATACAGAAGATATTTTTTGGGAATTAATAGCTTAGGAACCAAATACAAGGCATTGCCATAGAAAATTAGTAATAAAATCATCATTTCAATTATTCGTATTTGAATAATTTCAGGACGCATAGGAAGGTTGTATAATATATGCGGAACAAAGAAAAATAATACCCAAAAGCATATATGAATACTTATAAGTAACAATCTTTTTTGTGAAATTTGTAGAAACATATGCTTTTTGTATTTATTCAAAATTACATAGTTTTTTATGATTATACAGATAAACTATATAAAAGCTAAAAAACAATCGACAAAAAAATGATACATATCATATAAAAAAAGCACTGTTTTTTTTGTATGTTACAATAATATTCTATTATTTTGCACAGCATTAAAAAAACGGTAATGTAGCTCAGTTGGTAGAGCACAGGACTGAAAATCCTGGTGTCGGCGGTTCGATCCCGCCCGTTACCACAAGCCCTTGAAAATTCAGGGGCTTTTTTTATGTTTCTTTTTTTCACACATTGTGTGTTAGAAACAAAAAAAATGTATTTTTGCCAAGTCTTTTTGCCCAGGTGTTGGAACTGGTAGACAAGCATGGTTGAGGGCCATGTGCTCGTACGAGCGTGCAGGTTCAAGTCCTGTTCTGGGCACTTTTCACTTCTTATTTAATTCCAATACATATTTTTCTGTTTGAGCATGTGAGAATTCTGCTGAGAATTCTGCAATAACTTTCTCTCTCCCTTTTCTTCCCATGTGAGAACGCAATTCAGCTGAATCGAGCAATGCACATACACGGTCTGCAAACATTTCGACATTATTGTGCTCAACTAAATATCCATTTTCACCTTCCACTATTAATTCGGGATTACTGCTCACGTTAAACGCAACTAAAGGAAGTTCTTGAGACATAGCTTCTGCTAACACAAAACCAAATCCTTCCCATAAAGAAGGCAATACAAACATATCTGATTCAGCAAAAAAATCATAGATATCATTTTTAAAACCAACGAGTTCTATAACATCTGTAAGATTTTGTTTTTTTATTTTCTCATGTAATGCATCGGCAAGTTCACCTCTTCCGGCAATTTTTATTACAAATTGGTAAGAACGAGCCAAAAGAGTTTGTGCAAGGGGAATTAATATATCAAAATTCTTTTGAGGTTCTAACCGCCCTGCCGCAGCAATAACAGGAATCGCATGCTCTTTTTTTGAGTACACCGGTGGTATTTGAATGCCATTATATAATACTCGTATCTGTTGTTTTGGAAATAGATTAGGGTTATTCTGTAAAATTGTACGGGCAGTTTCCTGAGAGTTTGCAATTACCTGAGTAATAACTCGAGAAAATAAAAATCTGTTATAGAGAGAATTTTTAATAGGAATTGCACTACCTCTTCTATATACAATATTTGGAACCCCTGCTATTTTTGCAGCAAGTCCGGCAACTTTTACGTCAATTGGCAAGCATAGAATAATTGTATGTGGTCTATATTTTTTAAAAAGTTTTATTAAAGAAATATATGCAAAAGGATTCAGAAAACTTACATTAGTAAACTGAACATAAAAACTAGGAACTTTAGAATACAGCATTTTAACAAGAGCACTTCCGAGGCGTCCGCAAAAGAAAACAGAGTATTTTTTATCTTGGAGATACAGAATAGTTTCTGCATGCCATTTCTCACCACCACCCCAATGGCGATGCGAATTAAAAAAACAAATAAACTCTCTTTCTTTACTCATATTTTGAATTCGGCCCATACACCGAATACACAAAGCTACACATCTTCTCGCACAGAAGCAAGTTTTGATTGCATTCTTTGAGTTCCTTGTTTTGAAATATCAAATTTTACGGTCAAGTAAACTCTATCGCTATCGACTTCTAAAACATCGTATGAAGCTTTCACAACGTCTAAAGCTTGTTGCAAATCTGAAGTTTCAAAGATAGTTCCCATTGCAGTAACCGTGTATGGGTATCCAAATTCACTAATTCGTGAAATAACACGCTTTACATATTTTCCTAATCCTGATTCATGACCCAAAGGAAAAATTGTTAATTCTGATATTACTGACATAGCTTTTATTTTTAAAGTAGAATTATTCTTGTATTTCCTTACAAATGAAATAGGGAAATTCCTTATCGCAATTCAAATCGTTCACCAAGATATACCCTTCTTACTTCAGGATCTTCTGTTAAATCTTTTGCTGTTCCTTGCATTAAAATTTTTCCTTCATATAGCAAATACGCACGATCTGTAATTGACAATGTTTCATGCACATTATGGTCGGTTATTAAAATGCCAATGTTTTTTTCACGCAAAGTAGATACAATTTTTTGTATATCTTCTACTGCAATGGGGTCTACACCGGCAAACGGTTCATCAAGTAAAATAAATTTTGGTTTTAATGCTAATGCTCGTGCTATTTCAGTTCTTCGTCTTTCTCCACCGGATAATTGCACTCCCAAGCTTTTACGAATTTTTTGTAAACTGAATTCTTCTATAAGTTCATCAACTCGTTCTTTTTGAGCTTTTTTAGATAATTTAGTCATCTCGAGAACCGATGCAATATTATCTTCAACACTTAATCGTCTAAAAACCGATGCTTCTTGTGCCAAATATCCAATTCCTAATCGGGCTCTTTGATATACAGGAAGTTTTGTAATATTTATATCATCAAAAAATATGTTCCCTTCTTTTGGACTGATTAAGCCAACAATCATATAAAATGAGGTAGTTTTTCCTGCACCGTTTGGTCCTAACAAACCAACAATTTCACCCTGTTTAACTTCAACCGAAACACCTTGAACAACAGTACGCTTCCCGTAAATTTTAACAATATTTTCTGTTCGTAGTATTGACATATTTCTATTTTTATGTACGAAAATACTATCAATTATGCTAAAAAACTAATAAAAACAGTGTTTCCCTCTAATATTTTTTATAGATTTATCCCTGCGATATAAATTACAAAAATCTATAAGCTGAGCTCGTGTAGTATTAAAACCTATATCGAACTCAGATTATAATTCAAATATCTTAATACTCTCTATGGTATTAGAGAATAAATGTAGACATTTGCAACAATCATGAATTTGAATCGTACATATTGAGACATTTTAGTTTGTATGGTAAGGCAATTATTTATAGTACTTTATATATTTTTTCTTGGGTTTCAATTTGGGTTTTCACAAGAAGTGGAATATAATTGGATTCGACCTACTTGTGTAACAGCTCCGGTTGGACCTAACGGAGCCGTTGTTTTAACTATTACCGGACATTCTTCTGATAAAGAATATTTTTTATTAAATACATTCACGAATCAATTAACAACGTCGGGTGTTACGTCAGAAAATACGCATACCTTTGGCTCCCTTTCTCCAAATATATTATATATGGCATATGCAATGGATGTGGTAAGCGGTAATTTTATTAGTGCACAATCAACCCATTTTCTAACGGCTATTCCATTTACCGCAAATGTTCAAAAAATAAAAGATGCCGGCTGTGCCTCTCAATGCGTAGGAATTGTTCGTGCAAATGTTTCCGGTGGTGTTGCCCCATACAACTATTCATGGAATGATGGCGTTGGAGGCGTATATCCTTCCGTTTCTCAATTAGACGATGTGTGTCCGCTTACGTTTTCTGTAACTATTACAGATGATATTGGTTGTGTAATTCAAAGCACAAATTCTATTTCTATTGTTCCGGTTGATGTTATTGCAAATACTTCAAATGTGCAACATGTTATTTGTAAAGGCCAACCGCAAGGATCTGCATCTGTTTCCGCCACACTAACTACGGGTGCTGTTACTTATACTTGGAGTAACGGGCATACAGGCACACAAAATCCAAACATATATGCGGGAAATCATTATGTGGTTGCGGTTGATGAAATTAATTGTCGTGACACGGCATTTTTTTCAATTACAGAACCGGATGATAAATTGATTATAGATATTGATAATCTAGTGCATGTTCGTTGTAAGGGGATGAATATCGGCGAAGCTCATCTCGTTACTTCTTTTGGAGAACCACCACTTTCAATATCATGGTCTGATGGAGGAACCGGCGTGTCTCGAACAGATCTTCCTGCACTGTATTATGAGGTTATTGTAAGTGATGATTTGGGCTGTAAAGATACCGTTGATTTTACTATTACAGAGCCGCTAATAGGTGTTGAGGGAGTTATATTAGCTTTTGAACAACCCTCGTGCTTTGGCTACCAAGATGGTTTTGCTGAAATTTCTGTAAGTGGCGGGCTTGCTCCATATAGAGTTGAATGGGATGATATCGATAATGATTCAACATATACCGATTTTATTAGAAATGACTTAGAAAAAAACGTCTATACAATTACCGTGTTTGATAGTGAAGATTGTGAAAATTTTGTGGTTTTAGATATGCCTGAGCCGGATATACTAACAGCTCAGATTGTTGCCCCCGACGATTCTCCTGCACAAACAAGAGTGCTGTGCTATGGAGATTGTAATATTCCGGTTAAAGTTACAGCAACAGGAGGTACAATACCGTATGTTTCATATGAATGGGATAATGGCATTCCTGATGGTTCAACGGCAAATCTTTGTGCAAATACCTACACCGTTATTGTTACAGATAATAAAGGATGTAAAGCATCAGACATTCATGAGATTACAACTCCGGATACACTTGTGGCTACTCCGTCAATTATTACCTCAATTCCATGTTTTAATGGAGAAGGTATTGCCGGAGTAACGGTAATAGGTGGCACACAACCTTATGAATACACTTGGAGTAATGGAAGTGTAACTGCTAATACAGGACTTGTACCATCAGATACGTATTCAGTAATTGTTCGTGATGTAAATGCCTGTGTTGCTAATGCAGATACGGTTTTGACGCAACCATCACTGTTAGAAGTCTCTATTACTATAGACAATATTTTGTGTCAGGATGTGAGTGTGGGAACTATCACTGCTCATCCAACCGGAGGAACAGTAGAGCATGCATATATATATGAATGGAGTTCCGGACAAGCCACCTCAACTATTGGTAATCTTACCACACAGCCATATTCTGTAATTGTATATGACGATAATTCTTGCATTGCTCATGACACCATAGATTTAACTAACATTAATGAGTTTGGGGTATTGTTCTTACCAACACTTGTTACCTGTGAAGGAAGAAGTGATGGTGAAATTATTGCATCTGCACACATCGGGAATCCTCCTTTTACCTATTTGTGGAGCGATGGAGAAACAGACTCTGCACGAACAAATCTAACAGAGGGTTGGTATATCCTTACAATAACTGATAACTTAGGATGTGAAGCAACTGACAGTATATATCTAGGAGCTATTCCTGCTCCTTTCCTCGTTTTATTTGGTACTACAGAAACCCCTTGTAATGAAAGTGAAGGAAGTGCGTATGTTGTTATGAGCGGAGGAACAGCTCCCTATACCTATCTTTGGTCAAATTTAGAAACAACCGATTCTATTGGTAATTTAGCATATGGCTGGTACAATGTACTTGTTACCGATGATAATGGCTGTACCTATACGAGAGACTTTTTTGTTGACGATACCTCAAGTTTATCTGTTTCTATTTCGAGTCCCGATACCAGAATACGATGCATTGGAGGTTCAACAGGAACCGCAACAGCTATTCCAACATTAGGAACGGCTCCCTACACCTTTGAATGGTCAACTACAGAAACTACAGAAACTATTTCTAATCTAACTGCTGGTATATATCATGTAATTGTATATGACGCCTACTTATGTCAAGCATTTGACACTATTGAATTTTATGAATTTAATGTATTGCAATCTACCATTATAGATTCAGCAATGGTTCGTTGTAATGGTAATGATGATGGTTTTGCAAGAGTTGAAATAGAAGGTGGTATTACACCATATTCTCTGCTTTGGTCAAATGGAGCTACAAGTTATATAAATAACAATCTTGGACCGGATACATATACCGTTACTATTACAGACAATGCCGGTTGTGTTAGTCAAAATACGATTACTATTACAGAACCGTCTGCATTGCAAGCAACAATTACCGAAATTAGTGGTATTAGCTGTGGAGGTAAATGTGATGGTGAAGCTCAGATATCTGTTTCCGGAGGTATTACTCCTTATATTTATAACTGGAGTTCGGGTGATTGTTGCTTTTTACCAAAAAATTTATGCGGCGGTATGAACTATATTACTGTTACCGATGCTAATAATTGTGTGTTAACAGATAGTGTTATGGTTGTTGACACAATTCCCCGAATAGGACTTACAGCTTTTGAGATTAATCCGGATTGCGGAACCCCAAATGGAGAATTAGCAATAATCCCCTTTGGTGGTATAGCACCACATAGCTTTTTATGGTCAAACGGCGGCACAGATTCTCTTATTCAAAATGTTCTTGCAGATGTATATGTTTTAACAGTTACCGATGCTGCCGGTTGCTTTTTAGATACGCTTCTTATACTCGACGATAATTCTACAATGACTATCGGGTTTGAACGTCAGCAAATTACATTTTGCGACCCTTGCAATGAATCATTTATTGCTCAAGTAGACCTCGCAACTCCTCCTTACCAATATCTATGGCAACATGGCAAAACAACAGCTCTTGCAGACTCTCTTTGCCCCGGAACGTATTCGGTTACGGTTACTGACGCAAATCTTTGTAGACGCTCTGCTCTTTTAGAGGTTCTCCCTGTTGCGTTAGATGTAACGGTGTTACAAAAACATAATATTCAATGCTTTGGCGATTCAACCGGAATAATAGAAGTAGTTGCTTCTGGAGGAGTGAGTAGTAACTATACCTATATTTGGTCAAATGGAGAAACCGGTCCTCTTGCTCAACAAGTTCCTGCAGGAAATCTTCAACTTATAGTATCCGAAGATCTTAGTGTTTGTACAAGAACGTATAATTATACGTTTACTCAAGCTCCGCAATTACAAACATTTTTTATTACAGACCAAGCATCATATTGTGAAGATTCTACCGGAATCATGCACGTTGAACTCTTAGGCGGCACACCGCCTTTTAATTATGAATGGGAAACCGGTGTTATTGGTAATACAATTTCTAATGCCTGGCCGGAATATATCTACATTACCATAGAAGACGGCAATAATTGTATTGTAATTGATAGTGGAAAAGTTGATAACATTTCTGATTTTTCTTTATTTGAGTTAGACAGATATGCAATATCCTGTATTGGTGATTCTGATGGGGCATTAGAAGTTGGTATGATTAACGGATATTCTCCTTTTTCTTTTGAATGGAGTCATGATGTGGCTACGGTAACTCAACGAGCCGAAGGGCTTTCTGCAGGAACATATACAATTATTGTAACTGACGACAGAAATTGTGCTGTTCAATTTGAATTTCCTGAGCTTGTAAACCCGGAACCAATACAAATCTCATTTATTGAAACACAAGCTATTGTTTGTGCCGATGCAACCGGTAAACTTTCTGCTCTTACAACTGGGGGGCATGCTCCATATCTGTATGAATGGACATATAACACTCATCCATTATCTCAAACTGGCAATATGGTGTCTAATGGAGCAGCCGGATTATATTCTGTTTTTGCAAGAGATGCTCGAAATTGTATAAGTGATACGATTTCATATCAATTTAATAATCCTGCTCCAATAGTAGCCGAATTTTCGGTTGAAATAACCGGATGTGGTTCTATTTCTCACACGGGAAGTATTGTTGTTGATACTATTTACGGCCATAATCCACCGTATCGTTTTAGATGGCACGATGAAACAACTACTACAACTTGGTACGATGGGGTTACCAATCTAGAGCGAACAATGCTCGCGGCCGGTGAATATTTTTTCACCGTATTTGATTCTCTCGGATTATGTTATGAGGTATTTAGAAATAACACATTTCCTATTCAAGTAACAGAAATTAATACAACCGTTGAGCATACTCATTGTGCGTTTTATACTTCAGAAGAACTCACTGCAAATAAACCGGATGGAAGTATACAGATTAATGAAATTAGAACTCAAGAGGGAAGTTTTTCTTCTTTTGAAAACTTTAGCTTTTCTTGGGAACAGAAAGAAGATGAAACAAATCCGTCCATTCAACATCTTGTAGCAGGTGATTATTATGTTAATATTCAAACCACAAATGAATGTATTACACGAGTTTTCGCCGGAACTATTCTGCCGCGTGTTAGTCTCCAACCTTCAATTATTTCTGCAAAAACAACTGCAAGTACAAGAGAAAAAATCTGCTTTGGAGATTCCCTTGAACTACGAGCAATCACTCAAGAGTCCTTTATTGATGGCTATTCTCCGGCAAGCACCGCAAAAACGTATATCTGGTCATCCTTTGCTCAAAATACCAATGCTTCTATTTCTCGCCCAAGTTATGAAAGAACGTGGGTAAGTCCAGAAACAAAATCGAATTCAGACAGTTCCGGAGTTCGCATGTATTATACCCTTGATGCGTGTACATCTCCCTTTGCTACGTTTTCAATTAGTCATTTTAACGCTATTGATTTTAGACTACAGGTTCGGAATAATCTTGATATTTTATATGGTGACTCGGTATCTGTTATGCTCCTTGATGCAATCACCATTGAACCCACAGTAGAGCCATGGTTTGTTTTTAAAAATCCTGATGAAGATGGCTTCATTTCTATTGAATGGGAATCGCAAAATATGAGTAGAAGCGGGAAAGGTCAAATTGAAGAAACGCTTACAAATGAAACTACCTATCTCAATTCAGGAAACTATGGTATTGAATTTTCTGCACTGATTTCCGGATATTATAAAGCAACTGGCCGCACAACAAATCAATGTATAGAAAGTCATGAAGTTTTTGTTCATGTGCGAGATGAAATTTTTGTGCCTTCAGGTATAACACCCAATGGAGATGGAGATAATGATGTATGGATTATTCCTTATTTATATTCTTGTCCGGATGCTATTGTTCGAATATTTAACAGATGGGGTGTAAAAGTATATGAAAATACCGATATATATTATAAAAATCCATGGGACGGCAGAAATAAAAAAGGAGAATTACTTCCATTAGGAACCTACTATTATATAATTGAATATAATGACGATAAAGAAACTCCTCCGCGTGCCGGTTCAATAACAATTCTGTATTAATTATGATAAAAAAAATTACATACGGATTCTGTTTTCTCCTGTTTGCAATGCACGCATTTGCACAGCAAACACCCATATATTCATTATATACATTTAATCCTTTTATTGTTAATCCTGCCTATGCCGGAAATAATAATTATTATCAAGCACATACAAATAGCAGATATCAATTTTTGGGAATAGAAAATGCTCCGGTAACTACTCTTCTCTGCTTTCACGGACCACACACAACGCAACCTATGGGATGGGGCGGAACAATTTTTAACGATAATCAAGGTGCATTGTCAAAATTTGGAGTATATGGTTCATACTCGTATACTGTTCCGGTTAAGGAAGATATGAACGTTTCTTTTGGTTTACAAGCAGGTATTATTAATCATACTGTTGATCTTACAAAAGTAACATTTTTACATACTGAGTATTCTATTACGGAACAAAGCTTTAATTCTCTTTTACCCGATGCTACATTTGGAGTTTTCTTTGATGCAACACAGTATTATGTTGCAGCTACCTTGGATCAACTCTTTGGTAATAGTATTGAAATATATAATGATACGCTTGTTCTTTCACAAACATTAAACAAATTAAAAAACCATGCAAGTATTATGGGGGGATATATTCATCATATTTCGCCAACAATTATCTTAGAGCCATATGGAAGTATCAGAAAAACAGCTCAAACACCGCTTCAAATAGAGGCAGGGGCAAAAATATCATACAATAACATTATTTGGTTTGGTTCTCATATTAGAACAGGTGGTGCATGTATCATGTATTTTAATTATAATTACCGCGATCTACTCTCTTTTGCATATGCATATGACATAACATATTCTGCTATTCGTAAAGAAAGTTTTGGCTCACATGAAATATTGCTTGGCTTTCGTTTTAACACAATTAAATAGAATAATCCTTTATCCCATGAAAAAAATCTTTAGTATATTCTTTCTTTGTCTTCTTTTTGCATGCTCTTCTAAAGACAAATCAATACAGGTAATTTCAGACGAAACCTTAATATCAATTCTTATTTCAATGCATCTTATTGATGCAACCACACAAACCCATAATGTGCTTACAACCGATAAAATTTTTATTCCTCAAAACTATTACGACAGCGTTTTATTTAACACACATTCAATAACTGATAGTATGTTTAGGGCAAGTATTGAGCAACACACCCTCAAGGGTACAATTGGGGCTATTTACAGTGCGGTAATAGACAGTTTGCAAACACGTAAAATCCCTTTAGAATACTCAGAAAAAAAGGAACGTAACACAGATAGTAAACACTAATATTCCTTTATTTTATATGCAGCATAAGTGGTTTTCTTTTTTTACATTTCATTACACGTATTTAAACACAGAGCTTGTTCAGCAACCCTTTACACAACTTGCTATTTTGTGTAAACAAAAATTTCCTCACGTAGAACAAACAAAATCATCACTTAGTTGGAGTATACATCAGCTTTTATATATTCCTTATAAAATATCTGTTAGCACCGAAGAAAAAGAGGATAGGCAAAGCTTTATTTTTTCTGTTGATTATAAAAACTTTATTAATGTTTGTGTATTGGTTATAATATTTGCCGCGTTTTTTTCAAGATTTTCACTTTCTTTTTTATTATGGTTTTCAGGCATTTTTGTAGGTGTATTTTATATTGTTCACTATTTGTTTTTTTCTTCTTTATTCTCCCGAATCATTTCAAAAATATCTAAAACAGAAGTGCTGGATGATATTTTAACTCCCGAACAGATAGAATGGATGCAAAATCCAAATCTTTGTTCAGCTTGCGGAACAAAAATTTCAAAATATGATGCTCATTGTCCGGAATGTGGATTATTTTTGTCGAAACAATCATTTTCTCCGTACTCCACAACAGAGGAAAAATACATATATACCTATACATATAAAGAAGAATCATGAAGAAGTTTTGTATTATTAGTTTTGTATTGTGCTCTTTTATTTCTTATGCACAAGAAACAGATATATTGCAATCACCTAAAGTATTAAGAAATAACGTTTTTTCAGAAATTGGAGGCATTTCCGGAGGGTATGGTTTTCATTATGAGCGCACCATGTTTGTTTTTGAAAATAGTAGGATTACAGCATGCATAGGGTATGCAAAAGTTGATTTAAAACAGCATATTGAGGTTATTCCATTTCGAGTAAGGTTAGTTTTCGGTTCATCGAATCACTTTTTCCAAATAGAAAAGGGGTTTATGTATCATAAAAATAATAAGTACAATTCTGTGGCAGTAGGATATTCTTTACGTACACAAAAAGGACTATATTTACACGCAGGGGGATTAATTGTTGGGGTATATTCTTTTGGATATCCCAGTTTTGGTCTTGGATATATGATATAACTATAGTATGAGAAAAATACTTGCACACTATATTTTTGATGGATTTTCATTACAAAAAAATGCTCTACTAATTGTAGCAGATGATTTGAGTATTGTAGATATTATACCTCAGTCTTCTGATTTTAAAGAACAAGCCGGAGTGGAATTTTATAACGGAATACTTTGTCCGGGATTTATAAACGCACATTGTCATTTAGAGTTATCGCATTTAGAAAATAGTATTCCCCAAAAAACCGGCTTACCGGATTTTATTTCACATATTGTTCAATTGCGTTCTCACAAGCAGTGTTCGAGTAGCGATATGCAAAACGCAGACGATGCAATGCGTGCTAATGGGATTGTGGCGGTTGGAGATATTTCAAATACAACAGACAGTTTTGCTTTTAAAGCACAGTCATCAATTTTCTATCATACATTTATTGAACTTTTTGATTTACACGGAGATTCTCGTCCGGAATACAAAAAAGGGAAAGAACTTTTTTCTGCCTATCCTATAAAAAAAAGAATTTCACTGTCGCCGCATGCTCCATATTCTTGTTCAAAAAAGTTATTGGCAAAAATTGCAGAACATGCAAAAGAATATAAGTATCCGGTTAGTATTCATAATCAAGAACACCATTCAGAAAATGATATGTTTCTTTCAAAACAAGGAGCGTTGCACTCTGCAATAATTGAAAAAAGAAATATACAGGATTTTTCGAGTTCTCATACAAGTTCATTACAATATGCTCTTTCCTATTTATTGCCGGTACCTCATATAGTATTAGTGCATAATATATATATGTCAAAAGCCGACATACAATTCTTACATCAACATCGCAACCCTGATTCATATACTTTGGTGCTTTGTCCGCTTAGTAATCTATACATAGAAAACAAGCTTTCGCCTATAGAATTATTTTTACAACATGGTATGCCTATAGCGTTTGGCACAGACAGTTTAGCGTCAAATACAGAGTTAAGCATACTTAAAGAACTTATATGTGTTCAATCACATGTTCCGGAGTATTCACTAGAAGGTTTATTGCATGCTGCAACATATCGCGGAGCTCGAGCATTAAACCTGCACACAAAACTTGGGAGTTTTAAAAAAGGATGCAAACCCGGAGTGTTATTGTTGGAACATCTTGATTTACAAAATTTACGCCTACAAGAACATACAAAAATTCGTGTTTTAGTTTGATAGATTAAAAACTTTTTGCTTTTTTGTATAGTAATTATTAACCTTAAAACTATACCTCTTATGTTTTCCGGAATTATTGAAGAATTTGCGATTGTTACCAATATCAAAAAAGAACAAGACAATGTTCATTTTACCCTTAGCTGTAGTTTTGTAAACGAGCTAAAAGTAGATCAAAGCATTGCACATAATGGTGTTTGTTTAACCGTAGTAAGTAAAACAGAAACAGCATATACGGTAACTGCCATTAAAGAAACCTTATTAAAATCGAATCTCGGCACATTAGAGATTGGCAGTAAAGTAAATATTGAACGAAGCATGCTTATGAATGGGCGGCTCGACGGGCATATTGTGCAAGGACATGTAGATCAAACAGCAGTATGCACACAAGTAACAGAAGCTGATGGCAGTTGGTATTACACCTTTGAATATGAACCGGCACAGGCAGATTACATTACCGTTGAAAAAGGTTCCGTTACCGTAAATGGGGTTAGTTTAACGGTTGTAAATTCTCAACAAAAATCGTTTCAAGTAGCAATTATTCCCTATACCTATGAATACACAAATTTTCATGAAATAAAAGCAGGAACAATTGTTAATCTCGAATTTGATATTATTGGGAAATATATTGCCCGGTATTTAAGTGCACAAGGCATGATGAAATAAGTTTGTATCATGTTTCGTCGTTTTTTTTCTGACCTGCTGTTTGCGGTATTTCCTGAAACATGTGTTGTGTGTAAACAACATTTACGTAATTCAGAAAAAGTACTGTGTACATCATGTTTGCTTGATATCCCTCGGATTTATTTTCACAATCAAGAGAGAAACCCTTTGGAGGATTTGCTGTGGGGGCACATACCATTTGTGCGCGCCTCATCATTTTTCTATTATTCAAAAAACAATGCATATGCAAATCTTCTCCACGATTTAAAATATAAAAAGCGTTCCGATATAGGCCTGTTTATGGGAGAACTCTTTGCCGCAGAATTGTATTCATCAGGATTTTTACAAGATATTGATGCTATAATTTCTGTCCCTTTACACAAAAAAAGACAACAAAAACGAGGGTATAATCAGAGCGAAGAAATAGCAAAAGGAATTGCACATATAACTGCTATACCAATAATAACAGATAGTATAAAACGAGTTAAACATACAGAAACTCAAACTAAAAAATCAAAAGAAGAGCGGTTAGAAAATATGAATAATATATTCTCTGTAACAAATCCGGAGATACTTGCAAACAAACATATTGTATTAATAGACGATGTAATTACAACCGGAGCAACCTGTATATCATGTGCCAATACAATACTAACATCAACAGAAAACACCCAAATTAGCATTATTTCTCTCGGACTTGTACATTAAAACAATACTGTTTTTCAATGTCTTATTAAAAAAGTTGTTCTAATTTTAAAAAAACATATAGGGTTTTATACTCATTTTTTTGTTAGATGACTAAGATATCTTGGCGGTTAGTCGAGTTTTAACTATCTTTGGTTTGAATGTTTTTTTGAAGTGTAATTTTAAAAATGTTGATATGAGAAAAAGATTTCTATTTTTAGTAATAATCGGTATTTCTACCATAACCGGTTTTTCACAAATTAATTCCAATAATCCAACTATACCATTTGGGTCTAATACTGCATATCAGTATGGCTTAATGCCTACAGGTATTAATATGCAAACAATAACTAATGCATATAATTCATGGAAAAACACATATGTAGTAACATGTACTAATGGAAGAGGTGCTCGGGTTCGTTTTGATAATCAAGCAGAAACTGTTTCCGAAGGTGTTGCATATGGAATGTTATTAGCAGTATATGCGGGAGATAAACCCTTATTTGACAACTTGTGGACATATTATACAAGTTTTTTAAATGGGAATGGCTTAATGCATTGGAAAATTGATGGATGTAATAATGCAAATGGATTTAACGGAGCTACTGATGCGGATCTTGATGCGGCAATGGCTTTAATCCTTGCTCGCGAACAGTGGCCAAATTCAACATCTCCTCATAATTATCAAGTAGCTGCTACGAATTTATTAAACAGTATTAGAAATCATGAAATTAATCCTTCGAACTACCAAACTTTAAATGGAGATGCATGGTTTAATAATAATTGTCTTAATCCTAGTTATCAATCACCTGCATATTACAGACAATTTGGAGTTTTTCAATCTAATCAAGCAGGATTTTGGTCTAATGTTACAAATGCAGCAGAATCATTATTATTAGCAAATAGAAATCCAAATAATGGTTTAGTTGGTAACTGGTGCGACGCTCAAGGTGTTTCTAACAGTTGTGCTAATACTACTCCTAATGAATATGGATGGGATGCAATTAGAACACCATGGCGTATGACAGTTGATGTATTATGGCATGGACCTCAAACTGCAACTGCAGCATTTGATATTTGTACAAAAATGACTGGCTGGTTAACCGGACATGAAACAAATATTAGATTACCAATGCCACAAAACGCTGCTAATGCTGGAGCAGGACAATGGAAAAACGGAGGTTCTTTAATGAGTGGTCTTGTGGCAATGGCCGCAGGGACTCAACAGCAAGTAAATACCATCTACAATGAAGCAATTAATGTAGGTACAAGTGGATATTTTAATGATATTCTTCGAATGCTTACCTTATTTACGTTCTCAGGAAACTTTTGGGCTCCGGGAGCTTCGGGAGCAGAACTTCCTCCTTTAGTACAAAATTTAACAACAAATGCTGCGGGAGAAAAAATTATAATTACGTTTTCTCAAGAAATGGCTAATCCTGCAACAGGAGCATATTCAGCATTTACTTTACGAAAAAATGGTGTTGTGCAGTCAAATGCATTTACTGCTATTACACGCACAAGCCCTCAGGTATATGAGTTAACATTAGCAGCGTCAGCATATGCTAATATAGGAGAAATTCTCACATTATCTTACTCGCCGGGAACGATTCAAGGTTCTAATGGTATTGCATTAGCGGCATTTACAAATTCATCTGTAACAAATGCTTTAGCCGGCAACTCTACTCTTATTTCAGGTTGTGAACATGGGAACAGAACCTTTATGGGAACATACTGGTATGCATATACCGATGCTGATGTAAATGGTGCATCAACGATAACTCATCCTAGCTCTATTGACCCATTCTTAATGACTGTAGGTGGAGCTGCTGGAACAGACTCTGCTCTTCGCGTAAGTACAAATCTTTCTCAAGGAGGATGGTTGTACGACCCATTCGTTGGATTTGGATTTAATACCACAGAACCTGAAGGTGGAACATTTGATTTTAGTGCAGGAACAGGTTTTTCTTTCTGGCATAAAGGTGATCCCGTAACATTTAGTGTTGGTATTGATGGAGTAGCAGATGGCGAATATCATTCATATAATGTTTTGGCAAGTGTCAATTGGCAACTTGTTGAAGTTTCATGGACAGAGCTATCTCAACCATCATGGCTTCAACCTACAGCAAGAACTCCGTTTGACCCTTCTATTATCACAAAACTTCAGTGGCAAATTCAAGCTGCTACCGGAACATCACATACTGTATGGATTGACGAAGTGATATTAGAAGGTGCGGCTATTACATTACCCGGATTACCAACCGGAGGTGAAGATCCTGATGTAGTAAGTAAAACAACCTTATTATCTCGTATAGCTATTGCTGAAACTAAAGTTTCAACAGCTGTTGCCGGAACAGACCCGGGAAATTATCCTCAATCTGCAATCACGGCTCTTTCTAATCAAATCGCTATTGCTCAGGCGGTTGCAAACAATGACGATGCAGCACAAATAGAAGTAAATGAAGCGGTTACTGCTTTAAATAGTGCAATAGCAACATTTGATGCAGCACAAGTTCCAACTGCCGGAGGTGGCAATACACTTATTGCCGACTGTGAAGATGAGAATGTGACAAAACTTCAAACATACTGGTATTCGTATGCTGCCGGTGCAAGTACAATTACTCCTTTGGCGAGTGAGACCGTTCCATTTACTATGACAGCAGGTGGGGCTAACGGCACCGCTCATGCGGCTGTTGTATCCGGTAATCTTGTTACACCGGGAGCCCCTGCGTATGAATCTGCAGGTATTGGTTTTGCTCTTGCTGAACCCGAAGCTGATTATGACTTAACCGGTGCTACCGGAATATCATTCTACCATAGAGGTGATGCTGTGAACTTTAGTGTTATTATTTCTTCTACGGTACAGGATGCTGGACATGATTATAGTTATGCTGTTCCAGCTTCTGCTAACTGGCAATTAGTAACGGTTAATTTCCCTGGAGAAGGAACACCTGCTATTTCTCAGCCGGGTTGGGCTCCTGCTACTCCTTGGGATGCGTCAAAAGTTACTAAATTACAATGGCAGGTTAAAGATGGTGTTGCTCGTTCATACTCATTTGCTATTGACGAAGTAACGGTTATAGGTAAAGTACTAGATTTACCGGATCCGGTGGATCCTGTTGAT